>Ga0209747_1000369_pt1 | contig 24789 bp, 18 predicted proteins | sample BarGraNGADG00311_FD_184498 | JGI IMG/M metagenome (GOLD analysis project Ga0209747, IMG submission 184498) | Arctic peat soil microbial communities from Barrow, Alaska - Barrow Graham LP Ref core NGADG0011-311 (SPAdes) (version 2) | ecosystem: Environmental > Terrestrial > Soil > Wetlands > Peat...
GGCGGGGATCGCGTCGTTCTCGATCCCCAGCGACTCCGTGGCCGAAAGCAGGACCGACTCGGCTCAGTTCATCCCCGAGCCGAAGAGTTCCTTTGCCCGGACGCCCGCGCCTTTGCCCGACACTCGATCCATGAGCGCACCTCCACGGTTTCCCGTTGCCACCAGAATGATACACCGGCGCCTCGCGGGCCGGGCGAACGGTCCGCGGTCCCCGGGGGGCCATCATCCTCGGCGAAGCCTCCGGGCATGGAGCCCGCCTCCGCCGCGGAAATGAAGTCTATACAGGTCATACTCAGTCGTCATCGGGCGGCCACACCCCCCGGCGAACGCCTGTTGATAAAGATGTTTACGTAAAAAAGAGTTGACGAAAGTCAACCCGATTAACTAGAATCAATAGGCATTCTGATGAGCGGGCCTACTCACCCTGGCGGGGGGGGGCACATGTCTGACAGTGGCTCAAAAATAGTCGCTCACTACTCCAACCCGTTTTTCCTGTTCGACCTGGACCGCGTCCGGGCGAAGTTCGACGCGATATCAAGCGCCTTCCGCGGCAGCTCGGTGTTCTACGCCGTCAAGGCGAACAACCACCGCCAGGTGCTGTCCACCCTTATCGAGATGGGCTCCGGTTTCGAGGTCGGCTCCAAGCACGAGGCGGAGCTGCTGTTCGAGCTGGGTGTCTCCCCCGACAAGCTGATATTCTCGTCCCCCGTGAAGCTCCCGTCGCACATAAGGGACACCTTCAGGCGGGGAATGGATTTCTTCGTGTTCGACTCGGAAGAAGAGCTCGACAAGCTGGCCATCCTGGCCCCGCACAGCCGCGTACTGGTCAGGCTGGCGGTCAACAACGAGGGCAGCATGTTCCCGCTGAGCCTCAAGTTCGGCTCCCCTCCCGAGGAAGCCATCGCGCTGATGCGCAAGGCGAGAGAGCTGAACCTCAGACCCCACGGGATCGCGTTCCACGTCGGCTCGCAGTGCAAGCGCAAAGAGACTTTCCGCGAGGCCATGGAGACATCGGCGGACGTGTGGCGCACCCTTGAGTCCGACGGCATGAAGCTGCAATGCATGAACGTGGGGGGCGGCTTCCCCATCCCTTACAACGGCGAGGTCCCGTCCATTGAGGCCATCGCGCACGAGGTCAAGAAGGTGCTCATCTCCAGGTTCCCGCCTGGAGTAGACCTGATAATCGAGCCGGGAAGGTACATGGTGGGCGACGCCGCAATGCTGGTCACCACGATAATAGGCAAGGCCAGGCGCGGCGAAGAGAACTGGCTGTTCCTCGACGTCGGGGCGTTCCACGGGCTCATGGAGTCCCTGCAGGTGAAGGGGGAGTTCCCGTACCGGGTGAAGACGGCGAAGAGCAGCCTCAATCATCAGAAGTACGTTCTGACCGGGCCCACCTGTGACCCCGACGACACCATACTGAACGAGGTCTGGCTCCCGGAGGTCGGTGTCGGTGACAAGCTGTACATCATGAACACCGGAGCGTACTCGTTCGTTTACGCCTCGAACTTCCACGGGTTCGTCGCTCCCGAGGTCCGTTTCATCTCCGAGAGAAAGGAACGGGCCCAGAGAGGCGTGGTCAGAGACATTGCCCGGAATAGCAGAGTAATCGTCTGATACCCCCTGGCTTTTACACACCTTCACGTATCAGGAGCCACTTCGGTAACAATGGCTGAGATCATCGAGAGAGAATACTCATACGAGCAGGAAGGCCAGACCTGCCATGTCTATTTACTCACAGAGAGTTTCAAGCAGGAATGGATTGAACCACTCTGGGAACTGTATCACGAGAGCCTGCACCTGAGCGACGCGGTCCAGGAGCAATCCTGCTATACGCGCGACACATTCTCTGGAGCCCTGCTCGACCCCGAGTACAGCAAGGCGCTTCTGCTTGTTGACGGCGAACCCCAGGGGCTCATACTGGCAACTAATATCCTTGAGAAGATGAGTGTGGCATACATCAACCCTGAATACATCCAGGCCCGTTTTCCCGAAGAGGTGCGGGAGGGTAGATTCGGCTATATAACCTGCCTTTTCGTTTCGCCGAGATTGCGGAACTTCGGTTTTGTCAAGCTCATGGTGCGCGCCACTATCGATGCGATAAGAGAATTGAATGTGGTGCTTGCCTTCGACGTCAGCGACAAGCGCCTGTTCATCCCGGAACTGCTGGCCGGGCTTGCGGTTGAAGAAGGCTTCCCGCTCGAGACGATACCACTCGGGAGTCAGTCCTATTTCGCCTTCAAGCCCCTGGAGGGCAGGTAAGCCGGGGACTCCTCACAGGGGGATGCTGAGCGTGACAGCGGTCCCGTTCCCGTCCGAGCAGTCTATCTCGACTTCGATCCCGAGCTTGGACGCCAGCAGGCGGACAATGTAGAGACCGAGTCCCATTCCCTTCGAGTGGTGCGTGAGGCTTTCGAGGCGTACGAAAGGCTCGAATATCCTCTCGATGTCATCTCCCGGGATCCCGTTACCGAAGTCCTTGATCTGGATGTAGTCGTGGATGCTGTTCCTCCAGACCCGTATGATCACCGGCTGGTCCGCCGGGCTGAACCTGAGAGCGTTCTCCAGCACGTTCTTCAAAACCGCGTGAAGATGCTCGGGGTCGGAGAAGATGTACATATCGGGGTCGGCCTCGATGATGATCCGTTCCTGTTCCTCCGGGAGGAGCGTCGAGCAGAGGCGCTGGATGACCCCGTTCAACTTCACCGGCATCTTCTCGACGCTAATCTTCCCCTCTTCGAAAGACGAGACGCTGAAGAACTGGTCGGTGAGGTCTGTGATGCGCCCGCACGCCTCGACTATGTCGTCGAGGAAGGAGAGCTTGTCCTCGTCGACGATCTGGTTCCAGCCCTCTTTGAGCGTGAGGGCGAAACCGCTTACAAGCGTGATAGGCGTGCGGAACTCGTGCGACGTTACCTGTATCACCTCGGACTTGAACTTGTACGCCTCGTGAAGGTCGGCGTATACAGACTGGAGTTCCTTGAGCTGTGTGCCCAGTTTCGCCGACAGAGAGTAGTTGTCCACGAAAAGACCGAGCCTCTCACCCAGCTTCTCGAGGAACGAGATATCGGTCGAGCTTACCGCCCGCTTGCTGGCTTTTTCCCCGAGGACTATGTATCCCGCCTTGGCCGAGAGTATCTTTATCGGAACGCAGGCCGACAGCTTGAAGGTGGACATCTGCGCCCCTGTGGCTTTCTCCTCCTTGCTCCTCGGCCAGCGCATCAGCTCTTCGGTCACCACCGTGTTGTTGACGTTGTTGAGCCAGGGCGGGAACACGTAGTCTTCGTCGGCCTTCTCCCTCAGCCGCCTGTTCCCGTCGTTCTGGGTGCGACACTCGAAGTACCAGCAGTTGTCATTGATGACCCCTGGGGGGACTACCACGCCGACGCTCTCCACGCCAAGCGGGTACACTATCTCTGAAAGGGCGGAGAGCAAACCGGACTCGAGGTTGGGCGGGGAGACCAGCCTGGTCGAGACCGTATCGAGCAAATGCAGCTCGTCGTACAACTCGGAGAAGAACAGCTTCGAGGACAGTTCTTGCACGTATCTCCAGACACGCGGCGCAAAGAAGACCAGTACAACAAATACAGTCAGGAGCACGGCGTCTTCGATATAGACGTTGACGCTGGTCGCCTTGAAAATTGCCAGCAGGGCGGCCAGGGGCGCGACCAGGATCAGCATACCGAAAATGAAAACCCCCGACTTTCGAAGGATGATCCTTACGTCCAGCAGACGCAAGCGGACGATCGAATACGATATCAACGCGACGGGTATGACACCTGCGATGTAGGCGAAGTTGGTCGAGACGTCGTTGTCGAAGATAGCGGGCAGGATGAATGTGGAAACGGCCACTATGGGCACGAAGATGATCGTCGCGCCGAATACGACGCTGGTCCTCGCGCGGTCGATACCCGTTGATGTACGCCATTTTCTAAAGAGGAGCACAAGTCCTATCAGTGCCGGAAATAGGATGAGCGCACCTGCCAGAGGGAAGAGAAAACCGTTCTGTGACTTCAGAACGCCACCATGGTAGCCGGCCGACTTGATGACGAACGGGGACAGCGAAAGGACGGCGCCTGCGATGCCCATGAAGACGAGAGAGTACAGGATGGGTTTTCGGGGAGCGCGGCTGAGGTACAGACCCATGATGAAGAGCATCGCAAACACCGAGGTCATTATCCCCGCCGCGTATGCCCAACGGAAGGTCCATAGCGTCAACACACTGCTGGGATTGGCGAAGGTTTTCTCTACAAAGCCGGAGAGCATCCAGAAACCCATGAATGTCATGGCAAGGGCCAGGGTGCGGTTGAGGTATTCCCTTCGGTTATTGCGGTACACTATGATCGCCAGACCCCAGAAAGCGCCTGCGGCGACCGCTGTGACTATAAAGCCGACAAAATACCAATCTGTTTTAGCCAAGCTCTCCTCACCGGCTATTCATTTCGTGCACGAAATGCCCCGCCTGACCGGTGGCCCTGCTGGTAAGTGTATATTCGGTAAGAATGCGAGGAAAGTTTAGTATTGTGACGAATTTTTTTCACCCATCCGGTTTGGCGAAATCAAACGTTCGTTGGATAGCTGGTCCCACCGGCGACGGAGAGCGGATGCGCCGGGGTTACGATAGCCCCGGGCGGCGATAGAGGAGGAGGTGGCGCGAATGGCGGACTACGACCTCATACAGAGATACGAGGGATGACTGCGCACCCCGTGCGGGCGGCTACTGTTTCTGTTTCTGCGCCTGGACGTTGGGGAAAGACGTTATGTACCATCGGCCGTCCCGCTTCTTGAGCGTGTAGCCGATGGGGAACATGCGCATCGTGGCGAACTCCGAAGAGGTCACCGGAACCATCTTGCCGTTCTTGTCGAGCTTGAGTATCTTCCCGTCCAGTATTATGACCGTGGCAAGGTCGTCCTTGCTGGTCACCTTGTATTTGAGGTCGGTGAACCTGGCGCCTTTGAAGGCCTTCGACAGGTAGTCGCGCACGGCGCCCGAGACAGGAAAGATGATCTCCTGCCTGGAGGTGTCAGGGTCGACCAGTATCTCCGGTCTCCGCGAGAGGCGGCCTGCGAGGCTGGTGTAGTAGCTGGCGCTCTTAAGCGTTATGTCGAGCTCGGGGGGTGCGCTGTTCGCCGTGATGCCCGTCGTAGAGGCAGCCCTGTTGGGGACGTACTCGACGACGGCGACCTCCGGCATCTCTCCAACCGCCTTCTGGAGTTCCGCCAGTTGGGCGGCGCTGAGGCCGTCCTTGAGAATAACCCGGATGTGGGGCGTCGACCCGGGCGCCAGGGTCTGCACGATAAGTGAGATATCGGTGGCGTCGGGCGAAAGCGTCTCGGTCATCGCGGCCTGGTCGCCCTTTTCGATCGCCTTGAGGAAATTCCCCACGGTCTTCTGCGGCGGGTTGGCCGCCAGCAACACGATCAGCACTATGAAACCGGCCACGACCGCGGCCGCGATCACCGATGTCAGTACCTTTCGGAGCATCTTCTCAAACCTCATCCCGTCTTTGCTGAGGCACCTGGGTCATCCCAAGTCTAACTCCAGCGTGAGCAGGACCTCAATGCGCGATGTCGTCTTTCTATGCCGTTTCCCGCCGTCTAAAAAAACAGGGTGTGGCCTCGGCCACACCCTGTCACGTTTGCGCTTCCTTCCGCTATCCAGTCGCCCTCCTGAACAGGAAGCTGCCGATCAGCACGACGCCTATCGCGGCGACCACACCGATGATCAGCAACCAGATCCACATGTTGGTCGCCTGGTTGGTCTGCACAGGCTTGGTCTGCATGAGCACCCGGAAGTCGTTGTTGGCCCCGGGCACCCTGCCCATGAAGGAGTCGAAGTCGTTGCCCATCTTCTCTATGAGCTTGAGCTGGCCCTGGGTCAGGTCGAGCTGCTTGATGTTCTCGACAAGTCCGGCCGCCATTACGTTCGTGCCCTCGTTCACGGCTTTCACCAGCCCGGCCTGGAGTTCGGCAAGGCCGCTGTTGATCTGGCTGGCGCCGCCGATCAGCGAGTTCGGGTTAGACGCCGAGCCGAGGCCTTCGACCGCCTGCGCCGTTCCCTGGTCCAGCTTTACGAGGCCTTCGAGGAGCCCCGGGTTCGCCGTGCTGCCCGTGCTGACGCCGGCCTGCACCGTCATCAGGCCGGAGAAGACGGCGTTCGTGGCGAAGAGCAGCGTATTCGGTGTCGTCACCGACCCTATGCCCGCGGACATCTGGGTCAGGCCCGCGGTGACCTGGTCGGAGCCGTAGAGCAGGGTATCCGGCGTCGTCGGGGTGCCGATGCCCTTCAGTATCTCGGCGAGACCGCCGGTCAGGGCGTGCGTGCCGAACAGCAGCGTATCGGGCGTGGTCGCGCTACCGATGGCGTCCTTAATCTGTTCGAGGCCCATGGATATGGCCGTCGTGCCGAACAGCAGCGTGTTGGGCGTCGTCGGGCTGCCGATGGCGCTGGACATCTGGGTCAGGCCTCCGGTCACCTGGGCATTGCCGAACAGCAGCGTATTTGGCGTCGAAGCGCTGCCGATGCCGGTGAGGAACTGGTCGAGGCCGTCCGTGATGGCGTTCGCCGCGAACAGCAGGGTGTTGGGCGTGCTCGAGGTGCCGATGTTGGTCTGGATGAGCTGCAGGTTCGAGACTATCTGGGCCAGACCATACAGCAGGGTATTTCCGGGTACGTTCGGGTCCCCGATGCCCGCGATGGCGGTGTTGACATCGACCAGGCTCTGCTGCACCTGCGGTATCAGTATGTTGAGAGTGAAGTTCATGCTCGAGATGCCGCCGAGCGCCGCGTTCAGGTACCCGGTGTAGGTGGTCATGTAGTTGAACAGGTCGGTCTTGGCTGCGGGCAGTATCGTGGTGGCGCTGGCGTCGTTGACGTAGTCGTAGATACCGCCTCCACCCGCGCTCATACCTGTTTTAACCCTGTTGACGTAGTCGTACATACCGCCCGAGACAGCCGGATTGGTGGCGGATTGCATACTCTGGAGCAAGGTGATGAGGGTCGGCAGCGATGCGGCCGACGCTTCCAGCCCGCCCTTGATGCCCGGGGAGGGTGGCCCGGTGTTCAGGCCGTTCATCACCGTCTGCAGGCCGTAGAGGAGCGTGTTGGCGGGGACGGCGGTGCTGCCGATGCCCGCATATATCTGCTGGAGCCCACCCGTCATCGCGGTGATGGCGTAGAGCAGCGTGTCCGGAGTTGCAGCGGCTCCGATCCCCTGCTTCATCTGGACCAGGCCGGCGTTTATCTGGTCTGTGCCGAACAGAAGGGTGTTCGGTGTGCTCGCGCTGCCGATGCCGGCCTTCATCTGGCTCAGGCCCCCGCCCACCTGGCTGGCCGCGTAGAGCAGCGTGTCAGGGGTGGTGGCGCTGCCGATGCCGGCCAGGACCTGGTCCAGGCCGCCGGTCAGCGCGTTGGACGCGAACATCAGCGTGTTCGGGGTCGTCGGGCTGCCGATGCCCTGCACTATCGTGTTGAGGCCCCCGGTTATCGCGGTCGATCCGAACAGCAGCGTGTCGGGCGTGGTCGGGCTGCCGATGCCGGCCTGCATCTGGGCCATCCCGTCGTTTATCGCGTTCACCCCGAACAGAAGCGAGTCGGACGTTGTGGGCGAGCCGAAGGCTGCGTTGAGCTGCTCGACGCCCGGTATCAACTGGCCGCTGAGCGCCGCCTCCGCGGCCGGGAGCCCCACCGCCGGGTCGGCCATCTGCTGGAGGCCGCCGAATATCGCGTTGATGCCGAACAGCAGCGTCTGGTCCGTGCTGGTCGAGCCGAGGCCCGCCACCGCCTGGGCCAGGCCCGCGCCGAGCTGGCCGACGCCACCGTACAGTTCGGTCAGGCCCGCGCTGAACTGCGGTAGCGGGTCGGTCTGGTTTGTGTGAGGGTAGACGAACGCGATCGCCAGGGACAGCGGGTCCATGGAGAAATTCGTGACGTCAGCTTCCATCCAGATGGTGAAGTTGTCCTCTGTCGCCGGCGGGAAGAGCGGTACGACCCAACCGGGCTGATAGACCGTCGGCAGGTAGAAGATCAACCCCGTGGGGTCGGTCTTCATGTTGTGGAACTTGGTGTTGTCGAAGAACCAGTTGGTCGGCTGGATGACGAGCGGCAGGTATGTCTCTGCTACCTCGCTGACCTCCTTGCCGGTTACCGAGTCCTTGTAGGTGACGAGCTTCTTGGTCTTGGAGGTGTTCTTCATGAACAGCTCCATGCGGAAGTGGCCGCTCTTTCCGCCGATGTCCTTGAGGTTGTTGATCTTCCTGCCATCGAGCCAGTAGCTGTACTTGACCTCGATCGGCAGCTTCTGCAGCGCGTTATCCGCGCTCTGCTGGTTAGGTGTGTTCAGGGTGATGAGGTTTCGCGCCCCGTCGACGCTGACATCCTTGTAGATGATATGGTTGTTCGAGACCTCCGGCGTGGTGAAACCGTTGAGCGGCTGTATCTTCGGATCGTTCTTAAAGCCGGTCGGCCTGTCCACCGTCACCGTGCCCTTGCCGTCGAGGGCGACCCAGTCTACGACCTTGACCGCATCCGTCTTGCCCGATGGCTCCTGGTCAACCGTCACCAACTGGTAGTCGTTGACGACGACCTTTGCGTCGGTCGTCACGCCCGTGTCCCCCTTGATGCTAGCGAGGGGCAAAATGAGCAGGAGGACGACGACTATCAGCAGAGCCGTGGACTTCTTGTGATTCCGCATCCTCTATACCCCCTTTCCTATTCTGCCTGTCCGGCCGCGGCTTGCTTTTGCGTCGCGGCTCCGAGCAGGGGGGTGGCGACCAGCGCGGCGGCCAGCAAGCCGACCATCAGCGAGAGGAACACCCCACCGACTGTTGCGAACGTTTTGATGTTGGCCCATATGGGCTGGTTGCTGAAGAGGTAGTCCCACCTGGCCATCGCCGCGATGAAGCAGGCCCAGCCGACCACCGTCATCGGGAAGATCTCTTTCATCTTAGGGATCCCGACGAGCGCCGCGATCAGCAGGAAGATGGCCCCGGCAAAGGCAGCTGACAATGCCGCGTAAGGGGGGAAGAGCAGGTTGGCCAGCGCGAAGGTCAAGAAACCCAGGATAATTCCCGCCACGCCGCCAAGTACCATCCACGGCAGCTTCGAGGCGACAGCCCCGGACGCCACGTAGACGGCGAAGGCGATCAACGCCGCCCAATAGCCGTTGGCCCCTACCCCCTGGTAAAGCCAGATCCAGAAGAACGCGAGAATCGCCAGGACCACCGCCAGGATGAGGCTCCTCTGGTAGTTCTTGAGTCGACTCAATGACTCCGCCCCCCTTCGCTAATACCCTTTTAGTTCTATAACGTTTTAACGTCGAATTGAGTCATGGGCTGGTGCCCAGAAAATGGAACCATCGGTGCACGGAATACGCTCGACCACGAGCGACCGAGTCCGCAGATTTGAAACGCCATCCAGCACCGCCGATCAGAATCGTCGACAAGGAACCCAACAGCCAGACAGGCATACCTTGCCTAAATTGATTATATTCAGTTATTTCAAGAAGTATCAAGCGGAATCCTTGGCATCCGAGGAGGTATTACCTGGTCCGGGAACATCCGGCGGCCGGACCGTCAGACCCACCCTGTCTCATTCCGTCGTGCCGCTGTTCCGGACCGTCACACCGCAGACACAGGAAAGGCCGATGATGCGCGGGGACGCCGGCAGGGTTTATCATGTTCGCAAAGAGGATACCGCGTGCCGACGCGACCGCCCCGGACAGGCGGTTTTTCTAAGTATGAGAAGGTCCAGGAGCGGCCCCGCGCATCTGCGGCGGAAAATGGGGGAGCGGGTCCATGAAGCTCGGCAACATGCTGTTCTACGAGTCGTTGAGGTTTTTCCTGGGACCGGCGTTCTCCCTGCACTTCCGTCTCCGGGCAGAGGGAGTCGACAACGTCCCTGGCGAAGGCGCGGCGATAGTCGTGGCTAACCATCGCAGTTACCTCGACCCCCTGGTGATCGGCTACTCCGTCCCGAGGTTCATAAACTTCGCCGCGGGCTCGCACCTGTTCGGGTTTCCCGGCGCCAGGTACATCCTCGGGCTGCCCGGCTTCTTCTCTCTGAACATCTACGGTGGCCAGGACAGCGACCGCGACCTCGAGAACGTGTCGGAGCTCATGTCCGCCGGAGAGCTGGTGGGGATCTTCCCGGAGGGTATCGAGTCCTTCATGCACGTCTACCAGGTGAGCAGGATATCCAACTTCAAGACCGGCTTCGTGGGCGTGGCCCTGGACAACCGCGTGCCGATAATCCCGGTGGCCATCGTCCCGGACGAGGAGAAAGAGCTGCTCAAGCTGCCGGCACGCCTGGTCACGCCTTTCGTGAAGCACCCCGCGGCGTCCGAGGGTGTGCAGCTCATCACCTACAGGAAGGTGACTTGCCGGATAGGCAGGCCTATCGACCTCTCGCCGTATTACGGCGAGACCAGGTCGAAATACCTGATCGACCTGATATCCGGGAGAGTGAGGCGTATCATCGTGAAGCTTTACGATGGGGAAGACCTCGACCGGCTGCTGACCGGAGAGAGTGATTTCGACTTCGCCCGGGACCGTGTCTGACCCTATCCGATCCCTGGTCAGTCGACGTCAACTTCAGCTTTATAGTTCCGGCAACGCCTCGCCCCCCTGAACAGGGGCTAACCGCATTCCGGGCCGTGCGCGGCGAGAGGAGTTCCTCAAAGACTTCCCTGGTCGCCTCCCTGTCCCGCCGACGCTGGTGACGGCCTGGCGGCCTGGCGGGTGCTACAATAGGCGTTGTTACCGCGAGGGCCGGGCCGGCCGCGCGGCATGGGCGGGAAAGTTCAACGCCGCCGCTTCGCCGGGGCGCGTGGGCGCCGGCCTCACACGGGCGGCAGGGATGGAGGTCAAGATGTTCTGTAAGTGCAAAACCGAAGAGGCGGGCCGGAAGAAACACCACTGCTGTCGGAAGGTGCTGTTCCTGGGAATCGCGGCAGCCGCCGCATACGCCTGGTACTCGCAGCAGGACGAGTCCAAGAAGCGCTTCATCAAACACCTGGCCAGGCAGGTCCCCTACCTCCCGGGCCGCTATTACGCGTAGAGCTGCGATCGGGTCCGCGGGTCAGGGCCTTCCGCCGGGTTCGACCAGGCTGTTTATCTCGAGGATGGCTGAGGACTCGCCGTGGTCGGTCCACTTCAACACCCAGTTGCTCTTCTCCACCACGCGTGAGCCATCGCGCGCCGCGTGGGTGAGCGTCCCCTGCCAGGTGCCGCTCTTGAGCAGGTCGAACTCGATCTCCTCCCTCGGCTTAGGGAACTCGGTCTTCAACAGGTCGTAGGTGTTCTTGCCGAGGGCCTCGTCCTTGCTCCAGCCGTATCGCTCGCTGGCGGCACGGTTCCATAAGACGATGTTGTTGTTCATGTCGCGGACGATTATGGGCTGCGGGATCAGGTCGAGGAGCTCCGCCTCCTGGAGTTTCTTCTGCTCGGTCATATCGGTGTTGATCTCCAGGATCGACTCCGGCTGGCCCGTCTCCCCCCACTTGAGAGCCCACCTGCTGGAGACGGTCAACTGCCTGCCGTCCCTTGCGACGTGGACGAGCTCGCCTTCCCACCGCCCCTCGTGCAACAGCTCGTACTCGATCTCCTCCAGCGGCTGGGGGAACCTCGTCTTGAGCAGGTCGTGGGTGACCTTCCCGATGGCCTCTTCATGCTTCCAGCCGTACATCTCCTCCGCGCCGCGGTTCCAGAAGACGACGACGTTGTTCATGTCCTTCACCATGATGGTGTCGTGCGTGAGGTCCAGCAACTGGGCCTGCTCGGCGAGCTTGGCGCTGCGGCGCTCCAGCTCCTCGGCGGATTCCTTCTGCTCGTTGATGTCCCTGGCGGTGACCACGACGGCACCGACCCTGCCGTCGGGGCGGTGTATCGGGTTCATGAAGTACTCGTAATCACGCAACCCGTGAGTGGTCGGGAAACGGATCTCGCCTTTGTGCGCCTCGCCGCTGGTGAAGACGGCCTCCCGCTGTATGTCGAAAGGCTGCATCATCTCGGCCGAGAAGCCCAGGTCCCACCAGTACTTGCCCGATAGCTCTTCCTGTTCGACGCCGAACATCTCGGCCGCCGCCCGACTTCCGTATATGAACTTGCCGTTGACGTCGACCAGGTAGAACTGGTCGGGCGACGCGGAGAGGATCTCGTCGAGCATCTTCGCCTGGCCCTGCACCTGCTCCGTCAGGCTCTTCAGGACCTCCTCGGCGCGCTTCCGCTCGGCTATCTCCTTGCGAAGAGCCTCGTTGACCTCGACGAGTTCGGCGGTCCGCTCTTTCACACGCTCTTCGAGTTCGTCGCGCGCTCTGCGGAGCTCTTCCTCGGCGCGCCTCCGCTCGGTGATATCGAGGCCGAAGACGGCGACCCTGTCGACGCCTCCTTCAGCCCCGGCCACCGGGTAGACGGCGATCGCGAAGGTGATGCCCTGCCGCGCGTCCTCGAAGTTCACCGGCTCCCCGGTGCGAAACACCTTATCGATGCGCTCCCTTCGAGTGCTCGCGAGCTCTCCCGCCCAGTAATCGTAGATCACCTGGCCCATCATCTCATCGGGCTCGTGGCCGACCCGTTCGGCCGCCGTCCTGTTGATGGCAAGGACGGCGCCGTCCCGGTCGAGCAGGAAGAGAGATTCGGTGGTAGCGTTGAGGAGGGCGCTCTCTACCTCCTCGCTCCGTCTCAGCGCCTCCTGTGCCCGCCTGAGGGAGATCTCGGCCAGGGCTCCGCCAAGCACCTCCGGGAGCATGGTGCCGAGTCGCCGGTCCTTCACCAGGTATCCCGAGGCGTGCAGCCGGAACGCCTCCGCCGCGGTCTCCTCGTCCCCCTGCCCGGTGATCATCACGGCGGCCGGGGGGCTTTCTGACTTCGATATCTCCGCAAGGAGCTGGAGCCCGGTCCCGTCGGGGAGGTTGTAGTCGAGGACCACCGCGTCGAAGTCGTCGCCGGACAGCAGGCTGCGAGCGGTGGCGCAGTCTTCTGCGATCGCCACGCTGGCATCGAAGGACTTCTCGATCAGTTTTTTCGTCATCGCCGCGGCGTCCACGTCGTCTTCGACTACCAGGATGTGCCACGGGCTCGCTGGTTCAGGCGCCAATATCTACCGCCTTCCAGGGCCGAGGGTCAGAAGGGTGAACCTACTTTTCCGGCTTTATTCTTCACGGGGGGGTCCAAACCTGCGAGAGATGTCGATGTCGTTGCTGCCGCGGGAGGGGGCCGCGGCGCCCTGAGGTGACGTAGCCCGACGTCGGCGGAAGCAACGCCGGACCATGGGCGATACCGGCGCCGGCCGCGACGGATGATACGGGGATACAATGGGGGTCACGCCAACGCCTGCCGCTCACTGTCCCGGATCGTGGTCTCTGAGAGTGAACTCGAAGCAGGCGCCGCCGTCGTTGTACACGGTTATCTCGCCACCGTACAACTTGACGATCCTCTTGACGGTCGCGAGCCCGACGCCCCACCTGCCGCCGCTGCCCTTTCGGTAGAACGGGATGAAGATGTCGTTCATGGCATCGGCCGGTATCCCGGGCCCGTTGTCCCTGATGAGGTAGCGGTGCGCCCCGTCGTCGTCGTCGCCCAGGAAGTCGAGCCCGAGCACCGGCTTGGCCGCGTCGTTGTGCTTGATGGCGTTGTCGATGAGGTTCGAGAAGAGCTGGTACATCTGGGTCGGGCTCGCCTTGACCACTCCCAGGTCTTCGGCCAGCTCGAGCCCGGTACCCCTCTCTACGATCTCCTTGAGGAATGCCTCTAGTATCGCCTGGACGATCCTCGAGATGCTGACCTCCTCGATGGTCTTCGGCCGCTGGCCGGCCTCGGCCAGGGCGAGCATCTCGTCGATCAGCGTGTAGGCCCTGCCCAGGTTCCTGTCTATTATTCGTGTGGTCTCCCGCACCTCGTCCTTCAGGCCCTGCGAGACGGGATCGCGCGCTCGTTCGCGCAGCATGGTGTTCGCGAGCGTTATCGCCGCCAGCGGGTTCCGCAGGTCGTGCGAGACAGTGTGCGCGTAGGCGTCCAGCTCCTCGTTTACGTTGAGCAACTCCTCTTCGGCCTTCTTTATGTCGCTGATGTCGGTCATCATGGAGAAACAACCCCGGTATGACCCGTCTTCATTGATGATCGGGTGGCTCGAGATGAGCACCCACACCTGGGCGCCGTCTTTCCTGCGGAACCTGAACTCGAGGCGCCCGCCCTTTTCTTCGCGGCGCTGCTCGAGGTTCCGCGCGGCCTCCTCGCTATCGCCGTCGAAGATGAAGTCGAGGAAATGCCTGCCGAGCATCTCGCCCTCCTCGTATCCGAGCATCTCCGCCGTTCTGCGGTTCACGTAAGTCGTGACCTCGTCCCCGTCGGCGAGCCATACGCCCTCCGCGGAAGTCTTGACCATCAACTGGTGCCTTTGTTCCGATTCTTCGAGCCTGCGGATCAAGCCTGCCTGCTCAGTAAGGTCGCGGTTCACGCGGATGTGCCCGGCCGCGCCGCCCGACCGGTCTACGAGTGGTACGGTCCTGGTCTCGACGCGGACCCGCGAGCCGTCCTTGTGGAACTGGATGACCTCGCCCTGGAAAACGCCTGCGTAAAGCGCCTTAAGCGCGTCGTCGGAGACCTCCGCGAGCTCTTCCCTGAGCAGCGCTCGGGAGTCCCGGCCGAGCGCCTCGTCGCAGGTCCATCCGTAGAGCCGCTCGCAGGCCGGGTTCCAGTAAACGATCTTCCACCGGCCGTCAACGGCGAAGACGGCGTCGCTGACCAGGTCGAGGACGTCGGCGGCCGTCCCTGTGTCGAGGCGTTCTGGAGGTCCGGCCTGGGAACTATTCTTATTCTCCATTACTGGCCTCCCGCGAAGCCGGACCCTTTTCAGTGTCTCCCTGGTTTCTGGCCGGGGGACCGCGGCGCCACGCTCCGGGACATATCCGGGTCCCGGAGCCGGTTCAGCCGATAAGAGTCGAGGGTATTAGAGTGAGAGTTCTCTCCGTGAGCCGTCGCATTATGGAATCAGTCAGGGGACGCTTTGCCGCTCCAGGTCCCTTGATGCGGCGGGAATTCTATCACAGGTAAGGTGTTAAGCAATACCGGCATGAGAAGCGACAGAGAGGTCCGCGGCCACTGCGGATCATGCGCGCGGTGTCGGGGTCGTCCTCGATAACGAGGACGTGTATGTCGGTCTCGTGTGCCATGAAGACTCCTGTTGGACTTGTGACCGGCGTGAGTGACGGATGTCTGGAAGGTCCACGCGCCGACGCGCGGAAGTTCTAGCATCGAGGTTTGCGGCAATCAATTTTCGTAGTGTTTGTGCCGAAGTAGTGGCATGAGCAGTACCAGGTGGCGTTTGACGCGGGAAACGAGGCGCAGGGCTATCGGAGGAAGTACAGGTCGGGAAGGCCAAGTGTTAATATGACCACTTGCCCCGATGGCATTCTCGTGATGAGAGCGTGAGATCGCTCGCCCGGACCACCGGAGAACAAGCAGATGGATCGAAGGGAAGCGACCTGGTTCAACGAGGTCGCTGTAAGCCAGATAAAGACCCGGGTGCCGCCCGCGCTCACGGTCTTCGCGATCCTCTACGCGGTGACCATCGGGCTGATCAACCTGGCGCTCGTCGTCGGCGGCCCTCTCGACATGGTCGTCTCAGGCATCGACCGCCACGTCCACCTGGCGACCTGGCGCGGCCCCGAGGTGGCGCCTTTCATGCTGGGCCTGTTCATGCTGTTCCTGGCGACGCAACTCCGGCTCCGCAAGCGGGCTGCGCTCTTCGTTTTCTCCTCGTTCCTCATAGTACAGGCGTTAGTCGACCTCACGCGCGGCATGAGCCACTTCCCCGGCGTATCGAACGTGCTTGTCGGCGTCCTGCTGCTGCTGGCGATAAAGGAGATGCCGGCTCAACCGGACCCGGTCTCCTTCAGGCAACTCAAGGTCGTGTTCCCGGCGCTGGCGGTCGTCTTCTTCGCTTTCGGCATGACCGTGATCACCCTCTATCACAGGACCCTGGGGGTCTCCGATAAGGGCCTGTTTGCGATCGCGTACCGGACGGTGACCGTCGCGGTCGGTGAGAGCGGCCTCAACTTCCACGGCTGGGCACTCGTGTTCGAGGACTTGCTCGGCATCATCCTCGCGTTCGGCCTGGTCCTGGCCGGGTACCTCCTGTTCAGGCCCTACCGGGAGGCGGTCGGGCAGAGCGCGGCCGACCACCAGCGAGCCGTCGCCCTCATGAGGAGCTACGGGACCGACTCCCTCGCCTACTTCAACCTGCGGCGCGACAAAGAGCTGTTCTTCTACGGGGATGACATGTTCATCGCCTACAGGAGGGTCGGCAGCATCGCGGTGATCTCCGGCGACCCGGTAGGACCGCCGGAGCTGATCCCCGAGGCGCTGTCGATTTTCAGGGAGTTCTGCCTGGAGAGGGGCTGGCGCCAGATGAGCCTGGGCGCGCGGGACGACTACATGCGCTTCTACGAGGAGGCCGGGTTCAAGGGATTGCTGATAGGCGAGGAGGCGGTCCTCCACCTGGACGAGTTCTCCCTGGACGGCCGCCCCGTCCGAAAGCTCAGGCAGTCGGTGAACAAGATGCGGCGCGAGGGCTACTCGATGGAGTTCATGTACAACTCGGGGATTCCCTCTCACGTGAAGCACGAGCTCGCGACGATCTCCGCCGAGTGGAGGGGTGACAAGTCCGAGACGGGTTTCTCGATGGGCCTCGGAAGATTGATGGACGACGAGGACCCGGACTGCCTGCTCTGCCTGGCCTACGACGGCGAGATGCGCCCGGTCGGGTTCCTCTACATGGTTCCGATGTATCCGCGCCAGGGTTACTCGCTGGATATCACCAGGACCATGATAGACGCGCCGAACGCACTCTCGGAGTTCATGCTCGCCAGCAGCGCGCTGTTCCTCAAGGAGCATGGCTACCGCCAGATGTCGATGCACTTCCTGGCGCTGTCCCAGCACTACAGGGAGGACCGGGACGAGCCCGGCTCGCCGATGATGCGGGCGCTTGCCAGGGGATTGAGCCACGTGGTGCCGGTTGTGACCGCCTACAACTTCGACAAGAAGTTCTTCCCGCGCTGGAAGCCGAGGTGCCTGCTGTACCAGAGTGCACTGGACTTGCCGGCGGTCGCGCTCACCGCCTTCACGGTGGAATCGGCGCTCAAAGTCGCGCGGCCCGCCGATCGAAAGCACGCCACGGCAGGCAGGTAGCGGCAGGCCGCGCGCCACTGCCGTCGCGTCCGGCGATACGCGACGGCGCCGCAGAAACGGATCCCGATCCCGGACCCACCCCTGGTGTAGAATGTGCCCTGCGGCGGGACCGCCATCGGGCTTGGCCCCCCCGCGACGGGAAGAGGAAAGATTTGCTCGTAGACCTTCATGTACACACAAACATATCGTCGCGGTGCTCGTCGGTGATGCCCGACGAGCTGGTGGAAAGGTCCCGGGAGCTGGGCCTGGACGCTGTCTGCGTGACCGAGCACGCCACTTTCCGCGGCGCCCAGGTCAACTACGAGTACGCCCTGGAGCATGGCTTCAAGGTCTTCAGGGGCATGGAGGTCTACACCGAGCTGGGCGACATGCTCGCCTTCGGCTGGGAGGAGAACGTCCGTTACTACCTCTTTCCGTTCGCCGACCTCAAGCGCGAGGTCGAGTCCCGGGGCGGTATCGTGATACCGGCGCATCCCTGCCGGGGTGTGGCGGACGCGAGGCACAGGATACAGCACGGGATGCCGGACGAGCTGCTCGAATCGATAGTGGCGATCGAGACGCACAACGGCGCGATCTCCCGAAAGTGCAACGACCTGGCGGAGCGCCTGCGCAAGAAGTACAAACTGTTCGGAGTCGGCGGCAGCGACGCCCACCACGTGAGCCACATCGGTCGATGCGTCACCGTGTTCGAGGACGAGCCCGCCGACGAGTTGGAACTGATTGCGGCGCTCAAGTCCGGGAAGTACCGCGCCGCTTACGGGCAGGACCTCCATCTGGGAGAAGGCGCCGGCACCTGATCCGTTCCTCCGACCGCGGCTTCACAACCGCATCTCATGCGCTGAAGAAGCGGCTTTGACTACCACGCGAAAACCTATAGAATATGTGTCGCTTTGTGAGGAGCCGGAAAGCGGCGGTGATCGCGTGTTCGAGGTGCTGTCTGCATTTGCAGTGTTGCCCGATCCCCGGCCCACGCGCCAGTCGTGGGCTTCTCACTCCAATTAGAACCAGGAATCAACGGCTGGGCTTCCCATGCCTTCATGCCGCAAGCGTCGGGATTGGCGAAGAGAGGTGAGGCAGTTGTCTGATTGGAAGGCCGAGGTGGAGGAGATCGTCTACCCGGGCAAGATTTGCGTGCCCTACTCGTGGACGGTCGGGAGCACCCTGAGCAAGTGGTACGTCCAGCTCAGGGACGACGGCGAGATATGGGCAAACCGCTGTCCGACCTGCGAGAAAGTGTACGTGCCCCCGAAGGTCAAGTGCATCCAGTGCTACAAGGACATGAGCGAGTGGGTGAAGCTGCCGGGGACGGGCATCCTCGAGACGTACACTGTCGTGTACTACGAAGAGCCGGGTCTTCACCCCAAGAAACCACCGTTCATCTACGGAATCATCAAGATGGACGGCGCCGACACGGGGATCGTCCACCTGGTCGACAAGGTGGACCCGGACAAGGTGAAGGTCGGCATGAAGGTAGAGGCGGTCCTTGCCAAGCAGCGCGAAGGCAACATCATGGACATCAAGTACTTCCGTCCCGTCGCTTGAGCGGCGGCGTGAGACAGGAACGGTGGTGAAATAAATGGAACGAGTCGCTGTAATAGGCGTAGCACAGACGAAGTACGAAAAGGGAAAGCGGGAGACGTTTCACGAGCTTATCTTCGACGTGGCGACCAGGGCGCTGGCGGACGCCGGCATAACGGTGGCCGACGTCGACAACGTGGTCTCCGTCTCGAGCGACTTCTGGGACGGCAGGACCATCTCGAGCATGGCCATCATGGACGCCGCGGGCGCTTTCGGCAAGGACATCTCGACGGTGGAGGGCGACGGGACATTCGGCGCGCTCTACGCGATGATGAGGCTGCTCTCGGGCAGCTTCAGCGTCACGATGTTGTGCGCCCACCACAAGGGCAGCGAGAGCAACATGAACGGGATCACCAACACATCGTTCGACCCGCTGGTCGAGCGCAAGCTGGGGCTGGACGCGATCTCCTCGGGGGCGCTGCAGGCCCGGCGGTACATGTCGAGGTACAACATCCTCGAGCAACAGCTCGCGGCCGTCTCGGTCAAGAACCACGGGAACGCCATGCGCAACCCTTACGCGATGCTCCCGATGGAGATCACGGTCGATGACGTCATGAATTCGACGATGCTCGCGTCCCCGCTCAAGAAGCTCGACTGCTCGCCGGTTTGCGACGGCGCCGCGGCGATGATAATCGCGGCCGAGCGCAACGCGAAGAAGCTGACAACCAACAAGAAGAGGGTGTGGCTGAAAGGGGTAGGCCACTGCACCGACGCCTACAGGCTCGGCGACCGCGATCTCGCGGATACCCGCGCGCTCAAGCAGGCCGCGCGCAAGGCGTACGCGATGGCCGGGGTGGAGCCATGGGACATCGACGTGGCCGAGGTGTACGACGCGTTCACTTACATGGAGCCGATGTGGCTCGAGGGGCTGGGCTTCTGCGACGACGGCATGGGCCCGGAGTACATCGAGCGAGGGGTCTTCAACTCCGACGGCGACCTCCCGGTGAACGTTTCCGGCGGCCGCCTCTCGGCGAACCCGGTGCAGGTGGCCGGGCTGGCGGAGATGATCGAATGCGTCCTGCAGTTGAGGGGAGAGGCCCGCAAGCGGCAGGTCCCCGGCGCGGAGATTGCCCTGGCGCAAGGAATAAACGGCATGTGCGGCCAGTCCCACTGCGTATGGATACTGGGTAAGTAGGGGGAATGCGATATGGGAAAGCGAGTAGGTATAGTCGGGGTCGGACAGACCCACCATGCATCTCACCGGCTGGACGCGTCTGGCGTTGAGCTGATAGCCGAGTCCGTTACCCGCGCGCTGGACGACGCAGAGATGTCCATCGACGAGATCGATGCCGTCGTCATCGGCAACATGGACCACTTTGAGAACATCAACTACGTGGACATGTGGGCGACGGACGGCCTGGGCTCTTTCATGAAGCCCGTGTTCAAAGTCACGACCGGCGGGACGACAGGCACGACCGTGGCCTCGTGCGCTTACTACCACGCGGCCTCCGGCCTCTTTGACACCGTCCTGGCGGTCGGTTGGGAGAAGAACTCCGAGTCGGACACGCAGGCGGCCATCGCGACCTGCGCCAACCCGGTGCTGGAACGAGACCCGTTCGCCGGCGCCATAGGGCCGCTGGCGACCGAGTATTCGATGTACATGAAGGCGTACGGCGCGACCGAGGAGGACGCGGCGATAGTGGCCGCGCGCGACCGCAACAACGCGCTTAAGAACCCTTACGCGCACAACAGGATGGCCGTCACGGTGGAGGACGTGATGAACTCGCCGATGCTCTCGTATCCGGTGAAGTTCCTGGACATGTGTCCCCGCTCGGACGGCTCCTGTGCCGTGATCTTCGCGAGCGAGGAGAAGGCCAAGTCGCTCTGCGCGCGCCCGGCGTGGATACACGCGTCGGTGGTGCGGCACGACTACACGCACTTCGGTGACCTCGAGTGGCAGTGGATGCCCACACTGGAGCGCGCGACGGCGATCGCGTACAAGCTCGCGGGGATAACAAACCCGCTGAAGGAGTTCGACGTCGCCGAGCTGTACCTCCCATGCTCTACCACCGGCGTCAAGTGGATGGACTCCTTCTGGTTCTGCGACAAGGGTGGCGCGCCGAAGCTCATCCGCAGCGGAGTGACCCACATGGACGGCAAGATGCCGATAAACCCCTCCGGTGGGGTCATCTCCTGCAATCCGATCGGGGCGACCGCGCTGATCAGGGTCGGCGAGGCCGCGTGGCAGATAATGGGCAAGGCCGGCGACCGCCAGGTCCCCAAGGTAAAGAAGGCTCTCGCGACCGGGTTCGGAGGATGCAGCTGGTCCGACGTGCTGATTCTCGGCGCGGACCTGCCATAGAGTTCGAGGGAGGTACTTGAGAATGGGAATATACACTGATAGGCGCAAGGTCACCCATACTCCCGACGGGTATGAGCTGCTCACGCACGAATCCGGCCACGTCGAGTATGACTTCGGCTGGCACCTCGGGCCCTACTGGAGCAAGTTCCTTGCGGAGATGCGCGACAACAAGCGCTTCATGGGCACCAGGTGCCCCGATTGCGAGAACGTCTACGTCCCGCCGCGGGCCGTCTGCGGGCGGTGCTACAAGCCGATGAACGAGTGGGTCGAGGTCGGGCCGGAGGGCGAGCTGCAGGGCTTCACGATCGTCCGGTTCCCGTACATCGACCCGAACACCGGCTCGCTGATGAAGGTCCCCTTCACCGCTATCTGGATAACGCTCGACGGGTCCTTTACGAGGATGATGCACTTCTGCGACATCCTCGACGAGAAAGACCTCGAGGTCGGCATGAGGATGCGGGCCGTTTGGGCGCCGGCTCCGCGGCCGACTTCCATCCACGCGGTTGACCACTTCGAGCTGATACCGGGTGCGCCGGTGAGGGAGGTCGTCAAGCTCGCGGCCGCCAAGGCCCCGGCCAGGAAGAAGGCCCCGGCCAGGAAGAAGGCCGCGAAGAAGAAGGCCGCCAAGAAGGCGACGCCGGCAAAGAAGGCGACGCCGGCAAAGAAGGCCGCACCGGCCAGGAAGAAAGCCGCGAAGAAGAAGGCGGCACCGGTAAAGAAGGCCGCCAAGAAGAAGGCGGCACCGGCCAGGAAGAAAGCCGCGAAGAAGAAGGCCGCGCCGGCGAAGAAGCGGTGACGAGGCTGATGCGGGGTCAGGCCCGGCGACACGTTGACCGATTCGCCGGTTTCTAATAACCTGCTGAGCTGACACAACTGAATAATGAGGCACACGCGTGGAGGCGGGTCTGTATCAGGCCCGCCTCCCCCATTGATGTGCGCTATTCGCCGGTGAGGACTTTCTTGATGTACTGGTAGCGTTTGGCCGTCTGCTCGATTATCTCTGGCGGTATCTCAGGCGGCGGCGGCTTCTTGTCCCAGTCGAGGGTCTCGAGCCAGTCGCGCAGGAACTGCTTATCGAGGTTGACCTGGTCGTGCCCCGGCTCGTATTGCTCGCGTGGCCAGAACCTGGAGGAATCGGGCGTGAAGATCTCGTCGATCAGTATCAGGCGCCCCTCCGACATCCCGAACTCGAATTTCGTGTCCGCCAGGAGGATGCCCCTGGAAGAGGCTATCTCGCTGCCTCTCGAGTATAGCGCCAGGCTGACGCGCCTGATCTGTTCGGCCAGCCCGCCACCGACCTGGTCCACGACCGAATCGAACGCGATGCTCTCGTCGTGGTCCCCAATGTCCGCCTTGGTGCTGGGGGTGAACAGTGGCTCTGGGAGCCTCGCGGCCTGGAGGAGACCGGGCGGCAGGTTTATCCCGCTCACGCACCCGCTCTCGCAGTACTCGCTCCACCCTCCGCCGGCGAGGTAACCTCTGACAACGCACTCGACCGCCAGCGGCTCGGCCCTGCGCACCAGCATGGAGCGGCCCTCGAGCTCGTCGCGGTAGGCCTGGAACTCGGAGGGAAAATCGGCGACGTCGGTCGATATCATGTGGTTCTCGACGATTTCCGCGGTCTTGCCGAACCAGAAGGCCGCGAGCCGGTTGAGGACGGCGCCCTTGCCCGGGATGCCCTCGTCCATTATCACGTCGAACGCGGAGATGCGGTCCGTGCTGATTATGAGCAGGTCATCTCCGGCCTCGTAGATGTCTCTGACCTTGCCCCTCTTGAACAGCGGCGCCGGGAGAAAACCCGTGTCGGTGATGGCTTCCATCATCCCTCCAGAAGAATTACCCGGGACCGTGTGGATCCCGGGTAAATGTCGAACGGCAGTTCAGCCTTCACGTGGCTTTTGTTCTTACTCCGCGCCCTTCTTCCGGTCGGCCAGCTTGAAGCCCGCCTTCAGCCAGATCGGGTACGTCGCGAACATGAGCGCCGCGATGATGTGGCCCTTCGCGCTCACGTTCTCGTGGTCAAAATTGAACACGCCGCTGTTTATCATCCAGTCGCGGCCTGACTCAGCCCCGCACATCTCCCATATCCAGCGAGACCACTCGAGGTTGAAGTAGAGAGAGATGCTGGTGATGTAGAACACGATAATCGTGGCAAATCCAAGAAGCCCCTTGAGCTTCTTATTGGAGTTCTCATCCTCGACGAACTTGTTCAAGATCTTGCCGAGGAGCCACCCGATAGACACCAGCCAGGGACCATCGATGAGGAAACTGTCGTAGGGCAGCAAGTGCACCACTCCTTCCAGGTAACGCGGGGCCTTCGAATACTACAGGGGGAATTATACCCGAAACGGCTCCCGGGTAGCCCTGACCGTCGATGACAACCGCGGTAAAGGCTATATGCCGTAGCCGAGCGTGTCGTGGCCTCCCGTCGCCCAGCCGTGGTAGTTGAAGTACATTGGCCTCTCGGCAACCACCCGGACCTTGCCCTTCACCAGTATCGACACGTCCTGCTCGGCCCCTACGTCCGCAAGGACGTCGCGGGTGTAGCGCTGATGGGCCTTCACCGTCGCGGAGACCTCCTTGGTCGTGCCGTCACCCAGCATGTAGTCGAACGTGACCTGGGTGTCGCTGGTGTCGGGGTTGAGGACCGCGATCCAGGTAGCGAACCCGGCGCGCGTCGTGCCTTCCGCGAAGTAGAACTCCTCGGCGGGAGAGTTGCAGCCCATGACGTCGTGGCCCCCGTCCCACGCGCCGTGGTAATTGAAGTACATGGGCCTCTCGGCGAGGATGGGGCCGCTCGATTCCAGCATCACCGAGGAGTCCACGTCCGGGCCCAGCTTGAGGCCCACGTCCACGGTGACCCTGGTGTCCGCCGGCACTTCGACCTTCTGCGTCCTGGAGTCGCCCGCGCTGGTGAAATAGGTGATGGTCACCTCGGAGTCGTCCTGTCCGGGGTTCTGAAGGCACAGCCACTCCTCGAAACTCCCGTCGCGCGCGTTGTTCCGGGTGGTGCCCTCGGCGAAGTAGAAGGTCACGTCCGTCCCGGGGGCGCCTACCACGTCGTGCCCGCCGGTCCACTTGTCATGGTAGTTGAAATACATGGGGCGCTCGGCCACTATCGGCGTGCCGCTGTGCACCACCGCCGAGACGTCCTGGTCCGGCCCCACCTCGGCGTTAACGCTGACCGTCCTGCGGCTGCCCGCGGGCACCGGGTAACTCCTCCGTATCACAGTACCGGTCCCCAACTGGTAGGCGACCTGGACCATGGCATCGTCATCGCCGGGGTTCATCAGCGACAGCCACTCCTCGAATGACCCGTCGACGGCGTTCGACCTCGTGGTGCCCTCCGCGAAGTAATAGTCGGAGCGGGGCGTCGGGACGCCGATGACGTCGTGGCCGCCGGTCCACTTGCCGTGGTAGTTGAAGTACATGGGGCGCTCGGCCAGGACCAACTGGTCGCTCTCGACGAGGGTCGAGACGTCCTTGTCGGGGCCGATGAAGCCGTTCACGCTCACCGTGGTGCGGCTGGTAGGCTTGACGGTGACCTTCTGAGTCCGGTTGCTGCCGTCCGCCAGCATGTATTTGAGAGATACCCTGGCGATGGCGTTGCCCGGGTTCTGTATGCATATCCATTCCTCGTACGTCCCGTCGACGGCGTTGTTCCTGGTGGTGCCTTCCGCGAAGTACCAGGTCTTAGAGAGCGTCAGGGAGAACACGACCGGGTT
>Ga0209747_1000370_pt1 | contig 24781 bp, 14 predicted proteins | sample BarGraNGADG00311_FD_184498 | JGI IMG/M metagenome (GOLD analysis project Ga0209747, IMG submission 184498) | Arctic peat soil microbial communities from Barrow, Alaska - Barrow Graham LP Ref core NGADG0011-311 (SPAdes) (version 2) | ecosystem: Environmental > Terrestrial > Soil > Wetlands > Peat...
AACCGGTCGGCCAGTCTCCCATTCTCCCTCTCTCCCCCTCATCTTCTTACAATCAGCCACTTATAGTCCTCGGGATCAATAACTGCATTAATTATTACCGGTTCGTTTATAGAAAGTGCTTCAATTACTGCCTTCCTCATACTTTCGTGAGAATCAGCCCTTACTACTTTAACCCCCAGGAACGTATCAGCTCCAAAGAGATCGCCCTGATAAAGCATTGTTCCGTATGGTGAAAGGTTTTTCCACGATTGTTTAACCTTAATCAGATTAAGCTCTCCATCAGAAAAAACAATAACAATTACAGGCAAATTATATCTTCTTGCAGTTACCAGCTCTCCTGCCATCATCAGGAAGCCTCCATCACCGGTAATACAAACAACCGTAGAATCCGGGTTATTCATCTGAGCTGCAAGCGCAGCAGGAATTCCGAATCCCATTCCCGACCATCCGTTTGTTATAATAATCTTACCTGTTCCATGCGTTTGCCAGAACTGTCCAATAAGATGTAAATGGGATCCGACATCGGCCGTCAGTATTGTGTCTGCAGGTAACTCATCCTGAATAACTTTAAGTGCAGCAGCAGGACCAAAATGGTTTGTGAAACCATTAAAAACTGATAGCATTTCATCACGGATCCCTTTTATTGTTGTCGGATCAAATATAAGTGAGTCTGATTTCAGGTTATGAAGTAATTTGAACCATTCACTTGCCGGACCAACATAGGGGGTTATTCCATCAGAAGGGTATATATCAGGTTCTATGATATCAAAATGAACAAGAGGTACGGGAGGTAACCACGATTCGTAATTATATTCTACCGGATCGTATCCAACACCAATTATAAGATCTGAATTGGTGTATATATCTTCAAGATAATCACTTAATGAATGGAACAACACTCCGGCAAAGCATGGATGATCTTCCGGTATAAGTCCTTTGGCCATAGGAGTAATTAACACCGGCATTTTAAATCGTTCAAGAAATGCCAGCAATTCAGTCTTTATCCCAAGTCGTGCGGCGGTAAGCCCGACTGCCAGGACAGGTCGCCGCGATTGCCCAAGCAGATATATTATCTTATGAGTGTCATTCTGGTAAGAAATCTTTTCAGATACATTAACGGTTATTGGGAGCGTATCGATTTCAATACCCGATATATCTGCCGGAAGTCCTATGTGTACCGGACCCGGATATTGTTCCTGACAATGTCTTAGAGCCGAATCCATAACTTCTGCAACGTTACCTGCATTCATCCTGTAGGTTGCTTTTGTCAAAGGTTCAAAGAGCTTCTGGTGATTAATATTCATCTGGCTTACACGGTTAACCATTGCGTCATTCATTTCGCTTGTGAAAACAATAACAGGTGATCTGTCGAGTAATGCTCCACCAACACCGGTTGCTATGTTAGTTGCTCCGGGGCCAAATGTTGCATGACAAACTCCAGGGATTCCTGTCAGTCTGGCTGTAACATCAGCCATAATCCCGGCCGAAGCTTCGTTTGAGGTAAGAATAAACTCTATCCCGGCAGCTTTAAAAGCCTCAAGATAAGGGATAGATGGTCCGCCGGGGATGCCGAATACAAATCTTACACCTTGATTAAATAATTGATTCGCAATATATTCTGCAATAGTCATGAATAACATGTTGGACAATAGACAAAACTATTAAATATTATGATGTCTTCATATTATAATTGAATTCAAATTCACTTACTTTTATCCTGATGCTTTTTCTGATATTTGCATCATTATACTTAAGTTTTGAATAGTAAAGGAAACACTATATTCTGGGCAATTGTTGCCTGTCTGTTATGGTCAACCGCCTATGCAGGTATTAAGCTCGGTTTACAATTTGATACCCCATTCCATTTTGCAGGAATAAGGTTTATTATTTCAGGATTAATGATACTTCCTTTTACAGTGAGACCCTCTGTCTATTTGGTAATGATAAGGGACAATTGGAAGGTAGTTGCCTGGGTAACAACTCTGCAGATTGTAATAAATTATTCACTCTTTTACCAGGGCTTGAACCTGGTACCAGGAGCATTAGGAGCTGTTATTTATGGTGCCCAACCACTTATAATAGCCTTAGTTGCAGCTGTTTTACATAAAGATGACAAACTAACTAAGAATAAAATCATTACAATCGTATTTGGTCTATCCGGTGTAATTTTTATCAGTGTTGGACGACAGGCTTTCAAATTCGGGACGGGTCTGGAAATTTTAGGAGTATTTCTGCTGCTAACAGGAAATGTAGCTACCGCAACAAGTAATGTAATTATTTCACTTAAAAGCAAAGCGATAAATCCCTTCGTTCTTAGTTCATCTTCTCTTTTTCTGGGAGGAGTTATATTATACCTGATATCAATTCCGGTTGAAACAAAACCCTTAGCTACATTACCTTTGAAATACTGGATGATATTGCTTTGGTTAAGTTTCATGGCTGCAAGTGCATTTTCGATATGGTACAAGCTCCTTCAGCGTCCCGGAGTAAAAGTTTCAGAACTGAATTTCTGGAAGTTTATTAATCCTTTAACAGGTGCTGTATTAAGCTGGCTTCTCATTCCGGGAGAAAAACCAGATTGGCTTACAATTACAGGTATGGTTATAATAACAGCATCACTTGTGATCTATTATTCAAATACAGATCGTGACTTAAAACCACATTTCAATAATTCCAAATGAAAAAAAGACTCTTTGCATTAGGTTTATATTCCGTTTTCTGGCTGATATTCTTCATTATAGCAAGGTTGTTTTTCATTTTATCGCAGTACAGAATTGCTTTTCAAAACAGTTTTGGTGAACTCTTAGCAACTTTCTGGAATGGTTCGAAACTGGATATTTCAACTACCGGGTATTATTTGCTGATTCCTGTATTGTTTGCCATTCCGGGAGTCCTCACGACAGGCAATTGGTATAAGTATTTCATCAGGTGGTATACTTTTATTATGATCATTTTCTCATCAATAATTGTTGTTTCTGATGCGATTCTATATTCTTACTGGGGCTTCCGGATGGATTATACGCCACTGTTTTATCTGAAGACACCTGCAGAAGCAATGGCATCAGTCACCCACATCAAGATCATCCTATATTTTCTGACAATCATATTAATCAGCTCATTCTTCATATTTATTTACAAGAAATTTATTGAAAGGATATTTGATAAATTAGAGAGAGTAAGGTATCGTTTATTTGCAGTTCTGTTTATGCTTATTCTCTGGGGAGCTTTGATAATTCCTATAAGGGGAGGATTAGGTGTGGCTCCTATTAATTCAGGGGCAGTATACTTTAGCCGGAAAATGTTTTTGAATCACACTGCTATAAATTCAATCTGGAATGTCGGCATGTCCGCTTTTGCTAAGAACCCTGTAAAGAATCCTTACGAATTCGGAGATCTGACTGAAGGAACCGCTCTTGTTGATTCACTAATAATCAAGAGAGGTCTTCCTGAAAATGTTCTTAATAACAAGAGGCCTAATGTCATTATTATTGTCCTTGAAGGTTTTAGCGGCTATCTTATTGGACCTTTGGGAGGAGATTCTTTGACTACCCCAAATTTCAACCGGTATGCTAAGGAGGGTATTCTGTTCTCGAATTTTTATGCCTCAGGAAACAGAACAGATAAAGCTTTGCCCGCAATCCTCGATGGTTATCCCGCCCAACCTACACAATCTATTATTAAAGAGCCAAAGAAAAGCCAGTCTCTACCAAGCCTTGTAAAGATTCTTATTGATAATGGGTACTCCAGCGCTTTTTGGTATGGGGGAGAAATTAATTTTGCCAATTTTAATTCATTTGTTATTGGGTCTGGTTTTAAAAGTATCATGACAAAAAGTAATTTTAGTCCTGAAAATTATAATTCCGACTGGGGAGTTCATGATCATTTATTATTCCAGGCACTTGAAGATTCAATGAATATAGTTACGGAACCGTTCCTGAAAGTCGTGCTTACTCTTTCAAGTCATGATCCATTTGACGTTCCAATGGAGACGGTTTTTAAAGGAAAAGATCAGCTTAACAAATATAGAAATTCGATCTTTTACGCTGATAAATCTCTCGGATCGTTCCTTGACTGGGCAAAAGAAAAGGATTGGTGGAAAAACACGCTGGTTGTGATGGTAGCTGATCATAGTAACAGGAAGTCAGAAGATATGCCCGTATATTCACCACTAGCCTTCAGAATTCCTATGCTATGGGTAGGAGGTGCATTGACGAAAAAAGGGATTGAAGTGAAAAAGTTCGGGAGCCAGGTTGATATTCCTGTAACACTGTTAGATCAACTTGGAATATACGAGAGTTTTTCATTTGGAAAGGATCTCCTGTCGCAAAACTCAAATTCTTTTGCATTTTACACTTTTAATGAAGGTTTCGGGTTCATTACTGATAGTTCAAGTGTTGTGTATGATCATAAAATGAAGGATATTGTTCTTATGGAGGGAAAAAACATTGAATATGCAGAAAAGGCCGGAAAATCATTTCTTCAGGTATTATTTAATGATTATTTAAAAAGATAACCTCTTTTTCAGAAGTTATGACTACAAACCAAAAAAGAAATATACCCAAAGTTGTAATTATGCTGGGTATTGTCAGTCTGTTTACAGATGCTGCGTCGGAAATGATATATCCCCTTGTTCCGGTTTATGTTGCTGCGCTTGGGTCAGGAGCTATTCTGCTTGGTATAATTGAAGGAGTTGCCGAAACAACTGCTTCGATGCTGAAATTAATAAGCGGAATCATTTCAGATAAAATTGGAAAAAGAAAACTTCTGGTTCTTATCGGTTACTCAATTTCATCTCTGGTTCGACCTTTGACTGGTGTTGTGGCTTCAGCATGGGAGATTATCTTAATCAGAATGTTCGACAGGGTTGGTAAAGGGATAAGAACAGCTCCCAGAGATGCTCTAATTGCATCTGCCGTTGATAAAAGTATAAGAGGAAAATCTTATGGTTTTGAACGGGCAATGGATCATATAGGTGCTGTTGTAGGACCAGCATTGGCAATTGTAACACTACTTATCCTGTTCATTGGCTTCGGAATTAAAGATTCTCTTATAGCTTTAAGATGGACATTCATCCTGGCAATAATACCGGGAATTTTCGCAGTATTGACTCTTATCCTGTTTGTAAAGGAAACTTCCTCAAAAAAAGGAATTGGAAAACCATTTACCTTCTCTCTTAAAAGCTTTGACAAAAACTTCAGGAACTATCTTTTAGTAATGATATTGTTTACCCTTGGAAATTCTTCAGATGCTTTTCTTTTATTCAGGGTTGAGGAGGCGATTCATAAAAGTGGCGCTGTAGTAAATCTGGTCAATAGCATTGCTCCTCTGCACAGGATGGTACTAAGTTTCGGAGATGAGGCAGCTCAGTCAAAGATTATAAATATTCTTTTCCTGCCACTTGTATGGGCATTCTTTCATATAATAAAAGCTGTATTTTCGACTCCTTTAGGAACTCTTTCGGATAGGATAGGCAGGAAAGTTGTAATTAATACAGGATGGGGAATATATGCTTTTGTATATATTTCATTTGCGCTGCTTGTATTCTTATCTCCTGAATTACAAATTGTTGCAACATTTGTTCTGTTTGCTGTGTATGCTTTGTTCTACGCATTTACAGAAGGCACCGAAAAAGCTTTTGTAGCCGACCTTGTAAGTGATGAGAAAAGAGGAACAGCATTTGGGTTGTTCAATTTTTCGATCGGATTGGGGGCGTTGCCTGCCAGTATAATATTCGGAATACTGTACAGCTACTTCGATAAGTTATTTCCCGGTTACGGCGGAACAGTAGCTTTTGGCTTTGGAGGCACAATAGCAATTATCTCAATGATCTTTCTTGCTATAAAAGTAAAAGAGCCTTCGCGAGGCTCTTTATAAGCTTATTTGAATTTAGAACTAAAGATAGGATGGTTTATTATCTGCTATATTTTTTCTTCTCTTTTTTTCCGAACTTGCTGTCTCTTTTATAATCGCGGCTCTTGTTTTCAGAACCTACAGAACTTCTTCTGTCAGAACTTCCAGAGCTCCTTCTTTCAGAACTGCCTGAGCTTCTACGTTCCGAGCTTTCCGAGGTCCTTCTTTCGTAGCCGCCGGAACTTCTTCTTTCCGGTCTCCTGTCAGACCATTTTGCCGGTTTTGAATCAGAGTATTCACCTCTGGGTCTGTCTGTCTTTTCCTGAGCAATTTCAACTGCAACCCGTCTGTCCATAAATTTCGCATCATTCAGGGACGCTATAAGGTCGTCAGCATAAGCCGGATCAACCTCAAAGAATGAGAAGGTTTTCAATAAGTCAATTTTCCCTATTGGAACTTTTTTACCCTTTGTATTTGAGTTTACAAGTTCTATGAGTTGCTCAGGGAAAAAACCATCAGTCTTACCAAGGTTTATGAATAACCTTGTGTAATTTCCCGGGTATTGTTCACGGTCATCTCTGTCTCGTCGGCCAGAACGTCCGCCAAAACTGCTCTCTTTCTCAGAGACAGGTGAAATAAGATCACCACCCTGACGATAATCGTTAAGGAAACGGTCGAATTCAAGTGTTACAACTCTTCTAAGTAGTTCTTCTCTGTCGAAGCTTGCAAGTTTTTCCTTTATCTCTGGCAGAAATTTCTCAATCTCCTTGTGGTCGGTGGCAACATGCTCAAGTTTATTTACCCAGTTAAATAATTGTTTTCCACATATTTCACTTCCGGTTGGAATAGGAATAGCAATGAAGGTTTTCTTAACTTTTCTTTCTATCTGCTGGAGAATATATTTTTCTCTGAGATGAACAAGTGAAATAGAGATTCCCGTTTTTCCTGCTCTTCCTGTACGTCCGCTTCTGTGAGTATATACTTCAATATCGTCAGGCAGACTGTAGTTGATAACATGTGTGAGGTCGTCAACATCAAGTCCTCTTGCAGCCACATCTGTTGCTACCAGCAGCTGAAGATTCCTGTTTCTGAATTTGTTCATAACAGCATCACGTTGCGATTGTGACAGATCGCCATGCAATGCATCGGCATTATACCCGTCGTTTATCAGTTTTGATGCAACTTCCTGAGTCTCAACACGGGTACGGCAGAATACTATTCCATAAATATCCGGTTCAAAATCCGCAATACGTTTAAGAACTTTATATTTATCTTTTGCATGAACAAGGTAGTATGCATGACTTACATTATCAGCCGATGAGTTTTTTGTTCCGATTGTAATTTCAACCGGGTTATCCATATATTTTCTGGCAATTGTGTTAATCTCTTTCGACATTGTTGCAGAGAATAAGAGCGTTCTTCTTCCGTCCGGAACCTCCTCAAGAATCTCATTAATACTGTCGAGGAAGCCCATATTGAGCATTTCGTCAGCTTCGTCGAGAACAACTGTTGTAACAGCAGATAATCTTGCTGCACCTCTGCCGATGAGGTCTATAAGCCTTCCGGGTGTTGCAACAATTATGTGAACACCTTTTTTCAGACCTCTGATCTGAGTGTCGATGCTTGCTCCACCATATACGGCAAGTATTTTCAACTTACCAGTGTGTTTTGCATAATCTGTCAGATCACCGGTGATCTGCATGCACAATTCTCGTGTAGGACAGAGGATAAGAGCCTGAGTGCTGTTAACTTCTGTGTCGGTTGTCTGAACCAGTGGCAGTCCAAAAGCGGCTGTCTTACCGGTTCCTGTTTGAGCCAGGGCAATAATATCGCCACCGTCTCCAAGCATTAATGGAATTACTTTTTCCTGAACAGGCATGGGTTGTTCGAAACCAAGTTCCTGAATAGCCTTCAGGATACCGGGAGTGAATCCCATTTCTTCAAAATTTATCATTATTATTTTTTATGATGTGGTTTCGGGGAGCGATGGATTTGTTATCCCGACCGAAATGAACTCAAATACAGACTGGGCAAAATGCCGAACAACGCTTCGTGAAATCACTTTGTTAATTAGGGCGCAAAGATAATCAAATTATTCATACTTTTGTAATTATGGATACCAGACCTGTAAAAATATACTCAAAAACTGATGTGCCTCGCCTTAGATATATAGCTGGTATTCTTCTGGGTGATATTCTTGGACTATCGTGGGAACTCACTACCGATAAAAGAAAACTGGGGAAAAATCCGGTAATTAATTATTCCGCCGAAAGTATCCCGGGCTCATTTAAAATAGATCCGGATACTCTTTTATTTGAATCAGGAATTGTAGTCAGGGAGATTCCTGTAAATACGTGGAAAGGACTTCCTGTATTTTTCCTGAGCACAACAGATTCGGATCTTCCTTTTGATATTTTTGCGGCATCATTTTTTCTTGTCAGCAGGTACGAGGAATATCTTGAATTCCAACCTGATGAATTTGGGAGATTCCCGGCTTCTTCATCTTTCTCTTTTAAAAATGGGTTTCTTGGAATTCCCATAGTTGATTTATGGGTAAAGGAGTTGGCTAAAGCATTGACCAGGAAATTTCAGAATATAGCTTTTAAACGTAATGAGTATAAAGCTCTTCTCACCATAGATACTGATGAGCCATTTGTCTATCAGGGAAAAAGTCTGATCAGAACTATCGGTGGACTTTTACGCGATATTACAAAAAATGAAGGTCACGTTGCCGACAGATACAAAATATTTGCAAGAGGAGATAAAGATCCGTACGAAGTCTTTGATTATATTATTCAAAACATTGAAAAGAACAATATTGATGTAAGATTTTTCATCCCTGTTGGAGATCATTCACAATATGATAAAAACCCTTCATGGAAAAACGATGATTACCGGAAGCTGATTCATAAGCTGGATAGTAAGTATATAACTGGTTTGCATCCATCATTTAATGCAGCTGAAAACTCTTTACTTATGAATAGTGAAAAGATCCGTCTAAAGACTATTTTAGAGAGAGAAATCCTTATAAGCCGGTTTCACTTTATAAGATTGTTTACACCTAAGACTTACAATGATCTTGAAAAAGCTGGTATTAAGGAGGATTATTCAATGGGCTATCCAGATGAACCGGGATTCAGAGCGGGGATAGCCAGACCTTACTATTTTTACAATGTAACAGAAGAGAGGCAAACCTCCCTTAAAATCATTCCTTTTCAGATAATGGATGCGACACTTTACAAGTACAAAAATCTCGATCCTGCTGCTGCTATGGAACTGGTTCTAAAACTGATAGATGAAACAAGAAGGGTAGGGGGGCTTTTTGTAAGTATCTGGCATAATACATCTTTGCTTGATACACAGGTCTGGCATGCCTGGAGAGATGTTTTTGAATTTATGCTACAAAATCAGGAACCATGACAGTTTATCTTACTAACTCAGAGATAGACAGGAAGTTGTGGGATAATAGCTTTTCAAATTCAGCCTTTTGCTTTTCATGTTCTCTTCACTTGCTTATAAATTTCGAACCAGATAATACTTGAAAAACCAGCAATGGTACACACTAATATTTCAATGAAACCTATCTTTTCGAATTGGAACAGGCTTATAAGAAATGGAATATTTAGAATGAGGATAAGGAAGATAACAGCCCCGCCAACAATCCACTTTACAGCTGTATTTGGGGAGATAAGAATTCTAAAGAAATTAGATGTCCATGACCGGTTTGATAGTATAGCGGCGATATTGGAGACTATTAATGTAACGAAGGTGAGTGTCCTTACACCCTTTTCTGAATACCCCATTTTAATTCCAATAAAATATACGAGTAACGTTACAATTAATATTCCGACACCCTGCATGCAGCTAAAGAAGATTTTTCTTGCACCAAAGAATGGCTCATTGATATCTTTTGGAGGACGCGACATTACATTTTCTTCCTCTTTTTCCGCTTCAAAAATCATTGTGCACGCAGGATCGATGATAAGTTCAAGGAAAACTATATGCACAGGCCAGAGTATAAGCGGCAAATCTGCAAATAATACAGGAATCAGAGATAGCCCTGCAATTGGAACATGGATTGCAAAAATATACCCCAAAGCTTTTTGAAGGTTATCGAAAATTTTTCTCCCCATTTTCACAGCACCCACAATAGATGCAAAGTTATCATCCATAAGAACAAGAGAAGAGGCCTCTCTTGCAACATCGGTTCCTTTTTCCCCCATCGCAATTCCTATATTGGAAGTCTTTAGTGCAGGGGCATCATTGATTCCGTCACCTGTCATGGCAACTATTTCCCTGTTTTTCTTTAGGGCATTCACAATTTTAAGTTTTTGTTCCGGAACAACGCGGGCAAAAATATTCACAACTTTGATGCGTTCACAAAGCTCATCCTCGGTCATCTTTTGCAATTCCGGACCGGTAATACATTCCTGAGGATCTTTAATACCGATCTCTTTCCCAATATTAATTGCTGTAACAGGATAGTCGCCGGTAATCATTATAACCCTTATACCCGCTTTATAACATTCCTTTACTGCATCAGGCACATTGGGTCTTATCGGGTCTGACAACCCTATAAGTCCTATAAAAATAAAATCAAAATCGTGCTGAATGGAAGGCAGTTCGTCCGGAATCAATATAGCCCTGGCAACCCCTAATACTCTTAACCCGGATGTGGCCATTTCTGAAACAGCTTTCTCATATTTCGATATTGTTTCACTATTCAGGTGGCACAGGTCAAAGATTGCTTCAGGAGCGCCCTTTACAGCTATTACTTTTTGATTAGTGCCTGTATTTGAAAAAACCCTCGACATGGCCAGCAAATCTTTTGATAAGGGATACTCCTTTTCCATTATCCAGTCTTTATGAATGTGCTCTGAATTCTGAAGGAACTGATCTCCGATATTTATTATGGCTTTTTCCATTGGGTCGAACGGATTCACCTGACTCGATAAAATTCCATATTCGATTATTTCATGGAAGGGTTCATGGAAGGGTTCATGGAAGGGTTCATGGAAGGTCTCGCCTGATTTTACTTCGGAAAAACCGGTTCCGTTATAGAGACGTGTGACAGTCATTTTATTTTGAGTCAATGTACCTGTTTTGTCAGTGCATAAAACAGTTGCAGAACCGAGTGTTTCTATCGCTGCTGGTTTTCGTGTCAAAACAGATTTTTTTGACATCCGCCATGCTCCAAGTGCTAGAAATATAGTTAAAACTACCGGAAATTCTTCAGGAAGCATTGCCATTGCAAGGGTAATCCCGGCCAGAAAACCTTTCAATAAATCGCCTCGTGTAATAGTATAAATAGCTACTACCAGCACACATAATATAATACCAATGATAGCCAGACGTTTAACTAATATCCCCATCTCGCTTTTTAGCTTTGTAGGTTCTTCTTTAACCGAATCGAGCGCTTTGCCAATTTTTCCGATTTCGGTATTTAGTGCTGTAGCTGTAACTCTTACAATTCCGTTTCCCTGAACAATCATCGATCCTGAATAAACTGCCGGAATATCATCACCTCCAGGAATGAAAGTATTATCCCCTTCCTTCCATTCCCTTTTTCTGACAGGTACGGACTCTCCTGTTAATAACGATTCATCTGCCAGTAAATTAATGCTGCTCAGAACAATAGCATCTGCCGGGACGCGGTCTCCTTCCTGTAAAATCACTATATCTTCGGTAACTACTTCTTTGCCGGGTATCCTTATCGTTTCTCCGTCACGGATTACCAGAGCTCTGGGACTTGCAAGATCTTTCAGGGCATCAAGAGCTTTCTCGGTTTTTTTCTCCTGATAAAACTCAATTCCCATCACAACAAATACAAAGCTGAGGAGCATCAATCCTTCCTGAATATCTCCAAGTATAAGATATAGAGTTCCGCAGGCAACCAACAATAAAAACATTGGTTCTTTTACCACCCCGAATGCGAGCTGAAATATATTTTTTGGTTTCGAGGAAGGCAATTCATTATAACCTTCTTTTTCAAGCTTCTCTGTCGCCTCTTTTTGCGTAATCCCTTTATAGTTATATGTTTGAGATGAAGTGTTCATAGTATTAGATTTATTGAGTTGTCAGGTTTTTTAGTTTTGTAAATTTAAGTTAAAATGAATAGTTGAAGGTTAAAAAAATGTTAATTGTAAATTAGTAATGACTATGGACTTTATATTTGCACAGATGGAAGTGAAACGGATCTCGACGAAGTCAAAATCAATGGGGTTTTATGCATGATATTCCTGATATTAATAATTCACGATCTCGACGATCCCTTTGCCTATAATAAGAAGTATTCGGCGGAAAATGTTTCATTATATCCGATTACGCGGGTTTTGAAAGAAATGGAATCATTAAATAAAGAATTGCAACTACAGAAAAATGATTTTTAAAAGATCTTAATTAATATAATTGCTATTGCTATACCTGCTGTAGCTATTATGGCAATAGGTTTCCAGTTATACCTGAAGAGTTTTTTTACTTCCGGGCCCAGTTTTATTGTCAGCAGTGCAAGCAAATAGAATTTTAATCCCTGGCTTACAAGTGTTGCGATACAAAAGATAAACAGATTAATATCAAACACACCTGATGTTATTGAGAATATCTTATAAGGAAGAGGAAGAGCTGCTGCTACAAACAATATCCAAAAGTCCCATTTAGCGTATAGTAAATGGATTTTGGCATAACCGGCTTCGGAAAAGCCGGGAATATTATTGAAGATAAATTGCGCAACACCCGTAAATCCACCATCAGCATTAAGCCATGCAAAATGACCGATTAAATAGCCGGTCATAGCTCCCAAAAGCGTACCCATGATACCGACTAATGCATACCTGTAGGCTTTGGTAATATCGAGTAATGCCAATGCCAAAAAAAGCATAGGTGTAGGAAGTCCCAATATTGATGCATCTGAGAATGCACATAGAAATAGTGCCCAAGGACCCCATTTTGTGCCTGCCCATTGCAAACTCCAGATTCGTATTTTCTTAAACCATGTTTTCATTCAGCATTTTCTCTCAAAGAGGAAAACTTTCTGCTAATCTTAAACTTTCCTCTGTTTTTTATATACTTCAAAAAGATCTTCTTCATCTTTGCCTTCTTTGATACCATTGATCAATATAACCAGCAAATGTGGTATTTCACTAAAGGTATATGTTCGATAGTAATCCTAGAAAATCTTAGGCGGCTGCCAGACGGTAAAACTGAAATTTCGGATTAAGGAAAAGTTTTCAAGTACCCCTAGCTGGCTTTGTGATTCCTCACTAATACCAAATCTAAAAGATTGGTCAATCTGATCGAAGATGAAAAAATCAATATCTGAACTAAAACTATCTTCAACATTCTTTGTACCTGTGAAAATTTCTGTACTATGAGGTTGTATATTTAGATATGTATAAGCATTAATCCCGATGCTGAAAAAAACGATCAGAAAGAATATAAATCTGAATAGTAATTTTCGTAGTCTTATCATAACGGCAAAAGTCGCTATAATTTTACTGTCTATAAAAAATAGGATGTTAAATAATTGTTAATTTATCAAAACCATTGACGTTTCAGGTTTTACGATTCGCGAGTATCGATTTTCTGATTACCTTCGTAACTTACTTTAAACCGATTTATAAACAATTTAAAAACCATTTAATTATGACAGTAATTGTAATAGGAATTGTAATACTAATTATAGGATTTGTAGCTGCCAAATCTGATCCGGCCTTAAGAGCATATCAAACCATGATTAAAATAGCGGGAGTCATTGTTGTACTGATCGGAGTATCTATCGCTTGTGTGGTTCAGGTTGAACCCGGCCAGGTAGGTGTGCAGAAACTGTTTGGTAAAGTGAGCCCCAATATTCTGGAAAGCGGTTTAAACATTATAAATCCTTTGGTACAGGTTGTTATGTTCGACGTCAGGACAGAGAATTATACTATGTCTGGAGTACAGGATGAAGGATCAAAACAAGGTGATGATGCAATACGTGTTTTGTCGGCAGACGGACTTGAAGTAATTGTAGACCTTACGGTTCTGTATAAAGTTATTCCTTCAGAAGCCCCGCGAATTCTTAAAGAAGTAGGAACAGACTACAGGAATGTTCTTGTCCGTCCGATTTGCCGGACAAAGATCAGGGATAATGCAGTTTACTACGATGCTGTTGCTTTATATTCTACAAAAAGAGATGAGTTTCAGTCAAGAATATTTGCCACTATTGAATCGAATTTTAAAGAACGCGGACTTATGCTCGAACAACTATTAGTCAGGAACCTTACTTTACCTGCATCAGTAAAAGCAACTATTGAATCAAAGATTAATGCTGAACAGGATGCACAAAAGATGACATTTGTTCTTCAGAAGGAAAGACAGGAAGCTGAAAGAAAAAGAGTTGAAGCACAGGGTATTGCCGATTATCAGAAAATATTGAGCACAGGCTTAAGCGATAAACTTTTGCAGTATGAAATGATAAAAGCTATTTCTGCCTCACCTAATGCCAAACTGATTTTTATGACCAACGGGAAGAACCTCCCTATACTGGTAGACGGGAAGTAGAAGATGTGAAAAGACAAAAGTATAAAGACAAAAGTAGTGTGATTCTCAAACTTTTGTCTTGTGACTTTTGTCTTTTGTCTTATATTATAACCTCAGAAATTTATTTTTTCTTTCCCTTGGTAGGTGCTTTGTCCCCTGATCCTGTTGCAGCATCATATTTCGCCTGAGCTGTTTCTAATGCAGCCTCTGATAGTTTAAGAGCATCCTGTGCTGTCTTCTTGTTTGCTTTCCCTTTTGTGACATTAGCAGTGCCGGTAGTTGAATTTTTTGTGGCCGCCTTTAATCTTGTGTCAAGCGCTTTTATATCTGCCTTATATTGAGTATCCAGTGTTTTTATTTCGGCTTTCGCCCGGGTAACTTCACCCTTATCTTTAGAAGTTGACTGTTTAATAAGTGGTTTTTTTGCAGTTTCATAAGTCTTGTCAACTGTTTTACGCTCGGACGTTACTGCTTTGGTTTCTGTTTTTCCGTCAGCTATCATTTCTGTTCCGGCAGTTATCAATGAATCTGCAGTTTTTATCTGCCGTTCATTGAGAGCAACCTTGTTTTTAGCTAAAGTAAGACTGGTTTCAAGTTTTTTTACTTCGGCTGCCTTTTTCTCTGCCGGGGTCAAAGCAGGTGCCTGTGCCTGGGTAAGAACCGATGCAATAAGAAAGAAAGGCAGCATTGCGAAAATCCGAAAATTCTTTTTTGTTTTCATTGTTTCAGGTTTTTAATAAATATACGTACTTGTTTTTGTCTTTTGTCTTTTGTCTTTTGACTTCAGAAACCCACCCCTGACCCCTTATTTTTTCGCCCCCTTGCCCCTAAAGGGGGTTAAATCATCAATTATCTGAGAGTTAACCTCTTTCTGTTCTTAATTGTGTCGTGCGTCGTTTGTCGTGCGTCGTTTATTTAAGCAATTCCATCTCTTCATCCGCTTTTACCTCCAAAAGTTTTCCTCCATCACATTTAATTGTCCTGGCAGCAAATTTTTTCAACAGTGTATAATTATGTGTCGCAACGATGACTGCTCTTCCTGTCTTACTTATATCTGTAAGTAACCTGATTATTCCTTCAGATGTCTCAGGATCAAGGTTTCCGGTAGGTTCATCAGCCAGAATTATATCGGGGTCGTTAAGCAGAGCTCTTCCAATTACAACCCTCTGTTGTTCGCCTCCCGACAGCTGATGTGGCATCTTATAACCTTTCAGTCCCAGCCCCACTTTATTCAAAACTTCCGCTATACGGGTATCAATCTCCTGCTTATTTTTCCATCCGGTTGCTTTTAATACAAATTCAAGATTCTCAATGACGGATCTGTCGGTAAGCAGTTGAAAATCCTGAAATACGATTCCGATTTTTCTTCGCAGATAAGGGACCTCCCTTCTTTTAATCTTTGAAAGGTTATAACCCGCAACAATCCCAAGACCTTCTTTGAGAGGGATTTGCGCATTCAACGTTTTTATAAGACTTGATTTTCCACTTCCAACTCTTCCTACAAGATAAATGAATTCACCCTTTCCGACACTAAGATTAACATCGGTAAGCACAAGATGATCGTTCTGAAGTATAGTGCAGTTTGACAATTCTATGATTACATCCAATGGCAGATTCTCAGACATTTCGAAGGTATTTATAGTGCAAAATAAGGAAAGAATTGATAATTAACATTTATATGTTGATAAAATCAGTAATAAAGGCCGGTAGCTGGCGTTTAATAGTTGTAATTTTACAATTGATTAAAGAAAGAAATATTATTATATATGGCTTATTTATAATGTGTTATCCAGATATTCTGATTTCGAGCAGGAAACTGGAGCACCGGATATAAAGCCAAAAAAAAATAGTTATGAACAAAAATTACTACAAAGGAACACAAAATACATCTCAAAGGGCAACAAATACAAATCACTTTAAAAAGGTGATTGCACATTATTTGTTTTTATTATTCTTTTTTCTGACAATAACTCAACAGGAAGTTTCGTCTCAGGTTCCATTTACAGGAAAAGAGATTGGTTATGATTTTAACAGAGGGATGGAATTATTTAATAAAGAGAAATATCCCGCAGCTATCCGTCTTTTTGATTCATTTATTAAAAAAGATGATAAATCAGACCTTATCCTGCTTGGAGAGGCCGAATATTTCAGCGCAATGGCAGCGCTAAAGCTTTTTAACACTGATGGAGAGTACAGGATGATGATGTACATATTGACCCATCCTGAAAGTCCCAGAATAAATGAAGCGAGGCTGGCGCTGGGTGACTATTTCTACCAGAACAAAAATTACAGGAAAGCTGTAACCTATTATGCATCTGTAAACAGGCAGCAGTTGGAAGGAGATAAACTGGCAGAATATTTTTTCAGGTTTGGTTATTCACTTTATCAAAAAGGAGATAAAAGCAAAGCGCTGCTGATGTTCTCGGAAATTAAAGATATAGATACTGAATATACCCCGCCAGCCGTTTATTATTTCTCCCAGATTGCTTACGAACAAAATATGTATCAGACGGCCATGGAGGGATTCATGCGTCTTAAAGAAGATGAAACATTTGGTGGTGTCGTACCATTTTACATTGTTCAGATTTTATATCTCCAGAAAGATTATGATGGAATACTTTCCATGGCGCCTGATCTTCTTAATTCGGCAGGGAAAGAAAGGGCCGTAGAGTTATACAGGTTCATTGGGGATGCGTATTATAATAAAGAGAATTACAAAGAGGCACTTCCTTATCTTGAAAAATATTCAACAGGGGCTAAAGCAAGTGCCAGAGAGGATAAATATCAACTTGGTTATTGCTATTATAAAACCAGCGAGCTTGATAAAGCAATTAAATTATTCCTTGAAATTGATGTCAGAAATGATATTCTGACTCAAAACATATGGAACATACTTGGTGATTGTTATCTTCAGAAGAGCGACAAAAAGCGGGCTCAACTTGCTTTCGGGGAAGCATCGAAACTGAATTATGACAGGAAAATTAAAGAAGAATCTTTGTTTAACTATGCAAAACTGACTTATGAGCTGGCATATTCTCCATTCGGAGAGGCCATTGCATCTTTTCAGGAATATATTGACCTCTATCCCGGATCGGAGAGGATTCAGGAAGCCTATGATTATCTGGTAGCAACGTTTATGCAGTTAAAAAACTACAAAGCCGCTCTTGCTTCCCTCGATAAAATAGTGAAAAAGGATAACAGACTGGAGGAAGCCTACCAGAGAGTTGCGTTTTACAGGGGATTGGAATTGTATAAAAATATGGAGATAGAAGCCTCAATTGATATGTTTGATAAATCGCTTAAATATGAAACATATAACAGATCGATAAGGGCAAGGGCCATATATTGGCAGGGTGAAGCATGGTACCGGCTTGCTAACTATGAGAATGCAAGAAAAAATTATGAACTGTTTATGGGAATTCCGGGCTCAACCCTTCTGATTGAATACAATTTGGTAAGGTACAATCTGGGTTACGCATTTTTTAATCTGAAAGACTATCCAAATGCTTTAAACAATTTAAAAACATTTGAAACCAGTGCGGTTAATGTAAAACCTGAGGTTCTATACGATGCAAGGAACAGAATTGCTGATTGTTATTACATTGAGACTAATTATCCGATGGCAATTAGTTATTATGATAAGGTAATTGACTACGGACGTCTTGACGCTGATTATGCAATGTTTCAAAAGGGTTTTTCGTTAGGGCTGACCAATAACGGCAAAGGAAAGATAGATATACTTACCTCGCTGACTGTAAAATATCCTACTTCATCTTTTGTTCCAAATGCCATTTTTGAAAGAGGCAGAGCTTATCTGGTACTCGAAGATTATAAAAACGGTGAAACTGACTTTAATACCCTTATTTCCACTTACCAGTCCAGCCCATTTGTTCCTCGCGCCATTGTTCAGCTTGGACTTCTTTATTACAATCTTGGAGAAAACGACAAAGCAATTTCACAATTCAAAAAGGTAATAGAAACCTATAAATCAACACCTGAAGCCCGAGATGCTCTGACAGGACTCAGAAATACTTATGTTGATATAAACGATGTAGAAGCCTATTTTACTTATATCAAGACTCTTGATGGATATGGAGATGTAAATCTGACACAGAAGGATTCACTTTTGTACACTTCGGGTGAAAATCTGTATATGACAGCCAGGTATGATAAGGCAACTGATATTTTTAAAAGCTATCTCAATGAGTTCCCGAATGGCAGCTTCAGGCAGAATGCACAGTATTATCTCGCGGAGTGTCTGAAAACAACCGGGAATAGCGAGGAAGCTCTTAAGATGTACATAACAGTTTCTGGTGAACCCAATAATCAGTTTCTTGAGCAATCGCTGATCTCTGCAGCTTCGATACTTTTTGACAAGGAAGATTACGTTACATCACTTGTATATTATGAGAAACTAGGGGATGTTGCAACTAATGATCTTAATAAGCTTCTTGCTCTGAAAGGTCAGCTAAGGTCAGCCTGGCAGGCAGGTGATGCCCAAAAGACTATTATTGCAGCCGGGAAAATCAATAGTTCAGCAAATATACCGGAGGAGCTTGCACGGGAAGCTAACTTTATGAGCGCTAAAGCAAATTACAGTCTTAATAATTTTGAAGAAGCACTAAGAGATTTCAGGAAAGTTGCTACTGAGGTAACAAGCATTGAGGGTGCGGAGTCTAAATACAGGGTTGCAGAGCTGCTTTATAAGAAAGACATGACTGCTGAATCAGAAAAAGTTATTTCAGAGTTCATAAATAAGAATACCCCGCACCAATTTTGGATGGCAAGGATGTTTCTTCTTCTTGCAGATATAAGTATGAAAAAGGGAGATATCCTGCAGGCACGTGCAACCCTTCAGAGCCTTAAAGATTATTACACTACTGAGAATGACGGGATACTTGATGAGGTTAAGTCAAAACTTGACTCACTAAATCAGGATAAACAAAATGAAGTAGTTAAACCAGCTGTTGAACCAACTGCTGAACCTGCAAAAAGTAATTTGTAAAACTGAATCAGAAAAAAACTGACATGATGAAACGAACATTAATTATACTGGCCTTTATACTTATCTGTTTATTACCTGCTGTCGCACAGGTTAAAAAACAGGAATCCGTACTTAAGCGTGAGGTCACTCTCTATAACCCATATAAACCATATCTTCCTGTTGTGCAGAAGAGAAGTTTTTTACCTGATATGAATGATACTATTAAAGTAAGTCCAAACTTTCGTTACGATATTAAAACCGAACCTTTTCTGCCTGCTTATACTATCAGTCCGATAAAAGCAGCTGCCTTACTTCCCGACCCCCTGCCTAAGCTTTACAAGAGTTATATTAATATAGGAATGGGGAATTATATTACTCCCCTTGCAGAAATAAGTATAACCAATGAACGGTCAAAGAAAGGAACATTAGGCTTTTATGCACGACATTATTCATCGAGTGGTAAGATAAAACTACAAAACGATAAGAAAGTTTTTGCCGGCTTTATGGACAATGATGCATCCCTTTTCGGCAGGAAATTTTTTAGAAAAAGTATCCTGGAAAGCTCATTGGATTTTAATCAGAAGAATAGATACGCCTATGGTTATGACTATGGTTATGACCTGGTTCCGGCGTATTCTCCGGATAAGAAAGAAATACTTCATAGTTTCTATAATGTGGGAGCAAAGGCTTCGTTAGCCTCAACAACATTAGACTCCACGAGCTTTTCGTATAAATTTGATATGCATTATAATTACTTCTACAATACCAGTGATTTGTTTCAGCAAAACGTTGGATTTACAGGAATAATGGCAAAGTCATTCAAGGATTTTTATGTAGGTTCAGGAATAGGATATGACTATTATAAACTTTCTGACTTTTTATTAACGAATCCGAAAAGCATCATATCACTTAGTCCTTTTATAAAGAAAAGCAAAGAACAATGGAGCTTCAAACTTGGTTTTCAGGCAGTTATTGATAATAACATGGCTATTACTCCTGAAGTTCACCTCTACCCCGATATAAACTTTGGTTTCAGTCTTGTTCCTGCATACGCTAGTTTCTTTGCAGGATTATCGGGAAAGCTTGAAGATAATAATCCATTGAAAATTATTGGCGAAAATCCATATCTCATTCAGGATGGAAGAATGTTCAAACTCCCTAATACAGATCATAAGCTGATAGTCTTTACTGGATTAAAAGGAAACAGCGGAATTGGAGGCAACTATCTGGTTTCTGCATCATATTCGCTTATTAATGATATGTTGTTTTATTCAAATATTGAATATCCTCACAAACTCCTTTCTCCGCAGATGGGTAATAATTTCAAAGAACTACCTGACGATGTGGAGCTTCTTACTATTCATGGTGAAATGAGCGGAAAAATTAGTGACAAAATCTCATATAATGGTAAAGCAAGCTGGTATAAGTATACGCTGACAATGAACGATTTTGCCTGGAATAAGCCGGATTGGGATGCGCAGCTTGGTCTTAAATATAATCTCAGGGATAAGATTATAGCGGGCGCAGAATTAACCGGTACAGGAAAGAGAAAGCTTGTGGTTTCTAATTCCGAAATCATACCACCAACAGAGATTGTTTTCGATATGCCTGTTCACTTCAATCTCAGCTTAAGTGCAGAATACAGGTATTCTAAAATCCTCTCATTCTGGACAAAAATCAATAACATCTCAAACAATCGTTATTATGAGTGGGCTTTCTATCCATCCCAGAGGTTTCAATATATGCTTGGGTTTACTTATAGCCTATAAAATAAAACCGGCTTTTTGGCAACATCAGACATTAAGACAATCGGACCACAAGACAATTCTTTATTGTTAATTTCTTGATTGAAATTGTGCATTATTTGTTATCCTTTTTCGACTGAAAAACCGTTTTTAATTTGTATATTTGCCGGGACAATTAATAATCATAATATCAGTAATTTATATTGGGGAAAGTGAAGTTGATTCTAATAGCGGAAGGCATTGAAAAGGGTATCCTGATTTCATTTGCAAAAAAATCAATTTTGTTATCAGAATGAAAGGGAAAAACGTATATGTTCTTCCTTAATAATTATATATAAGTTTTTGTCTTTTTTGTTTAAATATTAGTGACTTTTAAAATATAGGAATAATGAGTGAAAATGAAAAAAAATTGCAGGACAGCATTGACTATTCAGCAGATAATATTCAGGTGCTCGAAGGTCTTGAGGCTGTACGGAAAAGACCTGCAATGTACATCGGTGATATTGGCGTAAAAGGCTTACATCATCTTGTATATGAGGTTGTTGATAATTCCATTGACGAGGCCCTTGCTGGCTATTGCTCTAAAATAGAGGTTATTATTCATGAAAATAACTCAGTCACAGTAACTGATGATGGCCGGGGTATTCCTACAGGAATAATGGAGAAAGAAAAAAAATCTGCTCTTGAAGTAGTTATGACTGTTCTTCATGCAGGGGGAAAGTTCGACAAAGACTCCTACAAAGTGTCAGGCGGATTGCATGGGGTTGGTGTTTCCTGCGTAAATGCTCTGTCAGAACATCTTACTGTAGTTGTCCAGAGGGAAGGAAAAAAATTCAAACAGGAATATGAAAAAGGGAAACCTGTTACTAAAGTTGATGAAATAGGTAAATCAGACAAATCTGGTACAACAACAACTTTTAAACCTGACGGAACAATATTCCAGACGACTGAATTTAATTTCGAAATACTTGCAGCAAGGCTGCGTGAACTTGCATTCCTTAATAAAGGCATTGTTCTTACATTAAGAGATATGCGCGATATTACTGATGACGGTAACGGAGGAACAGCCCGTTACGAAGAGTTTCACTCAGAACAGGGTCTGAAGGAGTTCGTTGAATATCTCGATGCAAACCGTGAAAGACTTATTGAAAAAGTTATTCATATTACTCACGATAAAACAGATATCCCTGTTGAGATTGCCCTTCAGTACAATAATTCTTTCTCTGAGAATGTACATTCTTATGTGAATAATATTAATACAATTGAAGGAGGTACGCATCTCGCTGGCTTCAGGAGAGGCCTGACCCGCACACTTAAAAAATACGCTGAAGATTCTGGTGCTACAACAAAGCTGAAATTTGATATAAACGGTGATGATTTTCGCGAAGGCCTTACTGCAATAATTTCTGTGAAAGTTCAGGAACCACAGTTTGAAGGCCAGACAAAAACAAAACTTGGAAACTCAGAGGTAATGGGTGCTGTCGATCAGGCAGTGAGCACAATGCTTTCCAACTACCTCGAAGAGAATCCAAAAGATGCAAGAATAATTGTTCAGAAGGTTATCCTTGCTGCAACAGCCCGTCATGCGGCACGTAAAGCAAGGGAACTTGTTCAACGTAAAAATGTTCTTTCCGGATCGGGCCTCCCGGGAAAACTGGCCGATTGCTCTGACAGGGATCCGGCACATTGCGAGATCTACCTGGTAGAAGGTGATTCGGCAGGTGGTACTGCTAAACAGGGCCGTGATCGTGCTTTTCAGGCAATACTGCCCCTGAGAGGAAAAATCCTCAACGTTGAAAAAGCAATGCAGCACAGGATATACGAAAGCGAAGAGATAAAAAATATTTTTACTGCTTTGGGTGTGCATATTGGTACTGATGAAGACACTAAGGCTCTTAATACTACAGGACTTCGTTACCACAAAATTATTATAATGACAGATGCTGATGTAGATGGTTCTCATATTACAACTCTTATAATGACCTTCTTCTTCAGATATATGATGGACCTGATTCAGGGGGGGTACATTTATATTGCCACCCCACCGCTTTATCTCATTAAAAAGGGAAAAACCGAGCGCTATTGCTGGACAGAGGAGGAACGTGTACTTGCAGTTACAGAGATGGGTCAGGGAAAAGAATCATCAGTAGGAATTCAAAGATACAAAGGTCTTGGTGAGATGAATGCAGAGCAGCTCTGGTCAACAACAATGAATCCGGAAACAAGGACTCTCAGACAGGTTACCATCGAAAGCGCTGCTGAAGCAGATCACATATTTTCTATGTTGATGGGCGATGAAGTTCCACCGAGGAGAGAGTTTATAGAAACTCATGCAAAGTATGCCAAGATTGATATCTAAGTGAAGAAAAATGCTAAAAACTTTTGCACTTATAAGTCTGGTTCTGTTTTCTTCATTATTGAAAGCTCAGGAACCAGGGAAGGTTTTGACTTCTGTTTTTGATGAGGCATTAACCGACAGGACAGCTTACAGCCAACTTGAATATCTGAGTAAGAATACTAAGGGCCGGTTATCCGGCTCTCCTGCTTCATTAAAAGCTATTGAATATACACGTCAGGCTTTGATAAATGCCGGAGCCGATACTGTGTGGCTGCAAAAGGTTATGGTGCCGAATTGGAAAAGAGGAGTCGAAAATTGCATGATAACTTCATCAAAATCAGGAAGTGAAGAACTTTCCATTACTGCACTTGGTCTTTCTGTTGGAACTGATGCTAAAGGATTAAAATCGAAGGTGATTGAAGTACATGATTTTGAAGAGCTTAAGACAATAGGAAGAAAAAGAATTGAAGGTAAAATAGTCTTTTTTAACAGACCTTTTGATAATAAACTGATTAATACTTTTGCAGGCTATTCAGGTGCTGTTAATCAACGTACTTCCGGCGCTTCTGAAGCCTCTAAATATGGTGCAATAGCAGTAATAGTAAGATCTATGAATCCATTTCTTGATGACTTTCCTCATACAGGAGTCACTCATTATGCTGATAGCGTTACTCCCATACCGGCTGTGGCAGTTTCTACAATCGGTGCTGAGCTTTTAAGCCGTTGGTTGAAAAACGACTCCACTCTGACTGCTCACTTGATTTCCACTTGTAAAAACTATCCTGATACTGTCTCTTACAATGTAATTGGAGAAATCAGGGGGTTAATGAAGCCTCAGGAATACATTACAGTGGGTGGGCATCTCGATGCCTGGGATATTGCAGAAGGTGCTCATGATGATGCCGGAGGTTGTGTGCAGGCTATTGAAATGATCAGGATTTATAAAAAGTTAGGGATAAAACCTAAACGAACCGTCAGGGCAGTAATGTTCATGAACGAGGAGATGTCATCAACAGGGGGCAGAGCTTATGCTGATGTAGCAAAAAAGAAAGGTGAAATTCATTATGCTGCGCTTGAATCTGATCGGGGTGTGATGAGTCCAAGAGGGTTTGGATTTGACGCTGAAGGTGTCAGACTTGAAAAACTTAAATCGCTGGCATCATGGTTTGCCCCGTTTAACATTCGTGATTTCGACACTGGAGGAGGAGGCTCCGATATATCTCCTCTTAAAGCGATGGGTGCCTTACAGATTGCCTTTATTCCTGATGCACAAAGATATTTTTCGTACCATCATTCTGCGAACGATACTTTTGAACAGGTAAATATTCGTGAACTTCAGATGGGAAG
>Ga0209747_1000372_pt1 | contig 24672 bp, 24 predicted proteins | sample BarGraNGADG00311_FD_184498 | JGI IMG/M metagenome (GOLD analysis project Ga0209747, IMG submission 184498) | Arctic peat soil microbial communities from Barrow, Alaska - Barrow Graham LP Ref core NGADG0011-311 (SPAdes) (version 2) | ecosystem: Environmental > Terrestrial > Soil > Wetlands > Peat...
AAGATCTCGGCGGCCGCTACGGCCAAGACCTATTTCGCCGACGCCACGGACGTGGACTGGTCTCGCGTCGGTCAGCTGGGCAAGCTCGACTGGTTCTATCCGATGGAGAAATACGTCGACACCAAGACGTTAGCAGCGGACATGCCACAGCTGAACTCGTTCACGTCGAACAGCCACGTGATCGGCATCCCGTACGACGCATCGTTCATGGTCACCACGGTCAACAAGCAGCTGTTCGCCAAGGCCGGTATCGCCACCCTGCCGACCACGATCGGCGCCTATACGAAGGATCTTCAGCAGATCAAGGCAAAGGGCGTGAGCCAGTACCCCCTCAACATCCCGTTCGCCGCAGCTGAGGGACTTTCTACCTACTGGTACCAGACGACCGCCGCGTTCGGAGGCACGATCCTGAATGGCAAGGGCAAGCCCCAGTTCGCCACCCCCGACTCGGCAGGCTACAAGGCGGCACAGTGGATGACCGACGCACTCAAGTCCGGTCTCGTGCCCCCGGGAAACATCAACGTCAGTGACAGCCAGGGCCAGCAGACCCTGATGGCAAAGGGGACAGTGGCCAGCACCTTCTCTGACTATTCCGGAAACGTCGGAAGTCTCTACGAACTGCCGGCCTCCTCCAGCGTGGTCAACCAGGTGACGTACCTGCCCACACCCGGCGTGAACGGCGTCGCCGCGAACCTGAGCAACCCGGACGGGATCGGTATTCCCCGCCAGGCGAAATACCCCGCCGCGGCGGCAAAGTTCATCGAGTGGTTCACCTCGGCCCAGAACCAGTCAGACTTCGCCGGCGCCAGTGGACCCGACAAGGTCATGCCTGGCTTCTTCATCCCGTCCCGGTTGACCGGCCTCAGTCAGCTGACGAGCAAGGGAAAGCTCATCGAAGGCGCTCAGCTCAGCAACCTGCTGAAGACCAGCAAGCCGGTCTTCCCGGAAGGTGCGCCCGCCTGGTACCCGCAGTTCTCCCGCGCCGTGTACACCAACCTGCACGCCGCTGCGACCGGCTCGATTAGCGTGGCCGATGCGGTCAAGGCGATCGCGGACACTGCAAACAGACTGTCGAACGGCTCATGAGCCGACTCGACCCGCGGCGTCGGCCAGGGCAGTGACCATCGGAACTGGGGCCATTGGTTCGAAGGCTGTCTTGGGTGGCGGCGACGGGCCACGGGTAACCAACAGCCTGCGGCCCCGTCGCCGGGTCGACCTACTGCCCTACGCCTTGGTGACACCGCTGACCCTTTTCATCGTTGGGCTCGCGTTGGTGCCCGCGGGGTACACGATCGTCGCATCCTTCTTCCGCGTTCAGGAGTTGAACCCGCCGACCACATTCTCCGGGCTCGACAACTTCCGGCGTCTGTTCAGCGACGAAGCGGTCCGCTCCAGCATGGGCAACACTGCGCTGTACGTGCTCATCGGGGTGGCGCTGTCCACCGTTCTGGCCATCGGGATGGCCGTCACGCTTCAACACAAGTTCGCTGGGCGGTCCATCCTGATCGCGGTGCTTATCTTGCCCTGGGCTCTGCCCGGGGTGGTGGAAGGCATCGTGTGGAGCAGTATCTGGGACAGCAACACCGGACTGCTCAACAGCCTGCTCACCTCGGTGCACCTGATCGACCACTACCAGGTGTTCCTCGGTCAGAACCATCTCCTAACCATCCTCGCCATCGAGCTGGTGCAGGTTTGGCAGATAACGCCACTGTCCGTGCTGCTCGTTTTGGCGTCGCTCCAGAACATCCCCGGTGACCTGAACGAGGCAGCGAAGCTCGATGGTTGTTCGTCGTGGTCGGTCTTCAGGTGGGTCACGTTGCCGCTGGCCCGACCTGGTATCACGGTTGCGATGGTGCAGGCCGTGATCGTCACGCTGAACGTGTTCGATCAGCCCTACGTTCTTAACGGAGCGGCCCCGACTGGGGCGTCACTGACCATGCAGACCTACTTCATCAGTTTTCAAAACCTGGATTTCGGTGAGGGCTACGCGCTGTCCCTGCTGATAACCGCGGTGACCCTGGTGGTGTCGTTGGGCGTGCTGAAGCTCGTGTACCGGCCGGTGGAGTTCTGATGAAGCGAAATAGTCCGTGGGCCCGCCGGATGGGAGTGTTGTTCCTTCTGGTGTGGTCACTAGTGCCGCTGTACTGGGTGTTGAACATTAGCCTGCAGACCGACGCTCAGATCAGTTCGAAACCAGCGCACTATCTACCGCCCACGCCCAGCCTGAGCAACTATCTCTCGCTGATCAGCGGTACAGGAGAACTGCCGGACGCTATCCGCCACTCGATGGTGAACATCTCCATCGAGTGCGGTGTGGCCACAGTCGTCACCGTGCTGCTGTCGACGCTGGCCGCCTACGCTTTCGCTCGGATGAAGTTCCGAGGACGCAGCATCCTGTTCTATTCGGTGCTGGCCACCATGGCCTTTCCTGCGTATACCACGCTGATTCCCTTGTATCGGATCATGACGGCCTTCGGGCTCGTCAACACCTACACCGGGATCATCTTGGTTTACGTGTCCGGCTTCCTGCCGCTGGCCACCTGGATCCTGTACAACTACATGTCGAGCCTGCCCATCGCCATCGAGGAAGCGGGACTGGTGGACGGGGCCAGCCGCATGCAGGTCCTTTGGCATGTGGTGCTCCCATTGGCTCGGCCGGGGATCATCTCCACCGCCGTCATCACGTTCCTGTTCGCGTGGGGGCAGTTCCTGTTCCCGCTGGTGTTGTCGAGTGACCTCTCGACCCAACCACTGACCGTGGTCATCGCATCGCTGCAGGGCAGGCACGTGGTTCCATTCAGCCTGCTCAGCGCGGCTGGTGTGTTCGCCATGGCAGTGCCAGCCCTGATCGCGGTCACGCTCAACCGGTACATCGTGAGCGGGCTGCTCACCGGGAGCGTGAAATGAAACGAGCACTGCCATGAACCACCCGGTCTTCATTTCGAAATCTGCCGGGAGCGCGGTATCCAGGCGGGCCACCCTGCGACGGTTTTCTTCATGAGCGGGGCAACAGCCGACGGACCAGTGGTCGCCCTCGATGTCGGCGGCTCCTCGATGAAGGGTGCGGTCCTGGATGGGCACAGCCAGGTGGTGGGCTTCCACCGCTGGCCCACCCCGCGCAGCGATGGGCCGGACGCCGTGATCGGCGCCGTGCTTGGGGCTGTGGACAAGCTCCTTGAGTACTCCGAGGGCGCCGTCGCGGTCGGGCTGGTGGTGCCGGGCCTCGTGGACGATCGAGCCGGAATCGCGCTCTACTCCGAGAACATCGGGTGGCGTAATGTGCCGTTTCGGGAGCTCGTCGTCGAACGCAGCGGACTGCCGGTGGGCTTTGGTCACGACGTACGAGGAGGCGGCCTCGCCGAACGAACCCTGGGCGCGGCCCGTGGAACCGACGACGTGCTGTTCCTGCCGATCGGAACCGGGATCTCCGGTGCGATGTACGTCGCCGGAGCACTCATCGAGAACAAGTACGCCGGCGAGATAGGTCACATTGACGTCGGTTCCGGCGAACCCTGCGCCTGCGGGGCGCACGGGTGCCTGGAAACGATCGCCTCCGGAGCCTCCATAGCGAAACGCTACAACCGGGCGACCGGTGGCTTGGCGGCCGGAGCCCATGAGGTTGTGAAGCTCATGGCGGCGGGCGACCACGCCGCCGCGACCGTCTGGGACGAGGCCATCGATGCATTGGCCCGCGCTCTGGCCACCTACACCTCGCTGCTGGCACCGGAACTGATCGTCATCGGCGGCGGACTCTCCGGCGCCGGCGAGGTCCTGCTGGAACCGCTGCGCCGCCGGCTTGGAGAACTTCTCGTCTGGCAGCGGAAACCCCGGATCGTCGCCGCCGTTCTCGGCGAGAACGCCGCCTGTCTGGGCGCTGGTCTGCTGGCTCGTCAGGCGATCGTGCCGACCCCTCCTCCTCATACCCACAGCGGGGTGAACGCGCTGTGGGCCCGGGATGCGGGACGTCCTACTACATAGCCGTCGCCTACGTCTGGCTGCGCGAGCAGGGCGGCGAGGGGCTCGGGGTTAGGCCCGGACGTAACACATGCATGTAGCTCATCTTGATCCTCGACACAACGGAGCATCGTGAACAACTTTCTCGAAGACACCATCGCGGCGCACAAGGCGGGCCAGGTGCTCGGCGTGCCCTCGCTGTGCACGGCCCACCCGTTGGTCCTGCAGGCAGGGGTGGCCCAGGCGCTGGAGACAGGCACTGGCCTTCTGGTGGAGGCGACCTCCAACCAGGTCGACCAGTTCGGCGGCTACACCGGGATGATGCCAGCGGACTTCCGCGACCTCGTGTATACGATCGCCGACCGCCAGGGTTTTCCGCGCCAGTCGGTGGTCCTGGGAGGCGACCACCTTGGCCCCAACACGTGGCGCCACCTTGGCCCCGACGCGGCGATGGAGCGTGCCGCCGACCTGGTCCGGGCCTACGTCGCGGCCGGCTTCACGAAGATCCACCTCGACTGCAGCATGTCGTGCGCAGGTGATCCCTCACCCTTGACTGACGACATCGTTGCCGAGCGCGCGGCCAGGTTGGCAGCAGTGGCCGAGGACACCGCCGTACGCGAACGTGGTGTCAGCGACCTGCTCTACGTCGTCGGCACGGAGGTCCCCGTTCCCGGCGGTGCACACGAGACCATCGATGCACTGGCACCGACATCAGCGAGCGCCGCACGCGCCACGATCGCTTGCCACCGTAAGGTGTTCGGGGATGCGGGGCTCGGGACAGCCTGGGAGCGGGTGATCGGTCTGGTCGTCCAACCCGGTGTCGAGTTCGACCACGCTGCGGTGGTCGACTATGACCGGGACCGCACCGAGGAGCTGCGGGGTGTCCTGGATGACTACCCGCATCTGGTTTTCGAGGCGCACTCCACGGACTACCAGAGCGTTGAGCGGCTGACCGAGCTCGTTGGCGACCACTGGGCTGTTCTGAAGGTCGGCCCTGGCCTGACGTTCGCTTTGCGGGAGGCGCTGTTCGCGCTGGCCGCCATCGAAGACGAGTTGGTTGAGGCCGATGATCGCTCGAACCTGCTGGCAGTGCTGGAACAACGGATGTTGGCCGAACCACGCTGGTGGCAGGGCTACTACGAGGGTGACGCGCAGGCCCAGCGCCTCGCGCGTCGCTACAGCTACAGCGACCGCGTTCGCTACTACTGGCCCGACCGCCAGGTTCAGCAGGCGCAGTCCCGACTGCTGGCCAACCTTGCCGCGGTCGACATTCCACTGCCCCTGCTGAGCCAGTACCTGCCCGACCAGTACCCCCGCGTCCGACGCGGCGAGCTGGCCTCGGAGCCCACCGCCCTTGTCGTCGACCGTGTCCGTGACGTGCTGCGCACCTACACCCAGGCCTGTAACCCCTCGCTAAGGAGCTCGTTGTGATTGCTGCCTCTGTTGGCTTCAGCCTTGAGAAGTTCGATGGGCTGGGTGCCACCCACACCGCCCGCGAGATCTTCCAGCAGCCGGACCTGTGGCGAGAACTGGGCGCCACCTGCGTATCCCGCCGCCAGGAGACGGAGGCATTTCTTCGCCCTCTTCTCCAGCGATCTGACCTGCGTATTGTCCTGACCGGCGCTGGCACGTCGGCGTTCGCCGGGCAGGTCCTCGCCCCTGCCTTGAGCCGGGATCTTGGGCGACGTGTCGAAGCCGTCTCGACCACCGACATTGTCTCCAACCCCCGCGAGTGGTTTGCCGAAAACCGGCCGACGCTTCTCGTCTCGTTTGCCCGTTCCGGTGACAGCCCAGAGAGCGTCGCGGCCACGGAGCTCGCCAAGCAGTGCCTCACCGAGGTCTACCACCTGGTTGTCACGTGCAATTCCGCCGGTGAGCTCTACCGCCGCCATGTCGGCGCCGAACGCTCCTTGGTTCTGCTCATGCCCGAGGGTGCCAACGATGTGGGCTTCGCGATGACTTCGAGCTTCACGTGCATGACCCTCGCGACCTGGCTCACCATGAGGAACTCGACCGCCGACGACGGGTTGGCAGAGCGGCTGGCCGCCGCGACCGAAGGGGTTTTGACCGCACAGAGCTCGGCTGCAGGGGCACTGGCGCAGCGAGGATATGAGCGGGTGGTCTACCTGGGCAGCGGGCCCCTTACCGGGCTGGCCCGTGAGTCAGCGCTGAAGCTGCTGGAGCTCACGGCGGGAGGGGTGATCGCCTACTCTAACTCCGCACTCGGGTTCCGTCATGGGCCTAAGGCCGTGCTCGACAACCGCACGCTCGCGCTCGTCTACCTCTCCAACGACCCCTACACGCGCCAGTACGATCTGGACATCGCCGCCGAGCTGCGGGCGGCGCTGGACCCGGAAAGCGTCGTGGTGATCAGCGCCGGGGGCGCCGGCGACGGCGACCCGTGGCACATCGAGGGACTAGGCGATGTCGATGACGTGGCCCTGGCCCTGCCCTTCGTGGTGTGCGCTCAACTGCTCGGTCTTCATTTTTCGATGGCTTTGGGAAGAACACCAGACAACCCCTTCCCATCTGGGACGGTCAACCGCGTTGTTCAGGGCGTGATCATCCACGCTCTGGGGCAGTGAACCGGCGGCCCAGGTGGCCGCCTCCATAGGCGCCACCGTGACCTGGGCGTCGATCAGGTATTCACCCATTGCGAGAACCTGGCTGCTGGTCGCACCCCACATGGCGACCGTCTGCTGGGATGCAGACTCTTGGGTGTCACGGCGCTGCGGTGGTGGGGCGCTCCGCCTGCTCCCGGTGTCGCAGGATGTGTGCTTTCCGAAGGTCGAGCATGATCCCGTCGTAGCGAATATCACGCAGGTCGGCTACTACCAGGTGCGCTCGCGTGCGGAGCCCACGTTCGCCGACGCCGATGGTCAACCCGATGCCGGCGGCGAGGGCCGAGCTCACCCCCGCTTCCGCATCCTCGAAGACCACTCCCCGCACCGGCGCAATCCCTAACCTCTGGGCGCCGATGAGGTAGGGGTCGGGCGCAGGTTTCCCTTGGCGCACGTCGTCCGCCGTCACGAAGTCCTTCGGGCACGGCAGTCCTGCTGCACTCAACCGTGCGCGGGCGACAGCGAGAACACCCGATGTGACGACCGTCCAGGTGCCATCTGGCAGCAAGGGCAACAATTCGGCAGCCCCTGGAAGGGCGCGGACCATCGGGGCCGTGTCGATCTCGAGCTGCATCAAGGCTCGCACGGCACGAGCGTGGTCCCGCGATGGAACTAGTTCCGCGACCGTGTCGCCAGCAGGTCGTCCGTGGATGATGTCGCGGACGAAGTTGAAGCCTGGCGCATACTCCGCCGCCCAGTTGGTCCAGGCATGTGCGGCCGCCTCATCGGAGTCGACGAGGACACCGTCACAATCGAAAAGCAGACCCGCTGCCGATGGCACGGTCACATCTCGGGTCTTTTAGGCTGCCGGAACGCAAGGCTGTGGATGTATGGGCTGATGAGTTTGTCGGCAATACTCAATGGCTTAGACGCCTCCCTGCGGAATCATCATGTTGCGATGCAGATCCTAGCGACATGGTTCGGCTCACTTCCGAGTAGCGGAGGCGATCTTGGAGAGGAGATCGAATTCGGGACCTACAACGGGTATTTCGATGTCGAACACCTCTGCGATGACCTGTGTCCACCCGTGAAGGAAGTAGACCCATCCGTCAACCCTCGTGACTTCCCGCGACGCCGCGGAGCGAGCCTGGTCGAGAAAGATTAGTTTGCCTCTGTAGTTCAGGTCCCACGCGATCGCCTTACGTGGAAAGACTGCTGCGTCGGTGAGTGGGGAACCAGGTGCGTCCTTGCCGAGCCCGGTGGCGTTGACAATCAGCGAACCCGGCACCAGCGTTTCGAGGATTGAGTCGTTGATGGCAGGTTCCGGTGAGTACACAAGTTCCAGAGGGATGTCCGTCGCGATTTCGGTGTGGACTTGACGAAGTCTTTCGAGACGCGGTTTGCTCCGATTGGAGACAACAATACGGCGGGGTCGATTCCCGGCCATGGCAGCCTGAGCGAGATACCAACTGATTGCTATGGTCGAGCCGCCCGCGCCGAGAATGAAAACCTCGGCTTTTGTCGACTCCCAATAGCCGGCTGGTATGAATGCGTCGATCGCGAGACCAGAAGAGATCGGGTCTTTCGCATGGGCGATCAACTTCCCGCCCCGTTTCGAGAGGCAGCTCACCTCGTCCATCAACTGCGCTAGCGGATCGATGATGTCAAAGAGGTCGTGGGCTGCATGAAACAGATCGATCTTGTGTGTCGTGACAAGTGCACCCATGCTCATCGGGTCGTTCTTGATGAACGTGACCACACGCCGATACTCCTCTGGGTCGGCGTGCAGCGGCATATCAATTCCGACAAGCTCGGTCGTGTCGAGTCCGAGTTGCTGGGCCCAAGCAGGGTAAACGGCACGAATGGATGAACTACCGGTTGTCACGCCGATGAAGTAGATGGTAGGAATCGTCGCGGGAATCAGATTGTCAAAACGGTATGTTGCGTTCACGGTTTCTCGCCTGCGATCTCGGCGATATCCGTGTCGTTGAGCTCAAGGCCGTCCGCGTCAAGAATCGAGCCGACTTGGTCGGGCTGACGGAAGCCGATGATCGCGCCGTCCACTGCGGGATTCCTCAGAGCCCAGGCGACCGCCACCGCTCCTGGCGTTGTGTCCAGCCGCGTGGCGACCTTCTTGAGCCGCTCGACGATAGCGAGGTGGCGCGTGAGCTGTGGCTCTTGGAAGGAAGCGCTGTGCTTGCGCCAGTCGTTTTCGGGCAGGTTTGTGATGCGCTCTTGGGTCATCGCGCCGGTCAGTAGCCCCGAGCCCATCGGGGAGTAGACGATCACGCCGATGCCTTCGTGCTTGGTGAAGGGCAGAATGTCGTTCTCGACCTCACGAGCGATGAGCGAGTAGGGCGGCTGTAGCGTCTCGACTGGCGCTATCTGGTCGATCCTCTGCAGTTGCGCGATGTCGAAGTTGGAGACGCCGATGTGATGAACGAGTCCTTGCTCCTTTAGCTCGGCGAAGGCCGACCAGCCCTCATCAACGTCTCCCTCAGGGATCGGCCAGTGGATCTGGTACAGGTCGATCGCGTCCACACCGAGCCGCTTGAGGCTACCTTCGGCCTCCCGAAGGATCGAGTCGCGCTTCAGGTTGTTCACCAGGCGCCCGTCGGGTCCCTGCACAAGCGATGCCTTCGTGAAGACGTATGGTCGTCGCTCCAGGCCGGCGAGAGCGCGGCCGACGACCTCCTCCGAGTGGCCGAAGCCATAGGCGGCAGCGGTGTCGATCCAGTTCACTCCGAGCTCGAGCGCCCGGTGGATCGTCTGAATCGACTCCTCGTCCTGTTGTGGTCCCCAGCCGAACTCCCAGCCGTCGCCGCCAATCGCCCAAGCGCCGAATCCGATGCGGGTGATTTCCAAGCCGGTCTCACCGAGCTGCGTGGTCTTCAATCGTGTCTGTTCCATTTGCTCCTCCTGGGGAGATATAGCGAACCGGGACGCCGGGCTTTGTACTGATGTAGTCCGGGCTATTTGGCATTAACGGCGGTTAAGGGCGAGGCTGGGGCGGTGTCGTGTCACCTCGTCTGGAGAAGATCCCGTCCCGGATCACATCGGAAATCAGCTGACCGGTTGCCCCCATGTTCAGCGCTTCTATGAGGTGGGTTACGGCGGTCTGTGATGCACGTTCGATACTTTCCAGAGTCGCGGCGCCGACATGCGGCGTGGCGATTACCCTTGGATGGCAAATTAGCTCCGTGATAGGGGGCGGTTCTGAGTCGAATGCATCGACCGCATACGTCCCCAGGCGGCCTTCCTTCAAGGCAGTTAGAACTGCTTGATCGTCAACCAGGTTCGACCGAGCAGTATTGACGAGCACTGCTCCGGTCGTCATCCGTGCCAGCTGGTCTGCTCCGATGAGTGGACGGCCGTCCGTGGCAGGCACGTGGAGAGAAACGACGTCCGATAGGCCTAGGAGCTCGTCCAGAGTGACCGCCCGAACCTTGGTCTCGTCGGCGTCATTCACGTAGGGATCGTGAATCAGAACCTTCATGCCGACAGAGCGCGTGAGGTCAGCGAGTGTCCGTCCGATCGCCCCGTATCCGACGATGCCGATCGTTCGACCCTGAGCTTCTCGCCCGATCGTGCGGTCCCAGCCGCCGTTGGCTACCGAACGACTCGCGGGAAGCAGTGATCGAAGGCCCATGAAGGCGAGTGCCAGCGCTAGTTCGGCCACTCCGCGAGCGTTTGATCCTCCAGCGGTGACCACGGCCACTCCGCGACTCTTGGCGGCGCCGAGGTCGATGGCGTCGTTACCTGCACCGTTTCGACTGATCACTCTCAGATCAGTAGCAGTCTCCAGCACGTCGGCACTGATCGGCTCCACGCCCGCGATCCATCCGATGATGCCGGGGAGGACAGCTCGGAGTTCCTCCGGGCTCGGTTGTCTACCCGGCGTGGGGGAAATGACGTCATAGCCAGCATCTCGGAGGCGTTCGACGGCTGCCGATCCTGGACTAGACATGGAACGTGGCGTCACCAGCACGCGTCCTCGATTGTTCGTCATGCGTGAACTCCGGTCAGCGCCGCGCCATGTGCGCCGAGGACCCCCAGCAGGCGGTATGTCTCGTCAGCCATGGCGTCTCGTCCACAGCGAATGTACTTTCGGGTGTCCAGGGCAGATGGATCACCAGCTAAATACGCGCGAACAGCGCCGGTGAAGACTCCGTTGAGGTAGGTCGCGATGTTGACCTTAGATACGCCAGTCTGAACGATCGCGCTCAGAGTCTCGTCGCTCACACCAGACGAGCCATGAAGGACCAGCGGCGCGGCGACGACCTCGGCGAGGCGCGAGACCAAGTCGAGGTCAAGCATTGCGTCACGTGATGACATCGCGTGCGATGATCCGACCGCTACGGCGAGCGAGTCGACGCCCGTGTCCTCGACGAACTTCTTCGCTTCCTGTGGATCGGTACGAATTCCGGGTGCGTGTGCTCCATCCTTGCCGCCGATCTCTCCCAGCTCAGCCTCGACGGCGACCCCGTGGCGGTGACAGAACTCCACGACTTCACGAGTGGTGGCCCGGTTGTCATCGTCGGTAAGTTTGGAGCCGTCGTACATGACGGAGGTGAAGCCGAGCTCCACTGCTCGATGTATCAGCGTGACGTCCTCGGCGTGATCCAGGTGCACCGCGACAGGCACAGACGCTTGCCGGGCGATCTCGAGGGCGGCCAGACCCACCGGCTCCAGTGATCCGTGGTACCTCACGCAATTCTCGCTGATCTGCAGTATCAGAGGCGCATTCGCGCGCTCGGCAGCGGCGACGAAAGCCTCGGCGTGCTCGATCATCGTCAGGTTGAAAGCGCCCACTCCATGCTTAGCATCTCTTGCGGCTTGGATGGACGGCCGCGGATCCATTAGTGGCATCGTGTTTCTCTTTCTGGTTGGTTCACCGGCCGACGACAGCCAACCGCAACGCCGTGGTGGCCTGTGCGGCTGCTGTGGCTGCATCGAAGAGCTGCCGGACGGGTTCGTAAGCACGTCGACGCACCGGAGACGGCTCATATCTTTGGGTGATGGATTGACCTTGTTGGAGAGTCGCCAAGTCGTCCCAAATACCAGTTCCGACGAATGCCAGGGCTGCGGCCCCGAGTGCGGCGCAATTCTGTTCGGCGGTCGTGCACACGACGGGTCGATCGAGGAGGTCCGCAAGCGCGGTGAGTAAGAGGTCACTGCGGGCTCCTCCACCAACTGCAACGAGTTCGTTCGGAAGGGGTGTGTCAGAGATCAGTGCGTGGGCAGATCGCTCGAGAGTGAGAGCTATTCCTTCGACCACCGATCGTGCAAGGTCGGCAGCCGAGTGCCCTAGGTCCAGACCAAGGAAGGCGCCCCGGCTGTCTGGCCCACCCTCGATCGCTGTTCCACCGGCCAAGGTTGGGATGCATACAATCCCTTTGGACCCGATTGGGCTCGCCGCCGCCTCCTGCAGCAAATGCGTGATGTCCTCGGAACGTCCCAAGAGGTGCGCCAACCAGCTGAGAGTGCTGCCGCCTCCAAAGGTCGACAGACCGGAGACATATAGCCCAGGAACTACGTGGTCAAACACGAAGGGACGGCTGTCGATGTCGAGCACCGGCGTTTTGTCGGCGATTGATATCCAGTTGGACGACCCCAAGGCGAGGTAGGCAGATCCGGGAGACACCAGACCAGCGCCCAGCGCCATGCATGAGTTGTCCACCCCGCCGGCCACGACCGGCAGGCCCCGACGGAGGCCGAGTATGGTCGCTGCGGTTGCGGTCAGGCCCCCGATAACCTCGTGGGAATGAACGATGGCCGGGAGCAGATCGGGTCTTACACCTACAGATTCAAGGATCGTAGTGTCGTACGCACGCTTCCGAAGGTCATAGGCTCCGCTGCCGGAGGCGTAGCTGTAGTCCGTGGCGAACTGCCCAGTAAGCTGGGCGTTGATCCAATCCTTCGATCCGAGCACGGCATGAGTGTTCGCCAGGATGGTCGGATGTGTTCTTGCCAGCCAAGCGATCTTGAAGATCGTGTAAAGCCCGGGCGGAAACCCGTTGCCGGTGAGTTCGTACCATGATGGCTCTGGTACAGACTTGAAGAGCCGTTGGCTCGCCTGCTCCCCGCGTGAGTCGGACCAGATGGGGACAGAGTCCATGAGCGGCTCTGCCGCTGCGTTCACAGGAACCATCGCGAGGCTTTGGCCGGACAGTGCCATGGCAAGGACGTCTGATCCGTCGACTTTACCGTCAAGCAAAGTGCGCGTGGTTTCGACGATCGCATCCCACCAATCCGCGGGGCGCTGTTCGTGCCAACCTGGCTGTGGGTAAGTCGTTGGATAGGCGCTGAAGCGGGAAGAAATGACATGTCCACTGTAGTTAACGAGCGCTGCCTTGCATCCGCTGGTTCCGAGGTCGTACGCGAGAACGAGTCCCTTACTCATGCGCCCACCACCGTCTTTGATTGCACTTAGTCCGCTGCCAAATCGTCGGTCTGCAGCCCCGCACGCATCCGGGCAAGCCGCTTTTTTGTGCGCTGCAACCGAATGCGGGCTGCCTCGTCACGAGTGAGCAGGACTAGGGTCGCGAGCACATCGACAACGACGAGTTGGGCAAGACGTGAAATGGTCGGCGTGTAGATATCGGTATTGTCGAGCGACTCCACGATGATTGCGATATCGCTCACCTCTGCCAGCGGCGTCCGACCGCCGGTGATTGCCACTACGGTCGCGCCGGCCTCGCGAGCTGCGCGGACGGCGTCGAGGATTGAGACTGTCCTTCCAACATTGGAGATTGCGACGAGGACGGTATCGCTGGTTGCCATCGAGGCTGCGAGAAACTGTTGGTGCGAGTCGATGGGTGCTGAGCATGGTACGCCGAATAGCGGAAACTTCTGCTCCGCATCCATCGCCACAATTCCTGACGCACCGAGGCCAATGAATACGATGTTGGCGCAATGGCTCATTGCAACCGCTGCTCGCTCCACTTCCGAGACGTCAAGATGCCTGCGAACGTGGTCGATCGAAGTAATCGAGTAGTCGAAGATCTTCGACGTAGCCGTCTCGACGTTGTCGTCGGACTCGATCACGGACTGCGTTGCGGGGATCCCCAGGGCCGCCCCCTGTGCGAGTTGGATCCGGAAATCATGGAAGCCGTCGCACCCGATGGCGTTCGCGAACCGCACAATGGTTGGTTCGCTAACCTGAGACGCCTTCGCCAGCCCCGCCATCGTCATCTTGATGACGGAATGGGGGTCAGCAAGAACAACGTCGGCAACTTTGCGCTCAGACCGACGTAAGTTGTCGCGTCGATCGACGATTCTTGTGAGGACGTTGCCCTCTGGACTCATCGCGCATCACCGAGAGCACGTGTCCGTCGGCCAATCGCGCTGAGTGCAGCTAGGTCCATCCATCCACCATGCTTAGGGAGGCCTACATGCACACCGTTTCTTGGAGCGGCACTGACGGCGAGGGAGGGTGCGTCAACGGTATTGAACTCGAACATGCCCCAATGGTGTGGCACCATTGCAGGGATCTTTGCGGCCGCGCACAATTCAAGCGCCTCGGCGAATGTGAAGTTGCCCGGCACCCCGTTGGAGCGTCGATACTCGTCACGTCCGTTGACCGGCAAGAGTGCCACGTCGATCTCGAGGAGACGAAGCTTCTCGGCGAGTCCTTCGTAGGGGATGCAGTCGCCTGAATGGTAGATGCGTGTTCCTCCGATATCGAGTACGTAGCCGAGGAACCGGTCGTGTCCAGACTCATCGAACTCGCGTTGCTCGTGCGCTGATGCCAACGCGACTACGGTCCCGGTGGGCAGTTCCATGCTCTGGCCTGCAACCAGACCGTCCACGCGGTCGGGTTCCGCGTTGCCTCTGAGGAGGGCTTCGGCATGCACACCCAGGGGGACAATAAGTCGGCAGTGCGACTGGTCAGCCAGGAGGGGTCTTAACGTGTCGGGGTCCATGTGGTCGGTGTGGCTGTGAGAGCACAGCACAGCATCAAGAGCCGGAAGGGTTTCAATCGTTACCGGTGTTTCTAGTAGTCGCTTGTGTGGAAACAAGGTGCCGGTGTACTTGTGCGCGAGGCTGTCCGAGAGATACGGGTCGATGAGGATGTGGCGTGTGCCGCGTGGACGGTTGGCGACCTGCAGGAGGAAGCCCGCCTGGCCCAACCACTGAGCCAATAGAGTCATCTTGCTGCCGATGCCATGGGCCTGCAGCGTTTCAACTGCGTGCTTTTCGTCGTGAGGACCAGGCTAGCCAGACTCAGAGACGCCTTGGATGTGCCGGTAGTCTCGGTCATCGAGCTTCCCCTGCCTGCTTGACGATAACCTGTGCGAAGTGGGAGTTGACGCCGAAGCGCGTCGCGCCGGCGGCGTACAGCGCCCGGAGTTGCGCAAAGGAGCGAACGCCACCGGATGCTTTGATACCGACGCTCGGTCCACTGACCGCCCGCAGGCGACGCACATGACTGACGTCTGTAGCAACGCCCGCCCAGCCCGTGCCAGTTTTCAGGAACGTCGCGCCGGCAGCCAGCGCGACTTGTGCAGCATCTTCAAGTTCCGCTCCCTCAAGTAGCCCGACCTCGAGAATCACCTTGACCGGGACTCGACCGTTAACCGCCTCGAGAACCGCTGCCAAGTCGGCGGAGGCGTCGTCATGTCGCCCCGACTTGAGGAGGCCAATATTCATCACGATGTCCATCTCCTGGACGCCCGCGTCGATCAGCCACTTGGCCTCGAACACCTTGACGTCCGTCGCCGTCCCCCCTGAGGGAAAGCCGACAGGGGAGCCTGCGTTCGTCGATGAAGTACCCAACAGGTGACGCAACAGGGGCAGCCACGAAGGCAACACGTGGGCGGCTATGTAGTTGCCGCGCAACGCCTCGGCCGCGAGGGAACGTACGTCTGTCTCCGAACTCTGGGCCTGGACGCAGCTGATGTCGATCATGCGGGCGACAGCCACGGCCGAAAAATCCGGTTCGGGCGGGCCGGTGGTGGGGCTAAACACGGGGCACATACGCATCGTTGTCCATCGTTGTCCACAGCTCGTCGTCGCCGTCGACTACCAACCGTCGCATCCCACGGGACTTCACGATGATCTCGTAATCCTGCCCTGCGTCGGCGGCATAGCAGAACAAGGTCCTGAAGTTCACGGTGCCCACATTCACGCTCCGATGGATGCGTGCGGGAGGCACGTAGACGACATCACCAGGGCGAAGCTCCGCGATCTCGGTCTCACCCGCCAGGTCCTCCATCAACAGCAGGCCGTGGCCGGAGATGCACTCATAGATCTCCGCACGGTCGCTCTTGGCATGAATGTGTCCACGCGTCATGTGGAACTCGCGGCCAACGTGTCCAGGCGTCAGGGTCGAGATTCCGAAGACAAGGTCGCCCTCGTCTTCTGACCGGCGGAACTCGTCTACGTAGTAGATGACCCGCTCAGGATCCTCGGCTAGCCACCGCTCAAACGCCGGCTCATCGATGAACACCCCGGTCAGGTCGCGTGCCCGTTTGACGTAGCGACGGGATCGGCCCTCCATCTCGTCGGCATGAACATGTAGCACCCTCTGGTCCCCACTCATGGCTCTCCTCTGATTCGACCAAGACGTAGTGATACTACACAAATATGGCCTCAGCGGGTACTTCATGGTATGAATACTTGACGCAAGGGCCAGAACGCGTAGTCTCAGGGTAGACTTTTGAGGAAAACGCTCGCTGAAGGTTCGCGTGCCTATGGGTATCCAACGCTCTCGGACGAGGAGGAACGGATGCGGGTTGTTGAACGCCGGCGCCAGATCATCGACCTGGTAGGGGCGGTTGGGCGCGTGCAGGCACAGGACCTGGCCACGCGTTTTGAGGTCAACGCTGAGACGATTCGTCGCGACCTCTTGAGCCTTGAGGAGTCTGGCGATCTCCAGCGCACTCATGGAGGTGCGATTCCCAAGTCCGTCCTGGTCGTCGAGGGCGATGTCGCAAGACGGTCTACCGAACTGCGGAAGATCAAGGACAAGATCGCTGCCGAGGCTGCCCTGGAGATCCCGGCCTTCGGTGCCATCTTCATCGAAGCCGGGTCCACCACGGCTTGCCTCGTCAGTGCTCTCCCACTTCGCGGCGATCTGCTCGTCGTGACAAATGCGTTGCAGACTGCGCTAGCGATTAGTGATCTAGGCGCATTGAGTGTCATGACAATTGGCGGCCGGGTTCGTCGGCAAAGTTACGCAGAGGTTGACTCTTGGGCATTAGAGCGGTTAGCCGACCTTCGTTTTGACGTGGCATTCGTTGGTGCAAACGCTGTGGACTGCGATTGGGGTCTCTCCACTCCGGATCCAGCTGAAGCCGCCGTGAAGCGGGCGGTCATCTCATCTGCTCAACGTGCCGTCTTGATGGTCGACCACACCAAGTTCGGGCAAAGTGCGGCGTGCAGGTATGGGGCGCTCGAGGACGTGGACGTGGTGGTTACGGATGCAGGAACTGACGAGTCCTACTTGGAAGAGATGAGGTCTTTGGAGTTCGATGTCCGTGTTGCGACTTAGGAAAGGGATCGGGTTCTGACCCGTTCTTGAAACACATTGTCGCGTCTCTTGCAGACGCCTATACGGAGGATGAAAATGAACACAGGATCAAAGCTCCGCTGCGGAGTGAAATCAGCGGCTGCTCTAATGGCCGTTAGTCTGCTAGCCGCCGGATGTGGTTCAAGCACTAAGGCGGGCAGTTCCACCAGCGAGAAGCCAGCGGTCGCTATTGCAGGCCGCCCGATTCCGGCGGACAAGAAGCCGACAGATCAGGTCAAGATCGCAATCATCGGGTTCGCCAACAATCCTTACTGGGTCTCGGTTAAGAGCGGGGCAGACTACGCCAACCGTGTCCTCTCTTCCCACAATGGCAAGGTTACCTGGGTCGTTGCCGGCGTGAACCAAGACGTTGCTACCGTGTCGAGCGCTATTCAGGGGAGTGCCGCGCAGGGATACCAGGGCATCGGATTCTTTATCGCCGGGGAGGGGAACTGCCAGGATATCAAGACGCAAAGCGCGAAAGGGATCAAACTCGGAGCGTACAACACCCTGTTCGACTGTGTCGCCACTTCGGGAGGGGTTCTCAACTACGCGCAGGAGCAGGTCAAAGCTGGAAAGCTCGCAGCGGCGGAGATGATCAAGGCTGTTGGTGATAAGTCCGGCAAGGTAGGGATCGTCACGAGTCAATTCACGGCGCCGGGAGCCGAACAGCGGCGCAAGGGATTCATTGAAGGCCTCAAGGGCTCGAAGTTGACCACGCTCGGAGAGGGCGTGGAGGCAAAGGATTCTGCAGGCAACACCTTCACCGCCGCTGAGAACTTCATGCAGGCCAATAGTGACCTCGTCGGAATCTACGCCACTGCGGGCGGACCCTTCGGCGCAGCACAGGCGGTGGCTGCTGCCAAGAAGCAGGGCTCAGTCAAGGTGATCGGGTACGACGTCACGCCCGAGAATATGAAGGCGATTAAGGACGGGTCCATGTACGGAGTCATCGGTCAGGATGCGTTTGGTCAGGGCTACAACCTCGCTATGGCTCTTTTCAACTCCGTTGTCACTGGTGCGAAGGCCAGCCCCGTTAGCCAAGAGGCCATGTCGCCTTTCGTAACAAAGGAGAATCTGAGCAAGTACGACCCGTCCGTGTTGCCTTTGGGCACCCTGGGCGCGTCCTGATCGACGTTAATTGGACCGGGGAAGCCATGGCAGATAATTCCACGGTAGCGACTGCGCCTTTGCCGACGGCCCTCGAGGTCGTCGGCATGGCGAAGTCCTTCGGCGCGGTGCGCGCGCTCCGCGACGTCAACTTGTCTTTCGAGTCTGGAAAGGTCACTGGTCTGCTGGGGGAGAACGGTGCAGGTAAGTCAACACTTATCAGGCTTTGCTCCGGCGAGATGCAGCCAGACGAGGGTCAATTGCTTGTCGACGGTCAGCTAATCTCCTTCCGCTCACCTCTCGAGGCGACGCAGCATGGAATTGTCGTCGTACATCAGGAGCCAATGCTTGTCGGTGAGTTGAACGTCGCTGACAATCTTTTCCTGTACCAGCTCGGCGAACGCCCGGCATACTCTCGCGCAGCCCGCGCGGAGAATGTGAAGAAGGCTCGGGTGTTGGTAGCTGCTTTGGGGATGAGCGACTACATGCCCGATCCCTCGGTCCTGGCGAACCGGCTTTCGGCGGCGTCAAGACAGATGGTCGACATAGTGCGTGCCCTTTCTCGCAAGCCCAAGGTGTTGTTTCTCGATGAACCGAACTCCAGCCTTACCCATGTCGAGTCCGAGCGGCTGTTCCAGGTGGTGGATCGGCTCCGGTCTGAAGGTGTCGCTGTCGTCTTCGTAAGTCATCGGTTGGCCGAGGTATATGAAATCGCCGACGACATCGTGGTGCTCCGAGACGGCAGTTTCATCGCATCCGGATCGCTTACCGAAATCAGCCAATCGCGCGCCGTCGCGCTCATGGCCGGGGAACGCAAGAGTGCGGTTGCCCGTGAAGTCGCAGCCGATCGTGTTATAGATGCCGAGACTGCAGTTGGACTTGAACTCAAGGGTCTGACTGGTGACGGATTCGCCGACGTCAGTTTTGCGGTGCACGAGGGTGAGATAGTCGGGATGTCCGGGCTGGTCGGTGCGGGCCGCACCGAGATCGCTGAGGGTGTCATCGGACTCCGAACGGTGACGGGCGGCGTCATCGAAGTGGCGGGGCATCCCGTACGTGTCGCGGATCCTGGGGCCGCCCAGAGGCACGGGATCTCCTTTGTAGCTGAAGAACGGCGCACTGAAGTCTTCCACGCTCAGAGCGTCGGCTACAACTTGACCGTCCGGGTCCTGTCTCGTCTCGGCCACCTTGGTTGGGTCTCTGCGCGTAGGGTCAACGCCCGGTCGGGCGAGCTGTCAAAGCGGTTTGCCATCAAGGCCGCATCGGTCGACGCGCCGATCACATCGCTGTCCGGAGGCAACCAACAGAAGGTAGTGCTAGCTCGTGCGCTTGCCACCAATCCCAAAGTATTGATCCTCGACGAACCGACGCGCGGCGTGGATGTGGGTACGAAGGCCGAGATATACGCAATGCTACGCGACCTTGCCCATATACAAGGATTAGCTGTTCTATTCATTTCTTCTGAGCTTGAAGAGGTGATCGAGCTCGCAGATCGAATCGTTGTCGTACGAGGAGGTCGCGTCGTGCGAGACGCACCCAACAATGAAGGCCCCCGTCCTATCGTCGCAGCGGCGATGGGCGTGACTGAAGGTTACGGATGACCACTACGAAGATGCACCCCCCAACGAACACTCCCAAGAACACGCGGATTCGCTCCAGATCGCTTTGGTCGTCTGTGCTCCCGCTCTTGAAGCGGCAAGAGGTTGGACTTCTCGGCGTCATTCTACTGTTGGGGCTCGCCGTGAGCCTGGCTAATAGTCGATTCCTTACGTCAGGTAACCTGTTTAACCTCCTGCAGACCGTAGTCGTGGTCGGAATCATCGCTGTCGGACAAACTTTCGTGCTAATAGCAAAAGAGATCGATTTATCGGTCGGCTCCGTTCTCGCCCTTGCAGGAGTCAGCGGTGGAGCCATGTATGCGAATGGCGTCAACCCTTGGATCTCGATGGGCTTTGGAATCGGGGTGGGAGCCTTCTGCGGACTCTTGGTCGGGTCGGTTGTGGTCTTCGGCAAGGTGAACTCGTTCATAGTCACCCTCGGCATGCTTTCGATCGCCCGTGGTGCGACTCAGCTGGTCACCGGCGGGCTCCCGCAGGAAATGCCCAAAGAACTCCAGTTCATTGGGCAAGGCCGCATCGCGGGCGGGCTACCGATAAGTGTCCTGATATTCATCGTGTTCGTGATTATTGGCCAAATGGTGCTCACCCGAACCGTGTTCGGTCTTCGGGTCACAGCTGTTGGCGATAATGCGCAGGCTGCCCGAACCGGGGGCATTCCTGTCGCGCGGACCCGCATCCTGACGTTCGTCCTGATCGGGACGCTCGCAGGCGTCGCGGGCATGATCTTCTCGACTCAGGTCGGCGTTGCCGAGGCTCAAGCGGGAACGGGTTATGAGCTTGATGTTATCGCCGCAGCAGTCATCGGCGGTGCGAGCCTGTCGGGCGGTCGTGGTTCGATCATTGGCGCATTTCTTGGCGCTTGTCTGTTGGGTCTGCTGCGCAACTCCTTCATCCTGCTCGCCCTATCGCCATTCCTTCAGCAACTGAGCATCGGGCTGGTTATCGTTCTGGCCGCTCTCTTCGATCAATGGCGACAAGGCAACATCGGCCGGTTCCGATTCCGGCTGCGTCTGCGCTCTCGTAGGCCAGCATGACTATGCACACCATCCGCCACGATCTTGGGAGCTACTCATGAAACCACAGGCCTTTCGCGTCCATGACCAGCGTGTAGTCCGCGCGTTCATCAAAGCGCGACGCGACCATAAGTCGGACGAGCCCCGTCTGAAGTTGGCCTGGAGTAACTGGGGCTTCGGCGTCGAAGACCTCGCTGTTTCGGCGGCGCGTCTGTCGAAGAACAAGATCGAGTTCATCGAACTGCATGGGAATCAGTATTCGCCGGATCTCGGCTACCGACCTGCCGAGACCCTAACGACCCTCGGCGAGTACGGAATCAAAGTCTCCGGTATCTGCGGGATGGTAACGCCGGACCAGGAGTTCGCCCACAATGTGCCGCACGTGCGTGCCCGGGCTATTGAGTATTTCCGTCGACAGGCCGTATTTGCCCACGCAGTCGGAGGCAGCTATGTGCTGTTCGGCGCAGGGTCGGTAGGACGTCCGACGAAGGTCGACTCGTACGAGTTGGAACGCTCGGCCGCCACTATGAGATTGGTCGCCGACGACTTTGCTCGGGAGGGTATTCGGGGCGCGGTGGAGCCAATTCGTCCAGAAGAGACGAGCGTTGCGCACACCTTCGAAGAGACGCTCTATCTACTCGACCTGGTCGATCACCCGGCGATTGCCCACATCAACGGCGATCTGTACCACATGCTCTCTGGCGAGACACACATCGGGGCGACAATCCTTGATCACGGGGATCGGATGCTCAATCTCCACTTGGCCGACACAAATCGGCGTGCTCTGGGCCACGGGCTCCTAGATCTTGACGTGGTGATCATGGCCCTGTATGCGATTGGCTACCAGCGTGGCGATAATTACTGCTCAGCAGAGCCCCTAGGAGCTGGCGGTAACCCATACGCGGCGATGAACCTGCCGCCGGACGAGGTGGCCCTCGACGAATTGGTCGAAGTGACCGCATCGACATTCCGTGAGCGGGAATTCGAAGTCCTCTCCGCCTCTGATGAGGAACTCAAGACGATTTACCAGTTCGACGAAAGCTAATGGCGTGTCCGTACCGCGAATGCACATTGTGTGTCCAAACCCGGCACTCGACCGCATTCAACTCCTGCGGGAGTTAAGGCCATACGAGGTGAACCGTGTCGCGCGGGTGATCAGCCTCCCAGGCGGCAAAGGCATGATCGTGGCCCGCGGTGCCAGTCGGTTGGGTGCATCCGTCACCGCGTATGGCTTCGTAGGAGGGGCTGTGGGCCAGATCATCAGGCAAGGCTGCGATGCCATGGGTGTGATCGACCGACATGTGGAAGTCAACGGCGAAACACGTATCACTCCTGTGATCATCGAGGAGCAAACCGGGCGGTCCACCGTACTAAACGAGAAGGGACCGCACATTGGGCCGGAAGCCCAACAGCAGTTGTTGGACGACCTGGCTGGGCGCATAGCGACAGGCGATGTCGTGATCACGACAGGGAGTCTGCCCGAGGGTTGTCGACCTGACTTCCATGCCTGCGTCGTAGACACTGCGCTCCAGTGCGGCGCGCGTCCGCTCGTGGACGCTCACGGTGCCGCGCTCAACGCGGTGATTGCGGCCCTTACGCTGGCTGACTATCCGCATGACCATTCGGAGGTCATCGTCAAGCTTAACCTCGACGAACTGGCAGAACTGCTAGCAATTCCTATCGATTCAGCAGACTACAAGGCGTTGGCTGATCAGGTACCCGGCCTCCTCGACCGATCGGGGATGACAATCGTCGTGACGCGCGGCCCAAATGGAGCAGTGTGGTACCAAACTGGAAAAGAGATCTGTGTCACCAGTCCAACTGTGGCAACCGTCAACGCAACCGGATCGGGTGACTCCTTTCTCGCGGGGCTCGCGTTCGCCCTTGGGAAAGGTGATGCACCGGGAGACGCGATGGCGCTCGCGTCGGCGATGGGAGCGGCGAATGCGGCGGTTCTCACCCCAGAGATCGATGTGGAACTCGTTGAAGCGCTTCTCCCACGGGTGACGATACGCACGACTTGTCAAAGTGATCCAACATGACGATCTATATCGGGGTCGATATTGGCACGACACGGACCAAAGTCGGCGCATACGATTCTACGAAAGAAAGTTTGGTTGCAGTCCGGGCGGCCAAGACTGCCGTGATCGCGGACGAGTTTGGCGGCACCCGAGACGCTCGATTGCTGGTCGAATCAGTGGAACGGCTCATTGACGAATTGCTGACCGACCCCGCCGTTACGCCTGGTGAAATCCAAGGCCTGTCAGTGGGTTCCGTCGGCGAAGAAGTCGTAATGATTGCACCAGACGGTCAGCCAACCGGTCCCGTATTGTGCTGGTACGCAAGCCACGGTGCCCTCGCCAAGGACGAGATAGTCCGCGGGATCAACGCATCGAAGATCTGTACCCTCGACGCATCATTCTCGGTATTCAAGTTGGCATGGCTCGCACGGCATCGACCGGACGAGATTGCACGAGCAGCCACATGGACGGACCTCGCCGATTACGTTGCGTGGTCACTTGCGGGACGGTCGGCGAGCGTGTTCATGAACGGCTCACACGCATCGCGTACCGGTGTGCTCGACATGGTCCGTCGTCGACTCGATCTCACTAACCTCCGGCACGCAGGAGTGCCCGACATGAAGCTGCCCAAACTCGTCCCAAGTGGGCGGGTTGTCGCAATGACGATCGCCACAGGCGCATTACCAGCCGACGTACCCATCGTCTCCGGCGGGCACGACCACTTCTGTGGCGCCTTCGGCGCTGGCGTGCGCACGAGCGGTAGTGCGTACATTTCTGCTGGTACGTCAGAGGCTCAGTTGGTCCTCACTGCGACGCTTCCGATGTCCCAGATGCCCGGTATCGACGTCGGGCTCTACGTCGCGGACGATCTGTACTACCTGCATCGTCCGACTCCCGCTGGTCGGTACTTCCGCACGTGGCGCGAATTGCTCTTCACCGACTGCTCCGACGACACCGTTTGGTCTGAGGTCGACGGAGCCAGAGCCAGGGCCAAGCCGGTCTCCTTCAGTGACGACTTAGAGAGGTGCACATTCTCTGGGCTCGGATTCGACGTATCACGAGGGGAGTTAATGGCGGGCCTCATGACAGGCCTAGCCGTGGAGGCGGACCGAACGACCGATCGCCTTGAACGTGAGGCACAGACCTCGATCGAGGATGTCGTTGTTGCTGGCGTCGCCGCATCGTCACATGTGTGGCGCGATATCCGATCGGCGGCCACGACGCGCCGACTCACATTCGTCGGAGAACCGGAAGCCACTGTGCTCGGCATCGCAATGTTGGCTCAGTACGGGGTCGCGGCGAAGCGCAACTCGATGGCTACATCGACTTCATTCCAACCAACGTAGGCGCTAAGCGGCTTGTATCACTTGAAGTGTCTCCCGGTGACGGGTGGCGGTCACTTACGGTGGCCTTGGGAGGGGCCTCGGTGGCGGCGGTTTCCGGGTGAGCTTTGGGCTCGTGAAAGGGATCGTCGGCCGGGGCCCGTCTCTCCCAAGCAGGCCCGGTTAAGGGAATTGGTGGTCGGCGCCGAACCGCCTCGCGGTCCGGTCATGACGTAGCACCGGATCACCCACAAGCACGGGCGGCCGTTTGTGCCCGCGCACGTGATCGGGAGTGTGGTGGGAGACCGCCCGCCCGGTGCGCATGCGCGAGGGTTCTCCCGCCTATTGGTGAGCCTGTCGAACCCATCCGCCCGTGCGGCACAAGGGCAGTCTGGGTCATATCGCCCGCCGGTTCCCCCAGTCACCTCGTCTTGCTGCCGTGCTGACGGGGAGCTGACCTCAGGACCTCATCGTGTACCCGGCACCCGGTAGCCGGTGCAAGGCGAGAGGTCCTCGCCCCGAAAGGCAGTCAGCCGTGTACCAGGAGCACAAGACCAAC
>Ga0209747_1000373_pt1 | contig 24669 bp, 22 predicted proteins | sample BarGraNGADG00311_FD_184498 | JGI IMG/M metagenome (GOLD analysis project Ga0209747, IMG submission 184498) | Arctic peat soil microbial communities from Barrow, Alaska - Barrow Graham LP Ref core NGADG0011-311 (SPAdes) (version 2) | ecosystem: Environmental > Terrestrial > Soil > Wetlands > Peat...
CAAGCCGGTCGTCGTCCTCAAGGGAGGGCGGAGCCAGGCGGGCATGAAGGCGGCGAGCTCCCACACAGGCGCGCTGGCCGTGAGCGCGGGCGTGTTCGAGTCGGCCTGCCGGCAGGCGGGGCTGGTGGTGGCCCGCACGATCCAGGAGGCCGGGGTCATCGCGAGCTCGTTCGTGAACCGACCGCTGCCGCGAGGCAAGCGCGTAGGAATTGTGACGGGTGGCGGCGGGCTCGGCGTTATAGCGTCCGACGCGTGCACGGAAGCCGGCCTCGAGATCCCGGCCCTGTCGGCTAAGACACTGGACGCGATGAGCGCGATGCTTCCCGAGTACTGGGTGCCGGGCAACCCGGTTGACCTCGTGGCCGGGCTCGACCTTCGGGTCGTCCAGCCCATCCTCGAGATGCTGCTTACCAGCGGAGAGGTTGACTCGGTCATGTTCATCTTCATCGAGTCCCAGCGGAGCAAGGGCATCGTCGCCACGGATTCGGGCATGGAGGGCGTGGATCTCAGCGCGATCTGGGACATGATGACCGGCACGCTGAGCGGCTACCTGCGGGAGCTGTACGCGAAGTCATCGGAGGTCGGGGTGCCGCTCTACGTCGCGTCGAACTTCGACAGGGTGGGGGACAGCAAGCCCGGGATGCTGGGCGGCGGCGACAACCCGATGGTGTACCTGAACGTGGAATCCGCCTGCACAGCGATCGCCGCAATGGCCAACTACGCAGAAAACGCAAAATAGGGGTCAGACCCTTATTTTGCGTTTTAGTTGTTGGAGGGTGGGCCGAGGATCATGTCCTCGAGGTCTTTCTTGACCGCCGTCTGCACGTCGCCTACTACGTTCTTGTGCTTCTTATAGTGGCCCACGGCTTCGCCGGCCATCTGCCCGATCTTCGGCAGCCTCGACGGCCCGAAGACGACCAGCGCGACGATGAGTATAATGACAACCTCAGTCGGTCCCAGTCCGAACATGTTAAACCTCGCATTCCGAATGCTTACGAGGCCGATGATACCACAGTTCTCCCCGCGGTCATGCAGAGCGAGCGCGTCACGTGCTCGTGGCCGCCGGGGTCATGTGCAGCGCCATGTAGGCCGCGGTCCGGATCATCTGGTTCGTGTAGCCCCACTCGTTGTCGTACCAGGACATGACCTTCAGCATGTCGCCGTCGATGACCTGCGTAAGCTCGCGGTCGATGACCGAGGCGCGCGAGTCCCGGATGATGTCCGACGAGACGAAATCGTCGCTCGCGACCCCCACGATGTTCATGTAGCGCTCGGTCCCGGCTTCCTCGGAGAAGATGAAGTTGACCTCCTCCTCCGTCGTCACCCGGCTGGTCAGGAACGTCATGTCCGAGATGGAGCCGACCGGCACCGGCACCCTGAGCGCCCGCCCGTCGAACTTGCCCGCGTACTCGGGCACCGCCTTGGTGGTCGCCACCGCAGCCCCGGTAGTCGTCGGGACGATGTTGAGCGCCCCCGCCCTGCCGCGCCGCCTCGCTCCGCTTACGCTGTCAACGATCTTCTGGCTCGAGGTGTAGGCATGCACCGTGGTCATCGCGCACTTCTGGAAGCCGATGCGCCTGCCGACGATCTCGACCACCGGCGCCATGCAGTTGGTGGTGCAGCTGGCGGTCGAGATGATCCTGTCCCCGGGGCTCGGGAGGTTCACCCCGAACACGATGGTCGGCATATCCTCCTTGGTCGTCGTGGAGAGGATCACGTGCTGCGCCCCGGCGTCGATATGCTTCTGCAAGTCGGCCTTCGTCTTGAGGGCGCCGGTGCACTCGATCACGATATCGATAGACATGTTGCGCCACGGAAGCTTCGAGGGGTCCTTCTCGCTGAGGTACTCGATCCTCTCGTGGTCGCCGACCATGAGGGCGTTCTTCTCGGTCTTGATCGCTTTGTCGTACTTGCCGTAAACCGTGTCGGAGCCCAGCAGGTACGCGACGTCGCCGATCGGAGCCAGGTCGTTGACCGCGACGAGCTCCATATGTTCGTTCTCGAGGATGACCTTGAGGGACGCGCGGCCGATTCTCCCCATGCCGTTTATTGCCATGCGTGCCATGATTGCCTCCCTTATCCGTTTTGCCGCATGCGTGTTCGTTTCGGCGGGACCCGGGGCTATCCTGCCTCCCCCGTTGGTGTGAGCGCCCATCTCGGATAGAATGTCACCAACCAATGAAGGAGCACTTTGTATTTCCTATCAGAACGCACGATCGAGCAGTGGCGCGAACTCGGCGCCGTCGCAATGAAGAACAAGGGCCGCACGCCGGCCGACCTCTCCGAGCAGGTCAGGCCTGACCATCGCGCCGCTTTCTGCTATTACGTCGGGACCATGCTCTCGGCGAAGGGGCGCATGCCGGGCGGCAAAAAATGGCTCGAGTACGGGAGGCGGCAGGAGACCGTCCCCGCCTGCTCGTACCTGCTGGACTTCATCGAGCGCCACTCATCGACGATGGTTATGCCCGAGGTTACCTTCAACGACCCGAAGCCATGGGGGCATTTCTCGGGGCTGCCACAGATACAGGTCGCGCGCGCGAACTTCATCAGTACGGCCACGGAATCGCTGCCCGGGTTCGGCCGGCCCTTCAGCATGATCGATGTCGGGTGCGGAAACGGTGAGCTGGGGGTCCGCTTCATCAAGTCCCTGCAGGACGCGGGCAAAGCGACCGAGGTCAGGGCCGTCATGCTCGTTGACCCGTCCAAGAAAATGCTCGAGCTGGCTCAGAAGACCGTGACCGCGGCCTTCCCGCGCGCCAGGGTGCGCGCGCTCGCGTCGCGCATCGAGGACGCCGGCGACCTCGACGACGACTACGACGTGGCCGTCGCCTCGTGTTCGTTGCACCACATGCCTGCCGAGACCAAGGTCGCGGCGATCCGCAAGCTCGGGGGCTCGATCGACCACTTCGTGCTGCTCGAGATGCTCGCCAACCACGACTACCCGGAGCTCTACTCCCCTGAGATAGCGTTCTCTGTGTACCAGATGATGGGGCGGGCGCTCCAGTTCATCTTCGCGCACGATGCGCCCGCGGACGTCCAGAGGCGGTGCGCGGACATGTTCGTCATGACCGAGACGGTATCGCTGCTGACGCAGCCGAGGGGCGAGCGCACCGAGTACCACATGCTGAGGGGCCAGTGGCGCGATCTACTGGACGAGGCGTTCGGCGAGGAGTTCTCCTGCATCTGCGACGCGACGTGCTACGCGGACCAGCTCGTCGAGCAGCTCTGCGTTCACTACGCGCGCGGGGCGGCCTGCTGAGCTTACGGGGTCGCCGCGGCCTTGAGCTTCACCGACTTCAGAATCTGAGCGAACTTGGCCGAGTTGCCCTTTGGCTTCTGGGTGAGAAAGAACATCATGTAGCCGTTGGCGCCGTGCTTGAAGAACGTGGCGTCGCAGTCGAAGGTCATGCCCGCGCTGCTCAAGCTGAACCGGACGCTCGCCGCGGGCTCGCCAGCGATCGTGAGGTCGGTCAGGGTGGGGGTGGTCACTGTCACCCCGGCCGGGACCGACTTGTCCACCGTCGCGAGCCGCCCCCCGACGTCCGTTTTGATCTTGTTCCAGTCGTCCGTGCCCCATCCGCCCGGCAGGCTCCCGACCGCGAGGAAGTACGAGGCGTTGTTCGACTGCTTGGCGTCGGCGAGGATGATCTCGTTGTAGGTCATCATGCCCGGGCTGCTGATGGCGAACGCGTCCGCGCTGACTTTCTTCCATTTGCCCGGGTACGTGAAGCTGATGTCGGAGGTCGCGCTTGTGTAGGTCTTGGGCCCATTGAGTATGAGGCCGGTCAGGTACCAGCCGCCCGCGAAGGACAGCGCTACCACAATCATGGTCACTATCGCCTGGACCACCGGGTTCATCTTCCACGCCTTGCCGCGGGTGATCGGGCCGGCGGGACGAGGCGGCCCCTGCGCCCAGCCGTACCCATACGCGTCCGAGGGAGCTGGCTGCTGGAAGGCCGGCGGAGGAATGCCGGGACCCATCGGGGGCGGGGGCGGCATGCCCGGCCCCGGCGGAGGCGATGGGGCCTGGGCCTGCGCCGGAGGCTGGAGATACGCCCCGCCCGGCGTCGACGAGAATGGCTGCGCGCCGCTCTGCTCGACCGGGCCGGCGTCCTGTTTTTCCGAGAAATTGCGGAAACACAGGTTGCAGTAGACAGAACCCTCGGGGTTCTCACCGCCACAATTGGGACACCTCATGCGACCTCCAGAATCAGCCAGATACGTGGACATGCACCTGCTTAAGTTTCGGCCACCAACCGCCTTAAACTTAGTCTGACGTCGTTCGCTTTCCACTTTTTCTTTCCACTTTTTGACCTCAAAGTTGGTATCTGCGGGAAAAGTGGAAAGAAAAAGTGGAAAGCGAACGACGTAATCGGGGGGAACCTATTGCAATCTCCACGAGTCGAAATAGAATGTCTGAAACGACTGATGGGGCGGAGGCAACTTGAGGACAGACAGCGTAACATACAGGTCCGCCGTATGGATCGGCGACCAGAAGAGCTACAGGGTGACCCTGCTGGTAGGGGTCGCTTTCCTTTTGGTGATAATGCTTCTCCTGTGCCCGTTCCTGGTCGCCAGCGACGCGGCGGCGTTCGGCCGCTTTCCCAAGGGCTCAAAGATCGCCGGGATTGCCGTTGGCAACATGACGCGCGAAGAGGCGCTCACCGCCTGCCGGCGCGAGCTCACGTCATTCGAGGCGCAGCCCCTGGTTCTGACCATCGACGGCCAGACCATGCCGATAACACCACCCGAGGTCGGCCTCAAGGTCGATTACGAGAAGATGGTCACCGAGGCATACAACCGCGCGTGGAACGTCAACGTCGTCGAGAGGCTCATCCGGCGCTTCCTGGGCAGGCCCAAGACCGTGGACATGCCGGTCCTCGAGAGCTACGACAAGGCGGCGCTTTCCACTTTCGTCAACAACGCGATGGGCACCATCAACTGCACGCCGAGAAACGCCTACATCGACGTCACCCAGGGGACCGCGGTCTACGTCCAGGGCAGGGATGGGCGCCAGGCCGACTTCAAGCAGGTGCTCGCCACGGCGGAGAGCTCGCTCGGCCAGGGCAATCGCACGGTCGCGGTGCCGCTCGTGAAGCGAACCCCGCCCGCCGAGCCCGCCGTCCAGCCCCAGAAGATCATCGTCGTCAACCAGGCCGCCCACACGCTCCGCCTGTACAACGGCGAACAGCTGGTGGTCGAGTACCCGGTCGCGATCGGCTCGCCCCAGTACCCGACGGTCATCGGCCAGTGGAAGATCACCAGGATGGAGAAGAACCCGACCTGGTACAACCGCGGCTCGACCTGGGCCGATAACATGCCCGCCTCGATCGGTCCCGGGCCCGGCAACCCGCTGGGGACGCGCGCAATGACCATCAACGGTGGCGGCGACCTCATCCACGGCACATCGGACTCCGGCTCCGTCGGTTATTCCGTGTCCCACGGCTGCATGCGGATGCGCATCCCGGACGTCGAAGCCCTCTACGAGCAGTGCAATGTTGGGATGCCGGTCTACATAATCAAGCAGGTCGGGCACATCAACTTCGACTGCTCGAAGAAGCCATTCTGGTGGGGGCACGAGTAGGCGCTATTTCCAGTCTGAAGCTTTCACGCCCCGCCACCCGCCGGTCACCGCATAGTACACGGGCGCTCCCGGCCTGACCGCCGGAAATCAATGTGAAGAGTGTACCCTTCGAGGCGGCGACGGTGATATAATTCGAGACGGTGTGCGGGGATCGCCGCGGCAAGCGACCCGCGAATCACCGGGGGAGAAATCCAGGGTGGCAACTGACTCACGTCAAATCATGGAGATGAGCATCGGAGATCTCTGGGTCGAGCCGGACGTAGTGTGCGTCAGGATCACCCGGCCGAAGCTTACGATCCCAATACTCAGGGAACAGTTCGAGCTCATGCGCGGCCTCGCCGCGCGGACACCGATCCAGCCGGTTCCCCTGATGCTCGACTTCGGCGAGCTCGCCGCGATCGACCGAGATGCCCGCGAATACGCCGCGGCGCTGCTCGGCCCGAGGTGGAACAAGGCGATCGCAATCGTCTGCCGCAACGCAGTCCACCGCGTGATCGCCTCCTTCTTCAAAGGCTTGAACAAGACGACCGTGCCGCTCGCCATCACGGCCGACTCGCGGGAAGCCCGCTCGATGCTGCGGCGCATGGAATCCGGGCTCGAGCCGCTCTGGAACGGAGGACAGGCGTCCGACAAACTGGACCAGATCGTGAGCGCGGTCTCGCGCATGGCCGCGGGAGATTTCGACATCAACATCCGCGCGTCCGACGACTGCGACGAACTGGACGCGGTCGCCTGCGGGATCGCCATGCTCGCCGAGGAGACCGCCAGCTTGATCAAGTACCGGCGCCAGGCCGAGGCTGAGCTCACGACCGTCAACCGGCGGCTGCAGGAGGAACTCGCGGAGCGCAGGCGGATGGCGAGCGATCTCCAGCTGATCAACGGGGAGCTCGACGGCTTCGCGCACACGGTCACACACGACCTCAAAGGTCCGCTGTCCGCGATCGGCGCCGCGAGCCGCCTGATCCTGCACATGCGCAGCATGCCCTACAGCGCCGAGGTCGAATCTAACATGGAGGAGGTCCTCTGGCTGGTGGTCAAGAACGTGGACAGGGCGGACTCTCTCATTGAGGACACGCTTGCCCTCGCGGAAGCCGGGCAGCAGCCGAACGTGGTGTGCCGGGTGGACATCTCGAGCGTAGTCGGGCGCGTCCTCGAGGAGCGGTCTGAGGAGATCAAGGAAAAGGCCATCATCATGCGGGTCGACGAGGACCTCGGTGGAGTGGTCGCCAACCCCACACAGATGTACCAGGTCTTCGCTAACCTCATCGGAAACGCGATCAAGCACAACGACAACGAGAGGCCGGAGGTCGAGATCAGGCGCACGAACTGGGGCGGCGGCGGGGCCCGGTTCACGGTCAGGGACAACGGCCCGGGCATCCCCGATGACGAGCTCGAGCGCATCTTCACGCCGTTCTTCAAGGGCAAGACGGGAAGCACGGGGATCGGGCTGTCCATCGTCGCGCGGATCGTGAGCGTCTACGACGGGGACATCACTGTGGCCAACGACGGCGGGGCTCGGTTCGACCTTACGCTGAAGGACTACGGCTCCGCCTGAGCCCAATTTGTTGACAAGGTTAGTGCCGCGCCAGGAAATCAAGGATGATCGGGTTCACCGTGCCGGGTTGGATGATGTGGACGAGGTGTGTGCCGCCGGGGATGACCCGCAGCTCGGCGCCGGGGATCGCCTCGGCCGTCTCCTTAAACACCTTCAGCGGGTCGGGCCACATTGAAAGCCATTCGTCGCGGTTCGTGCCGATGACCAGCGTGGGAGCCTCGATCCGCCCCATCTCCTCGAAAGTGTAATCGGGCAGCTCCCTCCACATCTCGCCCATCCGCCTGATGAACTCGGCGGTCGTGAGCGCCTCGGGGCTCATGATCCAGCGCCCGGCGCGGAAGAGCATCAACTCAGGTGAGTACCAGCGCATGAACTTCTCGATCTCGGCCCTCGTGGCGCTGCTGTAGTTGTCCACGCTGAACGACGTGCCGAGCAGCACCATGCTGCGCACGAGATCCGGCCGCTCGATCGCGACCCCGAGTGAGACACAGCCGCCGTCGCTCCAGCCGACCAGGTGGACGGGTCCGAGCTCGAGGGACTCTATCAGTCGTATCGCATCGTCGGCCATCTGCCGGTACGTCAGGGGGTGAGTGCCGAGCGTCGTGCGCCCGTGCCCACGTGCGTCCGTGGCGATGACCTCGTAGTTTTCCTGGATCGCAGGGATCTGCCTGCCCCAGGTCTCGGCGAACATGAAGCCGCCGTGGAGCATCAGGACCGGCTCGCCACAGCCGTATCTCCTGTAGAAGATGCTGATGTCGTCGGCCTGCACCCGGCCGGAGCTTCGAACCGGGCGAGCGCGCAGAACCCAGACGCCGAGCTCTCGGAACCCGCGCACCAGGCAGACCAGGGATTTCATGTCGTCAAGGAAGCTCACGTCCAACCCCTCTCCTGTTGAGGGGATTGTATCTCAGAAGGTGCGCCAGTGGGGTCTGACCCCAGTGGCGCACTTTAGTTGATGGTGACCGTGCTCATGATGTCGGTGAACTGGATCCGCGCCTGGCCTTCGTCCGCCCCACCGCCCTTGAGGGGGGTGACAAGGGCAAAGTTGTAGGCCGTGCTCCCCTTCACGACGAAAGCTTCCAGGTGGTAGATGGCCGGCCCTTTGTCGGCAGTGCTCGTGTAGACCATGCCGAAGCCTTGCAGCAGGCTGGGGACGTTGGCCGGCAGGTCGAAGTAACCGATCTGGCTGTTGTTGTCCTGGGCGGACTCAGAGTAGCTCTTCTGCAGGCTCGCCTTGACCTCCGCCCATGAGGAACCGCCGAGATTGGCGGGCCTGCTGGTGACGATCAGCATGTGCTGGTAGATCGCGTCGCCGCGCTTCATGATGATCGCCTCGTTGCCCTCGGTGGAGTTGGGCACGCCATTCTTGAAGGTCTTTATGAAGTACGCCTGGTCCTTGACCTCCCATTTCGCGGGGTACTTGAACGACAAGCCCGTGTTAACACTCGCGAAAGTGGAGAGCGCTTCCGCGCCGCTGGGGGTGTTGCCGCCGGTGAGTACCAGCGCCAGCGTTGCAACCACGGCCGCAACGACCACGACGGCCGATCCAACCCAGATCATCTTGCGGTTGCGGCTCTTTTCCTCGGGGATGTGCAGCTCGTCAAGAGTGCTCCACTGTTTCGGCTCCGCGGGAGGGACCGGGACGGGCGCCGGGGCGGGGGCTGCCTTTTCCGCGCCGAAGCGGTGCGCGCAGAGTCCGCAGAACGCCGAGCCCTCAGGATTTTCAGCGCCGCACTCCGGGCATTTCATCGTACGTCCCCTTCCGCAGGATGCTCGCTGGATGCCGCCGCACCACATACAGAGTATCTATCGGCCGGAACCGTCTCGAGCGTAATCGTTGCCTTACTGGTTACGAATATATCAACGTCCGTAGCCCCGTGGATAGTTACGCCGCACAGAGCGGGCCGGCTTTGGTATTGCGTTGGCTCTGCCCCTTGAATAGACTCAACAACCGTCATTGGACTGTGACAGCCCGTGCGCAAGGCGGGCTCGAGAAAACGGAGGTTGGACATGGCAGAAATGAAAGAGTGTGTCCTCGTCGACGGCGTGCGGACCGCCAACTGCAGGGCGCACCCGGCGAAGGGCTGGTTCAGGGCGCTGCGCCCCGACGAGCTCCTGACCGCGGTATACCTTGAGCTTTTCAAGCGCAACCCGAAGGTCAATGCTGCGGACGTCGAGGCTGTCTTCTGCGGAACGGCTAACCAGACCGGCATGCAGAACGACATCGCCCGCTTCGGGTGGCTCGCTTCGGGCCTGCCCGTGAACGTGGCGACCAACGGCGTCAACCAGCAGTGCCCCTCGGCCCTCGCGTGCATCGAGCACGCCGCTCGGGCGATCATGGCCGGCGAAGGCGACACCTATATCGCCTCGGGCGTCGAGGACATGATGAACGTGTCGATGGGCATGGGCATGGACTTCCCGCCGCGCATCGCCGATATCTGCAACCCGGCCGAGCTGCCCATGGGCGCGACCGCCGAGAAGACGGCCGAGCAGGTCGGGATCAGCCGCGAGGACATGGAGCTTCTCGCGTACCACAGCCACCTGCGCGCGGCGGCGGCACGCGACGCTGGCAAGTTCGCCAACGAGATCGTTCCGATCAAGGGCCTGGACGACGAGGGCAACGAGTTCGTGGTCGACAGGGACCAGTGGATCAGGGACAACCCCAGCCTCGAGCAGATGGCCGCGATGAAGCCGGCGTTCAAGCCGGACGGAGTCGTGACCGCGGCGACCAGCTCGCCCCTGACAGTAGGCGCGGCGGCCGTGCTGCTGATGAGCCGCGACAAGGCCGACGAGCTCGGGCTCGACTACACGCTGCGGTACGGCGGCGGGGTCATGCACGGCTACGACCCGACGCTGATGGGAATGTCGGCGGTGGCGGCCTGTGAGAAGCTTCTCGACCGCAAGGGCCTCAAGGCCGACGACATCGATGTCTACGAGATGAACGAGGCGTTCGCGAGCGTGGTGCTCGCGGTCATGCGCCAGCTTGGTGTCGAGGAGAACGCGCCGTTCGAGAAGACAAACCTGTGGGGCGGGGCGGTAGCGCTCGGTCATCCACTCGGGCAGTCCGGCGCGCGCCTGACGATCACCCTCAACAACATAATGAAGACCGACCTGCCCGATGCGCAGCGTGGCGTGGTCATGCTGTGCGGCGGTTTCGGAAACGGCAACGCGGCCCTCTGGGAGCGCGTGTAAGGCAATAGCGACGCAAAGGCTGTCCGAAAAGCACCACTGGGGCCTGACCCCAGTGGTGCTTTTTTATGTGACGGGGGTGGCTAGGGAGGTCGCGTCTGTCCTCAGACCGGCGAGCACTCCTCTTCGGCTTCCAGGTCCTTCGCGAGCTTCCAGAGGAACAAGCCGCCGATGAGGTTAAACAGCGGTGCGAACACCAGCCCGAACTTCCCGAAGATGCCGAAGTCCTTGCCCGAAGCGAGCCACATCGGGTCCGCAGGGACTTCCTGGAGCCGCAGGATCGCCTCCCAGCAGGGTGTCGAATCCCGCGAGGCCCGCGCACAACAACTTGGCGAAGAGTACCTTGGTGGACAGGTCGGTGTGGCCCATTGCTCCTCCTTCAATCGCCGCCGCTTCCAGCATGTATAGTATATTTGCTCGCAGGTGCAAAAAAGCACCAGTGGGGTCAGGCCCCAGTGGTGCTTTTGATGCGGAGGAGGTGCGGTATCGAGGTCCACGTCATCAATTGCGGAACGATGCGCCCGCGCGGCGCGAAGCTCGCAATCCCCCAGCTCGCGGTCACGCCCTGCCTGTGCCTGCTGATCGAGGCGGACAGCGGCCTCGTCCTGATCGACTCCGGCCTTGGCATGGAGGACATGCAGTATCCAAGCCGCCTCGGGCACGCCAACATCATGCTGAACACTTGCCCGAACATGGACGAGACTGCAATGCGCCAGGTGATGAAGCGCGGGTTCAAGCCCGAGGACGTCACCGACATCATCTGCACCCACCTCGATCGCGACCACGCTGGCGGGCTGCCGGACTTCCCGTGGGCGCGGGTCCACGTGCTGCGCGCCGAGCGCGACGCTGCCCTCGACCCGCCCAGCTTCGAGGAGCGGGACCGCTACAGGAAGGTCCACTTCGAGCACGGGCCTGACTGGGTAGCCTACGAGGACCAGGCCGAAGGCCTGTGGTTCGGGCTGGATCACGTCCGGGCCGCAAGCGTGCTGCCTGAGGGTATTGTCATGGTGCCGCTTCAGGGGCACACGCGCGGGCACTGCGGGGTCGCAGTCGAGACCGGCGACGGCTGGCTGTTCCACTGCGGGGACGCGTACTACAGCGCCGGCGAGCTCGAGGATGACACGAGCGGAATGCTCGGGCTTCGCGTCTTCAGGAACCTCGCGCACGTCGACCGCTCACGGGCGGCGCGGCAGAGGCAGCGGATCAAGCAAGCCCTCGCCGGGTGCGACGGAGAGATCACGACGCTCGCCTCGCACGACTACGAAGCGTGCAAGAGGCTGGTGGCCGAAGCAACTTGACCCCCTCACCCCAACCCTCTCGCCCTCAGGGAAGAGGGAGTAATCGGCTGGAGGTAAGCTTTGTTCAGGGTAATGATCGATACTGAGATACTCATCGACGCGGCGCCCGGCCGCGTGTGGGAGGTCCTCACCGACTTTGCCTCATACCCCGACTGGAACCCGATGATCAGGCGCGCGAGCGGCGACCTGACGCCGGGCGCCCGTCTCAACTTGCACTTCGAGCCCGAGGGCCAGAAGGGCAAGGACTTCCGCCCGAAGCTGATGACCGCCGACCCGGGCCGGGAGCTGCGCTGGCTGGGGAACCCCGGATTCAAGGGCCTTCTCGAAAGCCAGCATTACTTCATCCTCGAAGGGCAGCCGGGCGGGAAGACGAGGTTGCTGCACGGGATGGACGTCTACGGCCTGCTGGGCGCTGTGGTGGGCAAGAAGCTGGAGTCTTCAACGACGGGCCCGTTCACTGACATGAACCGCGCGCTCAAAGCCCGCGCGGAATCGGCGTGACGGGGATCGTGAGGATAGTCGTGGTGCTCGCGAGCCGCACGTCCATCGCCTCGAGCTCCTGGAAAGCGCCCTGGGCTTTCGCGTCGGTCTCGGCCATGCAGGCGTCGGACGCCACGGTCACCCTGTAGCCTTTGACCACCGCGCTCTTCGCGGTCGCTCCGGCGCATGCATCGGCCGCGAGCCCGCAGACGACGAGGCGCTCGATGCCCTTGTCCTCGAGGAACTTCACGAGGTTCTTGTTAGTGAACGCGCTCGCCCGCACTTTCTCGAAGTAGTTGTCGCCCGCGACTACGAGCCGCGAGTCGAGCTTGGCACCATCGCTCCCCTTCATGAAAGCGAAGTGGGTCATGAACGCCGGCACCGCGAAGTACCAGTGGGTGACCTCGGCGACATAGCAGACCTCCCAGCCGGCCTCCTTGGCGTGCGTGACGAGGCGGTTCATGTTCGCTATGAAGTCGCCGGAGCGCTCGTAGCCGAAGCCGAACTTACCGTCCTTGCCTGTAACGCCTTCCTGAACGTCGATCACCAACAGCGCCGTCTTTGGGTCGTTCACTTTCCACTTTTCCTTTCCACTTTTCATCACGAGAAACGCGGCTCAAGCCTTTACATTATCCGCGCCCGAGAGACGCGGCTCAAGTATGGTCAGGTCACTGCATACCATGTCGAGGAGGCGCTCGACGGCGGGCCCGTTCGCGCTGGCATCCGCGTATCCGATTGTGAGGGTCATGCGCTCGTTGAACGTGCTCGCGCCGAGAAGGAAACCCGGCGCGCACTGGAGCGGGCTCACAAAGTACGCGCCGGTCACCGGCGCGCCCCCGAACCGCAAACGCTCGGGCGAGAGGACGCCCATGTTCGAGAGGTACGGGTCCCACTTGCCCGTCTTCATCCCCTGGACGACCATCGGACGGTAGGCCTTGCTCGTCAGGTAGGTCCCGGGCGAAGCCATCGCACCGAAGACGATCGCCGCGCCGACCCCGGGCGTGTTCGCTTTCAGCGCGCCCATCACGCGGCACACGCGGTCGAGCGTCCCCGCAAACTCCTCCCCCGGCACCATCGCAAGCGTTGCATACAACTGCCCCGAGAGGTTACAGACCGCGCCGGCTTTCTCGCCGGGAAGGTAGCGACGCAGGTCGATCGGCACGCGGATCGTGCAGCGCTTGCCCGGGCCCGGCCGAGCCAGCTCGAAGAACGCGCGGAAGTACGCGGCAAGCAGGCAATCGTTGACGGTCGCACCGCGGCCGCGGCCGAACTCCTTCAGCCTCGCGAACTCCTCCGGTTCGATGCGTCTGACAGCGAACGCCTGGTCGTAGCAGCCGAACCCCTTGAACGGGAATCCCCAGGCAGGCGCCGACGGGTTCGCGTATCGAAGGGACCTCAGCTTGTCGGGCAGGCTGACCCTCTCGAGCACCTGCCTGAGGCTCCGGTCTCCGCGCGCGTTCGCGGCTGGCTCGTAGCCCGGGTAGTCCCCGAGGCGCTCGTAGATCTCGCACAGCAAGTAGATGAGGTCTTTCGCGCCGCCGGTGTCCGCGACGATGTGGTCGACCTTCACGCACGCCGTGTCCGTTTCACCTCGCAGGACTCTCACGCGCACGAGCGGGTCCCTGCGCGGGTCGCCCGGCTCAAGCAGAAATTCGTCCAGGCCATGGGCGACGTCGCCGGCGGAGGCGCAGTCCTTGACCGTGCAGAGAACGAGCCGGTCGATGTCGTCCCGGCGCTGCCAGAACGGCCCCCGCCTGCGCTCGACGAACCGACAGCCAAGCGCTGGCTCGGCGTCGTACGCGAGCCTGACCGCCCGCGCCAGCCTCGCCTCGTCGACCCGGCCGCCCACCTCGATCACGCACTGGATCTGCTGGTTGCAGATGACGCGGTCAAGGTACTCGGCCTGATCCATCAAGGCAGCTTTGAAAGTCATTGGTACGCAACCCCATCACGAATCTTGAGTGCGGGCTCTCAGCCCGCAGTCCGTTGCCGCGCCTGAGAGACGCGGCTCAAGTCGAGCGGCGTGTTTAAGTGGGCTTGAAGAACTCGCGGCCCGTTTTGTCGAATATGCGGAAGCCGATGTCGAGCCGGTGCGCGAGCTCGGCCAGCGCGGCGGTCCAGTCCCCGAACGCGAACGCCAGGTGGTTGCACGGCCACGCGTCGATGAGCACGTCATCGGTCACGGGCACACGGCCTTTCATGATCGGCCACGAGCGCGAGTACAGGTCGTGCTCGGCGACGTCCACGTCGACCGTCTCCATGACCGTCGCCACCAGCTGGTACCGCAGGTTCTGCCGTCCCAGGCGCGCAATCGTCACGGTCTGTCCGCCGGGCGTCCGCCCGCGCACCGAGCACCCGCCCGCCGCATAGAAGCTCTCCTGCCCGAGGTACTCCGCGCGCCCGAGCTTCAACATGCCCGGCTCGTCGGCCGTCCCGTAGAAGTAGTGAGGGTGCTGGCCGCAGTTCACAATCGCCAGGACGCCATCCTCCACGTCGCGGAAATCCCCGAAGCCCGAGGGCTTCTTGGTCAGCAGGTGGAGCAGCAGTTGGGTCAGCGCCGAGTCCATGTCGTTCTCGCACGCGACCGGCACGATCTGCTTCACTCGCCCATCCGGGCCCACGTCGTTGTTGAGGAACGCCGCCGCCGGGCACACGGTGCAGAACCGCGCGGACAGCTCGTCCTGGCACTTGATGCCCATGAACGTGACGTCGTACTCCCTCGCGATGTCGATGGCCGCGTAGTAGAACGCGATCTGCAGCACGAACTTCTCGAGGCTCGTGGTCCGCTCTCCCGCGAAGTCGAACGCCCCGTTCCCGCCGTCGACCAGGAACGTGACCGCCTCGGCCACTCGGTCATCCAGTATCTCGTAGTCGCTCGCGCCCGGCTGGCTGGTCCAGTCGACCATCGCCGCCGCGCGGTCCGGCAGGATCGACTGGTCGAGCGCCTCGTAGGAGACCTTAAACAGCTTCTGCCACTGGTCGACGTCCGCCGTGGTCGTGGCCATCTTCAGGCTCATGCCGCCCAGCGCGAGGTACTTCTGGAACGGCAGGAGCTCGAGCGCGCGGCTCACGGCCTCGCCGGACTCCCAGCGCCCGCGGTAGAACTCCAGCACCTCCATCAGCCTGTCCGCCGCCGCGGGGTCCTCGTCGATTCGCCCGTAGCACGTCGCGTACGGGATGCCCAGCCGCTTCAGCCCGCCGCCCGCGGCCATCCCTGCCACGAGCCCCGGGACCCTCGTGTCCTTGTAGGACCATATGACGACGCGCGGCGCGTCCCCGGTCAGCTCGCCGAACAGCTTCACCGCGTCGATCGAGTCGTAAGGGAAAGTCCACGAGCCCTGGTTCACGATGAGCACCGCGGGCCGCGCCTCCGCCAGCCGCGCCGCGTGGTCCTTCACCAGCGCCGAGCTCCACGCGACCTGGTCCTCCCTCGGGAGCCCTTCGCCGCCGCGCACCACCTCGACCCCCCGCTCGCGCAGCGCGCTCACCAGGTGCCCCTCGTACTCGAGCATCATGTCGAGGTTCTCCGAGCGGACCCACGGCCGCGGGTCGTTCGGCGAGAACACGCCTACCTTGAATGTGCCGTCCACCTGGACCTCCCGGTCAGTCTGTCTTGCGCGCGCCCCGGTTCAAGCCTTCGACGGCCTCACCGAGCCGCCTGTACTCCTCGTACTTCGCCTCGTACCGCGCCGCGATCTCGCGCCGCGGTTGATAGACGGCGTCGAACCCGCAACTCATGGCGTCCTGAGCCTCGGTGACGTTGCGGTGGATGCCGCACGCAATGGCCGCGAACATCGCGGCGCCCAGCGCGCAAGCCTGCTCGGACGCCGAGACCCGCACCGCCAACCCGAGGACGTCGGCGAGCGTCTGCATGACGAGCGGCGCCTTGCGCGGGATCCCACCGAGTGCGATGACCTCCTTGATGGGGACGCCTTCGGCGGCGAACCTCTCGACTATGCTCCTCGCGCCGAAGGCCGTGGCGTCGATGAGCGACTTGAAGATCTCGGGGGCGTCGGTCCCCAGGCTTATGCCGGTGATCGCGCCTTTGAGAGTCTGGTCGGCGTCGGGGGTCCGGCGGCCGTTGATCCAGTCGAGGGAGACGGCGCTCGCCGGTCCATTCTCGAGGCCAGACGCCGCGTCCATCAGGCGCTGCATCAGGTCGGCGTCCGCAGCGCCATCGCTCCCCCATCCCAGCAGGTCCCTGAACCACGCGAACACGTCGCCGAACGCGGACTGCCCGGCCTCCATCCCAAGCATCCCCGGGATGATCGAGCCGTCGACCTGCCCGCAGATGCCCTTGATCAGCTTTCCCTCGAGGTCCTCGGTGGGCGCCACGAGCATGTCGGATGTCGAAGTGCCTATGACCTTCGTGAGCACGTAAGGCTCGATGCCCGCTCCGACCGCCCCCATGTGCGCATCGATCGCGCCGGTGCCGACGACCACGTGCCTGTCGAGGCCCAAGCGGCTCGCCCATTCCCTCGAGAGCGTGCCGGCCGGCTGATCGGCTGTGACCGTCTGCGCGTAAAGCCTCTCGCGCACGCCCGCGAGTACCGGGTCGATCCCCGCGAGGAACTCTTCGGAAGGCAGCCCGCCGAAGGCCTTGTGCCACATCGCCTTGTGACCCGCCGCGCACCTGCTGCGCTTGATCGCCAGGGCATCGGCGTTGCGGGTCAGAAGCGCCGGCAACCAATCGCAGTGCTCGACCCAGGAGAAAGCCGCGCCTCGCACCTGCTCGTTCGTGCGCAGCACGTGAAGCATCTTCGAGAAAAACCACTCGGCCGAGTAGAAGCCACCCTCGTACATCGTGTAGTCCGTGCCGCCCCACTCGCGCGCGGCCCGCGTTATCTCTCCGGCTTCCCCCACCGCGGTGTGGTCCTTCCACAGGATGAACATCGCGTCGGGGTCGTCGGCGAACTCGGGGCGCATCGCGAGCGGAACGCCCTCGCGGTCGACAGGGCCCGGCGTCGAGCCGGTCGTGTCCACCGAGATTCCGCGCACTGACTGGGCGGTCCCGCGCGGGCACGCGGCGAGCGCTTCGTTGACAGCCGCCTCGAGCCCCTCGATGTGGTCGAGCGGGTGCTGGCGGAACCGGTTGGCGCGAGGGTCACAGTAAAGCCCTTCTCCCCACCTGCGATAGCCGGCGACCGCGTGAGCCACCGCCTCACCGCTGCGCGCGCCCACGACCGCCGCGCGGACAGAGTCCGTGCCGAAGTCGACTCCGATAACATGCTCCTCCACGGCCAGGATCACCCCATCCCATATCGACCAGGAATGCCAGCTATATGCAGTATAATCGAGCCGTCGGCTCGAAGGGGGTCCAGTGTTCATCAACCTCAGCAAAGACGTCCTCGGCATCGGCCCGAATGACGGCACTACCTACCAGGTCTCGAGCTACGGGCGCCGCGCGAGCAGCCTGCCCGGCATCGCGGGCGAGGCGGCGAAAAAGTGTGTGGACCTTGCGCCGGGCGAGCCATTCGAGGCCGCGGACATCGAAGGCCCCGGGCTCATCACGCGCATGTGGGTCACCCAGCCTGTCCAGCTCAACCCCCACGCCCTGCGCGACGTCGCGGTCAGGATGTACTGGGACGGCGAGAGCGAGCCCTCCGTGCTGACGCCGCTCGGCGACCTGTTCGGCGCGACGTTCGGGCGCGCGGTGGACTGCACTGCCGCGTGGTCGGCCATCACCTCGGGCGCTTACACCAGCTTCTTCCCGATGCCTTTCAGGCGGCGAGCCCGCATCGTGTTCGAGAACCAGGGAGCCCACACCGTGCGGCTGTTCTTCTACCAGGTCACCTACCTGAAGATCGACCGCCCACTCGCGCCCGAGACCCCGTACTTCCACTGCGCGTGGCGGCGCACCCTGCTCGAGCGGAACGGGCCGCACTTCACCGTGCTCGAGGCGGCCGGCCGCGGTATGTACCTCGGCTGCCACCTGGACATGCAGGGGCGCGGCTTCCCGTGGGGTCCGAACCCGGTGAGCTGGTTCATGCCCGAGGGCTTCGGCATGGGGATGCTGGAGGGCTGGGAGCGCATGTGGATCGACGGCGCCGACCAGGAGTGCCCGAACGTGCACGGCACCGGCGGCGAGGACTACTTCAACGGCGCGTGGTACTTCACCCGCGTTCCCGCGACCACGCCCACACACGGGGTGACCCTCCGGAGCTACGCGAAGCGCCGTGTCTCTTGCTACCGGATGCACGCCGAGATGCCGGTGTCGTTCAAGGAGAACATCAAAGTCACGATCGACCACGGGCTCAACAACGCCCTTCCCGCGCGCTACGACGGCGCGGCGTTCTGGTACCAGAATGAACCGCACAAGCCGCTCGAGGAGCTGCCGCCGGCGAGCGACCGGCGTCCCGACGGCGTGGCCGCAGCGTGCCTGACCATGTCGGTGCCGTTCCTCTACGCCGGCGCGGCGCTCGCCCTGGCCCGCAAGGTGAGGAACCGCGCCGCCCATGGCGAATAAGGACATCATGCAGTTTCGCAAGTTCGGAAAAACAGGTTGGAACGCCTCGGCCCTCGGCTTCGGCTGCATGCGCCTGCCGACCACCGACGGCGCGGGCATGCTGACCGCGAACGTCGACGAGGACGAAGCGATCAGGATGATCCGGCATGCCATCGACGAGGGCGTGAACTACGTCGACACCGCCTACACCTACCACCTCGGGGCGAGCGAGGTCGTGCTCGGGAAAGCCCTGAAGGACGGCTATCGCGACAAGGTCAAGCTCGTGACCAAGTCGCCGACCTGGGCGCTCCAGGAAGCCGCCGACTACGACAAGTACCTGGACGAGCAGCTCGAGCGGCTGCAGGCGGACCGCATCGACTTCTACCTGTTCCACGGGCTCGGCACGGAGAGATGGAAGAACATGATCGACCGAGGCATCCTGCCCCGCGCCGAGGCCGCCGTAAGCGACGGCAGGGTCGGGCGGCTCGGCTTCTCGTTCCACGACAACGTCGACGCGTTCAAGACGATCGTGGACGGCTACGACGACTGGGCGATGTGCCTCATCCAGCACAACTACATGGACATAGAGAACCAGGCCGGGACCGAAGGCCTGCGATACGCTGCATCAAAAGGCCTTGCGGTCGTGCTCATGGAGCCGCTCCTGGGCGGGAACCTCGCCAAGCCGCCGCCGGCGGTCCGCGCGCTCTTCGACGAGTTCGAGGTGCAGCGCACGCCGGCGGACTGGGCGCTCCAATGGCTCTGGAACCAGCCCGAGGTCTCACTTGTGCTGAGCGGCATGAGCAGCATGGAGCAGGTCGACAAGAACCTGCGCTCTGCAGACGCCTCGCGGGTCGGCTCGCTCGACCCCTCGGAGCTGGCTTTCATCGACCGGGTCCGCGAGAAGTTCCGCGAGCGAGCGGTCATCCCCTGCACCGCGTGCGGCTACTGCGTCCCCTGCCCCAACGATGTGAACATCCCCGCTTTCATCGAGCTCTATAACGAAGGCGTGATCTACGACGATTGGGGCGCACCGCGGTTCAAGTACGCGAGGATGTTCGGCGACAGCCCACGCGCCGAGGCCTGCCTCAACTGCGGCGAGTGCGAGGAGAAGTGCCCGCAAAGCATCGAGATCGGCGAGTGGATGCCGAAGGTGCATGAAGCGCTGAAGTGGCGGGACTAGTCGACCTGTAGCATCGGGTCGGGCGGGTAGGTAACATCCAAGCCATTCACCAATGCGAATGGCGTGAGCTTGTGCGAATAGTCTTTCCCCTCGCCCATGATATGCACGACCTCAATGTCTCTGACCAGGAGGGCGTCCGCGATCAGTGATCTGTGGCAGCGCCAGGGAACAGCCTCCGAGCACATCACCGCAACCGTCTGGTCGCGAGCCTGCGCAATCAGCTCATCGATGGCTTTTTTGAACTCGTCAGTCTGCATGTAGTCGGCGTAGCCGCGAAAGACACCGTTCTTCCAGCCCGCATTCACCGAATCCGGTGAGGCTTTCCTGAAGCCGCCCAGCCCGGCCATGTGAATGTAGCCGAGTCCGGCCTCGTCGAGTGAGGCGGCAAGCGCCTTCTCGTTGAACTGTGGGTTATGGCGCGAGCCGGGTACGGTTCGCACGTCCACGAGCAGGGTGACGGTGCGTCCCTTCAGCATCTCGATGAACTCGGTGATCGGGTGAGTCGAGTGGCCGATCGTATATAGCTTCATAGGTTGTTCATCTCCAGACCCCTCACCCCCGCCCTCTCGCCCAAGGGGAGAGGGAGTCATATTAGTCTTCTACTTTTTCGGCTCATGTCCCGCATGTTGATCGCGCCGGCAATATATACTTGTCCCAGTCGAGCAACTATTGGGGAATGAGCCATACGCGATGGACGTCAACGCAGCGATTGCCATACTCATCACTCCAACAAGCCTTGCGCTCGGCATTTACGTCCTGTAGCGCGCCCCGCGCGCACGGCGGTTGGATCAAGGTGGAACCTCGCGAGGGCGGCGGCTCGGTCTTCACCTTCGGGGTGCCCACAACATGAACGGAAGGCCGTGTCATGCCTGAGAAATGGTCATGCGCGCTTATCACCGACCCTCACATCGGGTGCTACCTGGCCGACTACGGGCACCCCGGGTTCGACGACAAGCCCACGGGCCAGGACTACTTCCTCACCGAGCGCCTCCGCCGCACTGTCCGCTGGATCAACGCCAGCAAGGACGACCCCGCCTACAACACCCGGCTCGTCGTGGTCAACGGCGACATCACTCACTCCGCCGAAGAGTCCGAGTTCTACAAAGCCAGGGAGATACTCGACGGGCTCGAGGTCCCCTACGTGCCCGTGCTGGGCAACCACGACGTCTGGCCGTACACGGACGAGGTCAATTCGACCGAGCCGATCGGGAGCTACCGGTTCGACGACGTGTTCTCCGGCGTCTTCGCGGAACTCGCAGCCTACGCTGTTATCGAGGACTGGTCGAAGGACGCGAACACGATCGCCGGGACGCCCCTCGAGAACTACGCGTTCAGCATCGGGGGCGTCCACTTCGTGGTGCTCGACCTCAACAGCAGGAAAGCCCCGATCTTCGGCCCGGGGATCGACGGGCGGGGGGTGTTCTATCCCGAGACCAGGCAGTGGATGATCGACCGCCTGGATTCCTGGAGCGGCGAGCCTGTCGTGCTCATCTCGCACCACGCCCTGACGAACAAGCTGATCAAGCCAGCCGGCGTCCCCGGGATCGAGTGGGAGCTGGTCAGGCCGCTCCTCGCGCAGGGGATGCCGTGCGACAAAGACTGCGAAGACATCGCGAAATGCCTCGAGGGCCGCGACGGCCTGCTGCTCGCGCTCGCCGGGCATACCCACAGCGCCGAGCTACTGATAGGCCACCTACCGACGCCTCCCTTCATCTGGAACTTCAACGTGCTGGGCTTCGAGCCCATCGGCGGCACGGAGGTCTGGCTCACCGAGTCGACGGCTGCCAGCTCGAACGGGCCCGAGGACGAAGACAAAGGGACCATCAGGAGGCTGACCTTCGAGGGCGATGAACTCGTCGATTACTCAACGGTCGTCGGCGAGGAATGCCCGCTGGAGAGCCCGGCGTTCAATCCATCTTTTGACATCAACGGCTCGGACCACATGTTCGCGTTCGTGCCTCATCGGTTCACGAAGCTGGCCGCGGAGTACCGGTTCGACTTCGGCGACGGCACTGACTCCGGGGACTTCACACCCTTCGAGGGCGGCTGGGAGGACCGGGTCAACCTGCTCGACACCGAGTCGCACGAATATTCGGACGGCCGCGCCTCGCACACTGTGACGCTGACTGTTCGCAGGGCAGGCGGCGGCCCGAACCCCATCGAGGAGAGCGTGAGCCGCGAGATGGTCGACAGTGGATGACCCGTTCGAGGCGATCGCGATGCAGGGGTCAGGTCGTGGCTGAGAGGCCCATGTACTTCAACTACAAGGGTGTCTGGACCGGAGCGCACGACGTGGTCGGGTTCACTCCCTGAGCGTCTGCCGCAGATACGGTCTTCAAGGGGTTGGTTCTTCGACAGTGGTATCCACTCGTACCGCTTCGGCCTCCACTCCCTTGGCTTCCTCCGCCCTGGTTGCCAGCATCAATGTACCGACCAGTATCAGCGCGAATGCGAGTATGCGAATGGCCGAGAGAAAGATGTCGGTCTTTCCGTTGACCTTGGGGAAGCTCTCATTGAGCGCGATTATCCCGACCACTATGGGCACTAGCTCCATGATGCCGTTGTACACCGGCGCCACGACAATCGCCTTCCCGCGCTGAAGTGCCGCCTGCAGGATGATAAAGGCCGATACGTAGGCCATGACGCAGACGACCAGCAATAGCAGCGTCGATGGCCAGTCGTTACCCCAGTTAATCATTACGAGCCGGGTAAAGACGCCGGCTATTCCGTCAAGCAAGCCGCCCGATATGGCGAGGCCGACCGCGAGCACATTGGCCGACTTTCTACCCATGAGCAGGGGGGCGGCGACCACTACGCCCAGCATCACGACCGCGAAGATCCAGAACAGGTGATAGTTGGGGATGGCCGACGGGACCCCGCGCCCCAGGCTGAGGCTGATCAGGATTACCCCGAGCACGGTCATCCCTATGGCGATGTAGTCCCGCGGTTTGACTTTCTCCCCGAGTTGCCTGATCGCAAGGTAGACAAGCAGCACGATGCCGGCCGCGGTGATCGGCTCGACGATAGAAACAGGGATAATGGACAGAGCTATCGCGTAGAGTACGAAGCCCGCGATATTCTCGATCTGGGCGCTCAACCAGGGCCAGTTCGTGATGAAAGTCTTGATGACGTCCCAGGAGAACTCCAACTCGATCCTGGGCAGGACGTCGACGCAGATCTTCATGCGGTACACCGCGTGGTTAAAGAGCAACGCGGACCCAATTGCAATCAGAATACCGGCTACCGTCTTCACGCAGCTCCTTCTCGGCGGTTGTCGTCCTCATGCCACACCATGAGTTATCGAGAATGTTGTATCAGTATGTTGTGGGAGTCAATCGCCGATTTTGGGGAGTTCGACCGGGTCAGTCCAAGTGGTGCGTCAAAAAGCACCACTGGGGTCAGGCCCCAGTGGTGCTTTTTGCCTGCCGACAGCCCGGAGGGGGGCTCGAGCCCCCCTCCGATGCGTTCTCTATGCGGTTGTATCGAATCTAGTAAAGACCCCCCACGTCGTGCCCGCCGTTCCAGTTGAGGACACCGGGCTTGTAGTTGAAGTACATGGGCCTCTCGGCGATTATCGACTGCCCGTTTGTGCAGCGTACCGAGCTCGAGAAGTCGTGTGCCGCGTCGTCTCCTGTGCCCAGGGTGTTGCGCACGGTGACCGTGCTCCTGGAGTGGGCGGCGACGGTGAGGGTCTGGTTCACGGTGGTGCCGTCACCCTTGAAGTAGGTTATGGTCACGTTCGCTGTGGCTGCCCCGGGGTTCTGGATGGTTATGTAGGGGTCGAATCCCGGGCGGCAGGTCCCCTCTGCGAAGAAGAAGGTCTGAGCCGAAGACAGAGCCCCGACCACGTCAGATCCACCGGTCCAGTTGTTCACTCCGGGCTTGTAGTTGAAGTACATGGGGCGCTCGGCGATGATGGCATGCCCGTTGGTCGATGCAACCTGGCAGCTGAAGTCGTGGGCCGCGTCGTCCCCTGTGCCCAGGGTGTTCCTGACTGTGACCGTGCTCCTTGAGTGGGCCGGGACGGTGAGGTTCTGTGCCGTGGTCGTCCCATCGCCCTTCATGTAGTTGACCGTGACATCCGCTGTCGCCCCTCCGGGGTTCTGGATCGTGAGGTAGGGGTCGAAGCCCGGGCGGCAGGTGCCCTCCGCGAAGACTGCTTCTTTGAGACAGGCTGGCGCATCTTCGTGGAGTTTCATGCGGGAAGATACTTTTCCCGGCCCCTTTGGGTCGCGGGTTCGAGACCTGAGTGTGTCGTGGAAATAAAGATGGAGCGGGAAATGCGGCTCGCTATTAAGGCGACATCGATCGTGGCGCATCCACGTGATGATGGAGAGGTCTCTCGGCAAGCGAGCCGCCGGTCAAAGGTGTCCGGGTGGCTTGACTGATACAATACCAGTGCTTGAGGAGGCATATGGAGCATATCAATTACAAGGAGATCGTGGACAATTCTCACAATGGGGCCTGCGTGCTGGACCTGGAACGAACCATCGTCTACTGGAACCAAGGTGCCGAGCGCATTTCCGGATACACGGCCGCTGAAGTGCTGGGAAAGCATTGCCACAACCTCCTGGTACATGTGGACTCAGAGGGAAGGGCAATGTGTGGGGATGACTCGTGCCCGGCAGCCCGGTCGATGCGCCAGGATGAGCCTTGCGAGATGGAGGTCTACCTGCTGCACCGCGAAGGTTACCGCGTGCCGGTCGTCTCTCGCACCAGGCCTGTCAAGGATGCAAACGGAGTGACAACTGGGGCCGTGGAGATATTCAACGAGAACTCGCGGGAGCTTGCCGCCCTGGAACGTGTCAAGGAACTGGAGAAGCTGTCCCTGCTGGATGAGCTCACCGGGCTGGGCAACCGCAGACACGCTGAGATGCACCTGCAGTCCAGACTGGACCAGCTTGCCCGCTATGATTGGCCGTTCGGCCTGCTCTATTT
>Ga0209747_1000377_pt1 | contig 24523 bp, 22 predicted proteins | sample BarGraNGADG00311_FD_184498 | JGI IMG/M metagenome (GOLD analysis project Ga0209747, IMG submission 184498) | Arctic peat soil microbial communities from Barrow, Alaska - Barrow Graham LP Ref core NGADG0011-311 (SPAdes) (version 2) | ecosystem: Environmental > Terrestrial > Soil > Wetlands > Peat...
GCCCGGAGGTGTCGGTCATCCGGTCCAGGTCGGGGTCGTGGTGCAGGACGACGACGCCGTCGGCGGTCGCGTGCACGTCGGTCTCGAAATACGTGAGCCCGAGGTGACGGGTGTGTTCGAGCGCCGCGCGGGAGTTCTCGACGACCTCGAGGCCGCCCCCGCGGTGCGCGAACAGCAGCGGTGCGGGCAGCTCGAGGTAGGGGTGCTGGCTCAGCACGTTCCGGGGAAGACGGCGTCCGCGGATTTCAGCCAGGTGAGCGGATTGACGACGTTGCCCTCCTCGCCCGTGTGGAGTTCGAAGTGCAGGTGCGGCCCGGTGGAGTTCCCGTTGGAGCCCACGCCGGCGATCAACTGGCCGGCCGTGACCTTGTCACCGGCCGAGACGTACACCCCGCTGGTGTACATGTGGCCGTACCAGGACCAGACGTCCTGCCCGTCGATGACGTGGTGGATGATGACCAGCTGGCCCGAGCGACCTTCCTTGCCGCCGCCGGCCCAGATGACCTCGCCGTCGGCGATCGCGAAGATCGGGGTTCCGGCGGACGCCGCCATGTCAGTGCCGTAGTGGACCGAACCCCACCGCGGGCCGAACAGGGAGGTGTCGCGATAGGTGCCCGCGGACATCGGGCGGTACACGGCGCTCGCGCGCTCGGTGAACGCCTCGCGCATCCCCGAGGCGCCTGTCACGGGCTCGCAGACGGACACGCCCGTCCGGGCCTGTGCGCGGGACGCGAGTTCGGCGGCCCGAGCCATCGCGGTCGGGTCCGCGGCCAGCGCGCCGCCGGTCGGGACCGCACCTTCGAGCTGCCGGGCCGCCGCCGCGCTGTCGACGACGTCGAGGACGGACACCTGGGTGGGGATCATCGAACCGATGGCGCTGGCGGGGGCGGTGGACGTCACGAAACCCGTGAGTGGGGCGGCGATTGTCAGCACGCCGAGCGAGGTCAGGATCGCCGCGCGCGGCGCGACGCGGCTCTTGGCGGCGAGCTCGCGCACCTGCGGGGTCGGGCGCCCGTGGGAGTTCTCGCGGAGCGAGCGCCTGGAGGGGTAGGTGACCGAGATCTTCTCGGTGACGTCGCGGCTCGGGGTGCCGCCCATCGGGAGTTGGGAGATGGAGGCCTCGACCACGTCGAACTCGTCGGCAGGCTCAGGTGCCACCGCAACCTCGGGCTCCTCGGGCGTCGGCACCTCGGACGGCACGCTCTCGGCGGCCACTCCGACCACCCGCTCGCGCTCGAGGGCGCGGATCTCGCGGCGGGTCAGGAGTACCTCTGTGGGCACGACGGCAGACGACATCAAGCAATTCCTCCGGAGGGTGGAGTATCGGCGGTGGGTTCCAAATGGAACCGCCTTCATCACAAAACGATAACGGGGTGCACCGGCTTTATCCACAACATTAGGGGAAGTGTGGTCGGACTCACGTCACCCGTCCACAGGGCGGTTGTCGTCGCGCTGCATGGCGTCCCGCACCTCCCCCACGAGCTCCTCGAGGATGTCCTCGAGGAAGAGCACCCCGACGGTCCGGCCGCCCGGCTCCACCACACGGGCGAGGTGCGCCCCCGAACGCTGCATCACCGCGAGCGCCTCCTCGACCTCGTCAGCCGGCCCCACGGTCGCCATGGCGCGTACGCGCCAGACCGGCACGGGCTCATGGCGTTCGTCCCCCTCGGCGTACAGCACATCCTTGAGGTGCACGTACCCGGTGAGTTGGTCGCCGTTCCGCACGGGGAAGCGCGAGAAGCCCGTCCGCGCCACCTCGCGCTCGACCCGGTCGGGGGTGGTGTCCCCCGCCACCGTCACCAGTTCCGCCAGCGGCACCATCACGCTGCCGGATGTCTCCGTGGAGAACTCCAGGACACCGGAGAGCAGGCCGATATCGTCCTCGAGTACGCCCTCGGCCTGTGACAGCTCCACAATGGAGGCCACCTCCTCGGCGGTGAACGCCGACGTGACCTCCGAGCGGGGCTCGACGCCCACCAGCCGCAGGACCAGGTTGGCGAGCGCGTTCAGCAGCCGTATCACCGGCCTGAGGACCCGCGAGAGCGCCACGAGGGGCGGGGCGAAGACCAGCGCCGCCTTCTCGGGCGCGGAGATCGCCAGGTTCTTGGGGATCATCTCGCCCGCCACCACGTGCAGGTACACCACGATGCCGAGGGCGACGACGAAGCCCACCACGTGGGCCGCCTCCCCGGGCAGCCCCAGGGACTCGAGCGGTACCCGCACGAGGTGGGCGATCGCGGGCTCGGCGAGCGCGCCGAGGCTGGTGGAGCACACGGTGACACCCAGTTGCGCCGTCGCGAGCATCTCCGAGACGTGTTCGAGGGCGTACAGCACCGTCCGTGCCCGGCGGTCGCCGGCCGCCGCGCGCGGCTCGACCTGGGAGCGGCGCACCGACATGACCGCGAACTCGGCCCCCACGAAGAAGGCGTTGGCGACCAGCAGCAGGACGGACACCGCGAGCGCGGCCCCGGTGCTCACTCCTCCCCCCGGTCGAGCCGCCAGACGCGCAGGCGGTCGATGCGGCGGCCGTCCATGCGCTCCACACGCAGCACGACGTCGCGGACCGTGACCTCGTCGCCCTCCCGCGCGAGGCGGCCGAGGCGGTCCATCACGAGGCCGCCGAGCGTCTCGTACGGGCCGTCGTCGGGCACGTGGAGGTGGGCGCTCGCCGCCAGCTCGTCCGGCCGCATCCCGCCGGGCACCACCCACGACCCGCCGGTTGCCACGTGTGGCCGCGGGCGCCGGCGGTCGTGCTCGTCGGCGACGTCGCCCACCAGCTCCTCGACGACGTCCTCCAGCGTGACGATGCCGCTGGTGCCGCCGTACTCGTCCACCACCACCGCCATCTGGAACCCCTGGTCACGGAGTTGCACCAGCAGGGGCGCGAGGGTGACCGTCTCGGGGACGCGTGGCGCCGCCACCATGAGGGACGACGACGTCACGGCCACGTCGGCGCGCCGCTCGTGGGGCACCCCGATCGCACGCCGGAGGTTCACGAGCCCGACGACGTCGTCGAGCGACTCCCCCACCACGGGGAACCGGGAGTGGCCGGTGGAGCGGGCGAGGGCGACGACGTCGGCGGCGGAGGCCGTCCGCGGCAGGCTGAGGACGCGGCCACGGTCCGTCATCACGTCGACGGCCGTGAGCGCGCCCAGCCCGATCGACCGCGTCAGCAGGGTGGCGGTGGAGACGTCCAGCGTGCCCTCCTGCGCCGAGTGGCGGACGAGGGCGGCGAGCTCCGCGGGCGAGCGCGCACCGGAGAGCTCCTCCGCCGGCTCGATGCCCATGCGGCGCAGCGCACGGTTGGCCGAGCCGTTGAGGACGCGGATCGCCGGGTGGAACACGCGGGTGAAGAACCGCTGGGCAGGCGCCACCCGGAACGCGGCCGAGAGGGGGTCGGAGATCGCCCAGTTCTTCGGCACGAGTTCGCCGAACAGCATCGAGAAGCCGTTCACGAGGACCACCGAGACGGTGACCGCGATCGCCCCGGCCGCCGCCGCGCCGGCGAGGCCGCCGACCACCGGGGCAAGGAGGCGTGCGAGAGCCCCTTGGGAGACGTAGCCGAGCAGGATGGTGGTCAGCGTGATGCCGACCTGCGCCCCCGAGAGCTGGGTGGACAGGGTCCGCAGCGCCTCCGCCACCCGGCCGGCGCGCTTGTCCCCGGCCGCCATGCGGCGCTCCACGGCGGCGGGGTCCAGCGCGACCAGGGAGAACTCGGAGGCCACGAACACCGCCGTACCCGCGGTGAGGAGGACACCGAGGGCGATCAGCGCCCAGTCGATCACCCGCGCACCGCCGGAGGTGGCAGACGGGGCTCGGTATGTCGGAGCTCGTCGTTCATGGTGCCTGCATTCTAGGGGATCGGCCGCCTGCGCGCCGTCGCCGCGTGGCTCGCTGTGGGAGGCTTGGGGGCATGAGTGCGACGAGCTATCGAATACTGGTGGTGGAGGACGAACGCGAGATCGCCGGCCAGATCGCGCGCCGCCTCGAGAGCGAGGGCTGGGAGGTGCGCGAGGCCTACGACGGGCTCGACGCGGTCAGTGAGGCGCGCGACTTCCTCCCCGACGCCGTCGTACTCGACGTGATGCTGCCCGGGATCGACGGGCTCGAGGTCTGCCGCCGCATCCAGTCGGAGCGCGAGGTGCCGGTCCTCATGGTCACGGCGCGCGACGACGAGACGGACATCCTGGTCGGCCTGGGCGTCGGAGCGGACGACTACATGACCAAGCCGTTCTCCATGCGCGAGCTCGTCGCTCGGCTGAAGGCGCTCCTGCGCCGCGTCGAGCGGGCGGAACGCCGCGTGGAGTCCGAGTCGGGTCCCCTCACGTTCGGCGACATCGCGATCGAGCGGGCGGGCCGGCGGGTGCGCCGCGACGGCGCCGAGGTCCACCTCACGCCCACCGAGTTCGACCTGCTCGTCTGCCTCGCCGTCAACGCGGGCACGGTCCTGTCCCGCGACGCCCTCCTGGAGCAGGTGTGGAACTGGGTGGACGCCTCCGGGACGCGCACGGTGGACTCGCACATCAAGGCGCTGCGGCGCAAGCTCGGAGCGGACGTCGTGCGCACCGTCCACGGCGTCGGGTACGCCTTCGAGCCCCCCGTCTGAGCATGAGCCCCCACCCCCTGTCGCTCCTCACGTCGATCACGGGCAAGATCCTCGCGGTCGTGGGGGTGTCCGCCGGCCTCGCGGCCCTGATCGGGTGGTGGGCGACGGCGCAGGGGATCTCCCCGTTCTACGCGCTTCCCGTGGCGATCGGCGTGTCACTCGTGCTCGCCCTCCTGGTCTCGAGTGACATCTCCGGCCCGCTCAGGCAGGCCACCCGCGCCGCGAAGGCCATGGCCCGCGGCGACTACACCATCCGGGTGGATGCCACCACCTCCGACGAGGTGGGCCAGCTCGCCGAGGCGTTCAACTCCATGGCCCACGACCTCGCCGAGGTGGACCAGCTGCACCGCGACATCGTCGCGAACGTGTCCCACGAGCTGCGCACCCCGGTGGCGGCGCTGCGCGCTCGGCTGGAGAACATGGAGGACGGCGTCGAGGACCCGACCAGCGAGAACCTGGGTGCCGCCGTCCGCCAGGCGGAGCACCTCACGGAACTGCTGCAGTACCTGCTCGACCTCTCCCGGCTGGACGCCGGTGTCGCGGGCCTCGACATCCGGGAGGTGGAGCTCGCCGCGCTCGTGGAGGAGGCGGTGGAGGTGACGCGGCTTGCCACCCTCCAACGGGGCCTCGACGTGAACTTCTCCTCGCGGATAGAGCCGCTGGACCTGCGGATCAACGGGGACGGCGCCCGCCTGATGCAGGTGCTGGTCAATGTCCTGGACAACGCCGCACGGCACACGCCCGCCGGCACCACCGTGCACGTGGACGTGGGGCGCGCGAAGAACCACGTCCGCATCGATGTCTCGGACAAGGGCCCGGGGATCGCCCCCGAGGAGAGGGAGCGGGTGTTCGGGCGCTTCCAGCGGGCCACCCCGCCCGGTGCCCCCGCCACCGGGGGCACCGGCATCGGGCTGGCGATCGCGCGCTGGGCCGTGTCGATCCACGGCGGCACCATCGCGATCCTGGACACCGACGTGGGCGCCACGTTCCGTATCCTGCTCCCCCTGTCCGGACCGGGGCGGGCCCGCACGCGCGCGGGTCGTGCGGCGCCCACGCATGGCCCCGCATGACCGTTGGCGTGGCTCGCGCTGGGGACACCTTGACCCGGCGTTGATGTTGCTCCGCGGCGGGCCGGGAACAGGCCCGGAATGTGGGCTGTGACACCGTCCGGAGGGCGACGGGCGGCACTCGTGGCCTAGGGTTGTCCGAGGGGAATTTCACAGATCGGGAGAGTGGGACGAGTGTCCGTGGACGAGCGAACCGGCGAGAACTCCGTTGACTTCGGAGCCAACGAATGGCTGATCGAGGAGTTGTACGACAAGTTCCTCGCGGACCCGTCGAGCGTCGACCCGCAGTGGCAGGCGTTCTTCGCCAAGTACGACACCGAAACGTCAAGCGCCGGCGCGGAGCCCGCGGCACCCACGCCCGCGCCGTTACCGCCCGCCGTGGCCGCGCCACCCGCAGCCCCACCCGCCACACCCGCTGCCCCCGCCGCGCTGGCGCCACGCCCGACGCCGCAGGTGGAGTCCACGCCGCCGGCGCGGCCCGCCACGCGCGAGCCCCGGGCCTCCGTCCACCTCGACCCGCGGGAGACGGCCCCCGAGATCGCGCGGTTCCGCGGCGGGTCCATGCCCGAGGTGGTCGCGCAGCCCGCGTCCACGCCGTACGCCCAGGGGATCTCCACCTCGGCCACCGGGGAGGACACCGCCCGCGACGAGGTCATCAAGCTGCGCGGCGTGGGTGCCCGCACCGTGAAGAACATGGAGGACTCGCTCTCCATCCCCACGGCGACGTCCGTGCGCGAGATCCCCGCGAAGGTGCTCATCGAGAACCGCATCCTGCTGAACGCGCACCTCGCGCGCGCCCGCGGCGGCAAGGTGTCCTTCACCCACCTCATCGGGTACGCCCTCGTCGAGGCCCTCGGCCAGATCCCCGACATGAACGCGAACTACGCCGAGACCGAGGACGGGAAGCCCGCCGTCGTGAAGCCGGCACACGTCAACATCGGCCTCGCCATCGACCTGCCGAAGGGCGACGGCACCCGCCAGCTGGTGGTCCCCTCCATCAAGAAGGCGGACACCATGGACTTCGGGCAGTTCTGGGCGGCCTACGACGAGGTGGTGCGCAAGGCCCGAAGAGGCGCCCTGACCGTGGAGGACTTCCAGGGGACCACGATCACCCTCACGAACCCCGGGACCATCGGCACGGTCCACTCGATCCCCCGCCTCATGCGCGGGCAGGGCACCATCATCGGTGTCGGCGCCATGGACTACCCCGCGGAGTACGCCGCCTCCTCGGTGAACACGATCTCGCGCCTCGCGGTGTCGAAGATGCTCACCCTCACGTCCACGTACGACCACCGCATCATCCAGGGTGCGGCATCGGGCGAGTTCCTCAAGGTGATCCACACCAAGCTCCTTGGCGAGGACGGCTTCTACGAGCGGGTCTTCACGTCGCTGCGCGTGCCCACCATTCCGGTGCGGTGGCAGCGGGACGTCGAGTTCGACCAGGAGAACGAACTGGGCAAGTCCGCCCGGATCGCGGAGATGATCCACGCGTTCCGTTCCCGCGGCCACCTCCAGGCGGACACCGATCCGCTCGCCTACCGCCCCCGCCGGTTCCACGACCTCGACTTCACCAACCACGGGCTCACCCTCTGGGACCTCGACCGCCGCTTCCCCACGGGCGGATTCGCGGGCAGCAGGGCGCTCCCGCTGCGGGAGATCCTCACCCAACTGCGGGACGCCTACTGCCGTACCACCGGCATCGAGTACATGCACCTCGCCGACCCGGCGCAGCGCCGCTGGATGCAGGATCGGCTCGAGACGCCGTTCACGAAGGCCTCCAACGAGGAGCAGCTCCAGGTGCTCCACAAGCTGAACGAGGCGGAGGCGTTCGAGACCTTCCTCCAGACCAAGTTCGTGGGCCAGAAGCGTTTCTCCCTCGAGGGCGGCGAATCGCTGATCCCGATGCTGGACGTGATCCTCGCCGAGTCCTCCCGCGACGGCCTGGACGAGGTCACCATCGGAATGGCGCACCGGGGCCGGCTTAACGTGCTCGCCAACATCGCGGGCAAGTCCTACGCGCAGATCTTCAACGAGTTCGAGGGTACCCAGGACCCGAACTCGGTCCAGGGCTCCGGGGACGTGAAGTACCACCTCGGCACCGAGGGGATCTACACCTCCCCGGGCGGGGAGGAGACCCGCGTGTACCTCGCCGCGAACCCGTCCCACCTCGACGCCGTCGACGGGGTCCTGGTTGGCGTCACGCGCGCCAAGCAGGACCGCATCGACCTCGGCGAGAAAGGTTTCACCGTCCTGCCCCTCCTGATCCACGGGGACGCGGCGTTCGCCGGCCAGGGCGTGGTGGCGGAAACGCTGAACATGTCCCAGTTGCGCGGCTACCGGGTGGGGGGCACCATCCATATCGTCGTGAACAACCAGATCGGCTTCACCACCGGTCCGGCGTCCTCCCGCTCCTCCCAGTACTGCACCGACATCGTCAAGGGCCTCCAGATCCCGGTGTTCCACGTGAACGGCGACGACCCGGAGGCGGTGGCGCGCGTGGCGCGGATGGCCTACGAGTTCCGCCAGGAGTTCCACAAGGACGTCGTCGTCGACATGGTGTGCTACCGCCGCCGCGGCCACAACGAGGGCGACGACCCATCGATGACCCAGCCGGTGATGTACTCGCTCATCGAGAAGAAGCGCACGGTGCGCCAGCTCTACTCGGAGGCGCTCGTCGGCCGCGGGGACATCACCCCGGACCAGGCGCAGGCCGCGCTGGACGACTTCCGCGGGCAGCTGGAGCGGATCTTCTTCGACGAGCATCGCTCCACCCCCGCCGCCACCCTCGAGAACGTGAAGGGACTCGAGGTCCCCGAGGCGCAGCAGGAGGACGCCGGCGTCATGATCGGCTGGCGGTCCGCCGTTGACCGTGCCGTGATCGAGCGCATCGGCAAGGCTCACGTGCGCCCGCCGGAGGGCTTCAACGTCCACCCCAAGCTGCAGCAGCTCCTCGAGCGGCGCGAGTCGATGAGCCGCGAGGGCGGCATCGACTGGGGCTTCGGCGAGCTGCTCGCCTTCGGCTCGCTCCTCATCGAGGGGGTCCCGGTGCGGGTGGCCGGGCAGGACTCCCGTCGCGGCACGTTCGTGCAGCGGCACGCCACCTTCCACGACCACGTCACCGGCGCCGAGTGGACGCCGCTGCAATACCTCACCGAGGACCAGGCGAAGTTCTGGATCCATGACTCCGCCCTCTCCGAGTACGCCGCCCTCGCGTTCGAGTACGGGTACTCGGTGGAGCGCCCCGACGCCCTCGTGGCGTGGGAGGCCCAGTTCGGCGACTTCACCAACGGCGCCCAGACCGTCATCGACGAGTTCATCTCGTCCTCCGAGCAGAAGTGGGGCCAGCGCTCCTCGCTCGTCATGCTCCTGCCGCACGGCTACGAGGGGCAGGGACCGGACCACTCCTCGGCCCGAATCGAGCGTTTCCTGCAGATGTGCGCCGAGGAGAACATGGTGGTCGTCCAGCCGTCGACACCCGCCAACCAGTTCCACCTGCTGCGGCGCCAGGCGTACGCCCGGCCGCGCAAGCCACTGGTCGTGTTCAACCCGAAGCAGCTCCTGCGGCTGCGGGCGGCCGCCTCGGCCGTGGAGGACTTCACCACGGGCGGCTTCCAGCCGGTCATCCCGAACGTCGGCGAACTCGGCGACGTTCGCCGCGTCCTGCTCTGCTCGGGGAGGATCTACTACGACCTCGCCGCCCGGCGGACGCAACTGATGGACACCTCGGTGGCCATCGTCCGTCTCGAGCAGCTGTACCCGCTCGACGGCGCGGCCATGCGGGCCGCCCTCGCCCCGTTTGGCGACGCCGAGCTGGTGTGGGTCCAGGACGAACCCGCCAACCAGGGCCCGTGGTCATTCGTCTCGGACCACCTGCCCGAACTCATCGGCGAGCGGACCCTGCGTCGCGTGTCGCGCGCGGCGGCCGCGTCCCCGTCCACGGGCTCGGGCACCAGGCACAAGGAGGAGAACGAGCAACTCATGTGGGCCGCGTTCGAGTGAACGCGGCGCGCGCGTTTCGCCCTCGTCCCCGGACTTGGCACCATGGAGTGTCAAACCGAAGGAGTTGATGTGCCGCAGACCCTGTGTGTCCTCGGTGACGGAGTGGCGGGTGGCCACGGCGACGCCCGCCATCTCGGCTGGGTGGGGCGCGCCCTCGTCCGGACGGCCACGGCCGAGCCGCTGTTCACGGTGTGCCTCCCCGTGATCGGCGAGACGACGACGTCGCTGGCGGCGCGCTGGCGGGAGGAGGCCGGGCGGCGCTGGGACCCGCAGTCGGCCCGGTTCATGGTGCTCGCCCCCGGGGGCGCCGACACGAACGCCGGGCTCTCGCTCGCGCGTTCGCGCCTGAATCTCGCGAACGTGCTCGATGAGGCCCGCACGGAGGGCATCGCCACCTTCGTGGTGGGCCCGCCGCCGTCGCTGCAGACGGAACGGCGGGCACTGGGGGCGCTCTCGAAGGCGTACTTCGACGTGTGCGACCGCCGGGCGGTCCCCTTCGTGGACACCTTCGAGCCCCTGCAGTCCAACAGCCAGTGGCTCGCAGACCTCGGCGCCAGCGACGGCCTCCACCCAACCCAGGTGGGGTACGGCCTGCTCACCTGGATCGTGCTGCACGGGGGCTGGCACGCGTGGCTCGGCGCCACCGAGGCGTGACGAAGACCTCTCGCCAGGTCCTCGTTAGGTCATTGGGCCCACGAAACCCTCCTGTCCCTGCGTGATCATGGGCTTAAGAGCAGGGAGTCACGATGTCCTCGACCGCAATGCACGCCACCGCAGGCCTTTGCGCGCGCGCGGCGCTGCTCTCGTCCCTCCTCTCCGCTCCTGCCGACCCCGCCACCCTCTGCCAGGTCCGCGACGACGCCTTCGCGGGCCAGTGGGAGCGTTCCAGCCCCGAGGCGCGCCGCGGGCTCGCGCTGCTCCGGGAGTCCGCGAACGCCCAGGAGGACGAAGAACGCCTCGCAGCCGACTTCACCCGGCTCTTCGAGGGCGAGGAGCGCCGGATCGATCCGCGCGAGTCCGCCTACCGCCCGGAGGCCGACCTCGTCGAACTCGCTGCCACCTATGAGGCGGCCGGGTTCGCAGCCCCGTTCGAGCTCCCCCTGGACCACCTCGCGACGGAACTCCTCTTCGCGGCCCGGTTGCCGGACGCGGCACCGCGCCCGGCACGGGCGCTGGCCGGCTTCGCGCACGCCCACCTGCGCCTCTGGGCATCTGAGTGCCTCGCGGAGGTCTCGCTGCGGGCGAGCAGCCTCTTCTACCAGGGAGTCGGCACCCTGGGCATGGACTACATCGAGTCGCTGCCCACGCGGTGAACTCGCAGGGCACCGGAGACGGTGTTCGTGGTGAGCCAGCACGCGCTCGGCGCGGTGCGCTCGTCCACGCTCACGACGGCGGGCCCGGACGACGTCCGGCGTGACGTCCCGTCCACGTCGACGGCGCCGCTCACGGTGCGCGCGGTCAGGACGAGCCCGGTCTGCGGGAGCGTGACGTCGAGGTCCCCCGAGATGGTGGACACGGTGATCGCGCTGGTGGGCGAGCTGGAGCGCAGGTTCACGGCGCCGGAACCGGTGGAGATCCCCACGTGCGCGCTGCTGCCCTGGACGGAGACCACGCCGGAGGCGGACTGCACCGTGACGGGACCGTCCTGGCGGTCGAGCGTGACGGCCCCCGAGAACGTCCGGGCGGTCACCTTGCCCACGATTCCGGTCGTGTAGATGATGCCCGCCGCGGAGTGGAGTGTGGCGTCCGCGCCCAGGTCCGAGACCGCGATGCCGGCCGCGGCGGTCGCCAGCGAGACACGGGTGCCGCGGGGAACCCGCACCTTCACGCGGCAGACGTCGGAGGAGCGGAACGACGTCAGCCGCTTCACCCACCCCTCCCAGCCGATCGACGGGTAGCCGAGCGCGACCATCGCGTCGTCGAGGACCACCTCGAGCGGGTTGCCGGCGATGTCGAGGACCTCCACCACGATGTCGCCGCCGTCGTGACCGCTGACCTCCACGTTGCCGCCGACCAACTGCACCCGCAGGTGCGGGCGGGCCGGCAGTGTCTCGGTCAGGGGGGAGCTGATGAGCCAGGATCTCGTTGCCATGGTCCCAGTGTAGGTCCGCTGTCAGCCGCGCAGGAGGACGACCTCCTTCCCTCGCATGTGGCCGGACGCCAGCGCCGCGACGGCGTCGGGGAGGGCGGCGAAGGGGCGCACGGTCCCGATCACCGGGCACACCCCGTGCGCCACCACGAACTCCTGGAGGGCGACCAGCTCGTCACGGGTGCCCATGGTGGAGCCGATGACGCGCAGCGAGCGGAAGAAGATTCGGGACAGCTGGGCGGGCGGCATGGCGCCGGTGGTGGCGCCGAACACGACCACCGTCCCGCCGGGGCGCAGGCAGGCCAGCGAGTGGGACCACGTGGCCTCCCCCACCGTCTCGATGACGGCGTCCACCTGCCGTGGGAGCCGGGATCCCGGCTCGAAGACCGCTGACGCCCCGACGGCCAGCGCGAAGTCCCGGCCTCCCGCGGAGCGGGAGGTGACCCACATCTCCAGTCCGAGCGCACGGCCGAGGACCACGGCGGCCGTGGCAACCCCCCCGGTGGCCCCCTGGACGAGGACGGTGTCGCCCGCATGGAGGCCCGAGTCGCGCGTCAGCCCCCGCCAGGCCGTGAGGTAGGCGGTGGGCAGGCACGCGGCCTGCTCGAAGCTGAGTGCGGGGTGCTTCTCGACGAGGTTGCGGCGCGGCACCCAGACGTGCTCGGCGAAGGTGCCGTGGAACCGCTCCGAGAGGAGGGTGCGGTGCGGGTCCAGTGTCTCGTCCGGCAGGTCCGGGTCCGCGATCACGGCATGCACCACCACCTCGCGCCCGTCGTCGGCGATCCCGGCCGCATCGGTGCCGAGGATCATGGGCAGCCGGTCCGCGCCCAGCCCGATTCCCCGCAACGACCAGACATCGTGGTGGTTGACCGTGACGGCGACGACGTCGACCCGGGCCCACCCCTCCGGCGGCGTGACGTCCAGCTCGCCGAGGCGCAGGCCGCTCAGCGGGTCCCGGTCGTCGAAACTCTCCACCCAGGCGCAGCGCATGACCCGACACTAGGCGCAGCAACGAGAACGGGCCACCCGTCGGGTGGCCCGTCCACGCCCCGAAGGGCCGCCCTACGCGTTGGGGCGTTTGCCGTGGTTGGCGGCGTTGCCCTTGCGACCCTGGCGCTTGCGTCCTCGCTTGCTCATTGCATGCTCCTTCCCGCCCGTTCAGGAGCGGCTCATGATTGACACCCCATGCTACCGGCAGGGGCGGCCGGGTTCAGAACTGCACGTCGCGCGCGACGAACCCCTGGGCTCGCAGCACGGTGATCTGGGTGATCACGCGGGCCCGGAGGGTCTCCGGTGCAAGCTCCGCGCACGACCGGCGGATCAGGTGGCGCAGGTGCTGTTCGGCGTCGGCGGCCTCGTGGCAGGTCGGGCACGCGTCGATGTGCCGCTGCAGGCGCGCGCGCTCGGAGTCCTCGAGCTCGGCGTCGAGCAGCTGGAAGAGGCGGGAGATCAGGTCCTCGCAGCCGCAGTCGTCGCTCACCGCGTCCCCCTGATCCCGAGCTCGCGGGCATAGTCCGTGAGGGCCTCGCGCAACTGGCGGCGTCCCCGGTGCAGGCGCGACATCACGGTGCCGACCGGCGTCCCCATGATCTCGGCGATCTCCTTGTAGGCGAATCCCTCGACGTCCGCGAGGTAGACCACCATCCGGAAGTCGTCCGGCAGCGCCGCGAGCGCGTCCTTCACGGTGGAGTCCGGCAGGCTGTCCAGCGCGTCCATCTCGGCGCTCCGCAGCCCGGTGGAGCTGTGGGACTCGGCGCTGTGGAGCTGCCAGTCCTCGATCGTGTCCCCGTCGGACCGGTGCGGCTCGCGCTGCGCCTTGCGGTAGTTGTTGATGAAGGTGTTCGTCAGGATGCGGTACAGCCACGCCTTGAGGTTGGTGCCCTGCTTGAACTGGTGGAACGCCGCGAAGGCCTTCGCATAGGTCTCCTGGACCAGGTCCTCCGCGTCCGCGGGGTTGCGGGTCATGCGCAGCGCGGCACCGTAGAGCTGGTCGAGGTAGGGCAACGCCTGTGCTTCGAACAGATCCTGCGCGCTCAGTTCCAGAGCCCCGCCTTCGTCATCCCGCGAATCGACCATCATCCACGAGCCTAGCCGGTCGGGGGTCCCGGGCGCGCGGGTGGTTGCACCACGGGACAGCTTGGTCGTCACACAGGCTTCAACACCGCCGGCGGCGCGGTCATTCCGGCCCGGGCCCGTCCGGCGCCCTCGCGCAGTTTCGCGGCCTCGAATTCACCGAGGACACTGGCGGGCGGGGCCAACCTGCTGTAGCAATGAACCATGAGCGTCACCCGACTGATCGCGCGCCCGATGCTGGCCGCGTACTTCGTCGCGGACGGCATCGACGCCGTCCGCAAGCCCCAGAGCCATGTCCAGAAGTTCGCCAGGGTGCAGCCCCTGCTGGAGCGGGCAGGCGTGCCACCCGTCCTGAGCGCGGACGCGACCATGCTGACCCGCGTCACCGGGGCGATCAGCGCGATCGCCGGCCTCTGCCTGGCCACCGGGCGCCGCCCGCGCACCGCCGCCCTCACCCTCGCCGTCCTCAACATCCCCGTCACGCTGGTGAACAACCCCGTGTGGCAGGGGGGCGACCCCGAGGAGCGCAAGGACAGGCTCCGTGGGCTGCTGCGCGGCCTCGGCCTCGGCGGGGGCCTGCTGCTCGCCGCGGTGGACAGGGACGGGAAGCCCTCGGTGGGCTGGCGCTACCACAACTTCGTCGACCACCGCGTGGACCTGCGGGACGCGAAGGCGGCGGTCAGGGCGGAGTACGAGGCCGAGTGACACGCGCGGCATGAGCCGGGACATCGGGACCGACGACGCGCGGGTGCGGGTTCGTCCGGGCAAGGGGTCCCGCCCGCGCACCAAGACCCGCCCCGACCGCAGCGCGGCGGTCCGGGCGCGCGTGACCGCCGTGGACCGGGGACGCTACGCCCTCATGACGGACGACGGCGTGCAACTCGTGGCCATGAAGGCACGGGAGCTGGGACGCGGGTCCATCGTCGTCGGCGACCGGGTCGCGGTGGTGGGCGACCTCACGGGCCGCAAGGACTCGCTGGCGCGCGTCGTCGCCGTCGACGACCGCTCCACCACGCTGCGGCGCAGCGCCGAGGACGGTGACGCCGTGGGGGTGGAGCGCGCCGTCGTCGCGAACGCCACGCAACTCGTGATCGTCACGGCGTTGGCCGACCCGCCGCCGCGCCCGGGCCTGGTGGACCGGTTCCTCGTGGCGGCGTACGACGCCGGCATGCGGCCGCTCCTGTTGCTCACCAAGGCGGACCTCGCCAGCCCCGACGAGTTCCTGCGGCAGTACCGGGCGCTGGACCTGGGCGTCGTCGTGACCCGGCGGGGCGACGCGGCGATCGACGGTCTGGACGACCTCCGCGCGGCGCTCGCGGGCGAGGTGTCCGTGCTCGTGGGCCACTCCGGGGTCGGGAAGTCGACGCTGGTCAACCAGCTCGTCCCGGGGGCGGCCCGGTCGACGGGCGACGTCAACGACGTCACGGGGCGCGGGCGGCACACCTCCTCCTCCGCCGTCGCGTTCCCGCTGCCGGGAGGCGGCCTTGTCATCGACACGCCCGGGATACGCTCCTTCGGGCTCGCGCACGTTGGTCCCGGCGACCTGCTGCGCGGCTTCACGGACCTCGCCGCGGCCGCTGCCGCGTGCCCGCGCGACTGCAGCCACGCGGCGGCCGCCCCGGACTGCGCGCTCGACCAATGGGCGGGGGGCTCGCCCACCGCGCTGGCGCCGGAGGACCTCGAATACCGCCGCGCCCGGCTCGGCTCCTACAGAAGGCTGCTCGCCGCACGATAACGTGGCAGGCATGGGATTCGACGACGACCTGCGCCTCGCACACGTGATCGCCGACCAGGTCGACGCGATCACGATGGAGCGGTTCCACGCGCAGGACCTCGCCGTGGAGACGAAACCGGACACAACCCTCGTCACCGACGCGGACCGTTCCGCCGAGACGGTGGTGCGCTCCCAGCTGCAGCGCACCCGCCCGCGCGATGCGATCACCGGTGAGGAGTTCGGCACGACCGGGCACTCGCCGCGGCAGTGGATCATCGACCCGATCGACGGCACCCACAACTTCGTGCGCGGCGTCCCGGTGTGGGCCACCCTGATCGGCCTCGCGCAGGACGGGCGTGTGGAGGTGGGGCTGGTCTCCGCGCCGGCCCTGGGCCGCCGGTGGTGGGCGTCAACAGGCAACGGCGCCTGGTCGGGCCGGGCGCTCTCCGCCGCCCACCGGATCCACGTGTCCGGCGTGTCCCGGATCGCCGACGCCTCCCTCTCCTACTCCTCCCTCGGCGGCTGGGCCGAGCGCGGGCAGCTGCGCGCGTTCCTCGGACTCGCGCAGTCGTGCTGGCGCACCCGTGCCTACGGCGACTTCTGGTCCTACATGCTCGTGGCGGAGGGCGCGGTGGACATCGCCTGCGAGCCAGAGCTCGCGGTCTACGACATGGCAGCCCTCGTGCCGATCGTCGAGGAGGCCGGCGGTACCTTCACCTCGCTCGACGGCGTGGCGGGGCCGTGGGGCGGCAACGCCGTCGCGACCAACCGCCGGCTGCACCCCGCGGTCCTCGAACAGCTGGGCTCGGTGGATGACTGACGTTCGTGTCAGTGGGCCGCCATACGGTGGTCGCATGCGCATCCTCCACACCTCCGACTGGCACATCGGGCGCACCCTGCACGGGGTGAGCCTCCACGACGCGCACGAGGCGTGGTTCGACCACCTCGTCGAGGTGGTGCGCAGCGAGTCGGTCGACGCGGTCGTCGTCAGCGGGGATGTCTACGACCGCGCCGTCCCCCCGCTCGACTCGGTGGAACTCCTGTCCGACACGCTCGGGCGGCTGTGCGCGCGCACCCGGGTGATCATGACGCCCGGCAACCACGACTCCGCCACGCGGCTGGGATTCGGCTCCTCGCTGTACGCCGACGCGCTCGTCGTCCGCTCGTGCGTGGCCGGCGTGGCCACGCCGGTGGCCCTCGGCGACGACGCCGCCCTCGTGTACGCGCTGCCGTACCTCGACCCCGAGATGACCCGCGGGGACCTCGCCGACGGCGACGACCCGCTCCCGCGGTCCCACGAGGCGGTCATCTCCGCTGCCATGACGCGTGTGAACGCCGACCTGGCCCGACGGCGCCGCGCCGCCGGGCGGCGGATCCCGGCGGTCGTGATGGCGCACGCCTTCGTGACCGGGGCCGCCGAGAGCGAGTCCGAGCGGGACATCCGCGTGGGCGGTGTGGGCGCGGTGCCGGCCGGCGTCTTCGGGTCCGGGGTCGACTACCTCGCGCTCGGCCACCTGCACGGCCCGCAACAGGTCCGCGCCCGGTGCCTGGCGCGGTACGCCGGCTCGCCCGTGGCCTTCTCCTTCTCGGAACGAGACCACCGCAAGTCGGCGGTGCTCGTGGACCTGGCGGCCGGACACGCTCCGGCCGTCGAGGTGGTGCCCGCACCGGTGCTGCGGAGCCTGAGCCAGGTCCGCGGCACCCTGGCCGAGGTGCTCTCGGGCGGGTTCGACCACCTCGCGGGCACCTGGTGCAAGTTCGAGATCACCGACCCGCACCGCCCCGAGCGGATGCGGGAGCGGCTGCTGGAGCGCTTCCCACACGCGCTCGTCACGCTGCACACCCCCGAGGCGGACCAGCGCCCCCTCGGGTCCCGGCGCGTGACCCCGGCGAGCGACCCCATGGAGGTGCTCGGCTCCTTCGTCCAGGACGTCACCGGCTCCGACCCGTCCGACGCGGAAACAGTGGTACTGCGCGGTGCCTATGAGGCGGCGGAGGCCCTCGGACGGTCCGCCTGATGCGATTCCACCGCCTGGTCCTCCGGGCCATCGGGCCCTTCCCCGGTCAGCACGAGATCGACTTCGACGCGCTCTCCGTCTCCGGCCTCTTCCTGCTGAACGGGCCCACCGGCTCCGGCAAGTCCACGCTGATCGACGCCATCGAGTTCGCGCTGTACGGGGCGCGTGACGAGATGAAGGAGCGGATGGTCTCGGGCCACGCCGCCGCCGACGTCGAGCCGTTCGTGGACCTGGTCTTCTCCAACGCCCGCGGGATCTTCCGCGTCATCCGGACCCCGGAGTACCGCCGCGCGAAGCAACGCGGCAGCGGGACCACGAAGGCGAACGCCACGGCGCGGCTGTTCCGCCTCGCCGGCGAGGAGCAGATCGGTGTCCCGGGAGCGGGCGAACCCGTGACGGCCAACGTGGCCGAGACGGGCGCCACGGTCCTCGAGCTGGTGCAGCTCACCCGCGAGCAGTTCACCCAGACGGTCGTCCTCCCCCAGGGGAAGTTCGCGACCTTCCTGACGACAGCGCCCGAGGACCGCCGCAAGGTGCTCCAGGACGTCTTCGGGACGCGGATCTACGAGCTCACGCAGGACCGGCTCCGTGAGGCCGCGGCACAGGCGGGGCGGACCGTGGGCGACCAGGTGCAGCGGGTGCAGTCGGCGGCCGCCCACATGTGGCGCTGCGGCCTGTCCGATGAGCCGGTCACCGTGACGGAGCGCACCGACCTCGACGACCTCGCCCTGCGCGCCGCCGCGCTCGCCGAGCAGGCGACGGCCCGCCACGACGAGGCGGCGGCCTCCCTCGCCCGGGCGCGGGCGTCCGCCGACCATGCGGAGGAGGCGCTCAGGCGTGCGGGAGGGCTGGCCGCGGCGCTGGAGCGCCGCCGGGAGGCGCTCGCGGGACTGGCGGCGCTCGACGAGGAGCAGGAGGAGATCGCGGGGATCATGGCGGTGGTCGCTCGCGCGGAGGCCGCTGAGTCGGTGCGTCCCGCCCTCGCGGAACATGCCACCGCCGCCGCCGCGCTCGCCACCGCCGCGGCGGCACTCGCGCAGTGCGTCGGGCAGGCCGCAGCGGGCTTCCCGGAGGACTCCGCAACGCTGACGGCCGGCAGCGGGACGGCGGTGGAGGCCCTCCGCGACCGCGTGGTCGGCGACGTCGCCCGGATCGAGCACGCCCTGCCCGCCGCGCGGGAGCTGGCCGGGCTCGTGACGCGGGCGGACGCCACCGGGGAGGAGATCCGCGCGCTCCAGGGGGAGCGCGGCGCGCTGACCCTGCGGCTGGAGGCGATCCCGGCCGCCCGGCAGCGACTCCTGGGCGAGCGGTCCGGCCTGGAGACGGTCGCGGCCGGCCGCGGCTCGGCGGCGATCGAGCTGGAGCGGGCGGCACAGCGGCTGGCGGCGGCGCAGGACCTGGAGCGCACCGGCGCGGAACTCGCACGCGCGCAGTCCAACCTCGCCACCGCCGCGACCGCCTGCCACTCCGCGCGAGAGGTGGAGTCGGCGGCGCACGAGGCCTGGGTGAACGCGCTGGCCGGCGAACTCGCCGCCGAACTGCGGGACGGCCTGCCGTGCCCTGTCTGCGGATCCGCCGCCCACCCCCTGCCCGCCACGCGGACCGAGGACGCCCCGTCGCGGGCGGAGGTCCAGGCGGCCCGCGCGGCCGCGGACGGGGCGGACGAGGAGCTGACCCGCTGCCGGGCGGCGCTGGTGGCCCTCGAGACACGGGTCGAGGGCCTGCGGTCCCGGCTGGAGGGCCGCGGGGCCGCGGCGGTGGCCGCCGAACACGCCGTCGCGCTGGCGACGCTGGCCGAGGCGACGCGGGCGGACGCGCGCCTGAAGCACGTCGCCCGCGAACTCGAGGCGGCCGCGGCGCAGGAGAAGGAGCTCGCCGCCGCCGCCGCGGACCTCGACGCGCGAACGGCGGACCGGCGGGTGGCCGTTGCCGCGCTCGACAGCGGCATCGCCGCCGCGCGGGCCGCCGTCGACACTGCCCGGGGAACCTTCCCGAGCGTGGGGGCTGCCCTCACCCACATGCGCGCGCAGGTGGCGCTGCTGGACGAGGTGCGGGCGGCGCGCGGGCGGCACCAAGAGGCCGTCGACCGGCTGGCGTCGGCCGACCGCCAACTCGACCAGCAGTGTGCGCACGTCGGCTTCGCCGCCGCGGACGACGCCCGCACGGCACAGCTGCCAGCGGCCCGCCTCGCCGCGCTGCGCACCCGGGTGGCGGCGCACACCGACGCGCGGGCCGCGCACAGCGCCCGGCTCGCCGAACCCGAGATCGCCGCGCTCACGGGCGCGGAGGAGCCCCGGCTGGCCGCCCACGCCGAGGAGGCCAGCGCTGCGCGGGCGGACCTGCAGCGAGCGGCGGGCGCCGAGGGCTCCGCACGGCACGTGGCCGGGCAGTGCGCCGATGCACTCGGGTCGCTCACCGCCGAGATCGCGGAGTTCCGCGAGGCCACGCGGGAGGCGGCGCCGATCCTCCACATGGCGGCCGTGGCCACCGGCGAGAACACCCGGAACACCACCCTGGCGAGCTACGTGCTCCTGCGCCGGTTCGACGAGGTCCTCGCGGCCGCCAACCGGAGGCTCGGCACCATGTCCGACGGCCGCTACGAACTCGTCCGCTCCGAGGACCGCGAGGCCGGCACGCGCAACCGCAGGCAGGGGCTCGCGCTCGAGGTCCGCGACCACGACATCGGGCGGGCCCGGTCCCCCCACAGCCTGTCCGGCGGCGAGACGTTCTACACCTCGCTGGCCCTGGCGCTGGGCCTCGCCGACGTCGTCACGGACGAGGCGGGCGGGGTCGAACTCGGGACCCTGTTCGTCGACGAGGGCTTCGGGTCGCTCGACCAAGACGTGCTGGGGAACGTCATGGGCGTGCTGCACTCGCTGACGGGCGACGGCCGGGCGGTCGGGATCGTCTCCCACGTGGGCGAGCTGAAGTCCCAGATCGCCGAACAGGTCGAGGTCCGCCGGCTGCCCGGCGGCGGCTCCACGCTCGTGGTCCGCGCCTGAGCCTGGTCCGCGCCAGAGCCGCTACGCGCTGACCGCGCCTCACCCGGAGCCCCGGTCAGCGCGCGAGCACCTCCGGGTTCAGGATGTCCCGCGGCACCCGGCCCAGCACCACGTCAACGGCGTTCTGCGCGGTACGGCGCTTGAGCTCCGCGTAGGACTCCGCGGTATAGAACGCCGAGTGCGGTGTGAGGATCACGTTGTCGAACCCGGTGAGCGGGTGGTCGGCACGCAGCGGCTCCTCCTCCACCACGTCGAGGCCCGCCCCGTGGAGCCGCCCCGCGCGCAGCGCCGCGACGAGGGCGTCGGTGTCCACGACTCCCCCGCGGGCGGTGTTCACCAGCACGGCCTCCGGCCGCACCAGCCGCAGCGCCGCCTCGTCGATGAGGTGGTGCGTGGAGTGGTGGAGTGGCACGTGCAGCGAGATGACGTCGGAGGTTGCCAGCAGGTCCGCGAGCGTGGTGGCGGGCCAGCCGCCCGGCGACGTCGTCCCCGGCTCGAAGAGGATGTCGTTGACGATCACGCGGTAGCCGAGCCCGGCGGCCTTGCGGGCCGCGGCGGAGCCGATCCGGCCGCACCCGACGACGCCGAACACGCGCCCGCCGATCTGGTGGACGGGCAGCGAAGGGGCGAGGTCGTGCGAGCCGGCCCTGATCCCCCGGTCGAGGACGCCGAGCCCCCGGGTGACCCCGAGCGCGAGCGCGATCGCGTGGTCGGAGACGGCCTCGGTCCCGTAGTCCGGCACGTTGCACACCGCGACGCCGCGCGCCGTCGCGGCCGCCACGTCCACGGTGTCCACCCCGACGCCGTAGCGGCTGATCACCGAGACCGTGGGCAGCCCGGCGAACACTTCCGCGGTGATCCGGCCGTACTGGACGATCAGTCCATCCGCCCCCGCGGCGCCGCGGACGATCTCGTCGGGCTCCATGGACTGGTTGCGGACGAGCTCGCAGCCGGCGGACTCGACCACCTCCCGCTCGATGTCCACGGAGGCGTGGTCACAGTCGGTGATGACGATCTTCATGCTGCCACTCCCCGTCGAGGTGGGCCGGGGCCGCGTGCCCGCGCGCAACCGATGGTGTCACAAAGGTATGACGTTATTCAAGGGGAAGCGCCGCGTGTCCGGGCGTCAGGCCTCGTCCAGGTCGCGTGCGACCGCGTCCCGCTCGGTGACGTCGAACCACAGCATGTCCAGCTCCCCCGCGCGCTCGAAGGCGTCCGCGTCGCCGCCGGCGGCGGCGGCGATCTCCGCACGCGCTCCCGGGTCATCCACGTGGATCGACACCACGGCGCTCCACGGGATGGGTCCGCTGGGCACGAGGGCCGTCTCTATCGCCTCGTCGCCGGGCTGCGTGAGCGCGTCGCCGGCCACGTCCGCGGACACCACGACGCGACGCGGGACCGCCCCGCGCCCTGCGACCAGGCGCAGGGAGTCGTCGGCCGCGGCGAGGAACGCCACCAGCTCCAGGGTCTCCTCGTCCTCACCCGGCAGTGCCGCACGCAGGCCCGGTGTCACGGCGTGGACGTGGGTGGGCTCGAGCGGCCCCCGCAGGTCAGCAGCGGTGGCGGGGATGTAGATGCGCATGGGACCAGTGTGCCCGTCAGCGGCCGCGCGCAGGCGATCCCGCGATGGCGCGCCGCCCGGCGGCCCGCTGCCGTTTCCGCGGCTCCCCCGCGATGGTGCGCGCCAGCTCCTCGACGCCGTGGAGCGCCGGCGATCGGGGGCTCGCGACGGCGAGGTACTCCCCCGCCATGAGCGCGGCGTCCAGCCCGGACCTGTCGTCCGTGACGAGAATCGCCTCGCCCACTCCCGCGAACCGGGCGAGCGCCTCCCGGACGGCGTGCGCCGGGGAGGGGCCGGCCACCGCGGACCGCAGTTTCGTCACCACCACCACCTCGCGCGCCTGCAGACGTGGCTTGTCGGCCATCAGCGTCACGAGCCGGTGCATGCCCACGGGGTCGGCGGCGCCCACCACCGCCACGACGTCGCTGTGCCGCAGGGCCGTTGCCTGCGCGCCGTTGCGCGCCGGGGCGAAGGCGGTCTCGAAGCCGGTGTCCTCGGACTCCCAGCCGCCCGCGACGTCGAGGACCGTCCAGTCGTACCGGAGGCGCGCCTGCGAGACCACCACCTCGAGTCCGGCGCCGGGGACCTCACGCCAGCGGTCGGGGCGGGTGAGCCCGCTCATCACGGGGATCCCGCCGACCAGGGGGAAGCAGGTGTCGAGGGTGGCAGCGTCGAGCCGGCCCTGGCTGGCGGCCCGCGTGGCGATGGCGATCGCGGAGGACTCCTCCAGCATGCCGAGCGTCTGGGCGACGCTCGGGGCGCGCGTATCCGCGTCGATGAGGCCGACGCTCCCGAACCCCGCGAGGGCGTGCGCCAGGTTCACCGCCACGGTGGTGCGCCCGGGTGCGCCGGTGGTCCCCCATACGGTGACCACCGACCCGCCGCTCGCGCCGCCGGGAGCGGCGGGGGGCGGGGGTGGCGGTCCCACCCGCCGCAGCCGCCCCAGTGCCGCGATGACGGCGGCCGTGCCGGCGGCGCCGTCGACGGTGGCGTCCACGCCGAGTGCCGCCACCCGGTCCATGTCCTCGGGACTCGCCACGCCCAGCACCTGGACACCCATCTGGTGGAGGCGCGCCACGAGCACCCGGTCGATGCCCAGGTACGAGGCGGTGACGACGGCGATGGCCCCCACCCGCGCCCCGGCGGCGCCGAGGAGTTCAGCCACGTCACCGCACCGGCGCGTGACCGTGATGCCCGGCGTCGCGTTGATGGCGGCGACGAGCTCGGTCTCGCCCGGGCCCTGCAGCGCGAGGAGGACGGGGGTGTCCACCTCAGGCACCGGACCGGGGGACGATCACCAGCGAGCCGTCGGACCCCATGGCCTGCAGGAGCGCGGGGAGCAGGTCGTTGGCGACGAGGATCTGCACGGACCCGAACTCGGCACCGCTGAACATGGAGTCGTCGACCGCCACCGACTGCACGACGACGTCCTCGGCCACCACGTGGGCAGGTGTCATGGGCGCGTTCGCGCCGGTGGGGGCATCGGGGTTGAACCACACGTCGACGCGGGAGCCGGACCCGACGCCGTCGGGCAGCCGCGCCCCCGCCGGGACGACGACGGAGCGCAGGTCCACGTCAGCCAGTGCGATGACCGCGGAGGTAGGGACGAGCTCCCCCGGCTGGACGACACGGTCCACCGTGGCCCGCAGGTCGGCACCGGCGTCAAGGTACTTCGCCGCGACCGACGGGGACACCTCCACGAGCGCGACGGCGTCCTCCAGCACGATGCCCGGTGTCAGCGTCGCCTGCGCGGCGTACACCGCCACGGTCCGGTTCGCGCTGGACACCGCATAGCTCCCGAGCGCCACCGACGTCGCCACGAGGACCAGCCCCACCCCAAGTCGCGGATCTCGCCACGACGGCCGCCGCATGCGGCGTGCATTCTCTGTTCCCACCCCTGCCCCCTTCGGACATGACCAGTGTGCCGAACCCGCGCGGCCTGGTGCGCGCCCTGTCCACAGGGCGGGTAGCGGACCGGCCCGGCGGGGGGCACGCGTGCCACACTGGGGGCATGACAGCGCGCTTCCTCACCCTCGCCGATGTCGCGGAGAACCTCGCCATCTCGATGGCGCAGGCACGTGCCATGGTGCGCTCGGGGGAACTGCCGGCGATCCAGGTGGGCGGGCGCAACCAGTGGCGGGTGGAAGTCGCCGCCCTTGACGAGTACATCCAGCGGAAGTATGCCGAGAACGCGGCGCGGATCGCCGCCGAGTCAGTGGAGGACGCGCCGACCCTGTGAGGCCACCGCCATCGCACCGAGCAGTGCGGCCTGCAGGACGAGCGCCGCGAGCGCCAGGAGGGGCTGGTCCGCCAGCGCCCCCACCCACATGGCGAAGGTGACCCCGATCAGGAGCCAGAGGCCGGCCTGCTGCGCGAGCCGGTGTGGCGGGGGGG
>Ga0209747_1000380_pt1 | contig 24368 bp, 20 predicted proteins | sample BarGraNGADG00311_FD_184498 | JGI IMG/M metagenome (GOLD analysis project Ga0209747, IMG submission 184498) | Arctic peat soil microbial communities from Barrow, Alaska - Barrow Graham LP Ref core NGADG0011-311 (SPAdes) (version 2) | ecosystem: Environmental > Terrestrial > Soil > Wetlands > Peat...
ATCCCCGCGAGTAGCATGGTGGCGACCAGAAGGAATATGACCACCACATTTACGACTCCCTGCATGCCCCTCGATAGTAACATGCTATCCAAGCCTCCAGTTCTTCTCAGCAGTTAAACGGATCATGGATGCGTTGATTGCGCCTTCGTTGTCCACAGGATGCCCTCGGCGTTCATCCATCCCAGTATTGGGACCTTCGCCTTGGCGCGGCACTTCAGTGCCAGGTGTCTCATTATCTGATTGTCCCCCTCGAGCATCGTCTGCGTGAGCAACGCCGGGTCCATGATGGCGAGGAGGTCAGCAAGCATGTTCGGGTTGGCGTTGATGGCATTCGAGATCACGGTCGGGTCAAGGTTGGCGAGAAGCCTCCCGGTGACTTCCGGATGAGCGTTCATCGCCTGTGCCAGGACCACCGGGTTGAGGCCGCCCGGCCCCAGCAGTTGCATGATGAGACCGTTTGGAACGCCGGACACGTCCGCCCTGTTGACAACGTCGGCGATCACGCGCGGGTCCTGGCCACCGATGAGGTTCGCGAGGAACGTCCCGTTCGCGTTGATCGCGCCGGCTATGGCGCCTTCAGCACCGGCCGCTTGTACTGCCTCGAGCAGCCTTCCGACGATGTCTTCGCTGCCCTGGGCAACGTGGACGGCGTGCTGCATGTCGGCCATGCCCTTCGCGTCCATGTTGGCGATCATAAGCCTCAGGAAATCGGGGTTGGCGTTTATCGCCGCGGCGAGCCTGCTGGTGTCCAGACTGCCCACCAGCGTCCCGAGGAACGCCGAGTTGTTGTTGACGACAGGTCCGATGACTCCCACGTCCAGGTTGGCCATCAGGCCTTCCATGAACGCCGCGCTGCCTTCGCTGGCCTGCGTGATGACCGCCGGGTTCAGGAAGCTCATCAGGTTCTTGAGGAACTCCTGGTTGGCGTTCACGACAGCCGCCACGGCCGCGGGCGACAGGTAATTGAGAAGCCTGGTTGTCATCTCGGGGTTGCTGTTCATCGCGTTGGCGAGCACCCGAGCGTCCAGGTACCTGACCAGGTTCCGGAGGAACGCGCCGTTAGAGTTGACGATCGTCGCCGTCGTGACGGGGTCGGTGTGGGTCATCACGCCCGTGAGGAACGCGCCGTTGGAGTTGATGACCGACGCCAGGGCCCTGGGGTTGAGCTTGGACACCAGCCCGGTAAGGAACGGCCCGTTGGCGTTTATTATCTTCGCGCTGACGTCAGGCTGCATCTTCCCCATCATCTTTGTGAGGAAGGCGCCGCTGTCGTTGACCACTCCGGCGATGACGTCAGGGTTCAGGTTCTGGAGAAGCTCCTGGGTCGCCTGCGGCGCCGAGTTCATCGCGGTCGCGATGATCCTCGGGTTGAGGAGCCTTATCAGTGAGTTGATGAAGGCCTGGTTGTTGTTTACGACGCCCGCTGTGATCGTCGGGTCCGCGACCGCCATCACCTTGGTCAGGAACGCCTGGTTGTTGGCGATCGAGGCCACGAAGTCGGGCGATACGTTGGCGACGACGTTGGCGAGGAACTGCTGGTTCGAGTCCATGGACTTGTTCATCTGCGCCGGGTCCAGGTTCTGGACCAGCGCCGTGAGGAACGCGCCGTTCGCGTTAAGGGCACCGGCTATCGAAGCCGGGTTCAACGCCCCGACCACCTTGAGCATGAAGCCCTGGTTGTTGACTATGTCGGCGGCTACCGTCGGGTCCATGGTGTCCATCAGCTTGGTGACCGTGCCGGCATTGTTGTTGACTACCGCTGCGAGCACTCCTGGGTCAAGCTTGCCCACGAGGCTTGCGATCCAGTCCGCGTTGCCGTTGACTGCCGCTGCGATGACGTCCGGGTTCTGGTACTTCATCGCCGCCATGATGAAAGGCTCGTTGGAGTTGATCACGCTCGCCAGCATGTCCGTGTTTAGCCTGCCGACCAGAGCCGTCACAAACGGTCCGTTCTCGTTGATCATCGTCGCGGTGGCTTGCGGGTCCATCGAGGCCATGATGGCCGTGATGAACGGGCCGTTGTTGTTGACCACGTCGGCGACTACGACCGGCGAAAGCGAGCCGATCAGGTTTGTTATGAACTGTCCGTTCTGGTTCACGATAAGCGCGACGACCTGCGGGTCCAGATACTTCATGAGATCGCTGGTCATCTGCGTGTTGGAGTTCATGATGCGCGCGAGCATCGCCGGATCGAGGTTTCCGATGAGGGCGGCGATCTTCGCGCCGTTGGCGTTGATGGGGACTGCAAGTGCTTTGGGGTCAAGCTGCGAGACGAGCTGCGTCGTCATCTGCGGGTTCTTGTTCATCGCAACAGCCACTACCTGTGGCGGAAGCTCCGCGACGAGAGCGGTGAGGAACTGCGGCTCCGCGTTCATGGCCTTTGCCATGTTCTTCGGGTTGGAGTTCTTCATGATGCCCTCGAGGATGTACTTATGGTTTGCTGCGCTACCCAGCAACTGCCCAAGGGGATACTTGACCGGCATCGCCAGGACGCCAGCCATGATAACGCTCACCAACATGAGCACGATTACGGTGACATTGACGAGCGCCTGCATCCTGGGCCGCACCATGATATTGCGCCCTGCGTCCTGGGACGCCGGACGTGCTCTGGTCGGCTTGACTCTGGGCGCGCCGGCCCCTTTGACCGCACCCGCGGCCGCCGCGGCACCTGCCGCACCCATGCCCGCCGCACCCAGCGCAAGGACCCTTTGCCTGTAGTCCTGCCTGGCACGCGCCGACATCCTCGGCTGCTCGACACTCTCGATTGCCATAGCGGTCTTGAGGACCGGCTCGAGCTCGGCACGTTCGTCCCCGTGCTTGCTCATAACGGAATCGAGTTTGCTCCTGTCCTTGCGGACTACGCCGAGCAACTTGTCAAAAAGGTTACCTGAATCTTCATTCAAGCGAACCACTTCCCACCTTTCGCAACCGGACACGTCACTTGATTCCCGCTTGCTTAAACGACATTTAGGCCCCGGAGATACGGGTTCGAGACAAGGTCTACAAGGAAAATTTGCAGAGGAGGCGAATAATCGCGGTCCGCGGTGCTTATGGGCGCGGGTTCAGGGCCCCGGGCGGGCCTTGTTCAGGTCCTCTCCAGATAATCAGTCCCGCTGGAATTACCGAGGATCCTGTTGAGCGAGAGCAGCCCTCGCTTCTGCGTTGACTTCACCGCCCCCACCGAGATGCCCATGATCTCGGCGACCTGGGCGTTGGAGAGATTGTCTATGAATTTCAGGACCAGCACTTCTCGCTGGTTGTGCGTGAGCTTGTGCATTGCTTTATAGAGCCGCTCGCTCTCGAGGTCCGCCAGGACGGTCTCTACAGGATTTCCCCGGGGAGAAGCCGCCGGTGGCTGGTCGTCGATCGGAACGCTCTCGCGCTTCGATTCCCTGCGGAAGAAGTCTACGACCAGGTTGTGGGCGATGCGGTAAAGCCACGAGCTGAACGCCACGTCGCGCATCTCGTAGGAATCGATATTCTCAAAAGCCTTGAGGAAAGTCTGTCCGGTGAGGTCCTGGGATTCCGGGAGGTTGCCGACCTTGTAATAGACATACCGGAATATCTGGTCCACGTACTCGTCATAGAGCATCCCAAAAGCCTCAGGGTCTCGGCTCTTGGCCTTTTTAACCAGACTTCGGACGCCGGCGTCGCTAGCCATTCACCACTCCGGTCTTGGGACAGGATTCATCATCCCGTCATTCCCCCAAAGGCAGGAAAAAAGGGAAAGATATACCTAACCCCCGCGCCAATCAGTGCCTTTAGTTATCTGTAGTTAAGAACAGTTAACTGGAGTATACAATAATTTCCACTTTTGTGAACATTATTTTGACCCCGCGTCCGACAAACCGCAAGTATAAAGTTGCGGCTGGTCGAACGGAGTCACAGCAGAGCATCCACCTCCTCCCCCGACCGTCACGACCGTCTCGCGCTTGAAATGGTTTCGCGGCGACGGGCCGCGAGTGGAATCGTCACGCGTGCCGACACGTCCTTGCCCCGGCCGACCGCGCCCTCGCGTGTGGCTGTTGACCTCATTTGCCTGCTCTGCTAGAATATTTGCTTGTACAGGTTACCCGGTGGCTTCCGACATCCTCGAGACGGCACCTATGTTGCGATCAGAACCACACAATCAGACCGTGCGCAATCGCGTTGCGCTCCCCGATGAAGTCTCGGCCCTGTCGAGCCGTCCGGGCGTACCCGCACAGGCTCCGAAGGTCGTGACTTTCCATGGCGGCAAGGGCGGAGTCGGGACCAGCATGCTCGCCTCCGAGTTGGCGTGCGTGCTCGCGAGGTCAGGCCAGCTCACGGTGGCCATCGACGCAGACCTGGAAAGAGGAGCCCTGCATTACAGGATGGACGTCCCGGTCGGCAGCGCGACCTTCTCGATGGCCGACGTCTTCCCGGTCTGGCAAGACCTGTCCGGCGACCTGCTGCGCAACGCGGCCACCGCCAGCCCGCACGGACCGCACCTGATGCCCTCGCCCGTCCGGCGCTTCGCCGGGCCCGTGCCTGACGCGGCCGTTGCATCCTCCCTTGTGAGCGCTCTACGTGCGGCATTTGACCGCAGCGTTATCGACACCCGTGCTTCGATGGACGAGTTCACGGGCGGCCTGCTCGCGGCGAGCGACCTCGTCGTCCTCGTGGTGACCCCCGAGCTCGCCAGCCTCGGCTCCGCCAAGCGAGCTCTCTGTTCGATGGACTCGCTGCCGGGCGGCAGGCCCGAGGTCAGCCTCCTGGTGAACCGCTCGATGGGACAGCACGACGTCGCAGCCGTGAGGGACATCGAATCATACCTCGGCCTGCGCGCTGCGGCCTGTCTTCCCGAAGAGACCGTTGTATGCCGTCGGATTGGAAACGAGTGCCGGCCTCTGTCGAATGAGCGCTGCGCGCTGGGTCGGGCTGTCCTTCAGTTCGCCGGCACTCTTATATAGATATAGAAGGGAATGCTCAAAGCGCGCCAACGACCTTGATCAGCTTGTGCCACCGATGTTATGCTTGTATTGCTTATGCGGCTCTTCCCGGAGGTATCTATTGACCCCTCTATCTGTTCGAGACGAGGACCACATCCCCGCAGAAGTCAGAGACAATGTGCGCAGAAGACTGCTCGACGAGATGGCTGGAGACAGCGACCGCAGCCAAGCGGAGATGGAGCGCCGCGTCGAATCAGCGCTCATCTCGGAGGGAAGGCTTTGGCCCAGGCGAATGGTGCTGCGGCTCGTGGACGATCTCTCTGACGAGCTCTTCGGGCTCGGACCACTCGAGCCGCTGCTCCGGGATCCCGAGATCTCTGAGATCATGGTGAACGGGTCGCGCGAGGTATTCGTCGAGCGCGAGGGCCTCGTCGAACCGATCGTCATGGACCTCGGGAATGATGATCGGGTCGTCGCTCTGGTCAGGAGGGCCATCAGCCCGCTGAACCTCCGCCTCGACGAGACCAGCCCGATGGTGGACGCGAGGCTTCCCGACGGCTCGCGGCTCAATGCGGTCATCCCGCCTCTGTGCCTCAACGGCCCTGCCGTGACGATCCGGAAGTTCCGCGAGCGTCCGTTCACGGTCTCCGAGCTCATCGCGAACGGCACCGTGACACGCGAGATGGCGTCCTTTCTCGCCGACGCGGTCAGGCACAGGGCGAACATCCTCGTCTCCGGCGGCACCGGCAGCGGCAAGACGACGCTTCTGAACGTTCTCTCGTCTTTCATCCCGGGGGCCGAGCGACTGATCACCATCGAGGACGCCGCCGAGCTCAAAATCGAGCACGATCACGTCATCTCTCTCGAGAGCAGGCCGCCGAACATCGAGGGCCGCGGCGAGGTCACGGTCAGGGACCTCGTGCGCAACTCGCTGCGCATGAGGCCTGACAGGATCATCGTCGGAGAGGTGCGCGGAGCTGAGGCGCTGGACATGCTGCAGGCGATGAACACCGGCCACCCGGGGTCTCTTTCGACGGCGCACGCCAACTCGCCCCGGGACCTCCTGGACAGGCTGGAGACGATGGTGCTCATGTCCGAGGTGAACCTCGACATCACCGCGGTGCGCAGGCAGATCGCCTCCGCGCTCGACCTGGTCCTCCACACGCAGCGCAGCGACGCCGGACGAAGGATGCTCGGGCAGGTGGCGTCTGTCTCGCCGGGCCCGTCCGGCGAGTACCGGCTCGAGCGCCTGTTCGAAAGCGGTTGCGGCAGTCGGCCCGGGGGAGCACAGTGAGGGCCGCCGGCACCTGCTTGCTGGCCGCACTCGCCATCTGGTTTTTCTGGACGGGGAGGCGGGCGCGCTCGGCTGTCAGGGCACAGCGCAACCTGGAAAAACACCTGCTCGGTCCGGTTTCCGACACCGGTTCCCGCACAATGTTGTTCGCACGTCTCAGCGAGCGCATGGACGGCACGCGAGCCGCTTTGACTCTGCGCGGTCTGCTGGAAGCCTCCGGTCTGGCAATCAGCTGGCCGGTGTTGCGGCGCTGCTGGCTGGCGTCGGTCCTGCTTCTTCCGACAGCCGGTTTCCTGGTCACGGGCAGCCTCCTCGCTATCCCACCCGCTCTGACCACGGCCATCTGCCTGCCGGGGTTCGCGCTCAAATACCTGGGTCGTGCTCGCGAGCGGCGCCGCTGCCGCCAGCTCGATGATTTCGCCGCCGACCTGGCGCTCTTTCTCCGTAGCGGCATACCGGTGGAAGACGCCCTGGTGCTCTGCGCCCGGGACGCGAGCCCGGTCTTCGCCGAAGCGGTGTCGCGGTTCCAGGCGGACGTCGCGCTCGGCACAGGCACCGGCGAGGCCCTTGACGAAATGGTATCCCGCCTCGACAACCGAGACCTGAGATTGATCGCACAGGCGATGATGACGTCGCGTGAGACTGGCGCGGACATCCGGCCCATCATGGACACTATCGGCGAGACGGTCAGGGAGAGGGCCGCTATCCGCCGAGAGCTGGCGTCCCAGACCGTCCAGGGAAGGCTTTCGGGCCGCATCGTCGCCGCGCTGCCGCTGATATTCCTGTGCCTGTCAGCGATCGCATCGAGGAGCACCATCGCGGTGCTCGTCGGAACGTTGCCGGGGTTGTTGATGCTGCTCACAGCCGCCGCCATGAACGTTGCGGGCTTTCTCTGGATAAAGAAGATACTCAAGATCGATGATCGCGGGTGAGTGAATGATCTGGGTTGCTTCCGCTTCGGCGCTCTCCATCTTCTTCTTCTTTCTGGGTCGCCGGAAACGCGTGCCGGAGGGCATTCAGAAACTGGTGATGCTGGATGAAGACGGCGGCGGCGCTGAGGTCGCACCATTCCCGGTCACCAGAAGACGGCTCTTTTCGGCGTTCCTTGAACTACCGTACCGGATAACGCCTGTTTCGCTACGCGACCGGATCGCGGCGAGAATCGTCCCCCTTTGCTCCTGTCCTGGAGTCACGGTCGAAAGCCTGTACGGGGCCGGCGTGTGGGTGACCCTCGGCCTTCCTTCCGCCGTCCTGCTACTCACGGGATTCTCGATCTCCGGTCTGATCCTGGCGCCGGTGCTCGCAGCATTCGGGCTGCTGCTACCGCGACTCGTCTCTGCACGTGACCGGGCGAGGTATCTCGAGGCAGTACGTGGAGCGCTGCCCGAGACGGCCGATATGCTCTACGCGTTTGTGCTCGGCGGTAAGAACCTCGACCAGGCATTCCGGCGGGCGGCGTACCTGGCTCCCGACCCGCTCGGGCCTTTTCTTCAACGAACGGTGCGCGAGATCGAGCTCGGTTCTTCGCGGGTGGAAGCCTTCGAGAAGCTGTCCGCGAGGTGCCCTGTTCGCGAACTCTCCTCGCTGCTTCAGTCTCTGTTGGAGGCGGAGAAGAGGGGCCACTCCCTCTCAGCCACGCTCAGTGTTTTCTCGCGCGAGATAAGGCTGAGGCGGCGGGACCAGTTGCGCGAAGCCGGGGCCAAGGCGCCTCTGAAGATGCTTGCCCCGCTGGTGTTTCTCATTCTGCCGGCCTCCGTTCTGCTGACCGTGGGCCCGACTCTCCTGTCTACCCTCATGCGCGTCTTCTGAGCCGCAAGGACGGGTGCGTCACTGAGGTAGAATATGGTCAGGAAGTTCCCCGCAGAACATAGGAGGACCCCGATCAAAACCATGGGAATCATCGCCTGGATAATCCTGGGAGGCTTTGCCGGCTGGTTCGCGAGCCTCATCACCGGACTGGGCAGGAAAATGGGATGTCTCTTGAACATTGTGGCCGGCGTCACCGGCGCGGTCGTCGGCGGCATCGTCTTCACACAGCTGGGTCACAAAGGGATAACGGGCTTTAACTGGTGGAGCCTGCTGGTGGCCTTCGTAGGCGCCGTGATCGTCCTCGGGTTTATCAGGCTCATCGCCGTGCTGGTCAAAGGCTGAAGAAGACGAGAGGCAAAAGAACAGGTGGAGCAACCAGACCTCTTCGCCAAACCCGCTTGGCTGTCATCAACGTGCTCCCGGATCGCTGATGAATGGTCCGCCTCACCCTGGACGGCACCAACCAAACTCGGTTTGCCGTGAGGTTTACCCGGCCGCCCCACCTGGGACTTCCAGCACTCGTTTTCTTGTCACAGTACTAGGCGCAACGTCCAACTTCTCCAGACCCTGCGCGCCTCCTGCAAAATATTTGAGATTGCGTAAGTTTTTTGTGGGAAGGTCGCTGCCGGGCCCTCTGCTGTCCCAGTACATGGACTTCCCGACCGGTATCCTCTCGCGAGACGTGACGTCCCGCATGCGCCAATGTGAACAGCGTGCCGGCGGCGAATAATCTCTTGACCCCGAAGAAAACCAACGGAGGCGTGGGTGGACCACCGTCGCAGGGCCTCGCCGGCAGCGAGGACAATAAAATCCGAGCGGATCGCTATCGGATCGAGCATCGCCATCGTGGTCATTGTCGCGCTGGCGATAACGGGAACGTACTTGTATCGCCAGAGCGCGCAGGCAAAGGCCCACAGCATCTACATCACCTCCGAAGCAACCGCAGACTGCAAGCCGATAATAGATGCGTACGTCAAAGGCCACCCGGGCGCCGGTCTCACCTACTCGCCGCAAGCCACAGCGGGCATGATCCTTGGCGCCAGAAAGGTCGATGGGATGGACGCGGTCGAAGTGAGCGCCCTGCCTCCGCTCCGGTTGAGCACCTCGAGCAGGACAGTCACCCTGCGCCCCGAGAAGCGATACGTCCTGTCATGCGGCGGCAAGGACGACAGCGTCACGAGCCTGGCGAAGTATATAGACGAGTACCGTGACGTCGGGGAAAAGGTGACTCTTACCGCGGTAGGCGACATCATCCCCGGACGCACGGTCGCCAAGATGATGGCTTTGAACGGCGTCAGCTACCCGTTCTCCGCGATCGCGCCCGTCGTGAAAGGCGCGGACATCGTATACGCCGACCTCGAGGCGCCGCTTTCCGACCGGGTCAAACCGCCTTACAAGGGAATGGCATTCATAGCCCCGGGCAGCACGGTTCAAGGCTTGAACATGCTCGGGGTCGACGTCGTAGCGCTGGCGAACAACCACAGCACAAACTTCGGGCTGGGCGCGTTCACCGACACGCTGGCATTATTGAAAAACAACGGGATCACATGTGCGGGCGGCGGCATGAACCTCACCGAAGCGCAGAGCCCGGCAGTAGTACGCGTCGCGGGCGAGTCCTTCGCATTCCTCGACTACAACTCGATCATCGGCAGCCTGAACGCGACGGCCACGAAGCCCGGTGTCTCCTGGATCCGGATGAAGCCGTGGTCCAAGGACAGTCCGGAGGACCAGGCGTTCGTCAGGCAGTCGATCGCCAGCGCGAAGAGCCAGAACGATTTCGTCGTCGCGTGCTTTCACTGGAGTGAAGAGTACAAGCACGCTCCCTCGGCATCGGAGCGGAACATGGCCCACCTGGCCTGCGACGCCGGGGCCGACCTCGTGATCGGGAGCCATCCCCACTGCATACAGCCGATCGAGATCTACAACGGCAAGCTGATAGCCTACTCGCTCGGAAACTTCATCTTCGACCAGATGGAGCATGACTATTCGCGGGAAGGCGTAATAATGAAATGCAGCTACAGCGGCAAGACCCTGGTAGGCCTTGAGCTCGTGCCGTACGTCATTACGGACTGGTGCAGGCCCGTTGCCGTCAGCGGTCTTCAGGCGAAGAAGATAATGGACGAGATGCTCTCAATCTCAGGCTTCCAGCTCTAATCTGCTTGACTTGCTTGTCCAGAAGATGATATCATTTGCTTGCATAGCTTGAACGCACTTTCTCTCCACACCTCTCCTGAGGCCTGTCTCTGACAGGTAGCTGTCACCGCGAGCAAGGAGGTTCTGATGGAAGAGATCAAGCGGCTCATCCGCGAGGAAGACGCACAGACCACTGCCGAATACGCGCTGGTCATCCTGGGGGCGGCCGCCGTGGCGAGCGTTCTCATAACATTTGCCACGAAAGGCGATTCGATCAAAAACTTCTTCGTCAAGATCTTCAACAAGCTCACCAACGCCATCTGAGACCGTGGCGTCCCTGACACTCCTCGGCCCGCTGGTCATCTTCTGCTCGGGCGCGGTGCTCGCCGACATTCGGCTCCATCGCGTCCCGAATTTCTATAACGCCTCGTTCGCAGTCTGCGGCGTTTGTTTCACCGTCGCGCGCTGCGGCCTGCCCGGAGTGCGATTGAGCCTGCTCGGTGCTCTCACCGGTGCGGGCCTTCTGTCGCTGCCGTTCTTCATGAAGATGGTGGGGGGCGGAGACGTGAAGTTCCTCGGTGCGGCGGGTGCAATCGTGGGCTTCCGCCTCATCTGGCCCGCCTTCCTGATCGGGGCCGTCGCCGGAGGCTTCGCGGCTCTCATCGCGGTGCTCCTCCGGACGCGCTCGCTCGGCGCCGTGACGCGTATGCTCGTACTGCTGGAGGCCGGCGCGTGGCGTCTTCCTGACGGCCTCTCGAGAGAGGATGGCATCCGGTTGCCCTACACGATACCGCTGTCGGTGGGGCTCCTGCTTATCACAACGATCCGCACTTTCGCGTGAGGTAACGGATGAAGCCCTTCTTTGTTTGCGCTCGTGACGAGGCCCAGGCAGCCGTCGAACTGGCCCTCGTGCTCCCTGTCCTTCTGCTGATCACTGTCGCGGTCTGCCAGGTCGCGCTGGCATTGAACTGCTACCTGGTGATCAACTCGGCAGGCAGGGACGGCGCAAGGCGCGCAGCGGAGACTAACGACAGTGAGGCCGGCAGGAAAGCCGCGCTGGAATCGGCCTCGGGTCTTCCAGGTGGCCACCCCGAGGTCGTTGTTGCTTTCCCCGAAGGCAGAGACAAGGGCTCGCCGGTCACCGTAACTGTCTCGTACCGGATGCCCATCCTGCTGCCCGGTCTGGACAAGCTGGTTCCAAGGCCTTCCTTTAAGGCATCAACAAGCATGGCGCTTGAGCGGGGGGCTGAATGAGCAGGCAATCCGTTGGCGCAAGGCGTGAGCGCGCGGTCGCGGGGCTCCCGTGGACACAGCGAGGCGGAGTCAGCATCGCGGCACTTGGGTGCATCGCGCTCATCCTCATGTTGTGCCTGTTCACCGCCGACGTAGGGCTGTACCTGTCAGCTCGCGGGCAGGCGCAGAACGCGGCTGACGCCGCCGCTCTGGCCGCGGTGCAGGAGTCGTTCCCACTCTTCACGACAGGGGCCGGGCCGGAGTCCGCCGCCAGGAAGTTCGCGAAGGCCAACGGGGCATCCGTCGACCGGCTGGACATCAGTGATGGCGGCCAGCGGGCCACCGTGCGCGTAGCCGTTAATACAAAGTCCCTGCTGCTCAGGCGCCTCGGTATAGGCCCTGATTCCGTCAGCGCGATCTCCGCCGCCGAGGTCGATATTGACGCTCTTCTGGCCAGTGGAAGTATCTGGTACACGCCTGACCCGGCAACCATCAAAGCGCTCAAGAGCCTGCTGTCATCCGCCCACCCAAAGGATTCTCATAGCGCGGCGACGTTGGTCTGCCTGCTCGCGCTTCAACACCTGGGCAAACCCTACGTCTGGGGCGCGACCGGTCCAGACTCCTTCGACTGCAGCGGGCTCATATGCTACGTCTACGCGCAGATAGGCATCCAGTTGCCCCGTGTCACCTTCTCGCAAGTCTGCACCGGCAGGGCTGTCTCTCCGTCAGAGCTCGCGCCCGGCGATCTTATCTTCTTCCGGCACAACGCCCACGTAGGCATGTTCCTCGGAGGAGGGTGGTTCATACACGCGCCCCATACCGGCGACGTTGTAAGGATCTCTCCTCTCGCCTCAAGGTCCGATATCTCCGCTTGCAGGCGCGTCCTCTGAATCCCTGCGCTCTCCCTTCTATTGCTGAAAAGCACGCGATAGAATGAGTACCGCTGTACGAATTGCGGGCGGCGGCTCTCCGGATCTTTGGCGACAGCTATCAAGGCTCTTCTGCAGGCCGCTCACCCGCCGCCTTCGAAAGCGAGGTTCGACATGGTTAACGTCGGCGACGAGGGTTTCCTCCAGGCGCTTGTCGGTGCCGGGACCATCACCCCTGAACAGCTCGAAGAAGCGCGCCAGCTGGCGCACAAGCAGAACGCCCGGGTCGCTGATGCTCTGGTCCATCTAGGTTACGTAGACGGCAACAAGCTCATCGACTCTTTGTCCGCCTACCTCGGGGCCCCGCGGGTTACCCTTAACCCGGAAGCGATCAAGCCGGAGGTCGCGAGCCTCATCGAATCCGAGGAAGCCCTCGAGTACCACGTTGTTCCCGTGAGTGAAACCGACAAGGTCCTCACGCTCGCAATCAGTGCCCCGCTTGACGTGGAGGTCGGAGAGAAGTTCTCGTTCAAGACGGGGTGCTCACTCGATTACATCGTGTGCACCGAGGAAGAGCTCCGAAAGGCTGTCAATTTCCTCTATAAGGTCGAGGTCCCCGAGTACGACTTCGAAGACGGAAAGGTACAGCCTATCCAGTACATCGAGGGCGACCGCACCGAGCCGTCGTCGGGAGTTGTGGTCGACGAGGCGAGTATCGTGAAGCTGGTCGACAACCTGTTGTCGAGCGCGATCCAGATCGGCGCGAGCGATATCCATATCGAGCCGAAGATGGATGACGCGCACGTAAGGCTGCGAATCGACGGCGTCCTCAACGATTACAAGGTCCTTCCCGGCGAAGAACACCACGCCGTCGTCTCACGCATCAAGATCCTTTCCAACCTCGACATAGCCGAGCGCCGCCGGCCCCAGGACGGGGTCATCTTCGTCAGGTACGGAGACGCCGACGTCGACTTCAGGGTGGCGACTACGCCGACGATCTACGGCGAAGGCGTCGTCCTCCGAGTGCTCGACCAGGGGCAGGCCGCCATCGAACTCATGGACCTCGGCTTCTCGGAGGCTGACCTGGCAAAGACAATGCACGCCCTGGAAGAACCATACGGCTTCGTGCTATCAACGGGGCCGACCGGGAGCGGCAAGACAACCACTATGTACGCGATGCTGAACAAGCTGAACAGGGCCGAGCGCAAGATCGTCACGATCGAGGATCCGGTCGAATATCGCATGGAGAACCTCAACCAGATACCGGTCAACCACGCGATCGGGCTTGCATTCGCCCCCCTTCTGAGATCAGTCCTGCGCCAGGACCCGAATATAATTCTCGTGGGCGAGATCCGCGACGACGAGACGGCTCACGTCGCCGTCCAGGCGGCGCTTACCGGGCACCTCTTGTTGAGCACTCTGCACACCACCGATGCCCCCGAAGTCCTCTTGCGCCTCATGGAGCTCGGCATTGAGCACTTCTACGTCCGGGAGGTCGTCAAGCTGATCGTCGCACAGCGTCTCGTCAGAAAACTCTGTCATCATTGTGCTGCCGACTACACCCCTAAGGCGCAGGACCTCGAAGAGCTGATGCTTGAGCCCGGGACACAGGTCAGCCTGAAGGGTGCCGTCGGGTGCGGGCACTGTCACAACACCGGCTACTCCGGCCGTACCGGCGTCTTCGAGGTGATGCCCATGAGCACGGAGATCAAAGACATGATGGCCCCCGAGGTACGCCTCGCCACAATCAAGCAGAAGGCGATCGATCAGGGCATGCGGACGCTCTGGCAGAACGCAGTAGACAAGGTGCTCGAAGGCGAGACTACGCTGGATGAGATCAAGCGGACGGTGCCGCGCCAGTAAGAAGAAATCCTTGAGAGGTTGAGAAATAACGCCGCGGCAGCCCGCTAGATGACGACTCGCAGGACTTCCTCGATGGAGGTCATCCCACTCATGCACTTGTCCCAGCCGTCTTCCCTCATGGTCTTCATGCCCTGCGAGACCGCGATGCGCTTGATCTCGGCAGTCGCCGCCTCTTCGATCGTTAGGGTCTCGATCTCGGGGCTCATGCGCATGATCTCGACAAGCGCGACCCTGCCCTTGTACCCCGTCCCGCTGCACCGCGTGCATCCCGATGTGTTCGGCTTGTACAGGGTTGGAAGATCGCCGTTTGTGGGGAACGCGAGCCTGCCCAGCAGCTCTTCGCTCGGCTCGTACGGCAGCTTGCAGGTGCAAAGCCGGCGGGCGAGCCTCTGGCCAAGGACACATACTATACCCGAGGCGGTGAGAAAAGGTTCGATGCCCATCTCGGTCAGTCGCGTGATGGCGCCGGGGGCGTCGTTGGTATGCAAAGTGCTGAAGACGAGGTGTCCGGTGAGGGCCGACTCGACGGCGATCTGCGCCGTCTCGGTGTCACGGATCTCACCGACCATTATGATGTCAGGCGTGGTTCGCAGGATGGACCTCAAGGCGGTCGAGAAGGTCAACCCGGCCTTCTGGTTGATCTGTATCTGGTTGATCCCGGCGAGCCTGTACTCGACCGGGTCCTCGACAGTCGTGATGTTCTTGGTCTCATCGTTGAGAACGTTCAACGTGCCGTAGAGCGTGGTCGACTTTCCGCTACCGGTCGGGCCCGTTACGAGAATTGCACCGTTCGGCCTGCGGAAGGCCTCCTCGTACTTCTCCAGCGTCTCGCCGTCGTATCCCAGATCGTTCAACCTGAGCAGGATGCTCGACTTGTCGAGGACTCGGAGGACGATCTTCTCGCCGTGGACGGTCGGCAGAACCGCGACGCGGAAGTCGATCTGCTTTCCGCTGACGCTCTTCTCATAATGCCCGTCCTGCGGGATCCTCTTCTGGGCGATGTTGAGGTCGGACATGATCTTCACGCGGGAGGTAAGCGCCGGCAGCGTCCTGATAGGAAGGCTCTTCACGTCGTGGAGCACGCCGTCGACGCGGTACCTGATAACGATCTCTTTTTCCTGCGGGTCGAAGTGGATATCGCTGGCCCCCGCTGTGACAGCCTCGTTTATCACGTAGTTGACGAACCGGACCATGGGGGCGTCGTCGGTGGCGGCGCCTATGGCCTCTGCCAGCTCCTTGTTATCGAGGCCCTCGCCGTCAATCTCTTCGACCTCCTCGATGCCCGACTCGCCGGATTCCTTGTAGTAGGTCCGGATCGCATCCTCGATGTCACCCTTGGTAGCGACCACCGGGCGCACCTGGTGTCCGGTCGACATCTTCACGTCGTCGAGTGCGAAGATGTTGGTCGGGTCGGCCATCGCGATGATGAGCGTCTCGCCATCGAACGCCAGTGGCATCGTGAGGTGCCGCTGGGCCATCTTCTCGTCCAGCAGCGCCACCGCCGTAGTGTCAACGCGGTAGTGGGCCAGGTCGACGAAATCGAGGCCCAGGTGCTGCGCCAGCACCTCGGTCAGCTTCGACTCCGAGACGATGCCCATCTCGATGAGGGTGCGCGCGAGCGACTTCCCCGTCTGCTTTTTCCGCTCGAGGGCAGACAGCAATTGCTCCTGAGAGACGAAGCCGTCCTCGATCAGGAGATGGGTGACTGACTTTGCTTTTTTCTTCGCCTGCGCCATAGACTCGCTCCGCTGCTCTTCCCCGAAATCGGAAGAGCCGGCTGGTTTTGAAAGCGGCTACTGCGGTCAATTATACGATTCGCGGTGCACGAACGTAATATCCTGCTTTGTCAACTTCACGGACTTCTATAATATTGGACGATTGTCGACGACTCGAAGCTCCTTCATTCCTCCCTTGGTCCTCAGCCTTTCCACCATCTCGTCGAGCGGAAGAAACTCGACGCAGTTCGGCTTGACCTCGGTCTCATGAAGAAACTCGGCATCTATCTCAGCTCGAACCTTCCCAGGATCCGCGCCCTCGGCGATCGCTGCATAGACGTCGACCACGTCTACCTCGAAGGGGTCACCGCCCGCCTTGCTGATCTCAACCTGCCACTCCTTGACCTGCTCGTTGTTGTCCAGCACCGATACGAAAGCACCTTGGTCCACGAGCGCGCCCTTGAGCTTGATGAGCGAGAAGCCCTTCACTTTCCCGGTCCTGGAGATGTCGCTCCCGAGCCTGGGCACCCGCCGGCCGCATGTCGGGCAGGGCTCGTAGACGATCCCTCCCCTTACGAAATCGCCGGTGCGGAACCTTACGACACAGGTGCCACGTCCGTCGAGGCAGGTGTACACGAGCTCTCCGTCCTCCCCGTCAGCAACCGGGTCTTCGGTCTCCGGGTCGATCAGCTCGAAGTAGTCCATGTCCGGGTACAGGTGGTAGCCGGAGTCCGCATCGGGCACGCATTCGGAGTATGCTTTGCGGCCCTCGGTGAAACCGAGCGCGGCAACCACGAAAGGATCCTTGGCGCCCATCTTCTCCAGAAACTCCGAGAGCTTGTCCTTCATCCCCTTTGGCACGCGCTCCCCCGCGAGGACTATCAGCTTCACCGCCGAGAGGTCGGCGCCCTGCTCCATCGCTGTGCGAAGGAGGTGGTAAACGTAGCCGGGCATGCCCACGATTCCCGTTGGCTTCATTCTCTGCGCGGCGCCGATGATCCTCCTGGTGCCCATCACCCGGCCGCCGCCGGTCTGCAGCGAGAGTATTCCCGCCCTCTCCAGCCCCTCTGCCACCATCCAGAACCCGAGGTGAGGGGCGAAAGGCATCGCGTTCAGCACCGTTGCTCCCTCGCAGGCTATCTTCGTCCCGAAACCCGCGAGCTCGAGGGCGCGGCGCCCTGCTTCAGCCATCCTCAACATGTCGGACCGTGCGTACATGATGGGAGTCGGCAGGCCAGTGCGTCCCGTGGTGAACTGGACGTGCACCGGGGAGTACTCGTCCGCCAGCTTCGTCGTGACGAACTCCTCACCTTTCATCATCGTGTCGTAGCGCATCTTCGCAAACGACATGCGCGGCATGTACTCGCTCATCGACTGCTCGTCCGGCTTCAGTATGAACTTCTGATAGCGGTATGGATCTTCCGTGCTGGGGGCTATGTCGGACTTGTAAGTGAACGGCAAACGCCTCAGGTCGTCGACGCCCTTGATGCTGGACGGGTCCACCTTGCTGTCGTCAAATACCTTGCGATAGAACTGGCTGTAGGGGTACAACCTCGTGCGCACAAAGTAGGAGAGCTTGCGGTCCCGATACTCGCTCTGCTCCTCGAAGGGCATTCGATCCCAGTTGCTCGAGTAGATCTCCCTCGCCATTCAAATCCTCCAGACTCCCTGCCAGTCCTGGTCTCAAGCGCCCCGATGCTCGCCGTCCGACGCCGTGGTTGACGTGTAATAATACCGCCTTTGTGGCTCAAAAGGTAAAGTCGGATATCAACCTGCCCCGGCATGCGCCTCCCAGTGGAGACCCAGCGGGTCCAGGGAGTACCACGCCAGTCCGAGAACGACCGACATCAGCAGTGCGGCGGCAAGGTTGATCGCGCCCGCCCACGTCATGAGCGCGGCATCGAACCCTATGCCCGCGTAGAGCAACACGATGCTCGTCGCGAGCAGGATGGCGATGAGCACCATCGTGAAGTGGGCTCCAAGCTGTCTGCGCCTGGCGAGCACCATGCCGGCATAGAGACCCACGACGCCGATGACCAGCAGGCACACACCGGCGAGCCACTGGCCGGACTTCATCCAAGGGAACCTCCCGAAGACGAAGTCGAGCTCCCAGCGCGCGGGCGTCACGTGCTGTGGAAACCACGCGGTCAGGATCCCCTCCGCAATCATCAGCAATCCCGCCGCGCCCACCAGCCAGGCGAGGCCTTTGCCCAACTTCGGTCTCTTCGTCTCCGCAAGTCTCTTGCGGAGCATCCACCCGTTGAACATCGTCTTGCCGAGGAAAGAGTTGAAACGCGAGGCCACTATTTACTCTCCCATGTTCAGGTCATGCCCGTAGCCGGTGAAGAACCGCATGGCCTTCCAGCCATACCCCGCCACGTAGCCTTTCGCGACGTCCCGCATCCGCATGGGTAGGTCAACGAGCCCCTGGAACTTGACGATCGCGAACGCCGTCTCCATCGGCAGGGGTGGGCAGCCGGGAAGGTATGTCCCGAGCTTCCTGTGCTCCGCCGCGCAATCGCCGACGACGAGAGTGCGCCGGCGATCAATGTCGGAAGGCAGGTCTACCCCCTTGCCGACGATGATGTTCATCTCCGTCATGGGCTCGTCGGCTGAGGCCAGCCACGAATCGGCCGCGGCGCGCACCATTCCGCGGCAGCCGAAAGCGCAGCATTTCTCCTGGCCCTCGAAGACCCGCACATCCGGGTGGAGGTCCGAGATCTCGGTGCTGGGGCGTTCGAACCGCCTGCTGTGTTCGCTCAACTTCTCGCCGACGATATCTATCTCGCCCTCCGACAGCGGGCCGATGCCTGCTTCGGCCAGGTAGTGGAGGTGGTCTATTTCGCGGGGCTCGAAGCCCATCAGCCTGCAGGCTACGGCATCAACCGCCACCCCATTCGCGCCGCCGAGCATCACACCCAGCTCGACCGGCTTCGCCGCCATAGGGCCCTGCCCTTCTCCCGCTACGATGCTGTCGGCCAGGACCAGGTCGGGCGGGCGTACCCTGTAGAGGTCAGCAATCTTTCCGTGAAGCGTCTCGTCGTTGTGGTTCTTCGTCCGGTGGCCTTGCCTGAGAAACCCCAGGTTGTTTTTCACGGAGAGTGTCACGTTCGCGAACTGGTTCACTTTGATCTTGGGAAGGCTCACGAAAAGGTCCGCCTCCCGCCATATGGCGGGGACCACGAACGAGTCCTGGACAATAGCGTCTTTGACCGGCACGCGTACGTGTCGCACCTCGTCGAAATAGATGGGGTCTGCGACCCCGCGCAAGAACGGGTAGATCCGCATCGCGTAGAAAGCCGAGCGCGCCGGCCCGGCCACGGAGTCCTCGCCCACCATCACCCGGGAAGCGCCAAGCTCGCACAAAGCCCGGGCGACGCCCTGGATGAAGGGCGGTTGCGTCACCACGCCCACGGTCTGAGGACAGTAGCTCGGGTAGACGAAGCTGGGCTTGAGGAGAACGCTCTTGCCTTTCGGGTCCACCCCGCTCGAGGAGATTATCTCACGCGCGACCTCGCAGATCCGCTCTGCGTCGTAGTTTAGCTGCTCGTAGAGGAATACTGTCTCCATGTCCATCCTTGTCTTGTCAGCGCGAAACGGTGCGCGGACGAGTGCCCCGGCAATGCGACGAGGCTCAGGCGGGCGAAAGGAACTTGCTGAACTTCATCATTGCTACGGGGTGCGACGCCGCACCCTCGAGGCGGCACTGTCTCGACATGAACTTCTGCGCGAGCTTCTGCCCCTCGGGTGAGCTCAGGAACTTCACCGCGGCGAGGCCCGCACCCATGCTGGCCATCTGCATCAGGGCCTCATAGTCGCACACGAGCTTGATGTCGGGCGCCGGGACCACGCCCGGCTCGATGACGAGATATCCGTCAGAGAAGGTCATCGTGATCGCCGTCTCGGGCTGCTCAACCGGCTCTATCGAGAGCACGAAGTTCATCGTGTTCAGCAACTGGATCTTGGCAGGGTTCTTGAGCAGCTCGGTAATCAAGCCCTGCATTATCTGGCCCAGCCCGCTCAGCTCCTCTGGATCTTTGACGAGTACCCTCTCCTCGGGTCCGCCCGCAGGAACGCACACATCCGGCCTCTGCTTCCGGGCGATGACGTAGCCCGTTACCGCCAGACCTGTACCGACGAGCAGCCAGCGCAGGAACCTGTGCTTCTTCTTCTCCTTGACCTCCGCCTTCTTGCGGGCCATGTGCAGTCTCCTTCCTGTTCGCCCCCCTCAGGGCCGGAACACCTTCACGAACATGAAACCTTCCGTGTCCTGCGTCCACTTGACCTCGGCGGGCTCGCCGAGCAGAGCCCGGTAGGACCCGAGAACGCGGCCGGCGAGGAGCTCCTCGCAAAACGGGTTCTCTATCCTGACCAGGAGCTCGTCCGCGGTCAGGGAAATCTCGGTCGGGTTGCCCATGCCCTTGATTCTCATGTCGGACAGGAGCTCTCCAAGCGCCTCCTCGTCGTCGACCGCTGCGGGCATCAGCGCATTCTTCTTGATGTAGTCCGACTCGAGGTCGACGATCATTTGCGGAATCTCGGGCCCCAGTTCGGCCTCGAGCTCTTTGAACACGGCGTTCAGGCTGTCGATGATGACTGTGACTATTCGCCTGTTCGTACAGGTCTCGGTCGCGATGCCGCGGTCGAGATCGAATGAGTACCGGGTCGAGAGCTCGACCGGCATGTGGCAGTTGCGGCACCGTTCGACCTTGTAGTCGCCTGGCAGCACTACTGGAAGGCGGGGCGTCAACCGTTCCTCCTCGACCCTGCCTTCGTCGCCGTCCGTCTCGATAGTGATGATCGTGCGCGCCCTGTCGCCTTCCCACCGCGCCGTCGACGGCTTCTTTGCGAAAGCTTCGAACGAGCCCAGTATGTTGCCCGCCAGTACGGCCGGGTTGAATGAATCTTTTACTTCGATCTGCAGTGATCTGTTGCGCCGGTGTTTAACGACCCGGGTGTCACCGAAGCCGGCGTTCTTGCTCGCGCGGATCACGAAGCGCAGGACCATGTCCGAGATCAACGGGCCGCGCGCGATGATGCCGGCAAGGCCTCCAGCCTTGTTAATGAGAGCACCGGTGAAAGCGACGCCGGCTTTGCGCTCGCCCTCGACTACTATCTTGCTGATGTCGAATCCTATGCGCTCGCTGACGCCGCCGAGGAGATCGTCGATCTCGTCGGAGTAGATCTGAACGACGCGGGTATTATGGACGAAGCGCCCGGTGATAGTCCCGTCATCGTTCCACGCGGCCGCAAGGCGGACATACACAGGCAGGCCGCACTTTCCGCATCTCTCCAGTATCAAGTCGAACCTCCCGGCCGTCGCGGGTTCCTTGTGGCTCCCTGCCACTCGATCTCCCGGGTCGTCCAAGTAAGAATCTATTGCGAGGCGGCCGCGTGCGCAAGGGCAAAGCTCGCCGCCCAGCGCCCGCTGGAAACAGCTCCCTCGACGGTCGGGCTCATCGTCCAGTCACCGGCCAGCACGAGGCCTTCTACGCCGCTCCCTTCAACGCGCAGCGCCTGGACCCGGGAGGCATGTCCCGGTGAGACGACGGGGCGCGCCATCCTGTGCCGGTCGACCCTTGCCGCCAGACAGTTCGCGCGGTCCGTGCCGATCACTCGCGCCGAGTCCGCTTGAGCCATGGCGATGAGCACGTCGTCGGAGGTCTCCAGCAGGCTCTCGGCGCTCTGTGCCGCAAACACCTCGGATATGACGGTTGTGCCCGCGGGGGCGTACTCGTCCGCTTTGCTGTTCCCGGCGCAGATCCACGAAGCCCGGAAGCCATCGATGGACGGCAGGAGCACGGGGCCGCCGGGTCCCTGCGGCTGCCCGTCGAATGCCATGTTGACGACAATTGCCGGCGCATATGATGTCTCGCCGACGATCCTGCTCGCGGCCGGCCCGAGCTCTCCGGTCACGCCAGCCACCAGAGGGGCGGGAACAGCGCACACCACGAGGTCGGCCTTGTACTTTCTTGACCTGCCGCCTTCGGTGGGCCTTGCGGTAACGCCGACGACGCTCCCGCCCTCGCGCACGATGCCTGTCGCCTCCATCCCCGTCACGACCTCGGCCTTGCGTGCGAGCGCCGCGGGGAGCGAACCCATGCCCTCCGTGAACCCGCCGGTGCGGTCGCCGAAAGTGTAACGCTGCGCGACCAGGTAGGCCGACTCGGAGATATCATAGAGGCCCGCACCGTGTGCATACAGAGCGACCGGTTCGGCGACGACCTGCCGGTAGCGGCGGGTCGTGCGCTTCGCGAGGTAATCCTCTGCCAGGCGGTTGTCGCCTTTCTGCCACCAGAAAGGGAAGCGGAGGTTATAACCATTGTAGCCACGAAGCAGGCTGGCGCCCACAAATGCCGCGTCCAGGATCCCTGTGCGTCCCATAGCCTTCCATGGGAGCAGAGACGCCGGATTCAGGTCGCGAGGAACGAACTCGGAGAGACTGCCTTCGTGAAAGATGCCCTTGGTCTGGCGGGGAAGCCTGAACTTGTCGCCAAGGCCGTTACGGATGGCGGCGTTCAGAGTGTCGTCGAACGAGTCGTGGAAGTGCTGTGCTCCGGTATCGAAAAGGAAGTCTCCAGAGCGGGCCGTCCGGCACCTACCCCCGACCTCGGCCTCTTTTTCGAGGACGAGAACGCGCCAGCCGTAATCGGACAGCTCTGCAGCGGCTGAGAGGCCGGCAACACCGCCACCTATTACGACAGCTCTACCTCCGCCTCCAGCCACCAAGTATTGAGTCTCCTTGTCAGTCCGGGCCGACCGTCAGATGCCGAGCTTGTCGGCCAGGTAGCCGAGCCCGAGCTCTTCGCACTTCTCGCGCTGCAAGTTCCCGTTCTCGTCCATCTTGCGATACTCGTAGAACTCGCGCTTCATCATGTCGAACTCGGGGATGGAGTCGGTGTGCGGGCCTTCCTCCACGGGCACGCCGAACCTCTCCGGCATGATGTCATCTTCGCCCGCCGAGCCATATAGAGCGAGGATGCCGCGCTTGAGCGCCCAGATTCGCTCTCCGATCCGCATCATCGAGTCGAGGTCGAGGCCCCACCCCGTCACCGCGTTCATCGCTGTGAGGAGGCTGTCCGGGTCCCACGAGACCGCTGTCAGGAGGCACACGACCGCCGAGTTGAATATCTGGCCGAGCTCGGAGGCCCTCGCCGTCAGGTAAGCCTTGCCAACGCTGGACTGCTCATCGAACGGGCCCTCGAGATCGATCTGCGGCATCGCGACCGCGCTGCCCTGCTCCATGTACAGGTTCATGCTCGCGCAGTGGCACGCGCCCCTCGGTGAAGTCGCGTAAGCGAGCGAGAAGCCGTGGAATCCGCGCGGATCGTGCGCCGGGGCGTCCAGGCCCCTGACCTGCACAGCCATTATGGTGGCCTCGGGCCCGATCTCCTCGGAGAGCTTCTTGCTGCCCTCGGCCATGCGCGCCCCGAAGCCTTCCTTCTTCGCCGTCATGTCGATGAGCTTGAGCATCGCGTCAGGGTCGCCCCAGGCGGCCGCTACCCCGTCGCACTCGTCCACTGACAGGAGGCCCTTCTCCTGCGCTTCCATGACCAGCGCGATTATCTCTCCCATTGTGATGGTGTCGATGCCCAGCTTGTTGCAGATCTCGTTTCCGAGGGCGATGCTGGCCAGGTCATCGTTCATCAGGTTGGAGCCCAGCATGCATATGGTCTCGTACTCGGGGCCCGCGCCCTGCTCTACCTTGTAAGGACCTTCCTCTATGGCGACAACGCGCTTGCAGCCGATCGGGCAGGCCCAGCAGGCGTACCCTTTGACGAGGATGTCGTCGGCGTACGTCGGGCCGTTGATCTTGGCGACGATGTCGTCGTCTTCTCCGACCTGCCAGTTCTTGAAAGGCACGTCCCCGAGCATGGCCCCGACCTCGAGGTTCGCGTTGGTCCCGAATGCCTTGAGCGATTCGACGACGAGTGAATCGCCGATGCCCTCCATGACCACTTCGCGCCAGGCTTTCAGCGCATCCGGGTCAGCGATCTCGACCTTCTGGCCGGCGCCTACAACCGCGACCGCCTTCAGGTTCTTTGAGCCCATGACGGCACCCATACCGGTGCGGCCCGCGATGTGGTGCTTGTCGTGGACTATCGCCGCGAACTTGACGCCGATCTCGCCAGCCGGACCGATGGTCGCGACCTTGGCTTTCTTTCCGGTCTCTTCCTTGGACCTCTCCACGAGCGTGTCGACCGTCTGGTAGGTGTCCTTGCCCCAGAGGTCAGAGGCGTCGCGCAGCTCGACCTCGTCACCCTTTATCCAGAGGTAGACCGGCTTGTCCGACTTGCCGGTGAAGATGATGCCGTCGTAGCCGGCCGACTTCAGCTCGACACCGAAGTAGCCGCCGCACGACGCCTCGCCCCACAGGCCGGTCAGGGGAGAGCGCGCGCACACCGCGAACCGATTGCCACCGGGGATGCGCGTTCCGGTCCACGGGCCGGTCATCATGATGAGGGGGTTCTCAGGGCTCAGCGGGTCGACGTCGCCGGGCCAGCGGTCCAGGTAAATCTTGGCCGCGAGACCGGAGCCACCC
>Ga0209747_1000383_pt1 | contig 24319 bp, 24 predicted proteins | sample BarGraNGADG00311_FD_184498 | JGI IMG/M metagenome (GOLD analysis project Ga0209747, IMG submission 184498) | Arctic peat soil microbial communities from Barrow, Alaska - Barrow Graham LP Ref core NGADG0011-311 (SPAdes) (version 2) | ecosystem: Environmental > Terrestrial > Soil > Wetlands > Peat...
CTCGCCGATCTGAGGGCCTGCGGCCTGGGACACCTCGTCGCCATGGCCGGGCTGCACGTCGGCTCCGCCGCCATCCTGGTGTTGGCGATCGCCGGCGTCCTCGGCCTGGGGCGCCGCTGGCGATTCGTGCTTGCCTGCCTGGCGGCGCTGGCCGTGCTCTCTCTGTCTGATTTCAGGCTCTCGGCGATGCGGGCCACGATAATGGCGGGCGCCTGTTTCGCCGGCTCGATGCTGGGACGCCGGTACAACCCGCTCATCGGGGTCTCGCTGGCGGGGATGGCGATGCTGTGCGCGAATCCCAGGGCGATATGCGACTCGAGCTTCCAGTACTCGTTCGCGGCGGCCCTGGGGATCGTGCTGGTCGCATCCAGGCGCGGTCCCCACGACAGGCGCAGCAAGGCAGGGCTGGCGGTGGCGGTCTGCGCCGGAGCCCAGCTTGGGATACTCCCTCTGATAGTGATCAAGGGAGAGCCGGCCCCGGTCTCGGCCCTCCTGGCGAACCTGCTGGTCGTCTGGCTCGTCGGCGCGATTCTGCTTGCCGGTTGGGCCACGGCATTGCTAACCGCTGTCAGCATGCCGGTCGCGCGTGCGGCCTCAGTCATGCCCGCGGCCCTGGCGCGCTACGTCATGGCCGTAGCTTCAACCTGCGCGCGGCTGCCGGGGGCGGGGTTGCACATGGGCGCCCTATCCGCGGCGGCCCTGGTGTTCTACGCCGCGGCACTGGTGATGTTCGCGTCGCGCCGGCGCGGCTCCTCGCTGCTCAAGCCCGCGGTCGCCCTCGGAGTCTCGGCCGTCCTGGTCCTTTTCGGGTGCTTCCCGCTGGTGCAGACCGTAGGAATGCCAAGGATGACCGTGCTGGACGTCGGTGAAGGTGACGCCGCGCTCCTGCAGGCGGAGGGAACGACTGTCCTCGTCGACGGGGGCCCCGACCCCAACGTCATCGTCGCCAAACTGCGGTCGCGCGGGGTCAGCCACGTCGACCTGATGGTGGCGAGCCACCCGCACGCCGATCACTGCGCGGGCCTGGTCCAGGTGATGAGGAGCATGCCGGTGGGCAGGCTGCTGGAGCCCGGAGAGTTCAGCGGCGTCGGTGGAGCGTACGAAGATCTCCTCGCTCTGGCAGCGCGGAGGGGGGTGCCTGTAACCGTGGCAGCGGTCGGCCAGTCCCTTTCGCTCGGTGCGCGGTTCACCCTGGAAGTGCTCTTCGCGCCCTCCAGGCTGCCGGTCCCCCCAGAAAACCTGAACGACTGTTCCATAGTGGCCATGGCAGAGGTGGAAGGAGCCCGCGTGCTGTTCACGGGTGACATCGAGGCCGACGCGCAGCAGACGCTTTTCCACGACAGCCCCTCGATGGCTTGCGACGTCATCAAGGTACCTCACCAGGGAGCGGCGAACGCGGCCACCGCCGCCCTGCTGGACGCCTCCAGGCCCGCAGTCGCGACGATATCGGTCGGAAGGGACAACGAGTACGGGCACCCGTCGAAGAAGTGCCTCGACCTCCTGGCGTCCCGCGGGGTGAAGGTCGCCCGCACCGACTTGTCCGGTGACATAGTGATAACGATGGGCAATGGTAGAATTGGGATGCAAACCAGCAGGCGGTGAGTCTTGGCCAAGAAGCGTGTCGAAAAAATCGAAGACCTGAACAACGTCTACTACGTCTACGGGGACGAGGAGCTCCTCATCCAGCAGGCGCTCGACCGGCTCAAGGCGCTCTTCGGCGCGGAGGCGGACGCCGACTTCAACCTCGAGGTGATAGACGCCGCCGCCATGGGCGCGGACCATGTGGTCGACGCGGCCGAGACCATACCGCTCATGTCGCCCCGCCGCCTGGTCATAGCCCGCGGCGCCGAGACCCTGAGCAAGAAGGAGCAGGAGGTCATCAACTCCTACCTCGACCGCGCCAACCCCGCCACGGTGCTGGTACTCGCGGCCTGCGGCTCGGGGCCGGGTGAGAGGGACTCGGGCGTCATCAAGAAGGTCGAGTCATCCCCGCTCTACAAGAAGGTGGTGGCCGCGGGCGGCGAGCCGCTCAAGTTCTCGTTCGGCGCCAGGGGACGGCAGAAGAAGGTGTCGGACTGGGTGACCGAGGAGTTCGACAGGCGTGGCAAGACGATACAGCCCGCCGCGCGCGACATGTTGCTCGAGATGGTGGGCAGGGAGCTCCGCGACCTGGAGGACGCGGTCGAGCGCGTCTGCCTTTACGCCGCGGACAGCGCCAGCGTGGGGTGCGACGAGATCACGCAGGTGGTGGTCCCCTCGGCCGAGCAGGGGATCTTCGAGCTGGTCGACTCCGTCGCCGACCGGCGCCGCGACCTCTCGCTCTACCTCCTGAACAAGCTCATCCGCCAGGGGGAGAGCCCCCAGCGGATATTCAGCCTGCTGCTCCGCCAGTTCAGGCTCATCGCGCGCACCAAGTCGCTCGCGCGCGACCACGAGTACGGAGACATCGCATCCACCCTGGGCATCCCCCCGTTCCTGGTGGGCAAGTGCCTTAAGCAGTCGGCGAGGTTCTCGGCCGAGAGGCTGCGGTCGGCGTTCGGGGAGTTCAGGCGAGCGCAGGTGGAGATGCACTCCAACCGCTACCTGGGCGAAAAGGAGTACCAGGGAGCGATACTGGAGATGCTCATCGTGAAGATCATCGGGTGAGGGAGCCCGACGCGACTACTTGACGCCGGACAGAGCCTTGGACATCCTGGATTTCTTGTTGGCGGCCTTGTTCTTGTGGATGACGCCCTTGGAGGCGGCCTTGTCCAGGGCTCGGGAAGCTATCAGGAACCTCTCCTTTGCGGCGTCCGCCTCGCCGGCGTCGCAGGCGGCCTCGAACTTCTTGATATCGGTCTTGAGGGCTGAGCGCACGTCTTTATTGCGAAGGCGCTGGTCCTCCGATTTGCGCATCCTCTTCCACTGCGACTTGATGTTTGGCATTACCTCTTCCTCGCCAGGGTCGTATTCTTGCTCTTGCAGGAACGCCCGCATTGATGCGGTTCGTTTGGATACCGACGAATTGTAGCACAGGCGTATTTCAGTGTCGACAAGACGGCGAGGCGCCCCAGGCGGGCAAAACAGGCGATTCCATCTGCTATCATTGAGGCCCGGAGGTGAGAATCCTGGACCCGTCGCACATACGGAACTTCTGCATCATCGCGCACATAGACCACGGCAAATCGACGCTCGCGGACCGGTTCCTCGAGATCACCGGCGCCATCGAGCCGGGCATGGCGCGCCCGCAGTTCCTGGACCGCATGGATCTTGAGCGCGAGCGCGGCATAACCATCAAGGCGCAGGCGGTCCGGCTTTCCTACGAGTTGGCCGGGCAGACCTACGAGCTCAACCTCATCGACACACCGGGACACGTCGACTTCAACTACGAGGTGTCTCGGACGCTTGCCGCCTGCGAGGGCGCGGTCCTGCTGGTGGACGCGGCCCAGGGGGTCGAGGCGCAGACGATCGGGAACCTGCACCTGGCCCGGGAGAACGGGCTGAGGATAATTCCCGTGATAAACAAGGTGGACCTCCCCTCTGCCGAGCCCGAGCGGGTGCGCGAGGAGGTCGTCGACATTCTGGACGTGGAGCCCGCCGACGTGATGTTCTGCTCCGCCAAGACGGGCGAGGGCGTGAGGGCCGTGCTCGAGTCGATCATCGCGCTGGTGCCGCCGCCTTCCGCGGGCGAGGACGCCAGGCTGCGCGCGCTGGTTTTCGACTCCACCTACGACCAGTACCGCGGCGTGGTGACATTCGTGCGCGTCGTCTCGGGCAGGCTCGAGGAGGGCGCCGAGATCGGCATGATGGCTGCGGGGAGCCAGGCCGTCGCCGAGACGGTGGGCTACCTCTCACCGGACATGGTGCGTGCCGACTCGCTCTCCGCCGGCGAGGTCGGGTTCGTCGCCACGGGGATCAAGGACGTATCCAAGCTGCCGGTGGGGGACACGCTGACCGTGTCGGCCGACGCGGCGACCGAGCCGCTGCCGGGCTACCGGGAGCCCAAGCCCGTCGTCTTCGCCGGCTTGTTCCCGATAGAGAACAAAGATTACCTGAACTTGAGGGAGGCGCTGGCCAAGCTGAGGCTGAACGACTCCTCGTTCACGTATGAGCCTGAGACCTCGCAGGCGCTCGGCTTCGGCTTCCGCTGCGGATTCCTGGGGCTGCTGCACATGGAGGTGGTGCGCGACAGGCTGGAGCGGGAGTACGACCTCGAGCTCATAATCACGCCGCCCAACGTGGTGTACAGGGTCACCGACAAGGCCGGCGAGGTGATTGTGGTCAAGAACCCCTCGGAGATGCCGCCGGCGAACTCCGTCGCCAAGGTCGCCGAACCCTATGTCTCGCTGCTGCTCATAATGCCCGGCGAAATGGTGGGACCCGTGATGGAGCTGTGCCAGCAGAGGAGGGCTCTGTACCGCGATATGGTCTACCTCTCCACCAACCGGGTGGAGCTGAGCTACGACATGCCGCTGGGCGAGATGGTCTCGGGCTTCTACGACCAGCTCAAGTCCAGGTCCAGGGGATACGCGTCGCTGGACTACGAGCTGGAGGACTACCGCGAGGGGCCGCTGGTCAAGCTCGAGATAATGGTGCACGGAGAGGTGGTCGACGCTTTTTCCACCATTGTGCCCAGGGACAGGGCGCAGGCCCGCGGCCGCGAGCTGGCGGCCAAGCTCAAGTCGGTGATACCCCGCCAGCTTTTCGAGCTCGCGATCCAGGCTTCCGTCGGCGGTCGCATCATCTCGCGGGAGACGCTGCCAGCGCGCAAGAAGGACGTCACCGCCAAGTGCTACGGCGGCGACATCACCCGCAAGAGGAAGCTCTGGGAGAAGCAGAAGGCAGGCAAGAAGCGCATGAAGATGGTGGGCAGGGTGGAGATACCTCAGGAGGCTTTCGTCGCCATGATAAAGAGCGAGGAGAGCGGAACGCAGGGCACCGGCCGCTGAGAGATGTCATTAGCAGTCGGCCGGCCTGAGTGCTAAAATCAGGGCCGGTTCCGCCTTATAAAGGCAGGTACGCATGGCGACGGAGATCGATGGCAGAAAGAAGAAGATCCTACTGGCGGTCGTCCAGAACTTCGTTTTGACGGGCAGGCCGGTGGGTTCCGGCGCGGTGGCGCAGTCGGCCGACGTGGCTGTCAGTGCCGCGACCATCAGGAACGAGCTGTCCGCCCTGGAGGAGATGGGCTTCCTGCGGCAGCCCCACACCTCCGCGGGGCGCGTTCCCACGGACGTCGCCTACCGCTACTACGTGGACAGCCTGATGGAGCAGCCCCGGCCCTCGGGCCGCGACGCCGAGGCTATCGAGCGGCTGTTCGCCGCGCAGACGCGTGAGATCGAAGGACTCTTCCAGGAGGCGTCGGTGCTGCTGTCGAGGCTGACGCACACCACCGCGATAGTGTTCGCCCCTTTCAGCTCGGCCGACGCGGTGCGCCACATCGACCTCGTCAGGCTCTCAGACCAGCGGGTGATGCTCATCATCATCACCGCCAGGGGCCAGGTGGGAAGGCAGTTGCTGCGCCTGTCCCGCCCGGTGACCGGCGACACCCTGCAGAGGGTGGCGGCGTTCACGGACCGAGTACTCACGGGCCTGACCTCTGACCGCATCGACGCGGGCGATCTGCTCAGAAGAGGCAAGTTCGGCTCCGCAGGCTCGGAGCTGGTGCGCGCGGCGGCCGAGGCCGTGGTGGAGTACATGGGCTCGATAGAGGAGAGGGTCTTCATCGGCGGGACCGCCAACATCGTCGACAGCGCCACGCCCGAGTGGGCCCAGACGCTGCTCGAGGCTATGGAGAAGCAGTACTTCATCCTCGACCTGTTGAAGGACCTCCTCCACGAGCGCCGGCTGACGGTGCGCATCGGAGAGGAGAACAGGCTTCGCGAGCTGCAGAGGTACTCGTTCGTGGGCACGAGCTACCCCTTGGGGCACGGGCTCCTCGGCTCGCTGGGAGTGGTCGGGCCCACGTCGATGGACTATGCAAGGACCATCGGCATGGTCGAGTACATGGCCGAGAACCTGGGGCGGACGATGTTCAACCCCAAGGGCTGAGAGCTAAAGAAGCGAGCGCGGTTCTGTGCAGAACGAGATAGACAGAGACCTCTATGACATACTGGGCGTCGGCCAGGGAGCCTCGGCGGGCGAGATCAAGAGCGCCTACCGCAGGAAGGCGCACGAATGCCACCCCGACGTCGCGCACCACGACCCCGACGGCGAGCACAAGTTCAAGGAGCTCAGCTTCGCCTACGAGATCCTCTCCGATCCGGAAAAGCGCCGCACCTACGATAACTTAGGGCTGGACGGCCTCAAGCGCGGGGCCGGGATAGACTTCGACGGGTTCGGCTCGATCTCTGATCTGTTCGACGTCTTCTTCGGCGAAGGTTTCGGCTCCGGGTTCGGCTCGCCAGGGCGGCGCAGGCCGCAGCGACGAGGCCGCCAGAGCGGACGCGACATGGAGATGCTGGTGGTGGTGTCCCTGGCGGACGTTCTTGATGGCGCCGAGAAGGAGGTCGATCTGACCCGGATGGCGACCTGCTCCGATTGCGACGGCTCCGGCATGAAGCCGGGCTCGCAGATGAGCAGGTGCTCCGCCTGCCAGGGGACCGGCGAGGTCCGTCGCACGCAGCGCAACATCTTCGGCACCTTCATACGCGCACAGGTCTGCTCCACCTGCATGGGGGCGGGCGAGGTCATCACCGACCCCTGCTCCGGCTGCGGCGGGGTGGGGCGCAGGAGCCTGACCGAGAAACTGCAGGTATCGGTGCCCCCCGGCGTCGAGAGAGGCGACAGGCTGAGGGTGCGCGAGAAGGGGGAGGGCGGAGTGCGCGGCGGCGCGAACGGCGACCTCTACGTGGTCATCGACGTCGCCGGAGACCCGCGCTTCCAGCGCGACGGCACCAGGCTCTACTCCAGGGCCACGGTAGAGATGGTCGATGCCGCCCTGGGCGCCGAGATCGCGGTAGGATCGATCGACGGCGAGTTCTCGCTCAAGGTCCCGGCCGGGACGCAGCATGGAGACGTGCTCAAGGCCAGGGGCAAGGGCCTGCCCCCCAGGTACGGCGGAAAGCGCGGAGACATGTCGGTGGTCGTGGACGTCAAGGTTCCCAGGAAGATCACGGCCGAACAGAAGAAGCTGCTCGAGTCATACCGCCAGGCGGGAAAGGAGAGGGCGAGGAAGTGAGCCCGAGGGCTCGACCCCGTCCGCACACCATGGGACTGCCCGTCTTCTACGCCTCAAAAGAGGACATCGACATCGGCCGAGGCACCATCACTCTCTCCAGCGCCGACGCCAGGCACTTGACTCGCTCGCTGCGCGCACGCGAGGGCGATCACCTGGTCGTGGGCGACGCGATGGGCACGCTGTATGAGTCGAAGCTCGGCTCGCCCATGGACGAACCGGTGCGATGCACCATCGTATCGGAGTGCTACGTGCCCCCCGAAAGGCCGCAGATGGTGCTGTTCCAGGCGATGTCCAGAAACCAGACCATGGACGAGACGATCGCCAGGGCCGCGGAGTCCGGCGCGTCCCGCGTGGTGCCCTTCACGTCGAAGCGTTCCCCGGTCGAGGCGGTGCGGAAGAGCTCGGGAAGGCTCGCCAGATGGCTGAAGATAGCCCGCGAGAGCTCCAAGGTGGCGCGGCGCGCGTGGCCGCTGGAGATGCGCCCTCCGGTCGGCGGGCTGCTGGACGAGGCGGCCATGAGGACGGTCGGCGAGTGCGTCATCCTCTGGGAGGACGAGGAGAGGCGCGCGTTCGCAGACTCGCTGCCCGACGAGCCGCCCCGCTCCATCGGGCTGATCGTGGGACCCGAGGGAGGGCTCGAGGGCTCCGAGGTCGACGTCCTGCGGACCCTCGGCGCCAGGACCGCGACTCTTGGCGGGCTGAACTTGCGGGCCCAGAGCGCGGGCTCCTACGGCGTCATGATCGCCCGCTATCATTACGGGCTCCTCGCCCCCGGGACGGCAGCGGATGAGTAAGAGGACCTACCGCCTCACCACCTTGGGCTGCAGGGTCAACAAAGCCGACTCCCTCGCGCTAGAGCGAGACCTCGCGGACCGGGGATACGTTCGAGCTCGGGCCGATGCTGTCCCGGACCTCTGGGTGGTGAACACCTGCGCCGTCACCTCGGCGGGGATGAAGAAGTCCCGCAAGGCGGTGCGCAGGTGCGCCGCGTCTGGCGCGAGGGTCATAGTGACCGGTTGCGGAGCGGACCTGGAGCCTTCCGCCTTTATAACCGGGGGAGTGGAGGCGGTCCTGGCGAACCGCGACAAAGGGTCGCTGGCCGCCGAGGCCTGCGGACCCGCCGGCGGTCCCGGGGCGTCTGAGCCGTGGGCGCCCGAGGAACTGGCGCGTGTGCCGGTGAAGGTGCAGGAAGGCTGCGCCCGCTTCTGCTCTTACTGCATCGTTCCTTACCTGAGGCCTTCCCCCTACAGCAGGCCGGTGCAATCCGTGGTCGAAGAGGCGCGCGCGATCGCGTCAGGCGGCGCCGGCGAGATAATCCTCTGCGGGATAGACCTGGGAAGCTACTCGGACCCGGAGACCGGCGCGGGCGTCGACGTCCTGGCCGGCCGGGTGCGCGAGGCGGCCCCGGGGCTCTGGGTAAGGCTGAGCTCGATCGAGCTGTCCGATGTCACCGAGCCGCTGCTGGAGCAGATGCGCAAACAACGGATCTGCAGGCACCTTCACATCCCGCTGCAGAGCGGGGACGCCGGAGTGCTGCGGGCGATGGGCAGGGTTTACACCCCGGAGGCGTTCGCGGAGCGCGTCGAGGAGATAAGAGACTCCGTTCAGGACATCGCGATCACCAGCGACGTGATGGTCGGCTTCCCTCCAGAGGACGAGGCCGCCTTCCGGAACACGCAGGCGTTGGTCGAGCGGCTGCGCTTCTCGCGGCTGCACGTCTTCAAATATTCACCCAGGCCGATGACAAAGGCATTCGAGCTGGGTGACCCGGTCCCGCCGCCGGTGAAAGCGGCGCGGGCGCAGGCCCTGCGCGAGGCCGCTCAGCGCGTGGCCGGCGAGTTCCACGCCGCCCTGGTTGGTCGTATAATCCCAGTGTTGGTGGAAGACACCATGGACAGCGAGCCAGGCATGCTGTTCGCCAGGGCCGAGAGCTTCGCGGGAGCCGTCTTCGAGGGCCCCGCGGAGGTGATCGGAAAGGTAATCGATCTCGAGGTAACGTCATCGGACGCCTCCCTGGTGCGCGGAGAGATGGTGTCGAGGCGGGACGGACTGGAGGATGAGTTCATTGGCTGATGACTGCCTGTTCTGCAGGATAGTGCGCAAAGAGGTGGGCAGCGACATAATCGACGAGAAGCCGACGGCCATAGCCTTCAGGGACGTCAGCCCCCAGGCCCCGGTGCACGTGCTGATCGTGCCCAGGGAACACATCCCGACCATCGCGGACCTGATCAGCGTGCCCAACTCCTGCGAGATACTGTCCGACATATTCTCGCTGGTCAACGACATCGCTGTGAGCGAGGGGATATCACAGAGCGGATACAGACTGGTCGCCAACGTCGGCGAGGAGGCGGGTCAGGCGGTCGACCACCTGCATTTCCACCTTCTGGGCGGACGGTTCATGGGATGGCCGCCCGGCTAAGAGCAAGGCAAGTAAAAATGGGATTGAAGGAACAGCTGACGGTGGACATGAAGACGGCCCTCAAGGCCGGTGACAAGCTCAGGCTATCTACGGTGCGCATGATGCTCTCCGAGGTCAAGAACGCCGAGATAGCAAAGCGCGGCGAGCTGAACGACGAGGAGTCCGCCGCGGTTGTGGCGCGCGAGGCGCGCAGGCGCAAGGAAGCCATCGAGGAGTTCGGCAAGGGCGGGAGGCAGGACCTGGTCGACAAGGAGACTGCCGAGCTGGCCGTCATAGAAGAATACATGCCCGAACAGATATCTGAGGATGAGGTACGCAAGATAGTGGCCGAGACTATCGCGGAGGTGGGAGCGACCTCGCCCGCGGACCTCGGAAAAGTCATGGGCAAGTTGATGCCGAAGGTCAAGGGAAAGGCCGACGGCAAGATGGTAAACCAACTGGTACGAGAGATGCTTCAAAGTTGAGCGGAATCATAACGGTCGCAGGTGGCGCAAGAGATAGGATGGTCCTGTCGGCTTGCGCTTTTCCTACAAGGGGTGAGCTCATCAGTTGACTGAAGTGGTCGAAGTCAAGATGGTGGTCCCGCACAACCAGCCGATGGTCGGACTGCTGGGCCAGGAGGACAGGTTCCTCAAGATGGTCGAGGACGCCTTCAGCTGTCGGATCGTCGCGCGGGGCAACGAGATAGACATCAAGGGGGACGCCCAGGAGACGGACTCCTGCACCCACCTGTTCGAGGAGCTGATCGAGCTGCTCGAGGAGGGCCTGGTGATCACCACCGAGAACCTCGCCATCGCGATCGACATGGTTCGCCGGGGCGAGGAGCTCAAGCCCACCGAGGTCTTCAAGGAGGCCGTGCTCACCGCGCGCGGCAAGATAATCCGGCCCAAGACGGTCGGCCAGAAGAAGTACGTGGAGATGATGCGCTCCGCCACCATCGTCTTCAGCATCGGCCCCGCCGGCACCGGCAAGACCTACCTGGCGCTGGCCTACGCGGTGCAGTGCCTGCTCGACAAGAGAGTTAACCGGCTCATACTCACCAGGCCCGCGGTCGAGGCGGGGGAGAAGCTGGGCTTCCTCCCGGGCGACCTCTACCAGAAGGTGGACCCTTACCTGAGGCCGCTGTACGACGCGCTCTACGAGATGCTCGGCGCCGAGAAGTTCCACAGGATGATGGACCAGGGGATCATAGAGGTGGCCCCTCTCGCGTTTATGAGAGGCCGCACCCTCAATGACTCCTTCATCATCCTGGACGAGGCCCAGAACACCAGCCCCGAGCAGATGAAGATGTTCCTGACCAGGCTCGGCTTCGGCAGCCGCGCCGTCATAACAGGCGACGTGACGCAGATCGACCTTCCCAAGGAGATGGAGTCGGGGCTCAGGGTCGTGCGGGACATCCTGCTGGACATCGATGGAGTGTCGTTCTCCACCCTGGACGCCAGCGACGTGGTGAGGCACAAGATAGTGCAGCAGATCGTCGAGGCGTACAAGGACTACGAGACGAGGCGCGAGCCGGGCACTCCCGGTAGATGACATGAGCTTCAAGAAGAAATACCTCGATATGGTCGCCGAGATGAGGACGCGGGCGCGCAGACTCACCCTGGCCAACCGCCGTCTGATAGTCGCTTCGATCATCTTCGTGCTGCTGGTGGTGATAATGTCCTTCGTCATATCACCGTTCGGGTTCCTGATCGAGAAGGGCAAGGCAAGCCCGCGGGCTGTCCTCGCCCCCAGGACCGTTCAGTATATCGATAAGGCCAAGACCAGCGAGCAGAGAGCGGCGGCGGCGGCCGCGGTCCAGGACGTTTACGTCGTCGACCAGATGCCGGCCAGCCAGGCGATCGCGCAGATTCAGAACCTGTTCAACGCCGTGGCGGACACGGCCCCCTCCACGCAGACGCCGCAGCAGAAAGTGGACCAGGTCGAAAGCCGCGTCACCGACGCCGGACTGGCGTCCGCGGCCCCGGGCCTTCTGGCGCTGACTCCCGACCAGCTGCGGACCACCCGGGACGCCGTGGTCCAGGCGGTGACGCAGACGATGGGCAAGGGGGTCTCCTCGGATTCGCTGGACGATGCCCGCGCCCAGGCCGCCACGGCCGCGGCGAACGCGGCCAACGATGCGGCTGTCGCTCAGATCGCCGGGCAGGTGGCGTCGAGTGCCATCACCACCGACCTGGTGCTGGACAGCAGGGAGACGGCGCGCAGGAAGAAGGCGGCAAGCGAGGCGATAAAGTCGGTCATCACCACCAAGCTGCAAGGCGAGGTCATAATCAACAAAGGAGAGGTGGTCACGGCTGACGAGGTCGACCTGTTGAAGAGCCTGGGGTTCCACGCCTCGAGCTTCACCCCGCTGAACGTCCTGTTCACGGCGGCGCTGGTGCTGCTGATATTCGCCGCTATGGGGATGTACCTGGCGAGGTTCAGGCGGACGCAGTACGACAGCCCTGGTCTGCTGCTCCTGCTCGGCTCGACGGTGGTGGTCTATGCGGTGGCGGCGAAGCTGCTGACGGTAGCCTCGAGCAGCTGGGCGCCTTTCTGGGGCTTCCTGATGCCCACCGCGGCCGTGGCGACATTGGTGGCGGTCCTGTTCGACAGCGGGACGGCGCTCGTCGTCACCGGAGTGTGCGCGATCCTCACCGGGGTCATCACCGGCGGAAACTTCTCGCTGGTGACTCTCTCGTTCCTGGGCGGCTTCTTCCCGTCACTTTACGCCGCCCGTACTTCGACCCGTCACCAGCTGCGAAGGATCGGTCTCTACACGGCCTTCTGGGTCGCCGCGGTGGCGCTGGTGGCCACCGCGCTGACACCGACGCGCCAGGGCCTGCTTCTCAACTCCGGCATCGGCTTCTTGAACGGGGCCTTCTGCGCGGTCGTCGCCATGGGGTGCCTGCCGTTTCTGGAGACGACGTTCAGGGTGACCACGCACACCTGGCTGCTTGAGCTGGCCTCTCCGGAGCAGGACCTCCTCAAGGAGCTCTCGCTCAAGGCGCCGGGAACATACTCGCACAGCATGATGGTCGCAAACCTGGCGGAGGCGGCCGCGCGCGAGATCGGCTGCGACCCGCTGCTCGCCAGGGTCGCGGCTTATTACCACGACGTCGGCAAGGTCAGGCGCCCGCAGTTCTTCGTGGAGAACCAGACACCGGAGGAGAACCCTCACGCCGGGCTGAGCCCCAACCTGAGCACCATAATCATCATCGCCCACGTGAAAGACGGGGTGGAGATGCTCGAGGCCGAGCACTTCCCGCCGGACCTGGTGGAGATCATCAAGGAGCACCACGGAACCAGCCTGGTCCGTTACTTCTACGAGAGCGCGCTGGAGGTCGAGGATGGCCCCGTCGACGAGTCGAGGTTCCGCTATCACTTCCCCAGGCCGCACCGCCGCACCGCCGGGATCCTGATGCTGGCCGACTCGCTCGAGGCCGCGGCAAGGTCGCTTCAGCAACCCTCAGCCACCGCGATAGAGCAGACGGTCGAGCGGATAGTGCAGGGCAAGCTGGACGACGGGCAGCTGGACCAGTGCGATCTCACGTTCGACGAGCTGAAGCGGGTCGAACGGATTTTCGCCAGGATATTGCTGGGCACCCACCATCCGAGGATCGACTACCCGTCCGCGTCGGCTAAGGGAATGAGGGAGAATGGTCGTAAGAATAGGCGTGCGGCGCAAGGGCGCCCGGCGTGAAGCGCGCCGCCTGCGGCGCTCGCTGGTCCGGATGATGGAACAGCTGGCCCCCGGCAGGGACCTGGAGCTGAGCGTTTCGCTCGTCTCGGATGGCGAGATCGCCGTGCTCAACAGCGAGCACATGGGGCTCGACGAGCCCACCGACGTGCTATCCTTCCCGCTGATGGACCGTGACGAGCTGCGACAGGCGGGCGGCCCGGGCATGGGTCCCGAGCCGATCGGCGACATCGTCATCAGTCTCGACGCCGCCGGGCGGCAGGCCTCGGAGCGCGGGCTGACAGCATATGACGAGATCGAGCTGCTCGCCGCGCACGGATTGCTCCACCTGTTCGGCTACGACCACCTGGGGCCGGCCGAGTCGGCCGAGATGGCTCGGAAAGAAAGAGAGCTCCTCGGGCGAAGTATAATTGGTGAGGTGACAGGAGAGGGTTAGATGGCCATTGCCTTGGGCATTGCGGGCCTCGTCATACTGATCATCTTCGCCGCCTTCCTGGCGGCGGCGGAGACAGCGATGGTGAGGGTAAGCCGAATACGCGTAAAGTACCTGGTCGAGAAGAAGGTCGACAAGGCCGCGAAGCTCGACCGGCTGATAAGGGACCCTGACTACTTCCTGCCCCCCTTGTTGCTGCTGGTCCTGGTGGTACAGCTGACGTCCGCGTCCCTGGCGACCTACGTCACCACCAAGATCACGCACAACGCCGGCATCGGCGTGACGGTGGGAACCCTGGTAATCGCGGTCTTCATGTTCGTGTTTGCCGAGCTGGTGCCCAAGGCGGTGGCCAGCCACGAGTCAGAGCGTGTGGCGCTCAGTCTCACCCGGCCGGTCTCCGCGCTGACCTGGTTCCTGCACCCGGTGGCGGCTCTGTTCCAGCTGGTGGCGAAGGGGATCCTGCGAGTGTTCACTGGCGAGCCGCTCAAGAGCGAGCTGATCATCAGTGACGAGGGTGAGATCAGAGCGATGGTGACCGCCGCGGAGGAGCACGACATCATCGAGATGGAGGAGAAGGACATGATCCACTCCGTCTTCGAGTTCTCCGACACCATGGTGCGCGAGGTGATGGTGCCCCGCCCTGACATGGTTGCCCTTCCGGCGACCGCGACGGTAAAGGACGCGCTCAACGTCACCATCGAGCACGGCTACTCTCGAATACCGGTCTACGGGTCGAACCTCGACGAGATACTGGGGATCCTCTACGCCAAGGACCTGATCCAGTACCTGCAGACCAGCGAGCTGGACAAGCCAGTGTCGCAGGTCGTGCGCGACGCGTTCATAATCCCGGAGACCAAGATCCTCTCGGACCTGCTGCGGGAGCTGAGGAAGAGAAAGGTCCACATCGCCATAGTGGTCGACGAGTACGGCACTGTGGTGGGACTGGTGACGATCGAGGACCTCCTGGAGGAGATCGTCGGAGAGATATTCGACGAGTTCGACCGCGAGATAAACCTGGTCGAGAAAGTCGAGGAGAACCGCTACCGGGTGGACGCGCGGGTCAACCTCGACGACCTCAACGAGATACTGCAGATAGACCTTCCCGATGAGGAGGACGTGGATACCGTCGGCGGCCTGGTGCTCAAGGTGCTGGGCCACCTGCCCGTTCCGGGCGAGACCCTCACCTATAACGGCGTAGCGATCAGGGTCGAGAAGGTCAGGAGCAACCGCATCACCAAGGTGCTCTTCGACATCCTGCCGCCCGCGCCCGAGGGCGGCGACTGACGGCCATGCTCGAGAAGATCGAACAGGCAGGCCTGACCGTGGTCACGGCCCCGGAGCTCGAGAGGAGCGCGGGGATCGTGGTCGCTTTCACCGGCAGGCGCGGGGGCGTCAGCGCCGGTCCCTTCGAGAGCCTCAACCTTTCGTATGCCGTAGGCGACCAGCGACGCTCGGTGGACGATAACAGGGAAGCGGTCGCGAGAGCCATCGGAGTGCCGCTGGCCCGCTGGGTGCTGGGCATGCAGGTGCACGGCACCGCGGTCGCCAGGGTGGGTCAGGCCGATCTCGGCAGGGGAGGGATGGACCACGCCTCCGGGATACCTCGGACCGATGCCCTTGTCACGCTGACGCCGGGCATGGCCCTGGCCGTCCTCACCGCGGATTGCCTTCCGATCGTGCTGGTAGCTCCGGACGTCCCCGCGGTTGGTGTTGTCCACGCCGGATGGCGGGGGGTGCTTGCGGGAATCCCACGCGCCGGCGCTGAAGCTCTTTCCAGGTGCGCCGGCGGAGACCTGGCGGGTAGCGTCGCCATGATAGGGCCTCACATAGGACCGTGCTGCATGGAGGTGGATGCCGACCTCGCCTCCACCTTCGCACGCGAGTTTGGCGCCGGGGTCGTCGAGGGGCGGTTCCTGGACCTGGCGGCGGCGTGCGCCTCGCAGCTCGAAGGCGTGGGCATCCCGCCGGGGAACATATATAACAGCGACGAATGCACCATGTGCACCGATGATTATTTCTCGCACAGGAGGGACGCAGGCTGCGGCAGGCAGGGAGCGTTCGCGGCGATCAGGCGGTGACGGGTGATGGCAGCCGACGACGCCAGGGCCAGGATAGTAGCGCGCGGCAGGGTCCAGGGGGTCTTCTTCAGGGCCGAGACGCATGACATGGCCCGGCGGCTCCGGCTTGCGGGATGGGTGATGAACCGGCCCGACGGAGCAGTGGAAGCCGCCTTCGAGGGGCCCAGGCGGTATGTCGAGCAGGCGATCGAGTGGTGCCGGCAGGGCCCGCCCGCAGCGCGCGTCGAATCGGTAGATATTTCCTGGGAGGCGCCTCAGGGTGAGACGTCCTTCGAGGTCCACTACGCGTGAGGCAGGCGTCCCGGGGGCCGGGTTCAAAGGAATAGAACGTGGAGCAAGCGAAAAATATGAAGAAATACATTGCGGATAACGTCGCGAGCCTGAACTCGCGGATCCGTGATGCCGAGGTCAGGGCAGGCCGGCCGTCCGGGTCGTCCAGGCTGCTGGCGGCGACGAAGAACAGGAGCGTCGAGGAGATACTGGCGGCCGTCGAGGCGGGGGTGAGGCTCCTCGGGGAGAACAAGGTCCAGGAGCTGGTCGAGAAAGAGCCGGCGGTCAAGGGCCTGGCCGAGATGCATTTCATAGGGCACCTGCAGCGCAACAAGGTGCGGCAGGTGGTCGGGCTGGTCGATCTGATCCATTCACTGGACAGTGAGCGGCTGGCGGTGGCGATAGATGACAGGGCGGGGGCGCTGGGCCTGCGCCAGAGGGTTTTGCTGCAGGTTAACGTGGCCGGTGAGGAGAGCAAGTCGGGGATAAGCCCGGCGGAGGCGCCGGAATTCGTGGCCCGGCTGGCGGGGTTGCCAAACATAGAGCCGGTGGGACTGACCACGATCGCTCCGCTGGCCGAGGATGCAGACGAGGTGCGCTGGGTCTTCCGGGAGCTGCGCGAGCTCGGAGAGGATCTGGCGGAGAGGATCGAGTGGTTCGAGTGTTCGGAGCTCTCGATGGGGATGACGGATGATTTCGAGGTTGCCGTCGAGGAAGGTTCGACGATAGTCCGTATCGGGACCGCGCTTTTCGGTCCTCGCGCGAGTGGCCGGCTGTCAGTCAAGGAGGTCGAGTAAATGCCCGGATTCTGGGGCAGGGTAGCTGAGTGGCTTGGGCTCAAAGAGCCCGACGAGTTCGGGGAGATGAGAGCTCGAGAGGAAGCGGTGGAGGAGATTTCGGACAGGGTACCCCGCCGGAGGGGTTCCGAGAGGATACTGCAGCCTGTTCCGGAGACGTCCTCCAAGGTGCACGTGATAGAGCCCAAGAGCTTCAACGACGCGGAGCAGATCGGCGCCAAGTTCAAGAACGACACTCCGGTGATCGTGAACCTGCAGAGCATCGACCGAGACCTCGCCAAGCGACTCATCGACTTCGTCAGCGGGCTCACCTATGGCCTGGACGGAGGCATCCAGCGGGTCGCCGAGATGGTCTTCCTGCTGACTCCGGCAAACATCGAGGTCTCCGCTGAAGACCGCAAGTGGATGCGCGAAAAAGGTTTCTTCAATCAGTTCTGATGGCACGAGGGGCTGCTTCTCCAAGTGTGCCCGGTTAGGTGGTAGATTTTTTTGCACCGGGTGGGACTCGTGGGTGCCGGCAACATGGGCCGGGCGATGGTTGGCGCCTGGATCGAAGCGGGCACTCTAAGACCTGAAGACATAATCGTCGCCGAGAAAGATCCCGAGAAGCTCGCGGATGCCGCCGCAACCTTCAAGGTGGACTCGGGCGAGGTCGCGGACGTCGCCAGCTCCGGCATCGTGGTGCTGGCGGTAAAGCCCCAGGACAGCGCCGAGGCGCTCTCGCGCTTGAGCGGACGGCTGAGCGGTTCTCAGACGCTCCTTTCGATCGCGGCGGGACTGACAATATCTTTCCTGAGGAAAGCCGCGGGCCCGGCCCCCGCCGTGGTGAGGGTCATGCCCAACATGGGGGCAATGGTGCGGGCGGCCGTATCGGGCTATGCGGTCGAGCCGGGGGAGGGGGCCTTTGACGGGGACGCCGTGATCTCCCTGCTTTCCGCCATCGGTGAGGCCGTTGAGGTCGGTGAGGAGATGATGAACCTGGTCACAGCCGTCAGCGGCAGCGGACCGGCTTACTTCTTCTATCTGACCGAGGCCCTCGAGCAGGCCGCGGTCGCGGCGGGGATGGACGAGGATGTGGCGCGCCTGCTCTCCAGAGAAACACTGTGGGGCGCGGCCAAGACGATCAAGGAGACCGGCGCCGATCCGGGCGAACTGCGCAAGGCGGTGTCGTCACCGGGTGGCACCACGCTTGCGGCCCTGAGCGAGATGGACGCCGCGGGCTTCAGGAAGATGATAGCGGACGCCGTGGATGCGGCGAACCGCAGGGCGGGGGAGCTGGCCACGTGACCGACGGATCATATGGAGGTACGTTCAGATGGCACTGACTCCGATCGACATCCATCACAAGGAGTTCAAGACCGCCAGGTTCGGAGGGTACAACGAGGAGGATGTTGATTCGTTCCTCGACCTCGTGGCGGACGAGTTCGAGAGGCTGCTGCAGGAGAGCAACGACAGCAAGCAGCAGATGGAGCACATGAAGAAGAGGCTTGCCGAGTTCGAGGAGATGCAGACGTCTCTACAGAGCGCGCTGCTCGCGGCGAGCAAGTCGGCTGAGGCTGTGAAAGAGCAGGCGAGGCAGGAGTCCGAGGCGCTGCTGAGCAAGGCGCAGGAGGAGTCCGATTCCCTGATGCGGAGCGCCCAGGAGCAGGCCAGGCAGACGATACTGGCCGCGCAGAACGATCGCCAGAAGACGGAGCGCGCGATCACCAAGCTAGCGGAGGTCAAGAAGCGATACCTGGAGTCGATCAAACAGTTGGCCGACGCCCACCTCAAGGACGTAGCAGAATGGGAGTCGACGAACGAGTCCGAGGGCGTGGCGATAGAGTCTTCCGGTCCGGCGGTGTCTCTAGTTGGGGCGCCCGCGCCGATCGCACCGCTGATGCCCACGGAGCCACCCGCGCCCGCGGAGCTTTCTGTGCCAGAAGAGCCCTCTGCTCCCGAGCAGCCATCCGTCCTGATCGAGTCTCCGCCGCTGGTGAGGGATGCGCGACCTCAGACAGAGGCTCCGGCAGCACCCCAGCAGCCGGCGACTCAAGTTCCCGCAACGCCTGCCTCTCCGCCACCGCCGACCGAGCCTCCAGTGCGCCAGTCGGGTCCGCCTAGCGAGAAGGCGAGCCCGGACGCTCCGGTGGCGCGGGAAATGCGTGAAGCGGCATCCGCGAGAGGGACCGCCCAGGCGGCGCCCGAGGTGGCCGAATCGCCGGCCCAGGGAGCCCCTTCGAGCTCTAACCTCGTCGATGAAGTCCTGGCGATGGGATCTGACGAAGAGGCCATTTTCGGTGACTTGGAGGATGACGAAGAGGGCCGGGAGAAGGGTCGCCGGGCAAGGAAAGATAAGAAAGACAAACACTTCTTCTGGGAGTGAAAGGCCGATGCCATTCAGTTCGAAAAGGGCGCCCTCTGGGCGCCCTTGATCTTATGAGGTGAGAAGAGCGGCGATGCCGAGCGAACGTATGCTGCGGGTCAGGGTTACCACCAGGTCGTCGAAGCCGCGGGTGGAGATCTCAGAAGACGGTGGCTACAACGTGCACGTCTCCTGCGTCCCGGAGAAGGGCAAGGCGAATGCCGCGGTGGTCAAGGCTCTCGCCTGTCACCTGGGAGTTCCTCCCTCTGCCCTCGAAGTGACGAGCGGCCGCACGTCGCGGGACAAGATGATAAGGGTCAGGACATGATTAGCTTGTATTGCTGTTCGCTGGATGCTAGACTGGTCACATGACTCGCGAGCGACAGCCCTCCACCCAGAGGCTCTTCACCGCAATACCACTGCCACCAGACATCCGCCACAGTATCGCCGGTGTGATCGAGGAGCTCTCAGGCGCCGTAGACGGCGTTCGCTGGGTGCCCGAAGAGAACCTTCACATAACACTTCGCTTCCTGGGCGATTGCACCCCCGACACGATTCCGAAGATGGCCGAGGCGATGCGAAAAGCGGCCCGACACCTGCCCGCCGTGGTGCGGATCGGAGGTGTGGGAGGTTTCCCGTCAGTGCGGTCTGCTAGAGTTGTGTGGGTTGGGGTCGAGGACCTGACCGGGGCCGTGGAGAAGGTCTACAATGTACTCGACAAAGGGGCCGAAAAATGCGGTTTCTCACGCGAGCGTCGCGGGTATAGACCGCACATAACGATTGGCAGGTCCCACCGCAAGCCGGTCAGCATCCCGGAGGATATGGTCGCAGGGTTTGCGGCTGATACGGTCGAGATGGAAGCGGGAGCGATAGTCCTCTTCCGAAGCAGGATTTCAAGCACTGGAGCCTCTTACTCGGTGGTAGAGACCGCCGGGCCCGGGGCACCGGATCAACAATGAAAGGGTGAGAGGTTTGGAGAGAGAAAAGTCGTTGGAGATGGCGATGATGCAGATCGAGCGCCAGTTCGGCAGAGGCTCGATAATGAAGCTCGGGGCAGAGGCCGACCGCATGGCGGTCGAGGTCATTCCCTCAGGTTCGCTCGCCCTCGACATAGCGCTGGGCGTGGGTGGCCTGCCGCGGGGCAGGGTCATAGAGATATTCGGGCCCGAGTCCAGCGGCAAGACCACGGTCGCGCTGCAGATAGTGGCCGAGGCGCAGAAGCGCGGAGGCGTGGGGGCGTTCATAGATGCCGAGAATGCACTCGACCCGACTTACTCCAAGGCGCTCGGTGTGAACATCGACGAGCTCCTGATCAGCCAGCCCGACACCGGCGAGCAGGCGCTGGAGATCACCGAGCTGCTGGTGAGGAGCGCCGCCGTTGACGTGGTCGTCATCGACTCCGTGGCCGCCCTGGTGCCGCGCGCCGAGATAGAAGGCGACATCGGCGATTCGCACGTCGGCCTGCAGGCCAGGTTGATGTCGCAGGCGCTGAGAAAGCTCTCCAACGCGATCAACCGTTCCAACACCATCGCGATCTTTATCAACCAGCTGCGCGAGAAGATCGGCGTGATGTTCGGTAATCCCGAGGTCACCCCGGGCGGACGCGCTCTGAAGTTCTACTCATCGGTGCGAATCGACCTGCGCAAGATCGATACCATCAAGAGGGGCACCGACATCGTGGGCAACAGGGTGCGGGCCAGGATCGTCAAGAACAAGGTCGCTCCGCCTTTCCGCAATGCCGAGTTCGACATCATGTACGGCCTGGGGATCTCCAAGCAAGGCGACATCCTCGACCTGGGAGTGACATACGGAGTAGTCAAGAAGAGTGGCGCCTGGTACATGTACGAGGAAGACCAGCTGGGGCAGGGCCGCGAGAACTCCAAGACGTTCCTGATCGAGCACGCCGACATATCCAACAAGATCGAAGGCATAATCCGCGAGCAAGCCGACCTGTTGCCTGTCGCCGACGAGTTGGTCCCCGGCGAGGAAGTGGCTCCCGTCGACGTCACGCCGGTGGAGAAGAGGACCAAGTCTGGCGGCAAGAGTGCCCAGGCTGGATAGCGGAAGCCCTGGAGGCCCCTCTTATGGCCCAGACCCTGAGGCCCTGGAAAGAGCCCTCAGGTTCATCGACTACCGGCCCCGAAGCTCCGGGGAGACGCGGCGGCGGCTGCGGCGCTATGGATATGACGCGGCGACCATCGAGACCGTGATCGACCACCTCACAGTGGCGGGAATCCTTGATGACACCGATTTCGCGCGTCTCTTCATGGCCGAGCTCCTCGGCAAAGGAGTGGGTTTCTACAGGGTGCGGTCCGAGCTCGTCAAGAAGATGGTGCCGCGTGAGGTGATCGACGAGCTGACGGTCGACTATCCCATGGAGGACGAGCTGGAGCGGGCGAAGTCGGCCGCCGAGCGGCGCCTCGGGACCTTCGACGGCGATCCGTCAGATCCGGCCGTGAGGAAAAAACTCGCGGACTATCTGGTGAGGCGGGGCTTCGCGCGGCAGGTCGCGCAGACGGCCGCGAGGCTGACCCTTCGAGTTGACACCCAAACAAGCCCGGAATTAGAATGAATGCAAGGCAAATCGGGCGTTGGAACAAAAGCGATTGATATATACAAGACATTTCCAATCTGGTTTAGGCGAAGGGAACTCTCGATCTGACGGGGATTGACGTATTACCCCTGAGGTCGAGCTACTTGTATATATGAGCGCCGAGCTTTGCTCGGCGTATTTTTATAGAGAGGGGGTAATCGAGATCATCTATGCAATAGTCGGAGTGGTTGCTCTGCTGCTCGGCCTGGTCGGGGGTTTCCTCGGCCGCAAGTATATGGCCGAAGCCCGCATCGATACCGCTGAAGCTCTCGCCAAGAAGCTGGTGGTGGACGCTGAGCGCGAGGCGGACAACCTGAAACGTGAAGCGCAGGTCGAGGCCAAGGATGAAGTCCTCTCAATGAAGGCCGATGCGGACCGCGAGATAAAGAGCCGGCGAAGCGATTTCCAGAGGCAGGAGCGCCGCCTCACCCAGCGTGAGGAGAGTCTCGAGGCCAAGGAGGTCGAAGCCGAGAAGAGGGACAAGAGGATCGCCGCCTGGGAGGAGCACCTCAAGTCACAGGAATCCAAGCTCATGAAGGCCGCCGCCGAGCAGAAGAAGCTTCTTGAGAAGGTCGCCCGGATGACCACCCAGGAGGCCAAGGACTATCTGATGGCGAGCGTTGTGGAAGACGTCAAACGAGAGAGCGCGGTCTTTATCAAAGAGGAAGAGTCGCGAGCCCGCGAAGAAGCCGAGAAGCGGGCCAGGAAGATAATCTCGCTCGCCATACAGAGATGCGCCTCGGAACACGTGGCCGAGACGACGGTCTCGGTCGTACCGCTTCCCGGCGACGAGATGAAGGGACGCATAATCGGCCGCGAAGGCCGCAACATCCGCACCTTCGAGAACCTGACCGGAATAAACCTGATTATCGACGACACCCCCGAGGCTGTCATACTATCGAGCTTCGATCCCGTTCGCCGCGAGATAGCCAGGCTGACGCTGGAGAAGCTTATAAGCGATGGCCGTATCCAGCCCGCGCGCATCGAGGAGATGTACGAGAAGTCCAAGGCCGAGGTTGAGAACGAGATCCGTGAGGCGGGCGAAGAGGCCGCCTTCGAGGTCGGGATACACAACCTCAACAAGGAACTGGTGAGGGCCCTGGGGAGGCTGAAGTACCGCACGTCTTACGGGCAGAACGTCCTGATGCACTCCCTGGAGGTCGCGCACCTGTCCGGAATAATGGCGGCCGAGCTGGGGCTGGACCCCAAGCTTCCCAAGCGGGCCGGGATGCTTCACGACATAGGGAAGGCGATCGACCACGAGGTCGAAGGCTCGCACGCTCTGATAGGGGCTGAGCTGACCAAGAGGCTCGGAGAGGCCGGCACTATCACCCACGCGGTCGAGGCCCACCACGGTGAGGTCGAAGTGAAGACCATCGAGGCGGTGCTCGTTCAGGCGGCGGACGCGATATCCGCGGCCCGGCCGGGCGCCCGGCGTGAGACCCTCGAGAGCTACATCAAGAGGCTCGAGAAGCTCGAGACCCTCGCGGATTCGTTCCCGGGCGTGGAAAAGGCCTACGCGATGCAGGCGGGCAGGGAGATCAGGATCGTAGTCCAGTCCGACTCGGTCGACGACCTGGGAAGCGCCACGCTGGCCAGGGACATCGCAAAAGAGGTCGAGGAGCAGCTGGACTATCCCGGGCAGATCAAGATCACCGTGATACGCGAGACCAGGGTGGTCGAATACGCTAAGTAGCGTTTGCCGCCGGGATAATGCCGACCTGTCTATCGGACCGTTCCGGGTGCAGTTATGATGTCTTCCATGGATGGAACAGAGCCCTCGGGCGAGCGGGAAGTCGTTGACTTCGTAACGCAGATTACGGATTCGGCCCGACTTCGTATCGAGGAGAACCTGCCACACGGATTCGTTCGTCTTAAGGTTGCGGAGGCGGAACGCCGTCAGGCGCAGCACGACATCCGCTCGGTCGAGGATATCATCACCGAACTCGTGCGCAACTCCCGTGATGCCGGGGCGAGACACGTGCTGCTCGCGTTCCAGAAGGAGCAGGGCAGGTACAGGAAGATAGCGGTCCTCGACGACGGGTGCGGCATACCGTCCGACATGCACGGCCTCATATTCGAGCCCCGCGTCACGTCCAAGAGCGAGGACTTCGAGGAGGACAGGTACGGCGTGCACGGGCGGGGCATGGCGCTGTTCTCGATAAGGTCCAGGGCGATGCAGGCGCAGATCGTATCTTCGCAGCCGGGCCGGGGTACCGCCATCGGCGTGGTGGTAGACACCAAGAAGGTCCCCGAGAGGTCAGACCAGGCGACGCTCCCGGTCCTGGTGGAGACCGAAGAAGGGGAGAGCGTAGGCTCGGGACCCCACAATGTCACGCGCGTGCTCCTGGAGATGTCGGTGGACCACCGCTCGATGGATTTCTACATCGGCTCCTTTGCCGATATCCTGGCCACGGCCAGGGCGCTCGCGACTTCGGGCGAGGCGCCCGGAGGCCCCTGGGACGCGCTCGGCGCGATCGATGACGCTCGTGAGCTGGCCGACCTGTCGGGCTCACTTCTGGGCTTGCCGATCTCGGAGCGCAACGC
>Ga0209747_1000388_pt1 | contig 24218 bp, 23 predicted proteins | sample BarGraNGADG00311_FD_184498 | JGI IMG/M metagenome (GOLD analysis project Ga0209747, IMG submission 184498) | Arctic peat soil microbial communities from Barrow, Alaska - Barrow Graham LP Ref core NGADG0011-311 (SPAdes) (version 2) | ecosystem: Environmental > Terrestrial > Soil > Wetlands > Peat...
CCCGATCGAGATCCTCCACGTGGACAAGAAGTGCATCATCCACCAGCGGGAGATAGGGACGGATACGGACTCTTACAGGGAGGCCCTCCGACACGTGACCCGGCAGGACCCGGACGTCATCCTGATCGGCGAGATGAGGGACGTGGAGACGGTCACATCAGCGTTGAACATCGCCATGACCGGGCACCTCGTGCTGTCGACATTCCACACCCAGGACACCACGGAGACGGTGAACAGAATGATCGACTTCTTCCCGCCGACACAGCAGAAGCAGGTGCGCATCACCATGACGAGCACGCTGGGCGGCGTTGTGAGCCAGTTGCTGCTGCCCCGTTGCGACGGCGGCGGGCGCGTGCCGGCCGTCGAGATAATGGTCATGAACGGCAGGCTCGCCGAGTGCCTACTGAACGAGGAGCCCACCGCGGTCATGCGCGAGATCATCGCCGACGGGGAGTTCTACGGGATGCAGACCTTCAACCAGTCGCTGGTCTCGCTCTACGCAGACGGCCTGATCGATTTCCAGACCGCGATGAAGGCATCGAACCAGCCGCACGACTTCATCCTGATGGCGAAGCAGATGGGCCTTCCAGTGGAGGAGCAACTCTCGATCCGCTAGTCGAGAACGGGCTTCAGGCTATTTCACCTTCCGTCTCATCCCTCGCGCTCTCACCCGTGAGGACCGCGTGGGCGACCACTTTGTCCCGCCCCGTTTCCTTTGCGCTGTAGAGCGCTTCGTCCGCCGACGACACCAGTTGCTCCAGGTCCAGTGAATCGCTCGAGAACGACGAGACGCCCATGCTGACCGTCGCGGTCAGCGGCTCGGGCTCTCCCGGCACGTCCACCCGTATGCTCCCTATACGCCGCCTCAGCTTCTCGGCGACCTCGAGCGCCTCGGGCCAGTCGGTCTCCGGGAGCAGGATGGAGAACTCCTCCCCGCCGTACCGGTAGACCCTGTCGACCTCGCGCCTGCTGGTGTTCAGCGTTTGCGCGACCTCGCGGAGCACGGCGTCTCCGGCCGGGTGGCCGTAGGTGTCGTTCAGCGCTTTGAAGTGGTCGATATCGGCCATGATGAACGCGAAGGGGTGCTTGTACCTCCTCGAGCGGACGATCTCCCGCTCCAGGTCTCGCGTGAGCTTCCGGTAGTTGTAGAGGCCGGTCATCGGGTCCGTGATGGCGAGCCTGTTCACCTGCTCGAACAGGGACGCCCTCTGCATCGCGAGCCCGAACTGGTAGGTCATGGACTGCACGAGCTGGATATCCTCGTTCGCGAAAGCGTCCGGGTGCCGCCTGCGCAAGTGGAGGACACCAAGCAGTGTGTCTCCGGCCGTTATCGGCGCGCAGATGCACGATCCGGTATTGACCTTCGCGAGGTTGGGGCACTTCTCGTCAGTCGCCAGGTTGTCCACCGCCACCGTCTCGTCGTCGACGCAGGCCTTGCAGGAGGACGCGGTCTCTATACCTTTGCGCTTCATCTTGTCCAGCACCTCGTCGCTGTACCCGAACGAGCTGATGATGGACATGTGCCCGGTGTCAGGCGAGACGCTGTAGATGAGGCCCGAGTCCGCGCTGAAGACCCTCCTGGCCTCCTCGAGGCTCTCGGTGAAGATGTCGCGGAGGTGGTTCTTGGTGCTGATCGTGCTGATCACCATGACGAGCGCGTTGACCCGCGAGAGCCAGCGGCGCGAGTCGGCAAGGGCGTCCTCCCGCTCCGATGCGAGCCTGTGCATGTCGTTGTAGATCCTGTGCGACTGCCTTGTAAGAAGCGATGCGAAATAAGTGATCAGGATCCCCGTTACCGCGAACCTGGCCAGTATCCAGATGTTGGCAGGAGTGCTCGAGGGCTCGCGCCCGAACAGCTCGAGCGCGAGCAGGCCGACCAGCGCTGCGAGGACGACGTAGCGCAGCCGGGACTCCATCACGAGGCTCACAAAGCTCAGGAGAGCCGCGCTCACCACGATGACGAGGGCGGTCGCGTTGGAGACCCGGAATATGCAGAAGAACAGCAGCAGCAGCGCGACGCCCAGCGCGCAGGCGGCAACCCATGTCGTTCTCTGAAGCTCGTTCATCTTGAGGATTCGTGATTTCATGAATGTCCCTGAGCGGGCCGGGATCCCCAAGGACGCCCTGCCGTTCGCCCTCTAGGCAGGCCGGACCTTGACTTCCGTGTAGCCGTTCGTGGCCTCGGTCCAGGTGACCGCTGCCTCGACGCCCGTCGTGGCTTCGTAGAAGCCGGCGAGAAAGCCCGCTATCAAAGGCTCGAAATAAGGGTTGTTCACTCTGATATCGACCGCGCCGTCGGAGAAGTTGACCGACGTGCCGTCGCCCATGCCCTTGAGCTCCAGGGTCTTCATGTAACGAAGGTAACCGGTCTCTCCCACCTGCCGGTCGCCGGACTTGGCGCGCAGCACCTCACGGACCCGGTCCTTCTCGATGCTCATTATCATTCGCGGGATGTCCTCGCCGAGCTCCAGAGCCAGCTCGCCGAACAGGTTGGCGAGCGTCATGACGCCGATGAGGACCACCCTGTGCCCGCTCTTTTCGTCGACGATGATCCCCCGGTCCATGTCGAAAGAGTACTGGCGGCCGAGCGCGAGCGGAGCCCTGCACACAGGGCAAAGCTCGTAGATGTTCCTGCCTGGCAGCGCCGGGGGAGCGACGTAGGAGAACCTGTCGTCGAGCTCGGGCCTCTGAGCGTCGGACTTGACGATGTTGCAGCGCACGGCACCGCGCTCTTCGACCTCGTAGGCGGCGTTCGCCGTACATCCCTCGATGCTCTCGAACGCTCCCCAGATGTCGCCGGTGATGGCGGGCGCGCTGTAGGCGTCGGTGATCGTGCCGTCGAGGAACGAGTGCCTTCTGTAGCCTTCGACCTCGGCCTTGCCGAAGCCCAGCATGCTGACCTGCTTCGAGAGCTGGCCGTATACCCTGGTGCTGATGAGGTTTCGAGCGACGACGCCCTTCAACCCCGAGAGGACGGCGTCCATGAAATCCTTGCCGCTCTTGCGCTTCGCCTCCAGGATGATGGTGTCAAGCGGGATGCCTATGTTCGAGCTGACGGAGTCCAGTATGTGGTTGAGCGCGTCGTTGTCGATGAAGACCATCCTGTGGGAATGATCGCCTTCGACCGATATGGTGCCGTTGGGGGCCCACTTGTGCTCGCTTGTGAGTATTCTGGGCACACCACAGCGCTGGCAATAACGCATCTTTACGCGACTCCTTGTTTGCTGCTATACGATGTGAGTCATGAAATTATAACTCTCGGAGAATATCTTTTCCTTGTCCAGGTCGAGAGTCGCGACGTGGTAGGAGTTGTCGAGCCATATGAGCTCTTTGTCCGTGGAGCTCACGTGGTCGAAGATGTAGGGGGCGTTCTGCGGCGGCACGACGTGGTCTTCGCGCGCCTCGAAGATCCGTATCGGGCACTTGATCCGCGAGAGGTCGGCGTCGACCACCTTGGCAAGCTTTATGAGTCCGTGAAGCGCGTTGGTGTGCAGCTTGTCGTATGCGATCTCGATCACGTCAGGGTCCTTGATGTCGTTGCCGGGGCCCGGGAACTTCTTGACGACGTGCTTGAGCGCGGGAACTATGTGCAGCGCGAGCCCGGACGCGCCCGAGGCGAGCCAGTGCACGGGGGCGCAGATCGGGATGACCCCCGTCAGAGTGTCCGAGTGCCTCTCTGCGAGGTACAGCGTCAGAAGGCCGCCCATGGACAGGCCGGACACGAATATGCGGTCGCACATCTGCCCGATCTCCTTGAGCGCCGTCTCGACGGCCGCCGTCCAGTCTGTGTATTCCCACCGGCCCATGTCGTCGACGTCCGTCCCGTGCCCGGGCAGGCGCGGCCCGAGGACCGTGAGCCCCTTGGCCGCAAGGTACTCGCCCATCGGCTTCATGCTGGAGGTGGTCCCGGTGAACCCGTGGATCAACAGGAACCCGGTCTTGCCTCCCTCGAAGAAGAAAGGCTTGCCGTCTTCCATCACCTTCACGTCCGACGGAACGTCCAGCGTTTTGAGAGAGCGCTCGGGGGCAGTTGCCATTGTGATTCCTCCGTTTTCGGCGGCCCCGCCCGCCGGGATGGCGCTTCGGGGCCGGGTCGTGACCTCAGTTATCGGGGTTTCCGAAAATGTTCATGCTGTCGATGCCGGCGAGTCCGAGGACGTCGTCAGGAGCCAGGCCGTACTCCGCCCAGTAGGAGAAGAATGTCTTCAAGACCTGGTAGAACCACTTGCGAGTCGCCGGGGAGTGGAGCGTGTGGCCTCCGGCCGGGACTATAAGGGCCGATACCATCGGGTTCTCTCCGGCAGCACGGAGCAGCGCGTGAGCGTCGCCCACCGGCGCGATCGAATCGTCGAGGGCATGCATGATAAGGCAGGGGACCTCTATCTCGGACATCATGTTGATGGGGCTGGCCTTGCGGTAGAGGTCGCCCTCGCCGATCTCGTAGTACTGACACGAGACCTCTCTTGTGTACGCCTTCGGGTCGAAGAACGGCCTCGGCCCGCCGGCAAGAGTCTTGAAGAGCAGGAGCGTGCGCCGTATGAGCGTCTGCACCGACCGCGACGCAGAGCCGGCGTCCTGGCTGCCCAGGCGGTCGACCTCGCTCTCCGCCTCGGCATAACCGCTCACCGCGACAACGCCGCCCGAGAGCGGCCGGTCCAGCCTCGAGCGGGCCGCGGCCACCAGGGCGGAGGAGGCGGCCATGCCGACTCCGCACACCCCGACGGTGCTGACGATGTCCAGGGACTCGAGGTACTCCGCGGCGGCGACTATGTCATCCGACTCGCGATACCCCCAGCTGGTGGGGGCCTCGGAGAAACGCCCGGAGTCGCCGAGGTTTCTCAGGTCGAGCGCGAGCACGTGAAAACCCCACTCGTAGAAAGCGCTCAGAGCCAGCGTCAGCAGCCAGGAAGCGTTCTTGCTCGCGAAAGAGCCGCTGGCGAGGATGAGGGCGGGACGCTGAGCGTCCTTCGGGTGCAACCCGAGGTGCCCGCAGACCGGGGTGCCGTCCTGCGACTCCAGCATGACCGGCTCGAACGATGCCGGGTAAGGGTAGAGCAGCCCCGCTGTGACCCTGGTGGTCGCCAGCGCCGAGGGCAGCAGGTCGACCATCGCGGACATGAATGACGAGGCAGGCCCCGGAAACCGCACCTTGAACGGGACATCCTCCACGAGCTCCATGACCTCGGACATCGTCTTGATGCCGGACCTGCGCTCGAGGGGTTGGCAGACCTTCGGGGTTTTCGCCGACGCCCCGCGGAAGCGTGCCCATATGTAGGCCAGGAAGGAAAGCGCGATCGCGAACGGCGAGACGGCCACAAGCATAGATGCAAGGAGCGTGGCTCGCAGGGCCCGCGGAGCGTTTCCTTCAGGGGTGGTACTCATTCTCATTTCGCCGTTATTCTATCACAGGGCCGTCCCCGACAAGGGTCTGCGGCGCACCCGATCCGAGGCCCTCACGGCGACTCAGGCGTAATGACAAAACCATTCATATCGGTTAGTTTATAGACGTCCCGGAGGCGCCGGCGCGAGCGCCTCGCATAGGCATGACATGCCTCCCGGAGATCGCCCGGGCGCCTGGCGAGCCAGGCCGCGGGCGCAGCGACGCACCAGATCCGACCGTCCTTACGGAAAGCGACGAACCATGGCCAGGAAGGCAAAGAGAGTAATAGTCACCGGTGGAGCGGGCTTCATCGGCTCCCACCTGTGCGACGCGCTCCTCGAGAGAGGGTGCGAGGTGATGTGCGTCGACAACCTCGCGACCGGCAGGTTCTCAAACATCGAGCTTGCGCTCGAGAATCCCCTCTTCAGCGTGCACGACGCCGACGTGACCGAGCCGTTCGACCTGGCCGCGGACATGATCTACCACCTCGCGAGCCCCGCCTCGCCCGTCGACTACTACGAGATGCCGATCGAGACGATGCTCGCTAATTCCATCGGGACCAGGAACTGTCTCGAGCTCGCCCTGAAAAACGACGCGAAGATGCTCATGGCTTCGACCTCGGAGGTCTACGGCGATCCCGAGGTCTCGCCGCAGCGAGAGGATTACTTCGGCCACGTGAACCCGGTGGGCCTGCGGTCCTGCTACGACGAAGGGAAACGGTTCGCCGAGGCCCTGTGCAAGTCGTACGAGCGTGTGCACGAGATCCCCATCGTCATCGTTAGGATATTCAACACGTACGGCTCGAGGATGCGCGCTGACGACGGCCGCGTCATCCCGAACTTCGTCTGCCAGGCGCTCCAGGGGCAGCCGATCACCCTCTACGGGGACGGCAGCCAGACCAGGAGCTTCTGCCACGTGAGCGACATGGTCAAAGGGCTGATGCTCGCCATGGACACGCCCGAGGCCGCCGGCGAGATCATCAACATCGGGAACCCTGACGAGATGCGCGTCATCGACCTCGCGGCGCGCATCCGCGAGAAGACGGGTACATCCTCCGCCCTCGCGTTCGAGCCGCTTCCCGCGGACGACCCGCTCCAGAGGAAACCGGACATCACCAAGGCGATGAAGGTGCTCGGATGGGCGCCGAGGGTAGGGCTCGACCAGGGGCTCGAAGACACGATCGCCTGGTTCTCCGGCCCCGGGAGGCCCGATGGACGCTGAGTCCAGGGTCTGGGGCGCCTGCACTGACGAGGAGGAGGAGCGCTACAGGACGATCATCCGCGACCGCGTCGAAAACTCCCCCTTCTACAAGCACATGGGGCTCGAGGTAACCGGTCTTGGCAGTGGCTGGGCTACTTTCAAGATGGACGCAGGCTCGCACCTCTATAACCTCGGCGGCATTGTCCACGGCGGCGCGGTCACCTCGATCGCGGACGCGGCGGCCGGCGTCGCGCTGGCCACCCTCCTCGACAAGGACCGCGAGCGCCCGACAACGATCGAGCTGAAGATCAACTTCTGTTCTCCAGCTCAGGAGGGCGAAATCCAGGCTCGCGGGCATGTCATTCAGAAAGGAAGCCGCATCGCGGTGTGCGAGGCGGAAGTGACCCAGGACGACAGGCTCGTCGCGAAGGGGATGTTGACCTACATGATCCTCGCCTGGGAAGGCTAGCCGCCCACCTTCTCGATCTCCCAGAAATCCGACACCCAGTGATAGGTCAGCTTGAACCGCGACCCTTCCTTGTCAGTGACCATCCACACCGAGAGGGTAAGCCCTTCGAGGCCTTCCATCTGTTCTACGCGTGCGGAGTCAACCCGCTGGATGATGTGGTGTTCGTCACCGATGTAGAACTCGCGCGGCTCGTTCGCGTACGAGCAGCCGCTGTATGCGATGACGCGATGCTCCATCTCGGGATTGCGCCTCCGCTCAGTCGGCGGCTTCCTCCGGGACAGCGTCCTGCATGGCCTCGAGGTCTTTGCCGTTCCCCATCTGGGCGGTGGTCATGGACCCGCGCTCGTCGCCGCGGATGAACGACTCGACCATGTCGCGCGCCTCATTGTCGACGAACTGGACCGGCGGGGACTTCATGAAGTAAGCCGCCGGGCCCATCAGAGCCCCGGACATCCCGCGGTCCATCGCGAGCTTGCAGCACCGCAGCGCGTCGATGACGATGCCCGCCGAGTTTGGCGAGTCCCAGACTTCCAGCTTGAACTCCATGTTCAGCGGGACGTCTCCGAAGGTCCTGCCCTCGCAGCGGATGTAAGCCCACTTCCTGTCCGTCAGCCAGGACACGTAGTCGGAGGGGCCGATATGGATCGAGCCGCTCTCCATCTTGTGGTCGAGCTGGGAGACGACCGACTGGGTCTTGGAGATCCTCTTTGACTCGAGCCGCTCGCGCTCGAGCATGTTCTTGAAGTCCATGTTGCCGCCGACGTTCAGCTGGCTGGTCCTCTCCAGGGTGACGCCGCGGTCGTTGAACAGGCGGGCCAGCACGCGGTGCACGATGGTGGCGCCGACCTGGCTCTTGATGTCGTCCCCGATGATCGGGAGACCCGCGCGGCGGAACTTGCCCTGCCACATCTCCTCGTTCGCGATGAACACAGGGATGCAGTTGACCACTCCGCAGCCGGCCTCGAGAGCCTCGCTCACGTAGAACCTTGTGGCGTCCTCGCTCCCCACGGGCAGGTAGTTGATGAGGACGTCGGCCTTCGTGTCGGAAAGCAGCTCCGACACGTCGACCACCGGCGCGTTGCTCTCGGTGATGGTCTCCTTGTAATACTTCCCGAGGCCGTCGAGCGACGGGCCCCGCATTACCTCGACCCCTAGGTCGGGTACGTCGGAGAACTTGAAGGTGTTGTTCGGCTCGGCGAATATCGCCTCGCTGAGGTCCTTGCCGACCTTGTTCTCGTCGACGTCGAAGGCCGCCACGAACTTCACGTCCTTGATGTGGTACGGCCCGATGTTCACGTGCATGATGCCCGGTATGCTGTCGCCCTCGATCGCGCCCTTGTAGTATTCGACCCCCTGGGCAAGGGACGAGCAGCAGTTACCCGCACCTACTATTGCAACCCTCACTTCTGCCATTTCCCATTGCCTCCTTGCTCTTACGTGCGGGGCCGAATCAGGCGCCCGAAGCCGCCGAGATTTTTCTCTGCGCTGTCTCTTCTTCTATCTCCTGCGAACCGGAATCCGCGTCGCGCTTCCGGATTGTCTCCTTCTCGTGGGCCATCAGCTTCTCGAGCCACCTGATGTCGCTCCTCGCCAGCTCGACCTTGTGGCTGAGCAGGCCGACCCTGTAATGGTCCTCGTCACCGTTTTTGGAGCCGTAAGCCTTGAACTCGGCGACCTGGCTCTCCAGGAGCTTGTGCCTCGTCTCGAGCAGCGCCAGGCGCGTCTCGGGCTCGAGGTACTGGAAGAAGGCCATCCGCAGGTCGAACTTCTCGTTGTCCCCCAGCGCCGAGTCTGTCAGGTCGGCTGTCAGCATGCGCATGAACTCGCCCTCGCCCGCGTGTGTGATCCGGAAGACGTTGCGGTTCCTGGTCTTTTCCTTGACGGAGTACGCGCGCTCGATGGAGCCCGATTTCTCGAGCCTCTTGAGCGCCGGGTAGAGCGACCCGTAGCTGACGGACCAGAAGTGGCCGAGCATGTAGGTCAGCCTCTTCTTCAATTCGTATCCGTGCATCGGCCGCTCCTTGAGCAGACCGAGTATCGCGAGTTCGAGCACTGTTCCTTGCCTTTCACCAAAGTGGGAGCCGGATGTATCAAATCGATATATCCGCGGCAAGAGTATATATCGATTCGATATATGTGTCAACGGAGGTCGACCGGGGGCGAAAAAGGGGTAGGGCAGAAATCTAATACGTCAGCCTTGCGAAGTCAAGCGTCACCCGGCGAACTGCTCGAGGTAGCCGTTGATGTAGGCGGCGACGGCGTCGGCGGGGCTGTAGATACCGAAGTGGCCCTCGCACAGGATGTCCGCATCGAGCGCCAGAAGGCGCGCCATCGACTGGCGCCATGCCGCTATGTCCGAGCCGAAGTCAGGGTGGAACGGGCCGTGGATGTCCTGCCCGAACAGCACGCGAGTGTGTCCCTGGTCGACGTACGCCGCGATCGACCCCGGGGTGTGGCCGGGGGTTGCGACGATCGCGAGCCGCAGATCGCCGAGGGCCAGTTCGCTTTTATCGCCGGTCAGCCTGACGTCTATCTGGAGTGGGTCGAATCGCACGCGGTACATGAACGCCGCGGTCATCACGCGGTCGCCGGACTCCAGCGGGCCGGCGTCCAGCTCATGCACAGCCACCCGCGCCCCGAAGTCGCGCGCGAAACTGCCGGCGGCGCCCACGTGGTCTATGTGGCAGTGGGTCAGCAGCACGGTCTCGATGTCCTGAGGCTCGAACCCGAGCCGGATGATGTTCGCCACGATCGCCTTGTACCCGGGCCCGCAGCCGGTGTCGATCAGCGCGAGCGGCCCGCCGCCGTCCACCAGGTAGACGCAGCAGTCGTTCGCATGCGACATGTCAGGCCCGCCGACCTGGTAGACGCGCTCGCACACCTTCTCGGGAGCCCGCGTCGATCTCATGGTCACGCCTTTTCGTCCAAGCAAGTACTGGACCGCACGAATGATGTCAGTGCTCGTAAGAGGTCCACTTTGCTACAATGCCTTTACGCCTTCGAAAATGGAAAGGAAACACGCCCCGTGAACCAGTCTGAGGCCCAAGCCAGGACAGGTGTCCTCGCCGCCAATATTGAGACCATCATAAAGGGAAAGCGCCGCACGGTCGAGCTTGCCGTGATCGCGCTCGCGTGCGGCGGGCAACTGCTGATCGAGGACGTTCCCGGCGTTGGAAAGACCATGCTCGCCAAGGCGCTCGCGCGCTCTATCTCGGGCTCCTTTCAGAGAATACAGTTCACGCCGGACCTGCTGCCCTCGGACGTCACCGGGGTGTCGATCTTCAACCAGAAGACCGGGGAGTTCGAGTTCCAGCCGGGGCCGATATTCGCGAACATCGTCCTCATCGACGAGATAAACCGCACCACGCCGCGCACCCAGTCGAGCCTGCTCGAGGCGATGGAGGAGCACCAGGTCTCCGCCGACGGGCAGACGCGCAGCCTGCCGGACCCCTTCTTCGTCATAGCGACTCAGAACCCCATAGATTTCTACGGGACGTATCCGCTCCCCGAGGGCCAGCGCGACAGGTTCCTGATCTCGGTGGGGCTCGGCTACCCTTCCTTCGAGACGGAGAAAGAGATCGCAAAGGACCAGATGGTCCGTCATCCCATAGACTCGATAACGCCGGTGCTCACCATCGGCGAGGTCAAGGAGATCCAGGATGCGGTCAGGGAGGTCCACATCGAAGGCGATCTCCTCGACTACGCGGTGGCGCTCGTGCACGCCACGAGAAACCACCCGGCGCTTCTGCTGGGCGCGAGCCCGAGGGGCAGCCTGGCGCTCGTCCGCACGGCGCAGGCTTCAGCGATGCTGGAAGGCCGCGACTACGTGATCCCCGACGACATCAAGGAGATGGCCAGGTGGGTACTGCCCCACAGGTTCATCACCCGGGAGCGGTCGAGGACGTACCTGCGTGAGTCGGCCGAGATCATGTCCGAGATACTCGAACAGGTGCCCGTGCCTGTTGAACCGGCCGGGCGCCGGGGCGAGGGGAGTTGAACAAGAGAGCATTCGTCATCATCCTGGTCGGCCTGGCGCTGCTGATGATCGCATCGACGATCCGGTCGGGCTGGCTCTACCTCGTCTCGAGCATGCTCTTCGCGGTCGTTGTCATCGGGCTCTTCTCCGGCATAATGGCGACCCGGAAGCTCTCCGTCACGCGCGACGCGCCGGCAGAGGTGTTCGAGCGCGAGCCGTTCGACGTGAGCCTCACGCTGGACAACAGGGCCCGGACCACCAGGCGGCTGCTGAAAGTCCGCGACCTGCAGTTCGCGGGGCGCCGCCGCTCAGGGCTTACGGCCCAGATGAGAGAGCAGCGCGCCGAGTTCAAGGAGTTCATGCGCACAGGGAAGGTGCCGCCCGTCCGCGATCCAAAGGGGGGCGCCCAGGGGCGGACGGTCGCCTTCGAGGCCGTGGGCGGCAGGTCTACAGCCAGAGCTTCTTATAAGGTCTCAGCGCCTCGCCGCGGCGTGTACGGGCCGGCGAAGCTGGCCGTCTCCTCGGGCGGAGTCTTCGGGACCGCCGAGATCAAGCGCCGGCGCACGGCGGGCGGCCCGTTGACCGTCTTCCCCGCCATCCACCACGTGGACGCGTTCGACTTCGACCCGCGCGCGAGCCTCGCGCCGGTCGAGCCCATCGAATGGGCGCGGAAGGGGATCGGGCAGGACTACTACGGGATCCGCGAGTACACCCCCGGCGACCCTCTCAGGCACATCCACTGGCCGTCGAGCGCGCGGCTCGGCAGGTTCATCGTCAAAGAGTACGAGCAGGAGCTCAAGCCTTCGGTGGTCATAGTGTCCGCTCTCTTTCCTCCCATGGCCGGCGACAAGGACCACAACAGCATGGAGGACGGCTTGCGCGCGGTCGCCTCACTCACGAGCCTGCACGAGTCCAGGGGCGGGCTTCCCCTGCTGGTGCTGCCGGGCGACGGCGGGTTCGCGGCCATGGAGCCCGCGACTTTCTACGGATGCCTCGAGGCCCTGGCTCGTTACGAGCCGCCCCCGCGGACCAGCGGCGAAACGGGAATGCTCCTCGGCGCGCTCAAGGCGGCCGTCTCCTCGATGCTGCCTTCCTCGGCGCTGGTGCTCGTGACGAACGCGCCGCCGGAAAAGGTCGCGGCCGCTCTCGATCAGTTCGGCGAAGTCCCCGGGGGCTCCGTCGTGCTCGTGCTGGACGATTCTTACGGCCAGCGGTGGAGCGATCTCGAGTCGGCTGCGTCACACCGGCTCGGTGACGTCGCGTTCGCAGGGCTGAACCTCTACGCCATCACCTCCGGGCGGGAGATCGGAAGATGTTTGAGCGAACCGTTGAATACTACAGGCTGATAAACAGGCCGGGTAAGCCGGAAGACTCAGTGGCTTTCCGGGTGGCCGTCCTGGTGACGGTGCTCATCGCCGTCTTCGCGGCGGTGAAGTATGGCGCGGTCGGCGCTCTCACCGGCGCGCTGGTGATCGCGGGCGTCATAGCAGGCTCCGTGTTCTCCTACTACGCGCGCAACAAGACCAACCTCATTCTGAAGCTGATACTGAGCGTGCTGCTGCTCCTGGTGTTCATCATCTTCCTCGCCGCTCTCGGGGGAGCGATCCAGGACCTGCGCTACCCGCTGGTGAGGTTGTTCCTCTGGGTGCTGGTCCTGCACTCATTCGACCTGCCGACCAGGCGCGACCTGGACTTCTCGCTCGCGAGCTCCGCCATACTGATCGCGTTCGCGGGCACCTTGAGCATATCGAGCAACTTCCTCTACATGCTTGTGCCGTTCTTTGCCTCAGGGCTCATCACGCTGTACATCGGGCACAGGTCGTCGCTCATGGAGACCTCCGACGTATTCGTGCCGGCGCAGAAGCGCACGCGGACGGGGTGGGCGTTTGTCCTGGCGGCGATAGCGCTGGTGCCGATCGGGCTTTTGATGTTCATGTTCCTGCCGCGCCTTCCCGGCTTTAACAGCTACTATCTGCCGATGTCGAAGACGCAGAACGTTCCCGCGGCGTTCGGGCCTCTTCTGAAGAACCCCGGCTACAAAGACCTGACCTCTTTCCCCGACACGCCGTTGCCGTTCAACCCAGATGGGTACTACGGGTTCAACAACTTCCTGGACCTGAGGGTGAGGGGAGTCCCGCCCGACCGGACGGTCATGAAGGTGAGGTCCACCAGGCCCGAGTACTGGCGCGCGAGCGCGTTCGACAAGTTCCTCGGCAACGGGTGGGAGAACTCAGAGAAGAACCGTGAGGACATCTTCGGGGAGCTCCCGCTGACCGTGACCGACCCGCCCGAGCCCGTGCGATACGGGACGACCGAGCTGGTGCAGACTTTCTTCGTCGAGCGCCGGCTGCCGAACACGATCTTTGCGGCGTACGCTCCGCGCAGCATCTACTTCCCGGTGAAAGCACTTAAGCAGGACACGATGAGCTCGGTCCTGGCCCCTGTCACGCTCGACCCGGGGCTCATCTATTCGGTCGTGTCGGAGGTCAGCAACGCCAACACGGACATGCTCCGGTACGCCTCGAGCCTGTATCCGAAGAACATCAACGAGCGCTACACGCAGCTGCCGGCGATGTCGCCCGCCGTGGGGGACCTTGCCAGGAACGTCACGTCCGGCAAGACCGACGAGTACGACAAGGTCGATACGATCTGCAACTACTTGCGCAACACGTACACGTACGACTTGAAAGTGAAGCCCCAGGGCAACCAGGAGAACTCGGCCGAGTTCTTCCTCTTCAAGACGAAGCGCGGCTACTGCGAGCACTTCTCGACCGCGATGGCTGTTATGTGCAGGACGCTCGGCATACCGGCCCGCGTTGCGGTCGGGTACGCCACAGGGCAGTACAACGCCCTCACGGGGTACTACGAGGTAAGCTCGCGGGACGCGCACGCGTGGGTCGAGGTCTACTTCCCGACGTTCGGCTGGATATCGTTCGACCCGACGCCCGGGAGCGCCGACCCCCAGGCGCTCGAGCAGTCGAGCACCACGTGGAACGGGCTCACGATCCTCCAGGGGATCGGCAAAGCGTTGAAGAAGGTCTTCCCCGCGAGCTGGGGCCGCGTGCTCAAGTCGGCCGCGAGCGCCCTCGGGCGGGGCGTGAAGTCGGCGGCCGGCGCGGTGATCGACTTCGCGGCGAGCGCCTGGCCCTGGATACTTGCGCTCCTGGCGCTGGCGCTTATCGCCTTTGCGCTGTCGCGGAGACGAACGCGGCGCGCCCGCAGCCCCGGCCCCGTCGAGTCGGACGACGGCCCGAGGCAGAGGGCCGCGCGGGCTTTCGAGAGGATGTCGGCGGCGCTTGCCTCGGCAGGCATAGTCCGCGCGCCGGCGCAGACGGCCCTCGAGTTCGCGGGGGTGGCGGACAGCGCGCTCGGATTCGACCTGGGAGGCCGGGCGGCCCGCCTCTTCAACGCGCTCCGGTTCGGCAGCGAGCCAAGAGAGGGGGATCTCGCCGAGCTCGACAAAGTGGTCGACGGCATCGAGGCCGAGGTTTCGGGCAGGAAAAAACCCCGGGCCTCGTAGTGATGACCCGGGGCGTGTCTTTCCAGTGAGTTCCTGCTAGAGGCGCTCTACTATCATCGCGATACCCTGGCCGCCGCCGATGCACAGCGTCGCCAGGCCCGTCGTCTTGTCCTGGTCGGTGAGCTCCTCGAGTATCGTGGCTATGAGCCTGCCTCCGGTCGCGCCGACCGGGTGACCGAACGCCACGGCCCCGCCCCAGATGTTCGCCTTCTCGGGATCGACGCCGAGCTCCCTCTCGCAGTAGAGGTACTGCGACGAGAACGCCTCGTTGATCTCCCAGAGGTCGATGTCGGCCACGTCCATGCCCGCCCGCTCCAGCGCGATGCGCGAGGACGGAACGGGGCCGTAGCCCATGTACGCCGGGTCTACTCCCGCGGCGCCGTAAGAGACTATTCTGCCCAGCGGAGTGATGCCCTCGGCCTTGGCCCGCTTCTCGGACATCAGGAGCACCGCGGCCGCGCCGTCGTTGATCCCGGACGCGTTGCCGGCGGTGACCGACCCGTCCTTCACGAAAGCGGCGGGCAGCTTGCCGAGCGCCTCGAGGGTGGTGTCCTTCGGGTGCTCGTCGGTGTCGAACACTACAGTGCCTTTGCGGCTCTTGATCTCGACCGGCACTATCTGCGCCTTGAGCTTGCCGTCGGCGATGGCCTTGAGCGCTTTGTTGTTGGAGCCGAGCGCGTGCTCGTCCTGCTCCTCGCGGGTGATGCCGTGCCGCCTGGCGATGTTCTCTGCGGTCTCGCCCATCATCAGGCCGGTGATCGGGTCCTTGAGGACTTCCCACAGGCTGTCGGTCAGGGTGGCGTCGCGCATGCGGAGCCCGAACCGCGCGTTCTTGGACAGGTAAGGCGCCATGCTCATGTTCTCGACGCCGCCGGTGATCACGACCTCGTCCTCGCCGAGCATGATCTGGCGGGTGCCTCCGATGATGGACTCTATGCCGGAGCCGCAGCCCCGGATGACCGTGTGGCACGGGACCGTGTCGGGGAGCCCCGCTGCCAGCCCGCCACAGCGGGCGACGAGGTTGTTCTCATCGGTCCTCGGGATGACATGGCCGAAGACGGCCGCGTCGACAGCCTCGGGGGCCACGCCTGCGCGCTTGAGCACCTCCGAGAACACGAGGGTGGTAAGTTCAACAGGAGGGACGGACTTGAGCGACCCCCCGAAAGTCCCGAAAGCGGTCCTCACCGCGGATACTATTACGACATTCTCCAATTGAGCCTCCTTTGACCGGTCGCCCTTTCGGCCGGGCGTCTTCCTGAGCTGTAGCCCGGAGTATTCTAACCTCAGGCGAACAGCGGTGACAACGGTGGAAAAAGAAAAGCGGCGCCTCGGTGGCGCCGCCAGGTCATCAGATGATCAGCTGCTCAGCCAGTCAAAGAGGCCCTCGTCCGTATCGGGCCTCGACAGCTCGACGGTCTTGGTGATGATGTCGGCGTAGCTGTACGAGACTCGCTGGCTGGGGGCCGTTTTGGTCTCGACCAGGACCACGAAAACGTGGGGGTAGGTCTCCTCGAGGACCGCCATGTTCTCAACGACGATCTTGCGGCCTTTGTTGGCGCGCACCTTGAGTTTCTCGCCGAGGCATTCGTTGAGGTCGTCGCGAATTCTTTGCATAACGTTGACTTCAAGGGGTTCGGAGTTCCTCAAGTTTTCCACCTTTCCGTTCTGCGGATATAAAGCAGCGCTCTCATTATAGACAAATTGGCAAAAAATGTCAACTATGTCGCTTTGCATGGGCAAAAACGCGCCTTATAGGGGCCAGGTCGTGCACGTGCGTTTTGCGCGACCTGACAGGAGCGTTTCAGTCGACTTTGGCGCCGCAGCTTGTGCAGAAGTGCTTGCCCGGCTCGACCTTCGCGCCGCACTGCTGGCAGAACTTGTGGGCGGGCTCGACCGGCGCCGGCGGAACCGGGCCGGGGGTTGCGACGGGGACCGGGACGGGCTCGGTCGGCTTCTTCGTCCCCACGAAGACCAGCAGTCCGGCGAAGACCAGGGCGGCCAACCCGAACGCGATCGAGAGCGTCGTCTTCTGCTCGCTGAAGAAGCCGTACGTCGTGCGTGCGGGCGGCATCTGGTAGGAGACCGCTTTTTCCTGCGCGTCGTAGCTGGCTTTGCTCGCGGCAGGCGGGATCTTGAGGATGCTGGTCGTCTTGAAGACCTGGTCTGTGAAGAGTGTGAACTCGCTGTTGACCGTCGAGGTCTCCTCAAATGTGAAAGTGTTCGCGGCCTGCTTGGTCGGCTTAGCCGAGTAACCGTACAGAAGGAAGTCGCCCTTAGTGTTGTATGCCAGCCCGAGCTTGTCGTAGGTGATGACGACAGAGTTCGTCTTGTCGTTCATCTGCGTCTTGAAATCACGCAGCTCGCCGGTGGCGTCCTCGTCGGTGAAGCGCCTGGTCAGGAACCCGCGCTTCTTCGCCCCCACCTTCTTGATTGCGGCGAAGTCAGTCTTCGAGTACTTGATGGTATCGGTGACGTGAGCGTCTCCGACGTCGTTGACCGTCACCTCGTAGGTCTCGACCACGGTCGGTTTGTCGGCGGCGCGCGAGCGGCCCGCAGCAAACACGGTCACTAGCAGGAGCACCGCGATGCCTATCAGCGCGAGCCGTTTCATGCTTACCATGACGGCATCACCCCCTGCTTCCACCAGTACTCAGGGTTCACGAGAAGATAGGTGCCGTCCTGCTGGGCTTTGTCGATCTCGTCCTTGGCCAGCGTCACACACTCGGACGCGGTCACGTCCGGCGACACCACGTCCCCGTGCTTGGAGACCGCGTAGCCCTGGTCCAGGAAAGTCGATTCGATCGCGTACAGGTCCCCGCTCTGCGGCAGCTCGATGACCGGGATCGCGTGCCCAGGGATGAGCGCCACGTACGACTTGACCCCGACCGCCTCCATCAGCGCGCTCATGCAGATGGACAGGTCGAGGCATGTCCCGGAGGCCCGCTCGATCGTCTCCTTGGGATACTGGACGTACTGCGACGCGGTACCGGTCCAGAAGCCGTCCGGCTCCATGATGTACTTGACGCCCGCGGCGCGCAGCGCGTCGAAGGCCCTCTCGAACGCCGTGAGCGCATCCTCGTCGGAAATGCGCGTCTCGAGCCCGCTGCCGACGGAGTTGGCGAAGGACTTGGTCACCTCTTCGTTTGGAGTGATGAACGCTGCGATGAAGCGGTAGTTGTCGAAGTTGTCCGCGAAGGTGACGATGTCTTCTTTTTTGAGACTCGTGAAGACGAAGTCGTTCTTCCCGAGGAGGAACAGCTTCTCTGACTGCTGCTCCGGTTCCTTGAGGTCCTTGTACTCGTACCTGACCGTGAGCTCGACCGGCGTCTTGGTGGTGATCGTCGCGACCTTCGCGGGGTCGATCGTTGGCCAGCAATAGTCTCGGATCGTCTGCCCGGGCCTGATCTCGGGGTAGGTCTCGCCGGAGTTCCAGTCGGTGAGGTCGCCGAGCTTGTAGGAGATCTTGAAATCGCGCACGGGGATGCTGCCGCTGTTCTTGATGATCGTCTTGGCGACCCACATGTCCTGGGAGTTGTCGCCGTAGGTTTTGTAGGCCGCGGTCAGGATCTCGCCGCGCGTGATCAGCTTGACGTCCAGCTTCACCTTCGAGACGTCGTACGCGGTGCTGGGCCGGGTCATCGCGAAGACGAAGAGCACGGCCGAGACGACCATGGCCACCGAGAGGAGCACGATCAGAAGTTGTTTCTGCCGCTTGTCCATGGCGGCTTCCTTTCGTGATGCGGGCAAGTCCACACACGGCCAAGGGTTCACATAAAGATGTTATCACAGGGATCGGGCGTCACATAGAAGTAGAGGCCCGGGATTGTTCAGGCGTTTTCCGAAAGGTAGGAAGCAACCGCTTCCCGCACCGTCTCCTCGAACGGAGTGACCGCGAGGCCAAGCCTGTCGACGGCCCTCGCCGGCGAGTAATACATGCCGGCCTGCAGCAGCAGCTCGATCTCCTCACCGGCACCGCGGCCTCTGTCGCCTCGTTTGGTGAATAACCCGCGCCGATGCGCCGGGACCTCCTCGCGCGCGACCGCACCGCCGGCCTGCAGCGCTCCCTCGATCCCGCTCACCAGCCGCGCGGCTTGGACGTTCTCCCCGGCCAGGATGAATGACTCGCCTGCTTTTCCGCGGCCCAGCGCCCTGACCGCCGCGGCGGCCGCATCCTGTGCCCGCACGACGTTCATGCCGCCCCCGGCCCATCGAGCGCCGGCGCGCACCGCCTCGATCGCGGCCCTGAAAGCTCCATCGGGCGGGCCGCCCGGACCGGCCGGAAGCGTCGGGCTGACGGTCACACAACGGACTTTCCCGTCTTCGTTGTAGCGCTGCACCAGGTCGCCGGCGGCGGCGAGCACCTTCACCGCCAAGAGCCCTGAGGGGTTGTCCCACCTCGTGGTCTCGTCGCCCGGCTCGGCGACCGTACCCGGTTTAAATGTGAACGCCGAGCCGCAGTAGATCAGGTCCTCGACACCTACGCGCGCCATCGCCACCAGGAGGTTCCTCGTGCCTTCCAGAAACGCGCCGCCCTGGTCCTGCGCTGAGGAACTTGAAAGTCGCCCGGACTCGCAGTGGAAGACCGCCGTCGCGCCTTCCAGGGCCAGGAGACAGGACTCAAGGTCGGCGGTCGACCCCGCGGCGACCGTGGCGCCAAGCGCCTCGATCCGCAACTCGTCCCCTTGGCGCGCGAAGGTCCTGGGGGAGAGGCCGCTTTCGACGGCCTCGCGAAGGACGTGGAAGCCGAGTAAAGTGTCAGGCCCTGTGACGAGGACGCTCAACTGTTGATACCTCGCACCTCAGAGTTTCGCCCCGCATTCCCCGCAGAAGGCAGCCCCATTCTCCTCGACCGCGGCGCCGCATGCGGCGCACTTCGGCCCTGACGGAGCCTCACTGGTCGCCGGCTCCGGAGGTTTTGGCGCCTCGGGTTCAGGCTCCGTGGCAGGCTGCTGTGGAGGTGGCGGAGGCCCGGGGGCAGCGGCCGCCGGCATGGGCGTGCCGCATTCTCCGCAGAACCTTGCGCCGGGGCCAAGCGGTGCGCCACAGGTGGGGCACGCGGAGCCGACGGGGGCGGGCGGGGCCTGCATGACCAGTGGGGCGCCGCAGCTCCCGCAGAACCTGAGGCCGGGCGTGACAGGCGCGCCGCAGGATGGGCATGAACCCACGACTGCCGGCGCGGCCTTCATCTGCTCCACCACGGCCCGCAGCCTTTCGATCTCGGCGCTGGCCTGCTCGATCTGGCCGTCGAAAGAGCGCAGCCGCGCGCTGGCCTCGATGAGTGCAGTATCGTTCAGGCGGCCGTCGAGGTAGGCCTGGTACGTGGCGCGCCCCAGGTCGGGGAAAGACCTGTCCTTCTCCTTCTGGAGCTTCTTGACCTGCATCTTCAGCCTGTTGATCTCTTTTTGCGGTTTGGGGGCGGGATCACTCGCCATGCTGGTTACCTCCACCACTGTCAGTCCGCGGCGCACTTTGACTCATTCTATCAAACCTGTGCGGGCGCCCGGTCATCCGGGAAGGCGCCCGAAGCCGGGCACGAAACGCATCATGCGATTGCTGGTCTCGGGCGACGCCTTCGTCAGACCGGCCGCGGCAGCGCCCCAGAAAACGCGCCGCAGCGGCAGGGGCATCCGGTCGGCCGTCCGCTTGAACAGCATGCTTCGCCTGAAGAAAGCCGTCAACTGCTTGAACTCCTCATAGGCGCGGCCGAGGGCGCGGAAATCGAAGGGGCTCGCCGCTCCGTCAGGCCTGAACTCAGGCCGTCCTCCGTGGCGCTTTTCTTTCTCGAGAATCGTGACGTCGTACCCGTCTCGAGCGAGGTTGATCGCAGCCGTCAGCCCGGCAAGCCCGGCTCCGACGATGGTGACCGATTGCTGCGGCATTGCTCCCCCCCCGACGCCCACCGATGACGGCAACATTCTACTCCATTTGCCGCCGGCGGAACGGATACAACCGGACGCCAAACCTCGCTCGCAAGCTCGCTCTTCCGAGGGGGAACTCGCGTCCCCCTAGGACGCTCGCCTTCGGCTCGCTGTACCCCCCTGCATCTGAGGTAATGTGGGGGATACTCCCCCACCCCAAACCCCCTGGTTCGAGTCCGGATGTTATATAGGAAGGATGGCATGCCCGCAGGGACTCGAACCCGGGGAGCGCCGGGCATATTGTGCGATAATGAGCGAGGCGAGACCGTAGGAGAAAACCAGTGGCTGAACCGTGGCCCGGACCCGAAGAACGCGAGCGCTTCATCCGTTTCCTGGAGCTCGAGCTCCGGGTGCTTCAGGTGGCTTCGCGCGGCGGGCTGGACCCCGACCTGCTTGGCGAGATGAACGAGCTTTTGACCCGGTGGTTTCCGAGGACCGGCCTGTTCATCGAGTCGCGCATCCTGAGGGATCCCTCCCTCGGCTTCGGTGACGAGGTCGCCGCCGTGGCGTGGGCGGAGGCCAGGGCGGGCGGTGAGGGAGGCCAGGCACGCGTTCCGGGTGTCTGGACCGAGCGGGAGATCGCCGACGACATCAGCGAGTGCTTTCGCGTGGCGCGCGAGCAGGCAGGGATCATCGAATGAGGGCGGTACTTTTGACAGTCGGTGTGGAGTCTCAGGTGGTGCGAGCGATTGCCTGACATTTACAGCTCACGAATAATGGTCATCGACGATGACATGGACATGCTCAAGATGCTCGAGGCCGTCCTGACCCTCGACGGGTTTTCGGTCACGATCTGCCAGGACCCCGAGGAAGGCCTCGAGGTCGCCCGCTCCGAGAAGCCCGACCTGCTGCTCCTCGACATGATGATGCCCGAGAAGAGCGGGCTCGACGTGATGATGGAGATCAGGAGCGACCCGGAGACGCGGCACATCCCGATCCTGTTCCTGTCCGCCGTCGGGGACGAGGCCGTCGTGGTCAGAGCCCTGAAGGGCGCGGACGACTACGTCATCAAACCGTTCAAGACCCTCGAGCTCGTGGCGCGCATCACCAAGATACTGGAGCGGGCCGCGCGCACCAGGCCTCAGCTGCCGCTCTCTCGCTCAACTCGGCTGCAGCGCCTGCCCGTGCAGAGAGGCGACGAGACGTTCCTCGTGCCGCTCGCGGAGATCTGCTACTTCGAAGCCGCCGGCAAATACTCGTACGCCCACACCAAGGCGAAGCGGTTCCTGACCGGGTACAGCCTCGCTCAGCTCTCGGAGCGCCTCGACGACTCGATGTTCGTGCGCGTGCACCGGTCGTACATGGTGAACGTGGATTTCATCCGCAAGGTCGCCCGCGACAAAGCCAAGGGCACCTTGATAGTGCTGGCAGACGATGCCGAGACGAGGCTGAAGGTAAGCGAGTCACACCTGCCGGCCGTCAAGGAGAAGCTGGGACTCTAGACGGAGCGCTGGCCGCGGCCGCCGAACCGTTCCTCATTCGACCCCGTTCAGTACCCCGTGGAGCCCACCTGTTCCCCCGGCCCCTGAATCGCTTCCGAATGCCCCCCGATGTGTCGTTCAATATTGTAGAAGCACGCTCGGCTGGGGGCGGATAAGTGTTTTGATTCTAGCGCCCCAAGCCCTGCTGGAGCAGGTACTTTGAAAATGAATCTCAACCTCGCCTTATGCCGGGTCTCACGCCGGAATCCTTTCCGGCGTCCACGCCTGTACTGCCACCCAGCCATAACCACGCTTATAGGTGCTGGCCCCGGCCAGGGAGAGGTTCCGAAATCAAGGGGTGCAAGCCCCTTGATTTCTTTTTGGGGAGAAGCGGCGAAGGCGGCGGTCACTCCTGCTCGAGAGCCTCGCTCTTCTGCCGCATGAAGTACTCGCGGTAGCGCTCTTTCTTCTCTCCCATGGGAACCACGGAGACCGCGGCGATCAGCACTCCCGCCACCATGAGGGCGATCGACACTCCGTGGACCTGGTACGAGAGCCCGAACACGTGGATCGTCTTCGTCCCGACCAGGGTGGCGATGCCGCCCGCGAGCCCGGCACCGAGCACGAGGAAGATCCTCGCTACGGCGTGGAAGGCGGCGAAGGCTTTGCCCCTGTCCCGGTCATCGATCCGCTCCTGCACCATCGTTATCGCAACCAGGAACAGGACCCCGAAAGCGGCGCCGAAGAAGCTCGCCAGCAGGTACACCATTGGCAGCCATTGAACGACGGCCATGCTCACCATGATGCAGCCGGCCACGAGCAGCGCGACCCGCAGCATCCACGGCTTCTCCTCGCGCTTGACGAGCAGTTGCAGCGCGATGACGCCGAGGATCATGCCCACCCCGAACAGCCCCATGAGCAAGCCGAAGGCCGCGTCGGACCTCGCCCCGAGCACCTGCTTCACGTAGCCGATCCCGACCGCGTACAGGCTGCCCCCTCCGATGCAGCCCATCGCCGCGCCGAGCAGCAGTGACCTCGCGAACGGGTTCCTCAGGGCGAACGTTATCGACTCCATGAACCCCGCGGACACTTCCTCCTTGCCGAGGTAGTCCTTGGGGGACGGGAGCTTCATCCGAAAGTAGAAGGATATCGCCACGAAGAAGCTCAGCGAGTCGACGATGAACGCGAACGTGGTCGGATGGGTGGAGAAGAACCCCCCGCTTATGAAGAGGCGCGTCAGCACCGAGGGCACCGTAACCAGTGAGAACGCGAGCGCGGCGAACGGGATGACGCCGTACGTCGTTGCCATGGACAAAGAGTTGGCCATCGTGAGCTGCTCCGGCTCGACCAGGTTGGGGATGCTCGCGTCGCGCGCCGCCAGCCAGACGATGGACAGCCCCTCCATGAAGAACACCAGCACGTAGAGGCCCCACACCCTGGTGACGAGCGGCGCGGCAAGGATGATCAAACCCCTCGAGATGTCGCAGCCGATCATCAGCTTCTTGCGGTCGAGGCGGTCGGTGATGACGGCGGCGAGCGGACCGCTGAACAAGGCCGGAACGATCCGGAAAGCGAGGATGCCGCCGACGGCAAGCGAAGAGCCGGTCAAGCGATAGACGAGAGACATGAGCGCGAACGTGGCGACCCAGTCGCCCATGCAGCTGATGAGCTGGCCCCAGAACAGGCGCATGAAGTTCTTGTTGCGCACGAGCGCGCCGAACTCCTGCTTCACGTCACCTACCTGGCTCGCCAGGTTGCCCTCTTCTCCCATGCTCCCTTTCCTGTCGTCCTCCGGGAGGAATAGCAACTATTCTAATGTATTCGACCTTGACGGGCCTGAAACGCCCTCAGATACTGAATAGCACACAAGCTCTTGGCGGAAGCAGTTCTTTCGACATTGTTTTTTGAGCGGTTCGCTGCTCCAGGATGGGGAGGAGGCCGGCGGATGATCGATCCCGAGAAGCTCACGGTGAAAGCGTAGCAGGCGCTCGGCTCGGCGCAGTCGCTCGCGCAGGGTCTCGACCAGCAGGAAGTCGATGTCGAGCACCTCCTTCTCGCGCTGCTCGGGCAGACTGACGGGGTCGTGACGCCTCTGTTGCAGCGGCTCGGGGCCAGGCCGGAGGCGCTCGAGCAGACGGTCAGGCGAGAGCTCGAGGCCCGACCCAGGGTGAGCGGCACGCAGGGCCAGTACATGTCCAAGCAGCTCGACAAAGTCCTCGACGATTCGTGGTCCATCGCGCAGAACTTCAAGGACGAGTACCTCAGCACCGAGCACATGCTGCTCGGCATCCTTCAGGCCGGCGGGCGCTCCGCGCAGATCCTCAAAGAGGCGGG
>Ga0209747_1000392_pt1 | contig 24105 bp, 22 predicted proteins | sample BarGraNGADG00311_FD_184498 | JGI IMG/M metagenome (GOLD analysis project Ga0209747, IMG submission 184498) | Arctic peat soil microbial communities from Barrow, Alaska - Barrow Graham LP Ref core NGADG0011-311 (SPAdes) (version 2) | ecosystem: Environmental > Terrestrial > Soil > Wetlands > Peat...
ACTTCCGTTTCGCCCCCATGAGGGCCATCCTTCCTCGACCGGCCCTCTCACCAGGCCGGACTCATCGGGATGTCCACCAAACGGGGTCAACCTCACTCCCATCGAGTCACTCACCAGTGCAGTAACTTCGCCGTTCATTGGCCAGAGACGAGGCCGGCTCAGCTACTAGACGGATTCGCGTAGGCCCGGCAAGGGGTCAGCTGACGAATGCGAGTCTCCTCAACCCACGACCTCGTAGAGGCTCAACCTCCGACAGTGGTCGTCGAGCTGGAGAAACATCCGACTTTGCCGATCTGCGGATGTTGACGCAGCCTGATTTAGCGCGTAGGCGTTCAACCCTGCAAGCATGCGTGCATGCAGGGGGAGTGCGCTGCGCGATCGGTGCTATACACGGTTCGTCGGCTACTTCGAGAAGGGGCCACGCATGCACAGTGAACTGAGCGTGTTGATCGTTGATCCTTTGCTCGGAACGGCCGGGCTGATGGAGCTTGCCGGGAAGCTGCGGGCGGTGGTGGAGGTGGCAGAGATTGGAGATGTCCACGGCAGCATGCCGTGCGTGCTTTCTGCTGGCGTCACAGCACGTCTTCGGCGTGATCCTCGCGTCTGGGACTGGGTCGTCTCTGTTCGAGATGGCGCGGGTGTTGCCGCGCAGATGGTTTCGCGAGGACAGGCGAGGTTCGCCGTGCTGATGGACCCACTCGTGGGGCTTCCGGAGCTTCCGGGGGTCCCGGAAGCGCTGATAGCAGATCTCCACGTCCCTTCGAAGCCAACCTTCGAGCCGTTGGTTGAGGCGTTAGCAGTGATGACCGACACCTACGTGCCTGATGCCTATTTCGAGATCGTGTCAGAAGCACGGTTTGGTGAGGACCCAGGGTGGTCACGCTGGCAAGGTCTGTACGCCGAGGTGTACAGGTCCCTCTTGCCGATGGACCCGGAGCGCGAGCACACTCCGGAGTGGTGGGCCGAGGAATGGGTGGACGCATGGCGGACCAACCCCGATGCTGTGAGGCCATGGTTCACGCAGATACATCGTGGCCTAGGAGCCGCTGTGTCGAGCGCCGTAGGGATACCGCTCACCGTCCAGCCGTGGAACGAGCTGGCCTGGCTTACTGACCCTTCTGTCGTCGCGGACGCACTGAACCAGGAGTTTGAGAGACCACGGCCTGATCACGTCGAAGCCGGAGCGCTGGGTATGTAGTCACGGTCTGGTGTGCGTCGGCGTACCCCTGACGGCAACGCTCGAAAACGAGGCCATAGCGACGCTTTGGCCCCAGATTCGAGCGTCCTCGACACCAGCTGGTGCAGTTGGGAGATCATCCGGGTGTGGTCCTCGCCGAGCGCACGGCGTCGGGTCGGGTCTCTGGTGGTCCCGCTTGGGAGCATGGTGGAATTCGGACATCATGTTGACATACAAACATTGAGGCTGTTCACTGGGGTCGATGAGCCTGCAGGCCGCCAACCACGAATGGACCCTCGCCATGGATTCGGTGCCGCATCCCGAGTGGAGTGATTTCGACAAGAAACTCGCCGCGATGGCCTCCGTCGTCCAGTCGGCGGGGTGCGATCGACTGGTGCTTCGGCGTCAGCCCAACCTCTCGTACCTTGTCGGTGGCCGGTCCAACGTCCCACAGACGCTGGATTCTGCCTGCTTCGACCTGATCCTTGAGGCGGGGTCGGAACCCAAGGCCACCGTGGTGACGAACGCGATCGAGGCCCGGCGACTTGCGGCCACCGAGTTGGCAGGGGCTCCCGTCGAGTGGGACATCGTTGACTGGTGGGCTGACCGCTCGCAGCGGCTCCCGGCCGGACGCGGGGTAGCCTCCGACGGAGGGATCCCAGACACGACCGACCTCAGCGCCCAGGTCGCCACTGTGCGTCGCTCGCTCACCCCGCATCAGCAGGGACAGCTGCGCGAGCTCTGCACGGATGCCGCATCGGCCGCCACTCGGTCCGCGACCAGGCTGACTCCGTACACGACGGAGTATCAGGCGGCTGGCATCTTCGCGGGAGAGCTGCTGGCTGGCGCCATGGACCCGATCGTGCTGCTGGTCGCCGGCAAGGAGCGGATGGGGCGAGATCGTCATCCGCTCCCGTCCACGGCCGCTGTTGGTGACCGGGCCATGCTGGTCGGTTGCGCTCGTCGTCACGGATTGGTCGCCTCCGTGACGAGGATCATCAGCTTCACGTCCCTGAGCGCCAGTGAAGGGGAGCGTTACGACGCCCTGTTGCGGGTTGAGGCAGACTTCCTGAACGCCAGCCTCCCCGGCGTCTCGTTGGGAGAGGTTGTTTCGTCTGCCGTTACCGCGTACGGCCGGGAGGGTTTCGACCCACAAGAGTGGCATCACCACCATCAGGGTGGCTTCACTGGGTGGGAGCCACGAGAGTTTCCGGCCCGGCCAACCAGCAGCGAACTGATCCAACTCAACGGGATGCTCGGCTGGAACCCTTCTGCTGCGGGCTGGAAGGTGGAGGACACCTGCCTCATCACTGCAGACGGGCCGGATCCCCTTGTCCACGACAGTTCCTGGCCCACGCGGGTTATCGCCGGCCGGGAGCGCCCAGGTGTCCTCGAGGTCTGAGTTCGATGCCGCAGCTGATCGCCCTGGGGGCCGCCATCCTGTGCGGCGCCGCTATGCAACGCGTCACTGGCATGGGCTTCGCTCTCATTGCGGCGCCCTTCCTCGTCCTTGTCCTGGGAGTCGCCAACGGCGTGCCGCTGGTACAGGTTCTCAGCCTGTGTGCCTCCGCCCTCGTACTGGCCAGCGCGTTCAAACATGTGGAGTGGCGCAAGGCGGCGCTGCTCATCCCGCCCGGACTGGTAGGGATCCTGCCGGGGTGGTGGATCAGCAAGCACATGCCGACAGGCCCACTGTCCATCCTGATCGGCGTGCTTGTGATCGTGGCACTGCTCGCCATGGTGGCCGACCGGCGGGCGCGCATCTTCAAGGGCACGGCGGGAGCATTATCGGCGGGCTTCCTTTCCGGTTTCATGAACGTGACGGCGGGAGTAGGCGGTCCAGCGATCGTGCTCTACTCGCTGTCGACCGGCTGGCGACATGTGGAGTTCGTGGCAACAGCTCAGGCGTACTTCGTGGCGCTGAACATCGCCTCACTGATGGCCCAAGGCTGGCCCCGGCTCGACGGCGCGACGTGGTCGCTGTCGTTTGCCAGTCTCGCGGCCGGGCTGGGATTGGGAGAAGTACTTGCCAAACGTGTCCCGACGAAGGTGGCCAACGTCCTGGTCATCGGGATCGCGCTCGCTGGTGCGGCCGCCACCATCGTCCGCGGCTCGATGGCACTTCACTGACACAGCAGCTCAAAGCAATCCAACCGCAACTCAGCAGGGAGGCACCATGACCAAGCCGTACAAGATCGCCGTCATCGGAGTGGGCAAGATGGGTGGAGGGCTCGCCCGCAATCTCGCCGCCGACTCCACGTTTGACGTGACCGTTTTCGATCTTTCCCCCGAGGCAGTGCAAGCTTGCGTGGCTGGAGGCGCGCGCGCCGCGGGTTCGACAACGGCCGCCGTGCAGGACGCCGACCTCGTGATCACTAGTCTTCCCATGCCACGGCATGTTCTCGACATCTACGCCGAAATCACCCCCCACCTCGCCGCCGAGGCGATCTGTATGGATGTCTCGACGATCGACCCGGCAACTGCCCAGACGCTGGAGTCGGCACTGGCCGCAGCCGGGCATCCTTTCGTGACGTGCCTGCTGGGTAAGGGTCCGAGCCAGGCCGAGTCGGGCTCGTTGCCGCTCTTCGTCGGTGGCGACACAGCCGCCCTCGACGACCTAGCCGAGGTGTTCGCCTGCATCGGAGACGGCGCCCACCGCCTGGGCGGCGTGGCCGCAGCAACGACGTTCAAGCTGGTGTCCAACATGATCGGCATGACCAATCTCGCCGTCCTGGCCGAGGGCTACCTGCTGTGCAAACGCGCCGGGGTTGCTGACGAGATCTTCGCCACCGCCCTGGCAGATACTGGCGCCTGGTCCTATCAGGCCGACGTCCGGCTGCCCTGGATGATGCAAGGTGACTACGCGTCCCGCTTCCCGGTCACCCTGGGGTTGAAGGACGTTCGCCTGGCCGTTGACATCGCGGGCCAGTGGGGCCTTGGCGTCCCCGTGGCGGCGGCAGGCATGTCGCAATTGGCGGCCGCGCAGGTGCACGGATGGGGAGACCTCGACGTGATCGCTGTCTTGAAGGTGCTCGATCCTCGTTCCGAGGTGATCCCTCGTGCTGAGTAACCGCGTCGCGCTCCTGACCGCCGGCGGTTTCGCCCCGTGCCTGTCGTCGTCGATCGCTGCCCTGATTGAGAACTACACGGCAGCTGAGCCGGACCGCGAGATCATCGCCTACCGCCATGGCTACGAGGGACTGCTGCGCGGTGACTACCTGATCGTCGGGCCAACCGAAAGGCAGAACGTAGACGTGCTCTACGGCTTTGGCGGCTCCCCCATCGGCAACTCCCGGGTGAGTCTTACAAACGCGACAGACCTGGTCCGACGCGGCCTGGTAGCCGACGGCGACGATCCGCTACACACTGCAGCCCAACGACTGGTCGACGATCGAGTATCCATACTGCACACGATCGGTGGTGACGACACAAACACCACGGCGGCAGACCTGGCGTCCTACCTCGCCGAGAACGGCTACCAGCTCACGGTTGTGGGGCTGCCCAAGACGATCGACAACGATGTGACCCCGATCGCGCAGACGCTTGGGGCAAGCACCGCGGCCGACGAGGGTGCACTGTTCGCCCGCCACATTGTCGCTGAGCACAACTTTCTGCCACGCATGCTGATCGTGCACGAGATCATGGGCCGGAACTGCGGCTGGCTGACGGCGGAGACCGCGCGGCGCTACCGGGCATGGCTGGACGCCCGCACCTGGCTACCCGGGCTCGGGCTACGCCGTGAGACCTGGGACGTCCACGCCGTCTACCTGCCCGAACAGCACCTAGATCTGGCTCGGGAAACCGAGCGTCTGCGTGGTGTGATGGACCGCCTGGGCTGCGTGACGATCTTTCTCTCCGAAGGTGCCGGGCAGCAAGAGATCATCCCGGAGCTGGAAGCGGCTGGCGTCACGTTGCCGCGTGACGCCTTCGGCCATGTGCTGCTGGAAGCAGTGAACCCGGGGATGTGGTTCGCTGACCAGTTCGCGGAGCGCATCGGGGCGGGGCGTGTGATCGTTCAGAAGTCTGGCTTCTTCGCCCGCTCTGCCGCATCGAATGCGGAGGACCTCGCGCTGATCAAGCGATCCTGTGAGCTGGCGGTGGAATGCGGCCGCCAGGGCCGTTCGGGAGTCGTGGGTCTGGACGAAAGGGCTGGCAACTCACTGAGCCTGATCCCGTTCGACGCCATCAAGGGAGGCAAACCCTTCGACATCGGGCAAGCCTGGTTCCGCGACATGCTTCGCGCCGTCGGTCAGCTAACGGAAGAATGACTTTCCGCGACTCGCGTTGCATTCCGACCATAAGTATGTTAGAAAAGCAACATCAGGGTGGCAGAGCCGATGACTCCCCATCTCGAGCAGCCGGGCACACCCCACCGGCCGCGGGACTCCACAACGATGTCGAGGAGCAGGCAACATGACGATCAGCACCAATACGACACCTGACCTGAGCGTGCTCAAGCGACCTTCGGGCGGATTCGCCATGGTGGCGGTTGACCAGCGGGAAGCGCTCCGCAACATGCTCGGCCACGCACGAGGCGGAGCGGTGATCACAGACCAGGACATGGTCGACTTCAAGCTCGCCGCGGCGAAGGCACTCACCCCGTACGCGTCCGCGGTCCTGATCGACCACCAGTTCGCTCTCAATGAGGCGATCCGCCAGCACGTCGTGGCGAGCAGCTGCGCGCTCATCGCCTCCGGCGATCTGTTCCTTCCGGCTCACGAGGAACTCGTTGGCGAGGTGGACATCGATCCGGACATCACCCCGGAACAGGCCAAGTCGCTCGGCGCCGCCGCCCAGAAGCTGCTCGTGATCTGGCGCACAGATCAGCCCGCTCAGGGTCGAATCGACCTCGTCAAGAGGTTCGTGGCCGGCTGTCACGATGCCGGGGTTCTGGCCATCATCGAGCCCGTCTGCAAGAAGCCCGTCGACCCCGCCGTCGAGTGGACATGGGAGGACGACGTGCTGACGGCCGCCCGCGAACTCGGCAACCTCGGTGCAGATCTCTATAAGGGTGAGGTCCCCCTTCACGGCAAGGGAGATGCCGTGACGATCACCAAGATCTGCGCGGACATGAATGACGCCATCGAATCCGAGTGGGTCGTGCTCTCCTCCGGGGTGGCCGAAGAAGACTTCCCTCGCGCGGTACGCCTCGCTATCGCCGCCGGAGCCTCCGGATTCCTGGCTGGCCGAGCTGTGTGGGCGTCCTGCCTCGATGCGACCGATGTCGAAGAATCCCTGCGCACCGATGCGGTACGCCGCCTGCAGGACTACGCAGCCATCGTCGATGAGGGCATGCGGAGCCGGTCATGACGCGCGTCTTGATGATCCCAACCGCGCGAGCCACCTTCGCGGTGGACGTGGCTGCTGAGCGAGCGGCGGCGGCGCGAAGACTGGTCGAGGACCTCGGTGGCGAGGTGGTCGGCCCGGATGCCCTGGTCATGAACGATGACGATGTGGCTGCGGCTCAGCACTTCCTGGACGAGGAATACGACGTGATTCTGCACGTGTGTGCCTCATTCTGCGATGCGGGGCCGGCGCAGCAGCTGTACGCGAACGTCACGTCACCGGTCGTGACGTGGGCGTTCCACGAGCCGGGGCCGGTCGGAGACCGACTGTGGCTGAACTCCATGTGTGGCGCCAACCTGATCGCTCACGCGCTGGTTCGCGACGGCAAGCAAGTGCGGCTGATCTACGGTGATCCTGGCGAGGCAGGCGTTCGCGAGGCCATCGAGGCGCTGCTGGAGGGACGATACCCTGCGGCCCCCGAACTGCCCGGCGTGCAAGGCCCGGCCGCCGGAGACGATGTAGCGGACGCTGCGTTGAAGAAGTTGAGCAGCCAGGCCATCGGCGCCATTGGGGATGCCCCAACAGGCTTCACCCCGAGCCAGTACGACGCGGACCTGCTTGAACGGCTGTTCGGATTCGACATCATCAAACTCGACCTCGAGGCGATCTTCGATGACATCGAGCAGGCGCCCGAAGAGCAGCGCGCCAAGGAACTCGACGCAGCGATGGAGTGGCAGCCGAGCCTGGCAGAGGCCGGCGCCGACAACCTGAAACAGTTCGCAGCGGTAACTACAAGTTTGCGTGATTGGCAGCAGAAGACAGGTGTCGCGGCCCTTGCCTTGCGGTGCTGGCCCGAGTTCCCGACGAAGCTGCACGTCTGCGTCTGCAGTTCTATGTCTCGGTTGGCTGACGAGGGCATCGCGACCCAATGCGAACGAGATGTCTACGGGGCGGCCACCATGCTGCTGATGCAGGCTCTGGGTTCCGGACCCACCTACCTCGTCGATACCGTCGATCTCGACGCTGAACGAAATATCGTCCGGTTCTGGCACTGCGGCGCCGCCGCAACCAAACTGGCGGCCAACCCACAGGACGCGACCCAGGCCCTGCACTGCAACCGGCGGATCGGCGTCGCCGGCAACTTCGCTCTCAAGCCCGGACATGTTGTCGCTGCCCGACTCACCGAGGATCCCGGCACGGCTGGACTGCGGCTCCTCATCGCCAGTGGCGAGTCCATTCCCGCCCCCAACCGCTTCCAGGGCAACACCGCAGACGTGGTGATGGACACCAATGCCACCGCCTTCGTCAACAGCCTCGTGTCCGGAGGCTTCCCGCACCACACGGTGCTCGCTTGGACCGACATACGGCCAGGCCTGCGAGCCGTGGCCAGACATCTGTCAATCCCTGTTATCGAGTTCTAGGCATCAGACAAAGGAGACTGAAATGACCCCGAACACAACCATCACCCGACGTAGCCTCCTTGGCCTCGTGAGCGTAGGAGCGGTCGCCGGCGCGTTAACTGCATGCGCCGGCCCCGGTGGAAGCACCACGTCGACCACAGCAGCATCCTCAGCCGCACCAGCGCTGGATGCCTCGAAAGCCTCGGGCAACATCTCCTTCGCCCACTGGCGCGCAGAAGACAAGGTGGCGTTCGACAAGATCATCACCGCCTTCAAGGCGAAGTACGCCGGCACCGATGTCCGTCAGGACATCACGCCGTCCAACGACTACCAGAGCAACGCCATGGCGCAGATCCGGCAGGGCACTGTCGGTGATCTGTTCGTAGCTTTCCGTGGTGCCCAGTTCACTGCCATGACTAAGGCTGGCCTCTACACCGATCTCACCAGCACCAACCTCGCCGACAGCTACGAGAAGTCGCTGATCACCGCCGGGCAGGCCAACGGCAAGCAGTATGGGTTGCCCTACCAGCTGGTCTTCAACCAACCGATCACCAACGAAGACATGATCAACCAGGCCGGGTACTCGACGCTGCCAGGCGACTGGACCAGCTACCTTGACCTGTGCGACAAGATCAAAGGCAAGGGTGTCATTCCTATCGCGTGGCCGGGTGGCGACGTCGGCAATGCCGGGCAATTGTTCAATTGCATGATCATGAACGAAGCGCCCACCGATGACATGTGCACCCAGATCGAGGCCGGCACTTACAAGGTGACCGACGACTGGTTCATCGGCATGCTGAAGAAGTACCAGCAGCTGATCCCCTACATGCAGCCCAACGCCACCGGTACCGCCGTCGAGCCCGCCGAGCAGATGTTCGCCAGCGGTCGGGCAGCCATGCTCGCTACCGGGTCTTATCACATCGCTGCAGTCCGAGCCCTCAAGGCGACCTTCCCCATCGGCATGCTCGCGCCAATCACGGTGAGCAAGGACAAGGTCAAGTACGTGGGCATCTACAACGCCACGTTCATCCTGGGGGTTAGCACGGCTTCCAAGAATCCGGACACGGCTTTCGCGCTGCTGAAGTTCCTCAGCGACCCGACCATCGGCGGTCAATACGGCAGCGATACTGCGCAGAACGTGACCGTGAAGAACGCTGTCTACACCAATAGCAACCTCACTCATCTGACGGATTGGACGACCAAGAAGACGCTGCTTGCGCCGCGGTTCCAGTTCAACAACCTCGACATCCGCAACGCCGCCGAAGGCACCGCGATCGCCGTGGTTGGCGGGAAGTCGCCCGAGCAGGCTGCCGCGGACGCCCAGAAGATCATCGATCAACAGATCAAGAAGTAGTCCCTGTCGCAGTCAAGCCTGGGAGGTTGCGCATGTCACAATCCACCACGTCGGCGGGGCGTACGAACACGGTTCGGACGCCTCGGCGCCGGACCACCAAAGCCCGACGGATCGACGAGCTCATCCTGCTCCTCTTCACCGTGCCCGCTTTGATCATTTACATCGTGTTCTTCGTCCTGCCGACGCTGCAGTCCGCGCAGTACTCCATCACGAATTGGGACGGGTTTTCCGGCACGTTCGACTACGTCGGCATCCACAACTTCGTCCGCGCGATCACCAGCGATTCGCTGTTCACCAGCTCCCTGGTGAACAACCTCAAGTTCTGGATCATCGTGCTCGTCTTCCAGACCTTGGCGGCGCTACTGCTGGCGGTCATGCTGTTCCGCAACTCGCGGAGTACGTCGGTGCTGCGAGGGTTGTTCTTCTTCCCAACCATCCTGTCGTCGATCTCGGTCGCCTACATCTGGAAGTTCATCTACGACCCCAATTATGGTCTCGGCAACGGCCTGCTGCATCTGTTCGGGGCATCTAGCTCTTTCCTCGGCAACAACGACACCGCGATCTACTGGGTCGCACTGACCCAGGTCTGGTTCCATGCCGGCCAGATGATGACCATCTTCATCGCCGGTCTACAGAGTGTCCCCCAAGAAATGCTGGAGGCGGCCGCTGTGGACGGCGCCAGCCGATGGCGCACCTTCACCTCCATCACCTGGCCGATGATCGCGCCGGCGACGTCCATCGTGCTGGCTTACACGACCATCCAGTCCTTCAAAGCCTTTGACGTGATACTGGGTCTGGCCGGGAATCCGCCGAAGCCCTCGATGGACATCCTCTCGACCCGGATCTACACCACATTCGCGAACAACCAGTTCGGCTACGCAGCCGCCGAGGCGATCCTGTTCGTCATCGTGATCGTGGTCCTCAATGGGGGCGTCAGACGGCTGGTCGGGCTGACGCAGGCCGGAAGTTAGGCGGGCATCATGGGTTACAAATTCGCGCGTGGCGGACTGCTGACGATCTTCGCCGTCATGATCGTAGTACCGGTCCTGGTCGTGTTGCTGGGCACCTTCAAATCGATGCAGCAGCTGTTCGACAGCCCGTTCGGGCTTCCCGAGTCCTGGAGCATCCGCAACTATGTAGACGTCTTGACCCAGCACAACATGGGTCAGGCCTTCATCAACAGCACCGTCGTGACGGCATCCTCGGTGTTCCTCACGCTGTTCATCAGCTCCATGGCCGCCTACGGCATCGCCCGGCTGCGGGGTTGGAAGTCCGTGCTCATCTTCGGTTTCCTGGTGCTCGGCATGTCTGTGCCGGCGCAGGCGAACATGATCCCGCAGTACGTGCTGTTCGGTCGGCTGGGGCTGTTGAACAACCTGCTCGGCCTGATTCTGATCAACGTGGTCACCGGCATCCCGGTGTCAACGTTCATCATGGGCAGCTTCATGAAAACCCTGCCGCACGAGATGTTTGAAGCAGCCGCAGTTGATGGCGTGGGGCCAGCTCGCGCCTACTACAGGATCGCCCTACCGCTGTCTGGGCCCTCGATCGCGGCCGCAGCAATTTTCCTTTTCGTGATCCAATGGAACGAGCTGCTGTACCCGCTGCTGTTCATCCAGTCCCCCGACAAGCAGACCATTCCGCTTCGACTCCTGGGATTCCAGGGCGAGTTCCTCACCAACTACCCGCTTCTGTTCACGGGCGTCGCGATCGCGTCGATCCCGATAACCATCGCCTACGTTCTCTTGCAGCGATACTTCGTCGAGGGTATGACCTCGGGCGCAGTGAAGGGATAACCATGCTGATAGTCCGACGAGCGGTCACGAGTTCGCCCAACGAGCCGATCGAGCTGGACGCCTTCCCGGCGATCGAGCTACAGGGAGTCCCGGGCTGGCTCACCGGAGAGTCTGCTCAGGCCCAGGGCATTGAGACCACCCTGCCGAATCTGCCGACCTCGCTGGCGCTCCCGGGCACCGAAACGACGCCGTTCGCGTGCGCTGTCGATCCACTCAGCGCGTGCGCGTTGCGAATCAGGATCGGACCCGCGGGCCATCGCGTCTTCTCAGAGCCAGTCAGCTGGCTCGGCATCGTGATCGACGATCAACAAGTCGACGATCAGTGGCAGGCGGACGTGGCGGCCGGCGTCTACCAGGCGTCGTCACCGCAGTGCCGGATCACGGTCGGACTGGATCCGTTCACGCTCAAGGTCTTCGACCGTGCCGTGAGCGAGACCAACCCCGTTCTGCGTACGGGAGAGCGTTTGCGCCAGGTCGCCGGATTCCCGATGGCTCCCCCCGTGCTCGCAGACGAGGAGTCGATTCTCCTGAACCTTGAGTTGGCGCCTGACGAGGACATCCTGGGCTTCGGTGAGCAGTTCGGACGCCTTGTGAAGAACGGCCAGGAGCTGCGTCTCCATACTGACGACGCACTTGGCACTGGCACCGGTCTGGCCTACAAGCCGGTCCCCGTGTGGCACTCCACCGCTGGATATCTGGGCTTGCTCAACACGGGCGCGGTCATTCAGGCCGACGTGGGCCACACCCGGCCCAGCGTGCTATCCATTCGGCTCGATGACCAAGCCCTCGACCTCATCGTGGTCGTGTCGGCAGACCCCAAACGTCGGCTGGCGGAGTACACCCGACTCACGGGTACTGCCCCACAGCCACCGCTGTGGGCCCTGGGCTACTGGATGGGCCGCTGCCGCTATCACTCCAGCGAGGAGATGCTGGGCGTCGCCGATGCCATGCGCAGTCACGCGATCCCTGCGGACGTGCTGCATTGCGACCCCGACTGGCTGGTACTGGACAGGCTCAACACCGACTTCATATGGAATGAAGATCGATTCGGGACTCTGGCCGGCTTCTGCTCCGATCTGGCCGATCGAGGATTCCGTCTCTCGGTGTGGGAGGTTCCCTACATCGACCCCCGCTCACCGGTTCACCAGGAGGCTGAGCGGGCCGGCTATCTGGTGCGGACCCCTGATGGCGCTCTGGCGGAACTGAGCGGCACGCCGACCCCGGAAGGGCTGCCCCGGGCGCTCATCGATTTCACCAACCCCGACGCTGCCAGATGGTGGCAGGACAAGCACGAGGGTTTTCTGGACGCCGGGGTTGCGGTCTTCAAGACTGACTTCGGCGAGGGTTGCCCTAACGGGATGGCGACCTCGGACGGCACTCCCTCGAACTACACGCACAACCTCTACCCCCTGCGCTACAACCGCACCGTGAGCAACGGGATTGCGCGCTTCACTGGAAGAAATCCCTTGGTCTGGGGACGCAGCGCCTGGGCGGGCTCTCACAGATACCCAGGCCAGTGGGGCGGCGACGCCGAGTCCACCGTGGCCGGCATGCAGGCCACCCTGCGCGGAGGCCTGTCCTATGCGATGTGCGCGCCCGGCCACTGGAGCCACGACATCGGCGGCTTCTACGGCCCTGAGCTAACCGCCGAGCTGTACGTGCGCTGGACCCAGTTCGGAGCCTTCTCTCCTCTGATGCGGGCACATGGGCTACGACCACGCGAACCCTGGCAGTTCGGCGAGGAAGCCCTAGACATCTGCCGGGACTGGATCCGGCTGCGGTACTCGCTGCTGCCGTACCTGTGGCAGTTGGGCAAAGAGTGCGAGACCAAGGGGCTCCCGATCCTGCGTCCGATGGCACTGGAGTTCCCTGACGATCCCGCATGCAGAGGCCTGGACGACCAGTACATGTTGGGATCCGCGCTGCTCGTGGTACCAGTCTTCGACGACGCCCACGAGCCCGTTCGGCGCCGGTTCTATCTGCCAGCCGGGCAGTGGCACGACTTGTCGACCCGTGAAGCCGTCACAGGTCCCGGCTTCATCAGCCGAGACGTCACGCTCCGCGAGATGCCAGTCTTCGTCCGAGGCGGTTCCGTCGTGCCCCGGGCGCCGGTGGATGAGGGTGTCCGGTGCGCAGCGGACGTTGAACAGCGACCCTGGACGATACATGTCTACGGTGATGTGGCGGACGACCGAGTGCTGTGGGACTTCGAGAACCAGCCAGTCGAACTGGGCCAACTTCGCAGGAATGCCGGACCCGAAGGCTGGCAGCTGGAGGATTTCGGCGGCGCTCCCGCGAGAGCCAATCGGCAATCTCGGTAACATGAAGATCTCCCGATCCCGAGGCAGAGGAATGTCACAGCGGCTAGCCCATCAGCCCAGGCCAGTGATGTCCGGCGCGTCACGGCGCGAACGGATCGTCCATGACCTGGGCCAGACCGGGTTCGTATCCGCCCGTGAACTCACCGAAGAGCTCGGCGTCTCAGACATGACCGTCCGCAGAGACCTTCGGCGCCTCGAGCAAGAAGGTGCGCTCCGGATTGTCCATGGAGGCGCCAGCCTGCCCATGGGCATTGACTACCAGAGCCGAGGCATGTCCGAGCAAGCGGCGAAAGCGGAGATCGGAAGGTTCGCAGCCACACTCATTCCACCTGGGTCGACTGTCCTGATGGACGCAGGAACCACAGTCGCGCAAGTAGCCCAGCACATGCCTTCGAACTTCGACGGCTACGTGATCACCCACTCGGTCCCAGTGATCGAGTCCCTACTGGAGCGACCTGACATTCCCGTGCACTGCCTCGGCGGCGAATTGCGCGCACAGAGCCGCGCAATGATCGGGCCCAGCACCGTGGAGAGCCTCAGCAAACTGCGCGCCCAGGTGTTGTTCCTGGGGGCGGCCGCAGTCAACGAGCGCGGCGTCTTCGTCGCCAAGGATTATGAGAGCTCGACCAAACGAGCCTTCATCGAGAGCTCCAATCGCGTCATCCTGCTGGCGGACCACTCCAAGTTCAGTACCTTCACACCAGTCCTCTTGGCCCCGTTGTCTGTAGTCCACGAGATCGTCACCGATCGCCCACTCCCACCCGAGATGGCGAGGGTCGTTGACGAACTGGGCATAGTTGTGCATGTGGCGAACCCCACATAGGGCTGGTCTGGCTTTCCGCCGAGGTTTGCGAGTCGGGAGCGGTTCTTCGGGAACGAGTTGTTACCCCATGGAGTCCAGCTCAACGGCGGGTGAGCGCGGCGATGCTCTGAGCGAAGTCGGTGATGGCGTCGGCAGTCCCGGGTGCGCTCATGGGGACGCCATGCCCCCCGGCCAACACCTGGGGTTTGAGTACGGCAAGGGCTTGGATCGATGCGTGGGCCGCGATGGAGTCCCAGGTCGTGTACCAAGGGGGGCCGGAGAGGCCGTTGCGGCCTAGCAGAAGGCTGGCGACGGTGCCGATCTTCGCTGTCACGAGCGCGTCCCCGCTGATCAGTACCCGGTCCGCCGCGCGGAAGAAGGACACGTGACCGACCGTGTGGCCGGGCGTGGGCAGGCACGCCCAACCCGGTAGGCCGGGGATGTTCGTGGATGGGTCGAGGACGCGGGCCACCCCGGCGAGGGTGGCCGAATCGAAGATCGCCTGGCGCCGACGGGCCCCGATGGCGCGCATCATCGGCAGCACCAACCAGCGATCTAGTGGCATGGCGGTGTCCCGCATCGCGGAGAAGTCCCTGGCCGCGATGGGCAACTCCTGCGGGCTCACGTAGACCGGACAGCCCCAGTCGGTCGCAAGGGCTCGGGAGTCGCCTTCATGATCGGGATGGACGTGGGTCAGCAGGATCGCCGAGGGTGCAGATCGTGGCCCGAACACCGACCCGACGGCGCGCTGGACCCGTTGCCCGTCACCGGCCCAGCCAGCGTCGACCAGTACCCACGAGTCCGCCGAGCGAAGAGCATAGACAACCGTCTGCGTTCGACCCCAGGGGCCAATCGAAAACACGCCAGAGGCGATCTCGTCAACCCTGAGCTCCCGGCCAGAACCACCTGCCATGTCACCGAGCCTATGCCGACGAGTCGTCGAGAGTGACCGGCCGCGGCGCAAGGACCGCTCCCCCAAACGTCCGGATCTGCCGCGATCCGCGCTCGTGCCGAGAGTCGGGCGTTCGCAATGCCTGGTGTCCTGTTGGAGATGTCCAGTTAGCCGGCCGTGGGCGGGAAGAAGTCCTCGGCTCGGTGAGATCCACTAGCTAGTCCATAATGATAAGCAGCCTGTGCGAACGCGGGCCCTACCGTTTACGCGCAGAGATGCCCCATCGCAGATGCGTAGACGCTTCGTGCGATAGCACGATCAGACCGGTTTTAGTGGCCAGCGCACCGGCGGGGGCGGTCATCGGTTCGATCGCGATGCTTCGCCGCTGGTCCGCGCCGGAAAGAGAGTCGCCGCTGAAAACTTGAATCCAGCGCGTCGCTGTGTCTGTCCAGAGTGTCACGGTTCCCAGGGAATCATCGAGTGTTACTTCACAGAGGTTTGCGATCTCCGCACCATGGTTGGTGAATACTAGATCCGTGAATGCGTGATTGATCGCCAGAGGGCCGATCTCGACGGACTTCCTGAAGTCATAGATGCCGCCGGCGACCGGTTTGGTGGCTCGAGGTTGACCGTCTTCATCAACAAGCACGCGTTTCCCTGCAGGAATCTGTAGCCGGGCCTCGTTGATTGACCCGCCGCCGAGGGGTCGCAAGTAAGGGTGCGCGCCGAGCGCCACCGGTGTGTCTGTGTCCGTCGGGTTTTGGGCTGTCAAGTCTATGGCTAATCCTGAGTCGGTCAGCGCGTACTCGATCGAGAAGTCCACAGTGAACGGATATCCGGGCCGCGGGTGTAGTCGTGTTGCGAGGACGGTGCGACCGGGTTTCTCATCCACAATTGTCCACGGTACCCATCGCACGAGACCATGGCTTGCACTGTTCCCCTTCTCTGGATCGTCGACCGGGACCACGTGTTCGATGCCGTTCCACCACCACCGTCCGTCCTTAAGCCGGTTAGTCCAGGGGGAAAGAATCTGTCCACGGCATGCCTCTGCCATTGATTCGGCGGGATAGCCGTCAATAATCTCCGACCCGTCGTAGTGCAGCTCCCGCAGTCCGGCGCCCACCTCCGTGATGATGGCCGAGTATGGCCCTGACTCGAGGAGGATCTGGCGGCCAGACGGAAAAGTCGATGCCACGGGCAAGCTATCGCGTCGCTACTGTTACATGGGCTTCTTCGTCGGTGTCGAGCCTGTCGCCAGAGTCGATGTCAAACAGCACGGCACCAGTAATGTCGGGTTCCATCCAGATGTTTTGTCCAAGCGCGAGGGAGATATCTCCAGGTAAGCGCGCGTAGTACAGCCCGCGGGTCGCCGCTGATCCAACATCGATCGGCCCGTCGGAAGGACCCATCTTGAATCCCACGATTGTTTCCGCTCCGAGGTGTTCGACCGCGGCCACGTGCGCGGGGTGGCCTCTTGTACTTGCGCTTGTCTGGACCGCGAAGTTCTCTGCGCGGACACCCAGCGTTGCTCTTGTGAGTCCGGCTGAAGCGAGTATCTCGGCCAGTCGCTCGGTGCCCGGCACCAGATGTTCGCCAATTCGGAGCTGGGCATCGCAGACCTCGCAAGGAAACAGATTCATCGGTGGCGAGCCGATGAACTTGGCCACGAAGACGTTCGCAGGACGGTCGTAGATGTCTTTCGGGAGACCGTATTGCTGCACGATGCCGGCGTTTAGCACGATTATGCGCGTGCCCATGGTCATTGCCTCGACCTGGTCGTGTGTGACGTACACGAACGTCTTCTGCACGCGCGCGTGAAGCGCGGAGATCTCTGCGCGCATTTGTGTTCTCAGTTTCGCGTCGAGATTCGACAGTGGCTCATCGAGGAGATAAACGGAGGGCTCGCGCACGAGGGATCGTGCGAGAGCAACGCGCTGGCGCTGACCGCCTGACAGCGCCTTGGGTTTCCGGTCTAGTAGCTGCGTCAGTTCGAGCATTTGGGCGACGTCGTCGACTTTCGCTGCGACGTCTGAGCGATGCATAATTGCGCGCCGCGCAAACCCTCCGACGATCGGGATATGGTGCCACCAGCGGAATCGATCCATGACAAGGGGGAAGGCAATGTTCGACCGCACGCTCATGTGCGGGTAGAGCGCATAGGACTGGAATACGAATGCAATGCTGCGCTTCTTTGGGGTCAGATTGTTCACGATAATGTCGTCGAATCGTAGCTCACCCGAGGTGATCTCAGTGAGTCCTGCGATCATTCTGAGCATTGTGGACTTGCCGCATCCGGACGGTCCGAGGAGCACGAGGAACTCTTTATCGGGCACGGTTGCGGTGAACTCGTCGATGACGCGAGTGGCGCCGAAGGACTTGGAGATCTTGTCAAATGTGATGCTGGGCATGGGCACTATCCCTTCACGGAGCCTGCAGTCAGGCCGGATACGATACGGCGTTGCATGATGAGGAAGAAGACGACGGCGGGAATGGTGAACACGACTGCACCGCTGAAGACTGTGTCGAGAGGAGTTATGAACTCGCCGATGAAGGAGGCCAGGCCAGTAGACGCGACCCAACTCTGGCGGTCACTTACGAAGGTGGTCGCGAACAGGTATTCGTTCCAACCGTCGAAGAACGTGATGACCGCGGCGGCGGCGATCGACGGTGCGATGAGCGGCACTACCATGATCTGTAGGATACTGAGCGGTCCGCACCCGTCTACACGTGCGGATTCCTCGATTTCGTAGTTGATGCCGTCCATGGCGGCCTTCAATACAAACATCGCGACTGGCATAGCGAACGCTGTGTCGACGAGTACCAGGCCGTAGAGGTGGTTGAGAAGCCCCAGCGTGGTGAAGAGCGAATATAGCGGCACGACGAGCAAGGCTTCGGGCAACATCTGGGTCGCGAAGAAGCCGAGTGCCAGCGGTCCCTTACCTACGAAACGATAGCGGGACAGAGCATATGCGGCGAGAGTCGCGAGCAGCAAGCTGAGCGCGGTCGTGCCAATGGCGACGATGGCAGAGTTCCCCATCCAACGGAGGAAGGGAACGCCCGTGACCAGCACACCGAAGGCGTTCCCGATGCGGGTGAAGTCTGGGATGAAGGACTGCTTACCCCCGTAGAGCTGGGTGGAGGGCGTCATCGAGGTGTTGAGCATCCAATAGAGGGGGAATCCAGCGAGGATTACGAGGAGGAGAGCGAGGACCATGCGCAATCCGAGACCGAGGCGTCGGCGACCGATCATGAGAAGGCTCCGTTCTTCCGCTCGGAACGCATTTCGACGTAGAAATAGGCAACGGTCACGATCAGGGAGAGAAGGAGACCGAGGACGCCCGCAGCGGCAGCGAGACCGAGTTGACTATGCACAAACGCTTCACGGTAGACATTGATCACGATGGTGTTCGTTGCGTCGACCGGGCCACCGCCGGTCAGTAGCCAAATGATCTCGAATCTGCGAAAAGACCAGATCGTCATGAGGAGTGCGACGATTCGTAGCGTCGGAGCAATGTATGGCAGGACGATGGATTTGAAAGTGGAGTACATGTCGGCGCCGTCGACTCGGGTCGCTTCGTAGAGTTCATCGGGCACAGACTGAAGAGCCGCAAGTACCACCAGCATCACGAATGGCGTGACTTTCCAGATCGTAGCGAGGAGGACCGAGATCATGCCGAAGTTCGGGTCGGTAAGCCATCCGACCTGTGCGATGCCCAGGGCGGCGAGCGTTCCGTTTGCAACACCGGTCGAGTCGTTGAAGATCCACCGAAAAACTAGAGCCACCGCGACAGTCGGTACCGCCCACGGCATGACCAGGATCGCTCGGGCAACCGTGCGTCCTACGAACCAGCGATTGAGCACCACCGCTGACGCCGTGCCAAGCAGTAGCGACCCCATGACTGTGCAGAACGAGTAAATGATCGTGGTTTCGACAGAGTGGAGGAAGGCGTCACTTGAGACTAGCCGACCATAATTGGCCAAGCCGATGTAGTGTCCGCCGGTCGGCCTTAGCAGCTGCGTGTTGGTGAAGCTCAGGTCAACGCCCTTGAGTACGGGGATACCAGCGAACAGGACCAAGTACAAAGCGGCGGCAGCAATAAAGAAATAGGGGGCCAACCGAAAGCGACTGGGTGACCTGGCTAGTCTGCTTCTGCCCGGTCGAATGTCTGGGGTGACGGGCGCAGCCTGGTCGTGTGTACCTATATCGGCGCTGTCGGTGATCGACATAACTCCTCCTCACTGAGGTGTACGCGTCTTGAGGGTGTTGTGGTCGGGAGGGCTCCGTGCCGGACGAGCTGGTGACGGTCCGGCACGGAACCCATGAAACCACTATCTCCCCAGCGCTGCCGCTTCCTTCTGGGCCGCGTCCATGGCTTCTTGGGCCGATACTCCGCTCGTCAGCACCCGTGAGACCTGACTCAGGATGATCGAACTAATCGGCTGCGTTTGAGTCTCGAAGCCAGGAATGATTGCGCTACGAGAGTTCGGGCCCTGGGCGTAAAATGGGTCATACCAGGGGTTTGCGGAGATGAGGGATGCATCGGGCTTTACAGAGGTTCCGGGCGCAGACGGGAACAGTGCGTTCGCGAGGCTTTGCTGCGCCGCCGAAGAATACATCCAATGGACAAAATCAAGCGCGATCGCCTTGTTCTTGGAGTTCGCGTTCACCCCGACAAGATTCGCAACATGAACCGAGTCCGGTGTGGGGAAGGGTAGCGCGCTTGCCCCGATCTGGGACGAGGGAACCACAGTGCTCTTCGCGGCAATACTGAAGGGAATGTTCGAATTGTCAATGATCATCGCAATATCGCCTGCACCAAACTTGCTACGGTACGTCGACGCATCATCCCCGACCGCGAAGGCCCCCGATTCGTAAACCTGTTTGAGTGCATTGACGCCAGCGATATTCTCCGCCGAATTGATGGTGAGTTTACCATCCTTAGACCAGCTGCCGCCGTAGCCAGCGGGCCAGTTCGAGAAGTCGGTCCACCAAGCTGTTTCCTCATTCATCTGGTGACGCACGGCGAAACCAGTCTTGCCTGTCACCTTCTTGATCGTCTGGGCGGCTGTAACCAACTCCGCGACCGTGGTGGGCGGCTTGACGCCTGCCTGGTCGAGGATGGCCTTGTTCCAAAAGAGGGCGTAGTTTGACGTCTCCCAGACTAGTGCCAACTGCTTACCGTCGACTTTGTAGCTGTCGTTACTCGAAGTGAGCGCCGGCGTGATTTCCGCGGTGATCGCCGGGTTTAGCGGCTCCAGCGAGTTCGCAGCCTCAAGGGTCGGCAGGAAGGGGTCAGGGATGATCATGACGTCTGGCCCCCCTCCGGCTCCGAGCTGGGTGCTGATGGTCTTTTCGTAGTCGGCCCGCGTTATCGTCTTCTGCTGGAGTGTGACCTTCGGGTGCAACTTTGTGTACGCCTGAAGGGCATCCCAGATCTGCGCACCTCGTGTGGGTTCCGCCCACTCCCAGCTGGCATAGACAAGGGTTCCTCCTTCGTCTGGTGAGGCGCCGTTGTCGCCGCTGCTGCTCCCGCCGCCGCCGCCTCCGCTGCAGCCGGAGACGAGCAGCGCTATCGAGACGATCGAGGCAAGGACCGCGACGCGGCGTGGAATCGGTCGGTGTAAGGTGTACGTCATTGTCACTTCTCCATTCGATGATTACTTGATGCGTTGCAGGGCTGCTCAGCCTTGCAGGATGTAAGGCGCCCTTCGAGAAAGCCCCTCGCGAAGGAATTCCGAGTTGGTGTTTCGGACGCGCTCCCAGTGCTTCTGGTGCTGCACCCGTGCGAGGTGGCCGTCCCCCGCGATCATCGCGGTGGTCACATCCCGATGGTCGTGTGCGGAGAGAGCGGCTCCATCGGGGTTCAGGTGAAGGGCGAGGAAGCGGAGCCGTCCGATGACGGTGTCGACCCGCTCCATCATTATGGTGAGGAGCGGATTGGCTCCGTAGGTAGAGAGCAAGTGATGGAATCGCTCGTCGCCCCGCGCCCATGCCGCGTTATCGCCCACCGCGGCCGCAGCCTCCATCTCCGCAACCGCGGCAGAGATCTCGACGAGCTGCATCTCCGTGCCTTCCGTGGCGAGCCGGTAAACCAGCATCCCCTCCAGCCCGGCCGCGATGTCGTAGGCATGCTGTACCTCAGAAAGAGTCAGCGCCTTAACCCGAGCTGATCGTCCGTCGGTCATCTCGATCAGCCCGTCACTTTCCAGTCGGACGAGAGCAGAACGGATCGGTGTGCGGCTGACGCCGAGCATGGCCTCAAGGAGTGCGCCAGTCAGTCGGTCGCCCGGACCAAATTCTCCCTCCAGGATGAGGCGTTTCAGCGTGGTGTACGTGCGATCGAGGGCCGACAGTCCGTCGGTCGCTAGGGTCGCAGTGGAAACACCTAGATGCGTCGAGGCGTGGGTGCGGTCAGTCACGATGGTGGTCCTTTCCCTTACACGCGGCTCATCGGCCGCTCAGCCCCAACGTAGCGGCGAGCCCGCACAATCGCGTCTTCTCTGGCAGCGCGCTCCAGCCGGATCGTGTGGGCCGGATCCTGGACCGCTGGGAGCCACTGTTCGAGGATGACGGCCAAATTCCCGTTCTGCCGGACATCAGCATCCGCGATTGCCGCGAGAGTTCCGTCAATATCGAGCCAACCGTCGCCGAGCGGAGCTCCGACCAAGTGTCCGCCTACGCCGGCACTGTCGGGCACCACTCGGTAGTCCTTCAAATGCAGGCACAAAGCGTGCGGCGCGAGCAGTTTGATGGTATGACTCGGCCATTCGGCCACCATGATCGAATTGGCCGTGTCAAGGCATACGCCAATTCTCGGGCTGCCGACGGCCGAGACAATGGCGAGCAGATCCGCGGAAGGAGTCATGAAGTGATTCTCGACAGCCACTGCTGTGTTCGCGGATGCCAGCCGAGGAATCGCCTCGGCGAGTATCCGGACGGACTCGTCGACCCTCGGATTGCCATCAGGTCCGTCAAGGACTAGCCGAATGAGGTCGGATCCGAGGATCGCGGCCACGTGAATCGCGCGTGAGAGTCGGGCTTCCGTCAGCCCAGAGGTCCCGGTCTGTAGTCTGATGTTCTGATTACTCGCGTGCTCCCGCATGGCGTGCAGCTGGGCATCGGTTGCCTCGTCGAGTTCCGGGCTGTCTGCAATCTGCAGCAGGTCAATTCCACTGGCTACCGTGGCCTCAATGAGGTCCACGACGCGCATCCGAAGATCGCCAGGTGGCGTGAACGCCGCAGTGCCTATGGCCCAGCGGAAAGCGTAACTACCCAATCCGAGCTGCATCGTCCCTCACCGTCCCGGCGATCATCGTGCTTCGATGGCACTGATCACTCATCGGACCAGCGTCTCCAGGAGATACTGGGTGGTCTTCGCGGGTGATGCAGTGTCGATCAGGTCCTGCAGCTTCTCGCGACCGAGCTTGTCAACGAGTGCTTCCAGCGACTCCATCGCCTGGATGGTAGCCGCGAAGGCCTCGACGGGATCGCCGTGCTTCGTGAAGACGTCATAGGACAACCAGCCATCCCAGCCCATCCGGTCGAGGTAGAAGAGTGTCTCAACCATTTCCCAGACGTGGACGGCACCCGGCACCATATCCCAGTCCCAGCCGCGGTTGTTATCGTTCAGGTGAACGTAGAAGAGACGTCCGGCGGTGTGGGCCATCACGGCACTCATCGCGGGAGTCTCACCCGCGATAAGCGCGTGGCCGACATCCATAGTGATACCCACGTTGGGCAGCCCGATACGCTCGCAGAGGTGGAGGGTCACGCCAATGTTCGGGGTAATGATCGACGCTCGCGCTTCGTAAGCCTTGTACTCGATCGACACACGCACGTCGTCACGGCTTGAAGCCGCCTCGCAGATGCCCTCGATCATCCAGTTCCACTGCTTCTCATAGTCGACCTGGAAGTTATAGTCCCAGCCGTCGATCAACGGGCACATCGTGACTAGGTTGGCCCCGAGTTCGGCGGAGAGATTCATGCAGGTCTTGAGATCACTGACAGCCTTCGCGCGCACCTCAGGGTCGGGGGCGGTGAATGATCCGTTGCGCCAGATTGGCTCGGTCTTCACGTTCAGGTTGACGGCTGCCACCGCCACCCCGGCCTCGCGAACGAGAGTCTTGGTGGCCTCGACGTCTTCGAAGTCGAACGGATAGACAAGTTCGATGCCAGTTGCTCCAGGAATTTCTTTGAGAGAAGCCAGGCGGGTCGCAAGCGATTTGGCAGGCTGGTACTCGGTGAACCGGTCGCTATACCTGCCGAGGATTCCAACCTGTACGCAGTGTTTCATCTTCATTGATGGGTTCCTTTCGGCAATTACAAGAATGCATATCTGTTCATTTGGGATGCCGTACGTGATCCTGTTCTGCATCCATTATTGGATCCAGTATGGGCCAAGTGATCTCGATTGTCAAATGGACCCAGTTCGCGCCCGGACGTCGCAAGGGTCGGGCCGCAGCCCGAACCTTGGTGAGGTAGTCGGGGACGCGACCGGCCAGGGTCCCCGGCGGAGCTGGGCCCGACGCCGGGCCACCTCGGCCCAGCGTGCATCCTCAACGCGTGAGGCGTACTCCTCAGGAGGCATGTCGTCGAGGATGCGCGCTGCTGCACGGAAGACCATGGACCGGCGCGAGTCGCTTCGCGATCGGTCGATCCAGTACGAGATCTCGCGGAGCGCGCTGCAGAGCGCGACCGACCCTCAGCTCAAGAGCTTCATCGACAAGTACGCCGATGGGAGCAAAGCACCCGAGCCCCGCGGCGAATGCACCGGCGGCATCGGCACACCGCAGAGCCGGTGAGGGACCTGTCGGTCAGGGGGTTGGACAGCCTGACCAGGCGCGTGTTGTACTCGGCCGTCACGAAAGGCCCCATCCAGCGGCCCGTTTCCAGATCGCACTGGGCTGCCACCAACCGACGGCGTCGCCCGGCCAGCCCTGGACGAAGGGGCCGCAGGGTCGGCTCGTCGGCACCACGCGGCTGAGGGCGTACGGGTCGTTCAGCACGCGTCGGGCTGCCGGGTCGTGGTCTGCTGTGATCACCTGATTGCGGAAGGAGTCGATGGTGCCTCCGGAGA
>Ga0209747_1000396_pt1 | contig 24002 bp, 21 predicted proteins | sample BarGraNGADG00311_FD_184498 | JGI IMG/M metagenome (GOLD analysis project Ga0209747, IMG submission 184498) | Arctic peat soil microbial communities from Barrow, Alaska - Barrow Graham LP Ref core NGADG0011-311 (SPAdes) (version 2) | ecosystem: Environmental > Terrestrial > Soil > Wetlands > Peat...
GTGGCATGGCCGCAGAGTGGGACCTCGGTAACCGGAGTGAACCATCGAATGCCATATTCTTCTCCGTCGGGGATAAAAAAGGCAGTTTCCGAAAGGTTATTTTCGCAGGCTATTGATTGTAGCAGTTCGTCTTCCAACCATTCCTCAAGGGGGCAGACGGCAGCCGGATTTCCGGAGAAAACCCGAGCCGAAAAGGCATCGATCTGATAAATTCGTATATTCATAACTAAAATGGTTCCTCAGATAAGACGAGCCTCTTTTCCCGCTTCATCATATCAAATAGCTTGGCGCTGAAAATATCGCAGCCTCAAATCCTGGCGCTTCAGCCGGCTATCCCTGTAAACCAGCTGCTCGGAAGTTTACTTATTAGTAATTTAATGGTAAGTATATATAAGGAATGTGCATTGCATGATCCTTACAAATATTTGGGGAAACTGCCGTGATCGGGGGATAAAAGCAGGATACGCATATAGGCATCATTCTTCTTTCCACCAATTGTCATCCTCTTTCTGAATCCCCTACTTTTTGAAAAGTGGCTTTATCAGCCGTACGAGGGGGTGATCCGCCAGATAGAATCTCCACTGCATTCATAACCGCATGATTACTAAGGCATTCTAAATCCTGGAAAAGATTGGGGGACGAGGATGAACACAACAAGACCGAGAATACTCATCTTTTGCTGTGTATTGATCCTGCTCATCAGCTTGGCTCTGCCCCTTGCTATGCCGCAACGGAGCGAGGCGGCCACATACGGGTGGACCAACACCGGCGGAGGAGTGAGCGCATCTTCAATCGCATCTCTTGTTACAGACGGATCTGTTATCTACGCCGGCACCACCAACTCCACCGTATGGCAGTACAACACGGCAACCAGCGCCTGGAGCCAGTTGGGCGGTACCATCGGTTCCGGGAACACTATTAAATCTCTGGCCATGTACAACTCCATTCTTTACGCGGGGACCAGCACCCAGGGCGTCTGGCGCTACAGCTCCAGCAGTTGGGCCAACGTGAGCAGTAGCACGATAAGCGGCTATTCCATTAATACGCTGGCTTCGAACGGCACCACCCTTTACGCCGGCACCACATCTCACGGGGTCTACAGCTCTACAAATGGGACCAGCTGGTCCAAGGTTCAGCTCCTGGGATCGTTTGACGACACGATCAATGCCGTGGCGTTGAACGGCTCGACTCTCTATGCGGGCACTGCGACCCGCGGTGTTTATACATATAACGGGATTATCTGGAGTTCTGTCGGCAGCGGCATAAGCAGCTATGCTGTCAACGCCCTTATGTGGATTAGCGGGAGTCTTTATGCCGGGCTTACATCCCACGGTGTATGGAGGCTCGGCGGCAGCAGCTGGAGCAACATCAGTAGCAGTACAAGCTTGACCGGCTATACGGTTAATTCGTTCGCTACGGATAATACGAATGTCTTCTTTGGAACGACGAGTCATGGTGTGTGGCGTTATACCCCCGGAACAAGCAGTTGGCTTGATACCTCGGGCAGCATAACCACGTATAGCGTCCAGGCAGTGGCCATGAACGGAAGCGTTTCCTACGCGGGCACGGCCGGGCAAGGTGTCTGGAAGTACGATACGGTAGCGGCAACGCCCTCCATCAGCGGCATATCGCCGGGATCGGGGCCTGTGGGTACCAGCGTAACCATTTCGGGCGCTAATTTCGGAACCTCAGGCTCCGTGACATTTGGCAGCACCGCGAGCTCGATCACCTCCTGGAACGATAGCTCGATCGTCTGTGTAGTGCCGAGCCTTGCAGCCGGAGCCGTTACGGTTACGGTTACCGCTGCGGGTGGCACAGCCAGCACCAACTTCACCGTAACGGTTGCTGCTCCTACCATCAGCTCAATCAGCCCGACAAGCGGGAACGTGGGAGCTACAGTCACTATCACGGGTAGCAATTTTGGCGCCACGCAAGGAACATCGACGGTGAAATTCGCGAGCACGACGGCTACCGTAAACTCCTGGTCGAATACTTCGATCGTCTGTGTAGTGCCGAGCGTGGCAACTGGTTCCGTAACGGTAGGCGTAGCTACAAGCGCTGGTACAGGAACCATTAACTTCACTGTGACCGTGCCAACTCCCGTGCCAAATATCACCTCGATCAGCCCGACCGAAGGTCCCGCAGGAACCGAAGTCACTCTTGCTGGAACCGGCTTCGGAGCTTCGCAGGGCAGCTCGATCCTCAGCATCGGGGGAGAGACAGTGCAGGCGGCAAGCTGGTTGGATTCTCAGATCAAGTTCGTGGTACCTGATGTTCCGGCCGGCACCGGGGATGTCATTGTCTCAACGAACGGGGGCAGCGATTCCATACCCTTCACGGTCACTCAAGTGACCGTACCCCCAGTGATCAATAGCATCTCTCCGATCGAAGGTCCCGCAGGAACCGAAGTCACTCTTGCTGGAACCGGCTTCGGAATTGCCGGGGTCCTAATCATCGCCGGAAATCCGACGTCGACGAATTCATGGTCGGATACGCAGATCGAATTTGCCGTTCCATCTGGTTTGTCAGCCGGTGCTAAGGAGGTCGTGGTTGCCGCAGCCGGTGGCACCACGAGCACCTCATTCACGGTGACCGAATCAACCGGAGGACCGGTAATCTCTTATATGCTTCCTACCGAAGGACAGGTCGGCACGATCGTTTCCCTCGTGGGAAACGGGTTCGGAGCTCCGGGAGGAACTTCGACTTTGACGATCGGTGGTGTTACACCGGATGTCTCTTCCTGGTCGGATGCTCTCATAAGATTCACAGTGCCGGCCGGTTTGTCAGCGGGCACTAAGGATGTCGTCGTTACCGTAGCAGGCATCAGCGCAACCGCGACATTCACGGTGACCCCGGCCCTTCCTGCGCCGGTCATCAACTCCCTGACTCCTACAAGCGGGTCGGTGAGAACGTCCGTTACCATCGATGGAAGCAACTTCGGGACCTGGCAGGAAGGTTGCTCTGTTTATTTCGGATCGACCGCAATCACACTCCCTGCCTGGGCTGACACCCAGATCACTTTCATCGTTCCTGACGGCGCTTCCGGCACCGTTGACGTTACAGTGAAGACGTTGAGCGGGACCTCCAATGCCAAGTCCTTCACCGTAACTGAAACTCCGCCGGCACCGGTTATCAGCACAATATCGCCAGCGTCTGCTGGTGTTGGAGCAGAAGTCACCATTACGGGCTCTCATTTCGGAGCTTCGCGGGGAGACTCTAAGGTCAGCCTGGTATGGTGGATCTTCCCGACCGATCTGGCGGCGGGCGATTATGTTACCTGGTCTGATTCCCAGATCAAGTTCAAGGTCCCAGATGTGAGTGCGACTTCTTACAGCATCGTCGTTACGGTAGGCGGCCAGCAATCGAACTCAGTAGCGTTTGACATCGTCGAAGTGCCCACGGCTCCAAGCATCGATTCCATATCTCCTGCCTCTGGTGCAGCCGGAACACCGGTTACGATCACCGGAAGTGGATTCGGATCCTCGCAAGGAAGCTCAACCCTGAAGTTCGGGTCGACGGATGTCACTCCGGCTTCCTGGTCGAATACTCAGATCACGTGCAATGTGCCGAGTATGGCTACGGGTGCGGTTCAGGTTAGCGTGACCACGAGCTTGGGGTCCGCCAATATCGCATTCACGATAACCGAAGTAGTACTTGTGCCAACCATAACTTCGGTGAGTCCCGGGCAAGGGTCTGCAGGGACGACTGTCACGATTAACGGCAGCAATTTCGGGAGCGCGCGCGGAGATTCGAAAGTGAGCCTGGTATGGTTCATATTTGGGACGGACCTCACGGACGCCGATTACACTTCCTGGGCCGCCACCGCGATCACCTTCAAGGTTCCGAGCACTATGGGTACAGGTTCCTACTCCGTTGTTGTTACCGTTAACGGTATACAGTCAAACGCCGTGGCCTTTGAGGTATTGGCCGTGGTTCTCCCGACCCCTCATATCAATACCTTGTCCCCCGTGACGGGCAATCCGGGAACCGAGGTCACGATAACCGGCACCGATTTCGGCGCGGCTCAGGGCGATTCGAAGGTGAGCTTCGGATCGGTTGCTGCGACTGCTTACACTTCCTGGTCCGATACCGAGATCAAGTGCAAGGCTCCCTGGCAGGCAGCCGGCGTGGTCCAGGTTGGGGTCACGACAGCGGGCGGGAACTCGAATAACGTGGCCTTCACGATGACGACGCCGCCGCCCGGAGAATTGACGATCACCTCGATTACACCGAACCAGGGCACCACACTCGATTTCTCATTGAGCGTAGATGTGCAGGGCACCGGTTTCCTGGAGGGTGCAACCCTCAAGCTTGATAACGGGACGAGCACGATCGAAGCCACGAACGTCGTCGTAGTCTCGAGCACCGAGATAACGGCAACCTTCGGTCTTTTCTTCAGTGCGGCCGGACAATACAACGTAACGGTCACGAACCCGGATAGCAGCCAGGCTACTCTAACCAACGGCTTTACAGTAGCGAGCAGCTGCGGTACGGGTTCCGGAACAGCACTGCTGGGCTTCGGCCTGATGATGGGCCTGCTCTCACTTTCGGGAACGGGCTTCTTCAGGAGGCGGTTGAGGAAAAACAAGAATCGGTAAATAACGAATAGGGCAAGGGGTCAAGCCTTTGGGGGCTTGGCCCCTTTATTTTGAGCCTGAATCGACCTTAGATGATTGCGAATACCCGGCAGGGGAAAGTGCCGAATTCATTAAATTACAAATATCATGCTTGTGAACCTTGATACAATCTCTGGATATTCGCCTAGGGCAATGGCAGAATATTGTTGTAATTCACATGCGGACGTCAGGAGGGATTGCCATGGGAGAAGATCATCTGAATATGACCGGCTACTGCGGACTCTATTGCGAAGATTGCGTATTCAAGAAAGGCACCATTAACGATCTTGCGCAACAACTAGTGGAAGAATTTAACAACGTCCGCTTCGATAAGATAGTCGAAGTGATCCCGTTCATCGACGCCGAGAAATACAGGCAGACCCGCGAATTTCTAGAATCAATAGGGCCCTTGAAGTGTACTGGTTGCAGGGAAAGCATCCGCTCGCAGTTCTGTGATGTGGCGAACTGCGCCCGCGAAAACGAGATTCAGGGGTGTTGGGAATGTAATGAATTCTCAGCTTGCCCTAAGATGGACTTCCTGGCCCACGTCCACGGAGACGCGCACGTCAAAAATCTCGAGAAGATCAAGGATGCCGGGCTGGAAGAGTGGATTCGCGGAGGTCCTCTCTGGTAAGAGATTCTTGCCGGAGCCAAAAGGGCTCTGCCGCCACCGATAACTTCTCCGTCATAAATGCCGATCATAATTGCGGTTAATATCGCTGTGCGGAGAATCCGGAGGTTGGCGGAATGAAAGCAAGGCATTCTCTATTCATCTTTTGCTGGCTTGCGATTATCGTTGCTTGCCTCATTCTTTTTACTGCTCTGACAGGCTGCTCTTCAAATGAAACCAGCCGGGTTGAGGCCGATAGTGATTCGCTCTATCAGGTCTCTACTTACGGAGCGCTTTCCAGGGGACTTTTTGACGGAGTCGTGGACTTCGCAACCCTCCGGCAAAAAGGCGACTTCGGGCTGGGGACCCTCAATGGCTTAGATGGTGAGATGGTTGCCCTTGATGGAGAATATTACCAAATAAGGACTGACGGCAAGGCATACGCGATAAATGACAGCAGCCTGACGCCGTTTGCGGACGTCACTTTTTTTGATAATGGTGTCGAGGCGAATCCTCCGGAGGGGCTTGATTACATAGGTCTGCAATCGTTTATGAACGGGATTCTTCCAAGCAAGAATATTTTTTATGCCATTAAGATCGAAGGGGAGTTTTCTTACGTGAAGGTGAGGAGTGTTCCCGCCCAGAGCAAACCCTACCCGGCTCTAAGCGAGGCCATAAAGAATCAAACCGTCTTCGAATACAACAACGTGAGCGGGGTCATGGTGGGTTTCTGGTGCCCCTCTTATACGGGAAGCGTCTGCGTCCCCGCCTATCACCTGCATTTCATTACCGACGATCGCCAGGCGGGAGGCCATGTCCTGGACTTGAGGCTTGGTACGGTAACCATAACCCGGGATGATACGCCTGATTTGCAGGTGCAGCTTCCGTCGAGTGAAGATTTCAACAACCTGAACCTCGAGAGCGGGGCCGGGGAATAGGGCATAGAGGACTTCAACCGCGAACTTAACATATTGCATCGCTCATTTGGGTCCACCTTTGGAAGCATCCGGTCTCAACTCATCCAATATTATTTGAACCTGCGGCTTTACAACGCCGGATGATTCTGTTAATACTAATCAGTACAGTATGATATATCAGAATATGCTTGCCTTTCAGTAAAGATCAGAACCCAAGGCAAAGGAGGGATGAGATGGCCGCCAAAGCGAAAGTGAATAGTTCTATAGGCGGCGAATCCGGGGCGGGCGCCTGCTGTAAAGTGGAGTCTCTCGTCAGTATTGACGAGAGGGGGCAGATGGTTTTACCCAAGGATATTCGGGAAAAGGCCGGTATCCAGGCGGGTGACAAGCTGGCGCTGATCAGCTGGCAGAAGGACGGAGAGGTGTGCTGCATCTCGTTGATCAAAGTAGAAGGCCTGACGGAAATGGTAAGGGACCGCCTCGGGCCGGTAGCCAAAGAAATATTTTAAGACTCGAGGAGGAGGAAAATACAATGCAGGATGAAGCGATAAGGAAAAGGGTAAGAGAAGGTTACGGGGCGATAGCTAAGGCCGAGAGTTCGTGCTGCGGACCGACCAAGAGCTGCTGCTCTGGTCCCAGCCTGGCCGAGCAGGTCAGCAAGAATATAGGTTACAGCGATGAGGAAATAGAAGGCGTGCCCGATGGGGCGAACCTGGGCCTGGGATGTGGAAACCCCGTCGCCTTGGCCTCATTGAAGGAGGGCGAGGTAGTGCTCGACCTCGGTTCCGGAGCGGGATTCGACTGCTTCCTTGCCGCCAGTAAAGTGGGGCGGACCGGAAAGGTGATCGGGATCGACATGACGGCGGAGATGCTGGAGAAAGCGCGGGAAAACGCCCGCAAGGGTGATTACCAGAATGTGGAATTCAGATTGGGCGAGATCGAGCACATCCCCGTAGGTGATAATTCGGTGGATGTCATTATTTCCAATTGCGTAATCAATCTTTCCCCGGATAAAGCGGCCGTATTCAGTGAGGCTTTCCGGGTGCTCAAGCCGGGAGGGCGGCTGATGGTGTCGGATATCGTACTCGAGGGCGAACTTCCGGATGTAGTGAGGGAATCGGCGGCTGCGTATGTTGGATGCATATCAGGTGCAGTCTTGAAAGAAGATTATCTTTCCCTGATAAAGCATGCGGGCTTTGCCGAGGTCGACGTGCTGGAATCAAAGGTCTTTCCCATCGATTGCATAAACAGCGACGAGACGGTGCTTGCCGCAATAGACAAACTAGGCCTCTCCCAAAATGAGATGGACGACCTCTTGGTGTCGGTGCAGAGTGCAAAGGTCAAAGCGGTCAAACCGGTCCGGGAAGATTGAGGGATACCCCGATCGGATGCAGGCAGCAGTTGAAAGAGCCTTTTAATAAAGGGAGGTGTTGAAATGAAGCGCTACACGGTTCCGCGAGTGGCTCATTGTTCCGAGGGCTGCTGACTTCAGCCCCCTTGCGGGCCACAGCACTCGAACAATTCTTAAGGGTGCGCCCGCGGCACCCTTTTTGTATTGTCCGCCGCGGTTCTTTCTTTTGGGGAAAGCTCGCTGCCTCGTTATAATGAGGGAACCAGAACAGGCAAAGATCGGTCAAATGCGATAGGGAATGCGAAGGGTAGGGCAACGCCGTTTCTGGCTCGCAGCCAAGGGGAGTGGGATGATATGAACGGGCGAAAGATAGTGGCCGCAATTACCCTGGTGCTCTTTCTTGCTGGCCTGGGCATATCATGTTCCGGCCCTTCGAGTGCGCCAAGCCTGCACATGCCCGTGGCAATGAAATCGGGAGCGGTTCTGGGCAAGTCGGCTCCGGAAGTAGAAAGTGCGTTGAGGCGGGATTATCCAGATGAATTCCCAGGCCTGAATAAGGTGGAAGCACGGGAAACCACGCAGGGTTTACTAGGAGAATTTTCCAGATTCGACCTCAAGGGCGAAAATGATCACCTTATAGGTTCCGTCTCGGTCTGCCTACCGTCCGGCGAGCTAAATTCGGTCATGTATGCGCCTCAATCGGATGACCAGGTGATGGCGAATCGAATCGAAACCACGCAGGACGCGCAGCAAGTGGCGCGTGATTTCATCGCGAGATGGGGTTTCGAGCTTAGTAATGAATACGTTCTGACGGAAGAGAACCAGGAAGGCGATCAGTACCGTTTGCAATGGCAGAGGCAATACGGCGAGGCTTTCCTCTGCGAGAGCTTTTATGTTGAGCTGAACGCGCAGGGCCGCATAGGCATGGCCATGTTTCCACGCTCGGACGCGCCGTTGCCGCAGTCAAGGGACGAACTTGAGCCGAACATAAGCCGGGGGCAGGCCCTGGAGCTGGCCAAGGAGCAGTTTCCACCAACGGCGGCCGGTTCGGAATCGAGCACGGGCATGGAGCTTGCGGAAGAGCAGGCCACGCTGTTGTATCAACCAATGGGGCCTACTACTGAACCCCGGCTCTTATGGAGTATTGAGATCCTCTACCAGTTCCATCCCGGCGGGAACGGGTTCAACGGACTTGACCACAGGGGCGCCACGATCATGATAGATGCCAAGAGCGGTGCGGTGCTTTCCATCGATTACTGCATGTGAAATAGCGCCGCCGCCCTGGCGGCACTCAAAGCTCTAGAGCCGTACCCCCTTCAGGCCGCCGTCACTGCGCGGAATGTATCGCTATGTGGTTGCCCTCGCTGTCCGTGCAGACGCCCATGTAGCCGAAATCCTCAGAGATCAACATTTTTTGCATGAGGACCTTTCCACCTGCGCCTTCCACCCTTGATAGTTCAACATCAAGGTCGCCGGCTGGCGAGAAAAAGTAAACTAGCACTCCGTCCATGGAAGGCTTGTACATCTCATGTTTGACCAGTGAACCTCCGGCCCCCATCGCCCCTTCAACCCAGGGGAACCATGCCATATCCATTTCGCCCATCTGATGCCTCTCAAGCTCAACCTTGAAGACATTCTGGTAGAATTCGATGGCCCTTTCCATGTCCATTACCGGAACTTCGAACCACGCTACCGAATTCTGATTCGCCATATTTACGCACTCCTTTCTCTATTTCGCGCAAGCCCCAGATAGAGGGCTGTCTCCACTACGAAGGTCCCTTAACCAGATAGACCAGGCCGGCCTGGTCGTCGGTTATGTAGATGTTGCCGCCGCTTTGGATCGATACATCCACCGGGCGGCCCAGCACTTTTCCGTCCGGCTGCAGCCAGCCGGTTATAAAATCCCCGGTACTCTGGTAATTACCATTATTATCCAGGTGCATGATGGCCAGCTTATAACCCGTCGGGACGCTGCGGTTCCAGGAGCCGTGATAGCAGACCAACAGGCTGAGCGCGTAGTCCGACGACCACCCCTGTTCCGGGAAGAAAGCCAGCCCCAGCGGTGCCGAATGAGCCTGGATGTCTATATAGGAAGGCGTCTTTCCGATAGATGGATCGCTGTTGTAGGTGTTTTTATCGAAGCTGGTGTCGTGCACGTTCTTGCCATAGAAGGTGGGCCAACCATAATCGTTGCCGTCTTTGATGATGTTTATCTCATCAGGCGGGATATTGTCGCCGAGATTGTCGCGGCCGTTCTCGGTCGCCCAGACGTCTTGCGTGGCGGGGTGCACGGCCATAAAAACCGAATTTCTCAGGCCTTGAGCAAACACCCTCAAGCCGCTGCCGTCGGCATTGGCCACTAGTATCGCAGCCCTCCTCCAATCCGATTCATAGCCAACGTTGCTATCGGAGCCGACCGAGATCAGGAGCTGGTTATCATCGGGAGGCGGCCGCCACATTATTGTCCGCGTAAAATGCTGCCCGCCGCCCGGGAGGTCTATTATCTTTCGCTTGTTGGTCGCCTGGAAGGTTCCCCGGGCATAATCATAGACCGCGATCTGATCCGTTTCGGCGATATACAGCGCGCCGTCTCCCTTGAACGCCAATCCATGGGGTTCGTGTAAGCCGGAGGCCACCGTTACCTGCCGGTCGGCCACACCGTTTCCATCCTTATCCGGAAGGGCGACTACCTTGCCGGCCGAGGTGATCGAAACCAGCATTACGCCGTCGGGGTCCCAGGCGATGGCACGTGGCGACCCCAGGTTATTGGCGAAGATGGAGATGGAGAATCCATCGGGAAGGGTGAGAGGCAATCCCGTGCTGTTGATGCCTGGTTGCGGCGCTTGCGGTTCCGGTTGCGGCTGCGGTTGCGTGCTCTGGCTGTTGCCACAGGATGCGGCAATCAGGACCAGGGGCATGAGCAGCAGCGTAAAAAGGGCTCCAAGTTGTCTCTGCATATCTCACCTGCTTCGTCGATATGTTGACCGAGACATTTGGAAATATGCCCCCTATACGGGGCCCGGCCCCCTAGAAGACCCCCTTGATTCTCGGCCGGTCCTTATTGGCCTAAGACTACTATTGCAAGGAGACGTGCCGTTTAAACCAACTGCTTGGGGGACGACAATCGCCCGGCCTGGAGTTTATTGCCTATGGGGCTGAGAAGGTGCAGTGCGAAGCCTTGGACCACAATCATCGCAGTCTACATTTATGGCTGAGATAGAGAACGTGCTCGTAATCCTTGAAGCCGTGTTTCGTCCAGAAAGAATTTCCCATGGGGTTATTGGCGGCCACGTGCAATTCGATTCTATCAATGCCCTTTGATGCGTACCAATCCAGGGTTTCCATCAGCATCGCGCTTCCCATGCCTTTTCTCCGGTGCCCCGACTTCACCGCCATGTCACTGATAAGGCCAAAGTTTTCAACCTTAAGAACGGGTGGGTGCTTGGACATGGTCGATATGGAATAACCCAACACTTCATCGCCTTCGACTGCGACAAGGGCGAGACAATCAGCTTCGTTAATGCACCCTTGCAGGTAATTGCGGAAATTGATTTCTCCGTCTTCCCTGCGGGCATAGAAGTCATCCAGCCGGCTGTGGTAGTCGATCAGTTCCTTCCAAAGCTCAATCGCTTGTGGTATGTGCGCTTCCTCGGCATGGAGTATTTTCATGTCCACCACCTCCTGCTCGATTCAAGCGCACTTTGTGTGTTTCATGCAAGCCTTGCTTTGCAAGCAGCAGAGGGCGGCGATAAGATCATAAAGAAATCTCGTTCCTTCCTTTAGATCCATTACGGCAACCCTCTCATTAACGCCGTGGATCATGGCAAAATCGGGCGGGCCGAGCCTGACCGGAATCAGGCCGCAGCAGGGTATTCCCATTTCGCGAAAAAAGCGCGAGTCGGAGATACCTCCATTGTATCCCGGGCCAGGGTCTTGACGTTCTTGTAAAAGAGCGAATTCTTCCCATTCCCGCCCCTTCCGGCAACCCACTTTTGATAGCCGGCTCATGCGAGGCTACAAGGAAGATCAATATTTTCCGAGAAAGAAGTATAAAGGTAGTTGTCGGCGGCCAGGAGGATTTTGACCCATGGCAGAGGTTTGTCAGACCTGCGGCGTTCCCTTGATAGTCAGTTCCGGTCTGAAATGGGACAGCAACGGCACAATTATCCTTTCCACAGCTCCGCTCAGTCGAATGGTTTTTTACGAATCTGATCTTATCGACGATCTCTTTCATGGCATCGAGAAGATAATAGGAATCAGTATTCGCCATCTGGTTGTGGAAAGCAGGCGGCGAGATACCAGGAAATTCATGGAGACAGCGTTCGCGGATCAGATCAAGAAGATGCGGCAGACCAGGACGCTACGCAAGAGCCGGCAGGTCCTGGACACGATCAAAGCGGTTAACCTCATGGCCAGCGAGATCTCGATCGCCTATGGATATGGCAAGCTCAGCCTGAGCGATAAGTGGGAAAAGGGCGAGGATTATCCCTGGCGATACCCGATCATTGCCAACCCTTATGCGATGTATCTCAATGCGGGGGACATCCTGGGGACGGTGGAGGCATTCGATCAACAGGATCTGAGAATCGATTACAGGGAGATAGAGGATAATGTCTACGCGGTCTCGATCTACCCGGGAAAGCATCCGGTTGCCCTGAAGGACCGGCTCAAGAAGAAGTACTACCAATTCAAGCCCGGCGAGATCGAGTACGAAGTATGTTCGGGTTGTGGCATTCCGCTCGAAGTGGCCGCCTGTCATTGGAGGCTCGAGGAAGGGACGATAGAAGATAACACCGGCAGGCGCATGGCCATTCTTGAGCCGGGTGTGATCGATAGCGTCCTGGAAGACCTCAAGCAGGAGTTGGGCGATTCCTTGCCCGGAGCGGTGATCGAAGTCATGAGGCTGCGCCTCAAGGATTTCGTAAGCGACGAATACTGGAGGCAAGAGGGGCTTGCCTTCAATCGCCTGATCGCTTTGCGCGGCCTTGGCAACCTGGTTCGATTCGACGCCGATCGCGATTCGCTGGACATGACTATTGAAAACGCTTGCCTGCCACTGCTGATGGTCGGCACAGTCCAGGGGCTTTTCGAGCTGGTGATGCGCAGGGAGACGTCGAGTTGCGAATGGAGCATGTCCGAGGAAGGCGACCTCGATATTAAGGTGGGACCAGAACAGGGGTGACCGAAAACACTTTTAAGAGGGGCTGCTGCCAGGGGTCAGGCCTCAACATCAGCATTTGAAGAATATGACTTATGCATCTCTTCGAAGATTAAAAATGTTGATGTTGAGGCCTGACCCTAAAGCGTTGCGGCCAGGCGTTGTTCGAGCCAGCCGGTGTGATAATCGCCGCGTATAAAATCAGGATCGGCCAGCAGGCGGAGATGGAAGGGAATCAAAGTCTCCACTCCCTCGATCTCAAATTCGCGTAGCGCCTGTGCCATGACCCTCAATGCTTCGCCGCGATCGCTGCCGTGAACGATGAGCTTGGCCAGGAGCGAATCGTAATTGGGGGAAATATGGTAGCCCTGATAGCAGTGGCTGTCGACACGGACATGAGGGCCGGCCGGCGGAACCCACCTGACGATGTCGCCGGGGGAGGGCATGAAGTCCTTAGAATAAGCCTCAGCGTTGATCCGGCATTCCAGCGCGTTTCCATTGATGGTTACGGCGCTCTGATCCAACTCGAGCGGCAGGCCCATAGCCGCATTGATCTGTTCCACAACCAGGTCGATACCGGTTACCATCTCCGTTACCGGATGTTCCACCTGAATGCGGGCATTGAACTCCATGAAGTAAAAGTCGCCCTCGCCGTCGAGGAGAAATTCCATGGTCCCCGCCGTCTCGTAGCCGATTGAGGATGCCCCCCTTACCGCAGCTTCTCCCATCCGCTGCCTGAGCTCGCCGGTGACCGCCGGCGAAGGCGCCTCCTCAAATAGTTTCTGGTTCCTTCTCTGGATCGAGCACTCCCTCTCACCCAGATGAATTACCTTACCGTGCCTGTCCGCCAATATCTGGATCTCGACGTGGCGGGCCCGCTCGAGAAATTTCTCGAGATATATCTCTTCCGACCCGAAGGAATGCCGGGCCTCGGCTTTGACCAGGGGCAGCGCTTTCACCATTTCGTGGCGATCCTTTACCAGGCGCATACCCTTACCGCCGCCTCCCAGCGAAGCTTTGATCAGGATGGGAAAACCGAGTTCGTCCGCTAATTTCAGCGCGGCAGATTCGTTGAGGTCGTCGGAAGCGAGACCCGGCAGCACCGGGACGCCTTGCCCTTTCATGACTTCCCTCGCCTCCGCCTTGTTGCCCATGAGACGGAGCGCTTGCGGGGAGGGTCCTATGAAGGCGAGGTCATTATCCAGGCAAGCCGCCGCGAAGTCGCTATTCTCGGCCAGGAAACCGTATCCGGGATGAACGGCATCCGCGCCGGTTATTCGTCCGGCTTCGATGATATTTTCGATGTTCAGATAGGATTCGCTACCGGCAGGAGGGCCGACGCATATTTTTTGATCGACGTGCTTGAGATGAAAGGCGTCCGCGTCCGCCTTGGAGTAAACGCCTACCGTCTCCAGGCCGAGCATTTTGCATGCCCTCAGTATGCGCAGCGCTATTTCCCCGCGGTTGGCGATCAGGACCCGCTTGAACAATGCTCAGTCCTCCTGCTCGATCTCCAGCAGCACCTGATCGTACTCGACGCCCCGGCCATGCTCGACCCGGATGTGTTTGATGCGGCCGGCGGCCGGCGAGGGTATTTCGTTGAAGAGTTTCATGACCTCGATCATGCAAAGCACCTGGCCTATTTCGACCAGGTCACCCTCCTCGACGAAGGGTGGTGATCCCGGCGACGGCGTCCGGTAGAAGGTGCCTACCATGGGTGCTTTTACCTGGATAAGGTTGAAATCGGCCCTTTCCTCCGCGGCATCGCTTCCCGGCCGGGCATGCGCGGCGGCTCCGCCCGCGGCCGACTCGCGAGCGCCGCCCTCCCCGACGGTGAAGGTTATTGTCAGATTATGGAAAGCCTTGCTGACTCCTTCACTGACCTTGTTTACGATGTCATCGGTCAGGCTTTCGAGGGATGTGTCTTCAGAAAACATCTGTTCGCGGCGCTGCATCGATTTTCGAGGCGCTTCCTCGTCCTTGAGGATAGGATTCTTCCTCCATTTGAAGAAGTCGAGCGCCACATCGGGAAAGATCGCATACGAGAGGTAGTCCTCCTCCTTTTCGACCAGGTCCGGGTCGAGTTCCCGCTTGGCCTTGGGGAGCTCCGGCTCGAGCACGTCCGCGGGCCGGCAGGTTATCGGCTCCTCCCCCTTGAGAACCCTTTCCCTGAGTTGTTCATTTATCTCGGCTGGTGGACGGCCATAGAAACCTCTGACGTAGTTCTCGATCTCGCGGGGGATGATTTTATAGCGTTCGCCGAGCACGACGTTGAGGACCGCCTGGGTGCCGACCAGTTGACTGGTGGGAGTGACCAGGGGAGGGTAGCCCATATCCTTGCGGACTATGGGAATTTCTTCCAGGACCTCCTCCATGCGGTCGAGGGCGTTCTGCTGTTCCAGCTGAGCGATAAGGTTGGTGGCCATGCCGCCCGGAATCTGATGGGAGAGGACGGTCACGTCGATCAGGGGCTGCTCGATCCCCATCAGCTTGCGCCTCCTCGCCACTACTTCGAAGTACTCGGAGACATCCCTTACCGCGTCGAAGTCCAGGTCCAGCTGGTAGTCGGTGTCGCGGAAGGAGGCGATGATGGTCTCCACTGCGGGCTGGCTGGTGTAGAGGGAAAGCGGAGCGACCGCGCAATCGATGGTGTCCGCCCCCGCCTCTATGCCTTTGATATAGGAGTTGGAGGCCATGCCGGTGGAAGCGTGGGCGTGCAGATGTATAGGGACCTCGACGGCCTCCTTGAGTCGCTTCACCAATTCATAGGAAACGTAAGGCGCGAGTATGCCGGACATGTCTTTTACACATAGCGACTGCGATCCCATGTCAACCAGGACCTTCGCCATCTCCACGAAGTGCTCCATGTCGTGCACCGGGCTTATGGTGTAGCAGATCGTCCCCTGCGCGTGCGCGCCCTCGCTGCGCGTGACCTCGATGGCCTTCTCGATGTTGCGGGTATCGTTCAAGGCATCGAAGATGCGGATGATGTCTATGCCCCCGGCGACCGCGCGCTTGATGAACTCCTCGACCAGGTCGTCGGCGAAGTTCCGGTAGGCGACCAGGTTCTGCCCGCGCAGCAGCATCTGCAATTTCGTGTGCTTGAATTTCTCTCTGATGCGGTAGAGACGGTCCCAGGGGTCCTCGTTCAGGTAGCGCATGCAGACGTCGAAAACCGCGCCTCCCCAGACCTCGACGGAGTGATAGCCCACTTCGTCGATTCGTTCGGCGATAGGGAGGATGTCGGTCAGGTGCATGCGGGTGGCCCAAAGGGACTGCGGGGCGTCCCTCAGGGTGGTGTCGGTGACACTGAAGCGGTGCTTTTTACCGTCCATGAAAAATCCCTCTTCTGATAATATAGCCGCCCGCCCCGGCGGCCGCGATTGCCTTTAAGATATCGATGAGCACGAAAGGTTTGACTCCCAGGGCGAAAGCCAGCGAAACGGCCTTGCTGCTGTGGACGAGCCAAAGGGCCAGCCAACTGGTGCCAAGAAAATATATTACGGTTACGCCGGCCAGGTTCGCTAAAACGACGGACAGGAATAATTTCGGGTCCGCGGGCGATTTCAGTCGCAAGCTTCGGGAGGCGAGTCCCGCCACTGCCGACGCGAGTACGAAACCCCAGAGGTAACCGCCGGTGGGGCCGAACAGGACGCCCGGGCCGGCGTACGGAGCCGCGGCGAAAAACGGCGCGCCGCACAGCCCCATGGACAGATAGGCCAGCTGGCTGGCCGGGCCCCAGACCGGGCCGAGACATAGGCCGGAGAGAAGGACAAAGAAGACCTGCATGGTCATGGGCACGGGTGAGAGGGGTATCTTGATCAGCGCACCGGCTCCTGTAAGCGTGGCAAAAAGCAGAGCCAGGATTGCTTGCTCCGCTTCCCTCGGGGTAGCCTTTACCGCAATTTCATTAAGGCGACTGATGTGCACGTGAATCGGTCCTTTCCAAACTGACCGAGAAGCCAACCGTCCACTCTCCACATTTTTAGAGATGCAGGGTATAAATATCTCCGAAACCTGAAATTGTGGAGGCTGCAGGATTGACCTCAAAGCTGGCACATTTCAAGCTATTCTCGATCAGCTTGTCTCGAAGTTCTGTCTATTGTGTACAAAAAGCGTGAGAGCGTCAAGCGTGGCTCGAGGGTAAAAGGCGCCCGGTGATTTGGCGCCGGACCAGCCGGGCTGGAGAGAAGGAAAGGATCGGCCTTGACCTGGGAAATTCGGAAATACGAGGTGCTTGATTCCACAAATCTCGAGGCGCGCAGGCTACTCCGCGCCGGAGCCCATGCTGACCGTTTGGCCGTATGGGCACTTCACCAGACGCAGGGAAGGGGCAGGCTTCACAGGGACTGGTATGATCTGCCCGGCAAGAGCCTTTTGGTAAGCGTCGTCATTCCCGCGGTGCAAGGCTTCGCAGCCGGCGTGCTGGTTGCGACTTCGATGAGGGCGGCCGTGGTGGAGTCGGGCGGAACGGGTCCGGGCTTCAAGTGGCCCAACGATCTGGTTTACGGCGACAGGAAGGTGGGCGGCATCCTGTCGGAAACCTTCAGAGAGCAAGGGATTTCGGGCATCATAGCCGGGATGGGTTTGAACGTGGGGTATGCGGCCGGCGAGCTTTCGATTGCTTCCAGGCTCCCGGCGACCTCTCTTTTAATAGAAGAGGGACGGGAATGGGAGCCGGAGCAACTCCTCAAGGGCTTCCTCGAAGAAATGGAGGGAGCCCTGAGGCGCGATTGGGAGGATTCGCTGGCCGAATATCGGCGCAATCTCAGCTATGTCGGGGAATGGGTTCACGTCGGTGAGGGCTATTCGCTACTTGGACAATCGGCTTCGAGCGGCAAATTGCAGGGCGTCCTGGAAGGCGTGGATCACTGCGGAAGGCTGCTACTGCGTGTCGAAAACCGCATGCTGGTACTGGTCTCGGGGGAAATCACGCCGGCTGACTGAAGATCGTCCACCAATAACACCATGTAAATCGACGCTTTTCATCAGCGGCGGTGCGATTTAAGGCCGGCCCCCTTTTGGGCGAAAAAAGATACAGAGGGTTAAAGGAAAGTCGGGGAAGGTCCTTATGAGCATTGTCGAAGTATGTCATCAATGCGGCGTTCCAATGAGCATCAGTAGCGAATTCAAGTGGGGAAACAATGGGGTCATAAGCGTTGTCGGTGCCTCCTATGATCGCAATGCCCTTTACGAATCGAGGGTACTCGACAATCTGTTGACGGGCATCGAGAGGTTGATCGGCATGCCCATCCAACATGTTGCGATCGAGAGCAGGCGCCGGGAAGTCAGGCGCTATATCGAGAGGGCCTTGGGTGAGGACATCGGGAAGATCTTCCGGCGCAAGGGTGGTCCGGCCGGGGCGGAGGAATGGGCAATCGCCAAGGAAATGGTCCTGACCATTCTCGATATCGGGGGCAGTTTCGGCTACGGCCAGTCGCGATTGGGTGAAGGATGGGAGGGGGGAGATGAATTCCCCTGGCGGGTTAACACGATAATAAAACCTTATTCCCTGCCTTTCAGAATCGGAGAGATCCTGGGCGTAAACGAGGCCCTGGAGAGCAGGGACATGGCCGCCGATTGCGAGCAGTTGGGGGAGGAATCCTACAGAGTAACCTGCCGACCGAAGCAGCGCCCGTCCGGGCTCAAGGACAGGTTGAAGAGAAGGCGGTACGAGTTCAAGCCGGGCGATTTGAGCTTTGAACGGTGCGATATATGCGGCGTCCCTAAAGGTGTGTCCCATTATAGGTGGAACCTGGAAGATGGAACCATCGAGGATCCGGATAACGGATGGCGCATGGCCTTATACCCGCCCGCCGCCCTCGAAGCAGTCTTGCTCGATCTCGAGGGGGAGTTGGGAGAATCGATACCCGACTTGGTGGTCGAGGCCCAGCGGCAGTACGTGAAGTCAAGGGTCGGGGGGGAGAACTGGAGACACGGCGGCCATACCTTCGGGCAGCTGGTGGCGCTGCGAGGCCTGGGCAATCTAACCAGCTTCGAAGTGGATGAACGTCACCTCAGCCTGGTAATTGAAAACTCCTGCCTGCAGCCGATAATGGTCGGAATGGGCCAGGCCCTCTTCGAGCTGGCGCTGCAAAAGGAGAGGTCGACATATGAGTGGAGCCTGTCCGAGGACGGCGATTTACAGATATTGATAGCCGGCTGAAGGCAGGGCTTCAGGACTGGTCTCCCCGTTCCTTCTTAATCTTATTCATCTCTTTGCGAATCATCCGTTCCCTGGCGGCCTCGCCTTTTGATCCGGTGAAATAGGCGAAGAGCTGAAGCAACACGCCCAGCCCCCAGCCGGCCATGACCCACAGGAACCAGGGATAGCCGGCGCCGGATAAGGCCCAGACAACTACCAGAAATATGTTGATCACCAGGTAAACGCTGAGATGGCTTACTAAAGCTATCTTTTGCTTCACCCGTCTTTCAGCCTGAACCCTCAGCGCTTCTTGCTCAGGAGGGGTTGGGAGGCGTGGACCTTGTTCCATTCTCTCGCTCCTTCCGGCCGCTTACGTCTCGACGCATTTTCATATTTCATCGATTGCACCGTCTCCATACTTAAGGCCAGTCTTCCACCTTTAGTAAAAAAGCCTCTACTGGGCAGGACTACCAGCTAAACAGCGAAAGGAGCACCTGGATGACGGCGCGAATATCGGGAATCACCCCGAAGGATGGTAAAATGCTAGTGATCGGGAGGTCATATGCAAAATGTTCGTTGAGAAAGGGAGAGATTAGTGAAGAAGCTCATCATGATTTCGGTATTAGCGGTGTTTCTCGCCGTTTCCATCGCCGCACTGGCGGGTTGCGGGAGCAGCAATTCATCGTCGAATTCGACGGATGATATCCAAAAACTGGCAGATGCCTTCGTGCAGGCCGAGCTCGCCGGGAATGCCCAGGCGATAATCGATATGCTGCCGCCTGCGGACAGGGATACCTACGGTCCCATACTTCAGCAGAGTGTCGGCCAGGTACAGGGTAAGGTAGACGAGATACATTATCAGGTCGATCAACCGGACGCGGATCATGCCACGGTTACTTTCTGGGGAACTCTTGAATTCGTCGATAATGGCCAGACGATACCGCAAACCATAACTCAGGATCAGGCTCAATCCCTGCCGCCAATGGTCCGGCAGGACGGCCAATGGTACTTCGATTTTTCAAGCCTTATGCAGAGCCAAACGCAGAGCGATCAAGGAAGTACCGCGCAGCCGCAACAGTAGCCATCAAGAAAGCCGGCAGTGAGAAGGCTCAACGCCCAGATTCCGTTGCTAGTACTGGCCGCCAGCATACTGAATACACGGCACCTTTAGTAGATCCAGTTGGGGAAGGTGCAGACATGGCACCCCTTGCTGGGGCGGTACATTTCTATGCCGCGCCACGGCTCCCCCAGAATGCCGTCGTGTATGGCCCAGCTTCGGCCTCGCACGGTCTTCTCCATGCCGGGCCTGCGGAAAGGGGTGCTGCCATCCAGCCTCTTAGAGAGCTCGCCACCCGGCTGGAAACCCTCGTTGATCTCCTCCATCTTGCGGCGGCCTCGAATGTAGCTAAAACCATAGCTTTCAAAAATGATGGCATTGTTATAGGCGAGCGGTTCGGCGATCACCATATCCTGGCCCATGGCCTCGATGAAGGCATTGGCGAGGGGTACGAAATCTTTAAAGAGGCGTAAGCCCGGTCTCACCTGGCCGGGCGTGAGACCCGACCCCATGGCCCTTATCTCCTCCGGGATGTTGCGGGTGACCGTGGCGAACTTGGTTCTCCTGCCCGCCTCATCTATATCCGTGTCGAAGCGCGGGCCGCGAACATCGTTGATTATCAGGAAATTGATGTCGATTTTACAGAAGGCCGTGTCCTCGATCTCGAGCGAGAAGATGGGATCGCGATCGCCGGGATGTTCGCTGACTTCGATGATCAAAAAAGTGCAGCTGCAATTCGCTACCAGCCGCAGAACGCACTCGCCCTCTTTGTTTAAGAAATCCCGCCTGTCTATTTCGAACAATTGGAAAACTTTGTCAGGGACGAGCAAACCGTAGAGCTGGGCTTTAGGCTGCTCGTCCAGTTGGTTCAGTTCGTGTATGGTGTAATGAGGAGCCTTTCCCGCTAATTTATTAAAGGACGTTGTAACGTCGTGCGACTCGACAGCCACCGTTGCTCCTTTCCGATTCCCCCCCGCTAGAGATTATTATAACCCGGTTCAGTTAAAGCTCAGCGGGAAGCGGGAGCGGTCAAGGGATGAGCCTTCAGGGCTGCTTCGCCAGTTTTTCTTCAATGAAACCGGCGCAACGCATGGCCATGGCCATAATGGTCAGTTGCGGGTTGACGCCGGGTGAGGATGGCAGGACACTGCCGTCGCAGATGTAAAGATTATCCATATCCCAACTCTCGCAGGTGTGCCTGACCACCGACCACTCCGGATCGCCCCCCATTCTGCAGGTGCCAAGGGGGTGGTAGGCGGTCAGGGCGAAGATATCCCGCGCTTTTATCCGGGACCGCTCCAACCTGGCCAGGTCCCTTTGGCCGCTAAGCTCATAATGCCCGGTGATGGGGGTAAGAACCTTCTTGGCCCCGGCCGCGAACCAGATTTCGGCCATGAGCGAGGTTGCCGCCCGGGCTTTCTCCACGTCCTTTCCCCTCAGGCTATAGAGGATGGCCGGCCGGTAACCCCGCCTCGGCAGATTCACGACCCTTCCCCAGGAATCGCTTTCCGAAATCATGCCGCCGAATATCCCCATATTGGGATAGGCGACCATGGCCTGAGCGTTGCGCTTGCCGATTAGCGGCAGGGCCATGGCGTGTATTTCGGGGGGCACGGTGCCTCCCTCGAGCATTATGCCCTCACCCTTGAACTCATCCACGTAAGAACTCTGGGGAATGCCCTTGGGCGCGTCCATGCGTTCATCCATTACCGCGGTGGCCTGACTGGCCGGATGTATCTGGAGATTTTTACCAACTTGGCCGCTCGAATTGGCGATGCCCTGCCTGAGCAGGAAGTAGGGGGAATAGATAGCTCCCGCAGAAAGTACGATCATTTTGGCGTCGATGTCGATTTTACACCCGGTTGGCCTCTGCGTCCGTGGGTCCAGGAATCGGCCCTTTATGCCCACGGCCTTGCCCCCGCTCACCTTGATCTCATCCGCCCGGCAACATGAATAGATGTCGGCGCCGAAGCCCACCGCATCCGGGACGAAGGAAACATCTACGCTCTGCTTCGAGCCGGAGGGGCAGCCGAAGGCGCAGGACCCGAAACCCTCACACTCCTTGGCGTTACGGGGAAGCCAGCCGCAGGAAAGGCCGAGTTTTTCGGCCCCGGCGAGAAATGTCGTCGCCACTTTGCCGGCGACTTCCGGATCCGCCCTTTTTACGAAAAGATACTCCTCGAGGTAGGCGTAGATCAGGTTCAGCTCGTCCTCGGTTATATCCTCGAGGCCGTGCGTCAAGTGCCATTTCTTGAGGATCGGATGTAGAATCCTGAGAGCGGTAGCGGAGTTAATGGTCGTGGTGCCTCCGACCGTTTTGCCCATTGGGAGAAGGATGAAGGGCAGGCCTAAGGTCACAACCTGTCCGGCATCACGGTACATGTTCATATAGGCTTCGGCTGGATCTAAATGGAAATCATCACGGGTAAAATATGCTCCTTCCTCGATTACGACCACCGAGTGGCCTTCGGAAGCCAGCTCGCGTGCGATCGGCCCCCCGCCGGCCCCGCATCCTATGATGGCGACGTCAGCCGACCGTACTACGTCACTCTTGATATCCGAGAGCTTGTATATCACGGCGACTCCTCCCTGGCGGGAAGGTCACGGTCGCGGGAAACCTTGCGCAGCTCTGCATCGGCCTTCAAGGCTGCGGAATCGAATCCCAGGGGTACGGCTACCTCAGGACGGCGATAATACGACATGAGGAAGGCGAAACCGGGAAGCACGGCCATACCACGTATGAGAGGATTGCTACTATTGAAGCACTTGTCCAATAGTTGCTGTTGTTTTTCCGGGCCCAGCCTCGAAAATGTCTTGCCCCTGCTTATAATGGACAACAGGTTTAAACCAAGGCTGCAGGCGATAAAGGCCAACCTGAATTCCGGAGCTCCGGCCCTCAAATATTCCTCAATGAAATCGGATTGGGCATCGACGTCGATGGGGGGAAGGCCTTGCGGCCGAGCGACGTATGCCTCCATAAAACTACGCATCTGTCCGCGCGGTAGACTCCTCACGCTCCCTCCCTTGCCTCGGGACGCTTCGCACCCTGAATCCTATCATAAGACCAGCCGGCCGGTTTAAGAAGGCCAGCCGGGCCTCCGGGCGGAGGGAAGTCGAATCCATCCACCTGGACTAGGGTCATTTCGATATCTATTACGTGCTTATTCTTGCAGAGGTCGCCGAAATCGCGGTAGAGTCTCTCGCCTGGCATCTTTAAGTTGATCCGATCAAAAGCTATTTTTCTCCATAGGAAAATATTACCATTTAAACCGGCGAAGACCGGTTTATGATTTAATTAAACCGGGAATCCTAGCATGAGGAAGCGTGGCTCAGGGTACGGACAATTACCGAGAATATGATGGGATGATTGTGGATGAAGGCCCGGCTTCTAGGCTTGAAGCCCTCCCGGTTCAATTGGGGAAGAATCGGTTTTATCGCACTTTTTTCCCTGGTCTTCCTGATGCTTTTTACGGGCTTTTTTTCAAAGGGCGGCAGGGCAAAGGATGCAGTTGGTTCCGAAAAAACGGATCAGTTGTCCGGCCTGGCTGCAATAGATGCCTTAGGTGCTGGAGGGCTTACGCCGCAGCGGGAAGACTCCGTAAACCCCCAGAGCGTGACGAATCTGATTCCCGGAGACATACTGGTCGGCCGATGTGCGCTCAGCCCGGTGCCCTCCCTCAACCCGGTCGACGGTTGGACCCACGCTTGCATCTATATCGGGAATGATTGGGTCGTCGTCGCCGGCAATCCCCAGGATGGCGTCAGGGTGGCCCCCCTTTCTTTCTGGATGTATCCCGATATGACTTGGGTGGCCTACTTGAGGGTCGTTTCAGCCGACGCCGAAACGCGCCAGAAGGCGGTGGAGTTCGCGCTTTCCAAGCAGGGCGAGCCTTACGATATCAACTGGTTTTCCAAGCAGGCGGAAGGCGGCAGCTGGTATTGCAGCGAGCTGGTCTGGGCGGCGTATTTGAACGCCAGCGAAGGGCGCATCGACCTGTCGCGCAGCCCTGATGTCTTCGGCGTTTCTCCGGATGAAATCTATCAATCAAGCAGTATAAGCATCGTGGGCGGGCATTACGAGAGGAAACCCGACACCATTTCATCGATGTTGATGAAGGCGATTGTCTTATGTTTCCTGGCGGGAGGGG
>Ga0209747_1000397_pt1 | contig 23998 bp, 23 predicted proteins | sample BarGraNGADG00311_FD_184498 | JGI IMG/M metagenome (GOLD analysis project Ga0209747, IMG submission 184498) | Arctic peat soil microbial communities from Barrow, Alaska - Barrow Graham LP Ref core NGADG0011-311 (SPAdes) (version 2) | ecosystem: Environmental > Terrestrial > Soil > Wetlands > Peat...
GAGATGTCGGCGATCATCACCAACAACGTTGAGAAATCCACGGCCTTGATCGAGGGCTTGCTGGAGCTGGCGGAGGCCGGGCAGCAGCCGCACGACGCCACCGAGGTGGACGTCGCCGAGGTGGTCGACGGCATAGTCGCGGAGCGGCGCGACGCGATCAAGTCGCGGCGCATCAAGGTTCACGCCCACCGGGACCTGGGCCGAGAACATCTTCCTGCCCTTCGTGTCCGGGATCGGCGGCAAGACAGGCCTGGGCCTGGCCACCGTCGAGAAGATCGTCGGCGTCTACGGCGGGACGATCGAGGTCTCCAACGATGACGGAGCGCGCTTCGATTTCGTCCTCTACGACGTGACCTGAGACCCGCACCCGGCCCTGGAAACTTGCCACTCCCATTTGACAAGGCAAATCCTTTATCATTAACCCGTCAAAAAGAGGGGGTCGGACAGTTGCCTGGCAAGATCGACGACAGCATCATCGAGCTCTGGAAGGGATTCCGCGACAGCCGGGTGAGGGAGCGGATACTCACCTGCGCCTCCGCGCTGGCGGAACGCGACTTCACGGTGGTCCCGGTCCCGACCGCCTCCGAGGCGAACAGGTGCATCCTGGCACAGGTCCCGCTGCACAAGACCGTGCTCTACTGGGAGGCCTCCACGCTCGAGGAGCTCGGAATAATCTCCACGCTGCAGGCGAGGGGAAACGCCACCCGGAGCGTCATGCCCCAAGCGGGCGGGCGCATGTCCAGGCGCAGGTCGAGGATACCGGCGAGGTCCATGTACCTCTCGACCGTGTGCGCCGTGACCATGGACGGGCTGCTGGTCAAGATAGAGCCCGAGCAGGTCAGGGTCTTCGGTCCCGGGCGCACGCCCGAATCCATCGTGCTGGTCGCCGGCTTCAACCACATCGTCGACGGTCTCGACGAGGCGCTCAGGCGCGCCAAGGACGTGTGCGTCCCGCACTGCGCCCAGATGATGGACATTGACGTGGAATGCGCACACACGGGTCGCTGCGTCGAGTGCGCCTCCCCACTGGCCATGTGCGCCGTCAACACTCTCGTCACGCGCAAGCCCGGCGCGATAGACATGACTGTCATCCTCATCGGCGAGCGGCTGGGGCATTAAGGCGTTGGCGGGGGCGGTCAGCATGCGCTACCTGGTGAAGGGCAAGGTCCACGAGACCGCGAGCTTCGACGGGACCGTGTTGAGGTACACCAGGCGCGGCCGGGGCCTGCCGATAGTCACCTGCAACGGGGTCGCCAACACCACCACGTTCTTTCATTACTTCGAGGACTACTTCTCGCGGATGGCCGAGGTCATCTGCTGGGACTACCGCGGGCACGGTCGCTCCGACGTTCCGGCGGACCTCGACACCTTCGACATCGCCTGCTACGCCCGCGACCTGCTGGCGGTCCTCGATGACGCTGGCATACAGAAGGCAGTGCTGGTGGGTTTCTCCATGGGCTCGCAGGTCGTCCTGGAGTTCTGCAGGGACAACCAGGACAGGGTGCTCGCGCTGGTACCGCTCAACGGCCCCGCCTCCAACCCGTTCGAGGCCTTCGGGACCGCCGCGTGGTTCGAGAAAGCGTACACCAACGTCTTCAATTACTTCATCGAACACCCCCGAGTGCTCGAGGCGGTCGGCGTTCCCCTGCTGCTGAGCCCCATCACCTGGCCGTTGGCCAAGGCGGTCGAGGTCGACAGGCATCGCTGCTCGCGCCAGGAGATGGACCTCTACTTCGAGCACATCGCCAGGATGGGCTTCGCCAACGAGCTGCGCGCGCTCCTCGGCATGGCGAGGCACTCGGCCGAGGACGTCCTACCGACGATAGACGTCCCGACACTGGTCATCGCCGGCGAGAAGGACGGAATGTGCCCGGCGCGCCTGGTCAAGCGCATACACCGCCAGGTCAAAGGCTCGGAGCTGTTCGTGGTGCCGCACGGCAGCCACGCCACCCTGGTCGAGCAGCCGGAACTGGTCAACCTGAGGATCGAGGCTTTCCTCAGAAAGCAAGAGCTCCTCTGACGCCCGACAGTGCGCGCGAGCACCGCGAAATAGCCTTTTGTGGTAGGATTCTCTACGTTGTATCGACACTTGGAAGTGAAGGGAGGCCTGCACTAAGCGCGTATGAGTTCGGTCATCAAGAAGAGGCGCAAGAAGATGCGCAAGAAGAAGCATAAGAAACAGCTCAAGAAGAACCGTCACAAGAACAAGAAGTAGTGAGAGCGGTGAAAGTGATCTGCCTTCTATAGATGAACGATATACTCGCCGGGCGCCGTGCGCCTCGCGGGTGTTCGGTTCACTTCGACCGCAAGCGCCGCTGGTCTAGCCAGCCTGACTATCACATCGACCACCGGGTCGACATGAAACTCCACCTCCAGCTCCAGCTTTCCATCGACCTCGTCGACGCTGTCCACGCGGCACCCGTTTATCCCGAAGGCCTTCATCCGCTCGACGTCGACGTATATGTCCCCGTAGTGCTTCTGCGCGTAGGCCGCGGCGTGGCAGGCGCTGCCTGCGCCCCAGTCCGAGTCGAGAAACCCGGGGATGGCGTGGTCGTAGCCGAAGTGCGCGTAGTTCTCGGTCACCGAGCCTGTCTCTTCGGGGACCGCCCGACGCATGTTGCCCGGCGCCAAGGCGTTGTTCTCCTCGATGAACATGGTCGTGAAGGACGCGCGGAGCGCGCTGATCCCCCGCTCCATGTGCTCCTCCTTGCCTGTCACCGCGTAGTAGTCCATCAGCAGCGTGGCCATCAGAGCCTGGCGGGCGTCGTTCCACTCGGCGTCGGTGTTCATGCTCCCGAATCCCCCGAAGGCGTCGATGGAGAGGAACGGCGGGTCCCACACCTGCTGGTAGAGGCAGAGGTGCTCCAGGACCTCGGTGCCGGCGCGCAGGTAGTCCTCGTCGAGGGTCGCGAGGTACACCTGCCTCATCAGCTCGGCGGTCCAGTACATGCTCATCGTGTTCTGCGCGTAGTTGCCGGTGTTCTCGTCGAAGAGCCCCATCCTCTTCTTGGAGCACGAGAAGAAAGTCTCGTAGTCGAACCACTTCTGCTGAGGTATCACCTCGCGCGACATGAACTCGCAGGCCTGCATGGCCGCCTGCAGGTAGCGGGGGTCGCTCTCGATGTGGAACAGCCGCGCCAGGAACATCGCCGGGGCCGCCGTGCTCGCGCTCTCCTTCAGCTCGCTCGAGACGCGCATCGAGCCGCCGCCCGGCTGGACCCAGGTCGGGAAGGCGCCCGAGGGCAACTGGATGTCCAGCATGAACTCCGCGAGCTCCCGGCAGCGGGCCAGCAGCCGCGGGTCGCCTTCGTGGTCCTTGAACCAGTTGGCCATGTAGTAGCCGGTGGTGGCGCAGTCGGGCGTGTGGTACCAGTCCAGGTGCTTGAAGCCGCGCGTGCCTCTCGACCAGAAGACCCCGGCGTCGGTCGGATAACAGACGGCGGGGAAGGCGCCGTTCTCGCGAGGAGCCAGGATCGCGAGGTTCTTGACCGCGAGCGAGTGCTCCAGCAGCTCGTTGTCGTTCCACCGGCGCGCGAACCAGTAGGCGCCGTAGGCGCTGCGCAGGTTGTTGAACCACGACTGCAGGAAGATCTGCGGGGGCACCTTGGCGCCGTAGCGGTACTGCACCCGCTCGAACAGGCGCTCCAGCCACGGCCTCTCGCTCATCTGCTCGATCCCGAAACGCATCACCGCCAGTATCACGTCCTGGTAGCGGAGGTAGCGCTGCAGCTCGCGCAGCCCCATCAGCCTGACTCCCCGCCTGTTCAGGAAATGTATGCCGATGCTGCCGCCGCAGGTCTGCCCTTCCAGGTTGAAGGTCTTGAAGAGATCGGCGCGCTTGAAGATGCGGGCCAGCCCCTGCGAGGCGTACCTGTCCCAGGCGGCGGTCTGCGGCTCGCCTGTGGCGTAGTGGCGCCTGCCGAACTTGTCCCAGATGAACGAGACGACGTCCGAGGGGCCCATGCCGTCGCGGTCGGCGACGAGGTAGTAGCCAAGCGTCAGCGACTGGCCGGGGCCGCACTCGAGCTCCTTCTGGAAGTCGTTCTCGAAGTAGACGTGGCCTTTTACCCGGCTGCGGCCGATGCCGAAGTTCAGAGCCGGGCAATTGTTCTCTCCGCCGGTCACCACCAGGTCGAGGTAGTAGCGGATGCAGCCGGCGCCGTAGCCCTCCTCCAGGAGGTCGAGGTCGGGGATGATCGCGAAGAAGACGTCGTCCTTGCGCATCATGACCGCGGGGGACCGGAAGACCTCGTCGCTGATCACCATGTCGGAGCGCGGCCGCAGGTGGGGCACGGAGCAGTAGTCCAGGCCGCCGTCCTCACCCTGCGCGTAGATGAAGTCGAACCTGTCGAAGACCCTGTTGACGCCAGTCGGTTCGAGCAGCCGCTCCATCTCTGAACCCTCACGGGCCGGCGTGCCCGACGAGCGCGCGGTCGGCGTCAGCCTGTGCGTGACGTGGACCATCGGGCTATCAGGCTCCAGGGCGATCCTGCTCTCGATGTCGAACCCGCCCCGCACGTCGCGGATCACCACGGCTGTCCCGCCCGCGGTGGCGTCGATGTCCACGCCCGCGCCGGTCTCCTGCTCGTTGCCGCCCACGATCAGCCTGGGGAACGAGGCCCCCTTGTGGAAATACCTGAGCTGCCTGGCTCCCAGAATCGCCGCGGGGAACCAGTCGCCCCCCTGGCCGTGGAGCAGCACTGACATGACCGGGTGGACGCCGGGCTCGTTGAAGACCAGCCTGACCCTGTCGTTGCCTATGGTCCCGTGCGCCAACAGACCTCCTCCGATTACTTGCCCCGTGCCTGCTCGGCCTCCATTCGGGAAAGCTGCTCGGGCGTGCCTATGACTATCACCACGTCGTCCTTGCCGACCGACGTCTCCGGGGAGGGGTTCGCGTTGAACGACGCGTCGCCCTCTTTGCGTATCGCCAGTATGGTCACCCCGGTCCTCTCGCGCAGCTTGGAGTCCTTTATCTGCATGCCGTGGAGGATGGAGGACTCCTCGACCCGCAGCTCCGTAAGCTGGTACTCGGGAAGCGAGCCGGTGATGCCCACGTCAAGGAACTCGCACACCCTCGGGCGCAGCATCAGGTTGGCCATCCTCTTGCCCGCGATCTTGTGAGGCGAGATGACCCGGTCCGCCCCCACCATCTCGAGCTTCTGCTCGGAGTCGAAGTGCTCCGCCCGCGAGACGATCAGGGCCTGCGGGTTCATGACCCGCGCGGTGAGCACCACGTAGAGGTTGTCCGCGTCGGTCCCCAGCGCGCTGACCAGCCCGACCGCCTCGGCGATGCGCGCCTGCTCGAGCACCTTGTCGTCGGTGGCGCTGCCGTGGATACAGAGATGTCCGTCCTTGACGCACTCGCCGAAGACGTCCTCGTCGACCTCTATCACGACGAAGGGCTTGCCCTGGTCAGAGAGCTCCTGGGCCACGCTGCCTCCGACGCGGCCGTAGCCGCAGACGATATGGTGACCCTGCAGCTTCGATATCTGATTCTGCATTCTTCTTCTCCCCCAAATGTTGCCGAGGTACTCACTCAGGATGAACTCGAACAGGCCGGTCAGGAAGAACAGGACCGCGCCCAGGCCGGTGATCACGACGAACATCGTGAAGTACTGGCCACCGGTGCCCAGGACCTTGACCTCCCTGAAGCCCACAGTGGTTATCGTTATCACGGTCATGTAGAGCGCCTGGGTGAAGGTCATGTCCTCGATGAGGATGTATCCGACGACGCCTATGACCACGATGCAGAAGAGAATGACCAGTGCGAGGACGAGGTTTCGCAGGCCCGACGATTCCCGCAACTCTTCGGCGATCTTCTTCACATGGATTCACCCCTGGCGAGGAGCCGCTGGACAGCGCTCCTCTCCGGCATCGATGGTATAGCTCCCAGAACCGTAACCGCCGCGGCGCCCGCCGCGTTGGCGAAGCGCACCGCTTCGGCGTCACCGGCGCCCTCGGCGAGGGCAACGGCGAGCCCGGCGGTGAAAGCGTCACCAGCGCCGGTGGAGTCGACGGCGTCTATCTCGAAAGGCGGGACGTGGACCGCGTTGCCGTCGGTGACCAGCAGCGCACCATCCGCGCCCATCTTCACAACGATTCTTTTTATACCCGCGCCGGCCAACTCCTTCGCGGCCGCCATAGCGGACTTGATGCCCCCGACCTCGCGGCCGCTCAGGGCGGCAAGCTCCTTCTGGTTCGGTGAGATGACGTCGAAGGCCGCAAGGAACGCGAGGGGCGCGGCGTGGGGCGGCCCCGCGTCGAGCACCGTGACCAGCCCGCGCTCGCGGGCTCGCCTGGCGCCCTCGGCCACGACGTCCAGGGGTATCTCCAGCTGAAAGAGCGCGGTCCGGGCGCGATTGTAGTAAGGCTCCAACACTTCGAGATCGTCGACCGCCAGCGCCATGTTCGCGCCAGGCTCGACGACGATGGTGTTCATCCCGGTGCCGTCCTCGATCGCGATCAGGGCGACGCCGGTCGAGGCGGCTGGAGCGCGCTTGACCAGCGAGGTGTCCACGCCGGTCGGCTCGACCGCGTCCAGGATAAGATCGCCGAACGTGTCGCGGCCCACGCAGCCCATGAGGAAGACGTCCTGGTCGAGCCTGGCCGCGGCAACCGCCTGGTTGGCTCCCTTTCCGCCGGCCACCATCGCAAAGCCGCTGCCGTGTATGTTCTCGCCCGGCTCCGGCAGACGCGGAACGGTGATGACCATGTCCAGTATCATGCTGCCTATCACGAGCACTCCGGCCATATCTCCTCCCGGCCAGAATCGTACCACAGCAAGGGGAGCGCAACGTCCCGCGCGCGGATTCCGCTGTAACGCATGGGATGGCCGGCCCCGGTCGGCTTCCGCAGGCGCGGCGGACATCATAGAGTAAGGCCGAAGTACACCGCCAGGAGATATCCGCGCTCGCCCGAAAGGTGGAGTCGAGGCTGTCGGACGGGCGTGACGTCTTCGTGTATTTCGACGACGATCGTGCGGGGTACGCACTGGAGAACGCGCAGCGGCGCAGGGAGCTGCTGCCGGGAAGGAAGGGTGGTACGGGTGCCGGAGCTTCCAGAAGTAGAAGCAAAGAGAAGGTACATTGAGCGGACCTCGCTGGGGCGCCGGATCGCCAGGGTGACGGTCTTCGACGAGAGGATCCTCGAGGACGTCTCGCCCCGGTCTCTGTCCAGGAGGCTTTCCGGCTCGGAGTTCGAGGAGGTGAAGCGGCGCGCGAAGTTCCTGCTGATCACTACCAGCGCGGACCGAACGCTCCTCATGCACTTCGGGATGACGGGCGACGTGCTGTTCGACGAAGGAGGCCGCGAGCATCCCACCTCCGACCGCGTCGACTTCGAGTTCGCCGACAGGTCGGTGCTGCATTTCAGCGACCACAGGCTGTTCGGGCGCATCGCGCTGTATGACACGGTCGACGAGAGCAGAGTCCCCGACATCGCAAAGCTGGGGCCCGAGCCGCTCGACAGGTCGTTCACCTACAAGAGGTTCAGGGACATCCTGGCCCGCAGGAACACCACGATCCACCAGGTCCTGATGGACCAGGAGCTCATCGCCGGCATCGGCAACATCTACTCTGACGAGATCTGCTACCAGGCGGGAGTGAGGCCGGACCGCAAGCCCCGCGACTTGAGCGAGGCAGAGGGCAGGAAGCTGTTCGACAAGATGAAGTGGACGCTGCGCCGCGCGGTCGAGCTGGACGCGGACCTGGAAGACCACGCGGACGTCTTCCTTATCCCCAACCGTGGCAAGGGCGGCAAGTGCCCGCACGGGCACGCTCTCGAGAGCAAGACGATCGGCGGGAGGACCAGCTGGTTCTGCCCCACCGACCAGAAGTAGAAACAGGGGTCAGGCACTTTTCGCCGTTTTTTTCTACCAGGATACGAATTCTCTACGCCGGTGAGTAAAAAAGTAGAAAATTAAGCCGAAAAGTGCCTGACCCCTGTTTCCTGTTTCTACCTAGAGGTCTTTGCCTTCGTACTCCGCCGCCATGAACGGGACCACCTTCGGCCCGCCCACCAGGTGTGACATCAGGTACACGGCCGCGGCGCGCTCGACGATCTCGGCGTGCAGCAGGGCGTCCCTGATCTTGGCGCCGACGGCCACCACGCCGTGATGAGCCAGCAGGCACGCGTTGCGGTACCCGAGGGCCGCGACGGCCTCGTCGGCAAGCTCTTTGGTGCCGGGCGGCGCGTAATCGGCGAGCTCCACCGCGCCGAGCAACTGGAAGACCTGCTCCTCGAGGATCGGCGGGATGCCCTTGCCGGCGACCGCGACCGCAGTCGCCATCTGCTGGTGGGTGTGGACGATGCCGCCCACCTCGGGCCTGGCCTGGTAGATCGCCAGGTGCATGGATATCTCGATCGAGGGCTTGTACCTTCCCTGCACCAGCTCGCCGGTGGTGTTGAGGACGCACATGTCCTCCTGCAACAGGAGCTCGTAATCGATGGAAGTGGGCGTGATCACCATGAGGTCGGTGTTGGGGACGCGGACCGAGCAGTTGCCCGAGGAGCCGGCGACGAGACCCCTGCGCGCCATCTCCTGTCCAGTCCGAAGAACTTCTTTCATGGCTTCGAGAACCATGGTCTCCATAAGTGTTACCTCCGGTGTTCGCTCTCAAACGCGTCTCGAGGACACGTTGACCGATCGGGCTGGAGTCCGGCGCGGTCCGCCCCGGGCGCCATAATGTTACCATAGTTGCCTCTGCCCACTAGTTCTTCAGGAGACGGAATGGTTCCAGCAGACGGGCTGCCTCTCATGCTCGGGCTCGACCTCGGCACCACCGGCGCCAAGGCGGGCGTGGTGGATACGTCCGGCCGCGTGCTGGCGACGGGTTTCGAGGCATACGCGACCCGGACGCCCCTGCCGGGATGGGCAGAGCAGGACCCCGCGGACTGGTGGTCAGCGACAGCCGCGGCCATCAGAGGAGCCATCGGCTCCAGCGGGGCGCGCGCCGATGATATCCGGGGGGTCGGTGTCTCGGGCCAGATGCACGGCCCCGTCTTCCTCGACTCGGATCTCGAAGTGGTGTCTCCCTGCATCATCTGGTGTGACCAGCGCGCTTCCGCCCAGTGCGAGCGCATCACGCGCGATGTGGGGGAAGGCGCCCTCGCGGAGCTTGTGGGCAACAGGGCGCTCCCCGGCTTCACCGCCCCCAAGATAATGTGGCTGCGGGAGTGCGAGCCCGCCGCGTTCGCGCGGGTGAGCCGCATCATACTGCCCAAGGACTACATCAACCTCAAGCTGTCGGGCGCGCTCGGCACCGACGCGTCCGATGCCTCCGGGACGCTGCTGTTCGACATCCGCGAGCGCGCCTGGTCGCAAAGCATGGTCGACCGGCTCCAGATCGACCGGGAGTTGCTGCCCGAGGTGCGCGAGTCCCCCCAGCGCCTGGGCTCCATCACGGCCGAAGCGGCCGCGGCCACCGGCCTCGCGACCGGCACCCCCCTGGCCGCCGGCGGCGCGGACAACGCCTGCGGCGCGATCGGCATGGGCGTAGTCGGCGAAGGCTTCATCGCCGTCAGCACCGGCTCGTCGGGCACGGTTCTGGCGCCCACGGGCGCGCCGCGGATCGACGAGCGGATGCTGCTTCACTCGTTCTGCCACGCCGTCCCGGACACCTGGTATCTCATGGGCGTGATGCTGAGCGCCGGGCTCTCGCTGAGATGGTTCCGCGACGAGCTGGGAGAGCCGGAAGCTGGCGAGGCCGCGCGGACCGGCCGCGACTCCTATGAGCTCCTCGACGAGACCGCCTCGCTCGCGCCCGCTGGCTGCGAGGGGCTCCTGTTCCTTCCATACCTCACCGGGGAGCGCACCCCGTATGCGGATCCCGACGCGCGCGGCGTGCTCTTCGGCATCGACCTCACCAAGACCCGCGCCCACGTGGTGCGGGCGGTGATGGAGGGCGTTGTCTTCGGCCTGGCCGACTCGGTGTCTCTCATGCGCGAAGCGGGCGTCGATACCAGATCCGCGGTCTCCGGCGGCGGAGGCTCGCGCTCAGCGCTCTGGCGAGGGATGCAGGCCGACGTCTTCGGGATGCCCATCTCGGCCGCCGGGGAGCCGGACTCCGCGATGCTCGGCGCCGCGCTGCTCGGCGGCGTGGCCGGCGGCGTCTTCGCCGACGTCGCCGAGGCCTGCGCGTCGGCGGTCCACAACGGCGAGGCGCTCGAGCCCGATCCTTCGACGCGCGACGCGTACCACTCCTCGTACGACACCTACCGGCGGCTCTACCCAGCGCTGCGCCCGGTGTGGTCGCACCAAGAAAAGCCGGGGCGCTAACGCCCCGGCCTTCAGTCCATCTCAGTCACCGCGCGCTATTGCCGCGGCTGCTTCAAGCCTGCTGTCAGAGGTTCTTGCTGGACTTGATGTTCTGCGCGTTGGTGTAAGCCGCAGTGGCGGCAGTCGACTGCTCCTGCAAGGTGTTGATGACCGCGGCGTTTGCCTGGAAGTACTGCGTGATCGCCGCGGTGTTGCCCGCCTGCACCAGCGGGGTGATGTCGGTGATGAGCTTCTGGCCGGCCGCGAGGGACGACGCGTCCAGACCGAGGGTCTTGATCATCGCGTTCGCGTACGACACGTAGTCGGGGACGCCGGTGAGCGCGGCGATCTTCTGGTAATCCGATTTGACCGCCGGCACCTCGCCGAGAATCTTGCTTATCGACGCGTTGGCGGTCTGCAGAACCTGCGGCGTCAGCTGGGAGAAGTTGCCGCTCACCGCGCCGCCGAGCACGGTGGTGAGGCTGTTGCCCAGCGCGTCCATCTGAGTCTTGACCGTCGCGTAAGCCTTGTCCGCGGCCTGCATGTCGGTCTTCGCCTGCGCCGTATTCCCGCCACACCCCACCGCCGCCAGGACGGCCACGCACAGCGCCACCGCCACAATCACTACCATCCATTTCTTCATATCGCTCCCTCCCGGAAACATCCTCCAACACCATGACCGTCTGACAGGGCTGTTCTAAGCCCTGCTTGAATACCCTCTTTGACACATCCCGGTCGTTATCCTTGCCGGGCCGCCCCTGGCCGGAGGCTGCTGGGGCCTCACTTGTGAAGTCCGCGGATTTGCCGCATAATGCTGCCCATACTTCTGTTAACCAAAGGGGGCCCCATGATCGGTGACGATTTCCCCGAAATCGTTGAAGTCCTTGTCGAAGTCCCAAAGGGCAGCCGCAACAAGTACGAGTGGGACCCGGACAGCGAGAGGATAAAGCTCGACCGGGTGCTCTACAGCTCCGTCCACTACCCGGCGGACTACGGCTTCATCCGAGACACGATGGCCGAGGACGGCGACGAGGTCGACATCCTGGTGCTGATCGAGGAGCCCACCTTCTCGGGCTGCATAATCTACGCGCGTCCGGTGGGGATGCTGCAGATGCGCGACGAGAAGGGCCCTGACAACAAGGTGCTGGGCGTGCCCATCCACGACCCGCGCTGGAGGCACGTCGACGACATACACGAGATACCCCCGCACCTGCTCAACGAGATCGAGAACTTCTTCCTCACCTACAAGAGGCTCGAGGCCAAGGTCGTCACCAGCGAAGGCTGGGAGGACAGGAAGAAGACGACGGAATACCTCAACAACTCCGTGGTGTGAGCCCATAGGGAGCTTGAAGCACCGAGAGCGTCTCCTCGCCGCTGCCTCGGTCTGGACAAGCGCCCGAAACCGCGGGTAAAATACACGCCGAGCTGATACAGATGGCTCGAACGGTATGTATAAGGCGCCCCCGCGGGCGGCACCCAGCCGTATGGCTGGGTTTTTTTATTCCTTTTTGGAGGGATGAAATGGCCGGCAAGAGGATATTGATGGTCGATAACTACGACTCGTTCACCTACAACCTCGTGCAGTTCCTGGGCATGCTGGGAGCGGACATGGTGGTCTTCAGGAACGACCGCATCCGCCTGCGCGACGTGAAACGCGTAAAGCCCGACGGCATCGTGATATCGCCGGGGCCCAAGACGCCGGCCGAGTCGGGCACCAGCAAGGACATCCTGCTCGAGTACGGGCCGTCGATCAAGACGCTCGGCGTCTGCCTCGGTCACCAGTGCATCGGCGAGGCGTTCGGCGGACAGGTGGTCAGGGCTGACAGCGTGATGCACGGCAAGACGTCCATGGTCCACCACGACGGCAAAGGCGTCTTCAAGGACGTGGGTGGGCCGTTCGCCGCGGCGAGGTACCATTCGCTGGTGATAGACCCTGATTCCCTGCCCGACTGCCTGGAGGTGACCAGCCGGACCGAGGACGGTGTGGTGATGGGGGTCCGGCACCGCGAGCACCCCATCGAGGGCATACAGTTCCACCCCGAGTCTTTCATGACCGAGCCGGGCATGCAGATTCTTTCAAATTTCCTGGAGGCCTGATGTCGTTAGAGAAGGTCCTGTGGCGGCGGGAGCCGGAGCCGGTCCTGCTGCGCGCGATAGAGCTCGAAGACGACCGTCGGATCGAGGACATCTTCGACGAGGTGGCGGAGAGGCCGTACTCCTGTTTCCTCGATTCGAGCCTGCGCATGGAGCGCTACGGGCGCTACTCGTTCGTGGGCTTCGACCCCTACCTGGTGCTGACCACCAGCGGCAAGACGGCGCGCTTCATCCAGCGCGAGGGTGAGGTCCTGGAACTCGACAGCATGGACCCGCTGGAGGCGCTGCGGATGGGGCATGGCGCGCGCGCCATCGCGCCGGGCGACTGTCCAGAAGGTCTGCCGCCCTTCGTGGGCGGCGGGATCGGCTACCTGTCCTACGAACTCGGGCGCTACATCGAACGGCTCCCCGAGTCTGTCGAGGACGACCTGGGGTTGCCGGAGCTCGCCTATGCTTTCTTCGACAGGGTGGTGGCTTTCGACTCCCGGACCGGGCGCACCTGGCTGCTGGTCTCAGCGCCCGACGAGGCGGGCCTGTCCGAGGTCGCGGAGGAGGCGCGCGATCGCCTGGTCCCCGGGACCCGCACCAGGAGCGTCACGACGCTGACCCCGCGGCAGGCGGCGTCGGACTGCGAGCTCGCCTTCGAATGCGGGTTCACCCCTCAGCAGTACAAGGACTCGGTGCGCAAGGTCAAGGAGTACATCCTGGCCGGCGACATCTACCAGGCCAACCTCTCCCAGCGCTTCAGCGCGCCGCTGGTCGAGAGCGCCTGGAGCCTCTACCGGAGGCTGCGCGTGCTCAACGCCGCGCCGTTCAGCGCTTTTTTGAACTTCGGCGGGTTCGCGGTCGCCTCGTCATCGCCGGAGCGCTACTTGAAGGTCGACGGCGACTACATCGAGACCCGGCCGATAAAGGGGACCAGCCGCCGCTACGACGACCCCCAGCGGGACCAACAGAGCAAGCAGGATCTGCTTGCATCCAGGAAGGACCGCGCCGAGCTGTCCATGATCGTCGACCTCGAGCGCAACGACCTGGGGCGCGTCTCCGAGTACGGCAGCGTGGTCGTCGAAGAGCACGCCGTGCTGGAATCTTATGCCACGGTGCATCACCTGGTCTCGACGATCGTGGGAAAGTTACACGAGGGCCGGGACATGATCGACCTCATCCGCGCCACCTTCCCCGGCGGCTCCATCACCGGCGCTCCCAAGATCCGCTCCATAGAGATAATCGACGAGCTGGAGCCGACGGCCCGCAGCGTCTACACGGGTGCGATCGGCTACCTGGGGATGAACGGGAAGAGCGACCTCAACATCGCCATCCGCACCATGATAATCAAGGGCGCGCGCGTCTACTTCCAGGTGGGGGGCGGCATCGTCGCCGACAGCGAGCCGGAGGCCGAGTTCCAGGAGACACTGGACAAAGGCAAGGCCATGTTCGACGCGATCACCGGAGCCCGCGCACAATAGCCCTAAAATTCAAAAAAGTAGTCTGACCCCTTTCTTAAATTTTGCGTCCCCCTTTTTGCGTTATCATGAACGCACGCCTCGATCCGAAAGCGACCTCAGTCTGGAGGCCTTCGATGCTTGAAGAGCTCACATTCCTGAACGGCGAGATCGTGCCCGCGTCGAATGCCCTGATCCCTGTGAGTGATCGCGCGGTCCTCTACGGGGACTCCGTGTTCGAGACGCTGCGCGCCTACTCCGGCCGCCCGTTCAGGTTCCACAGGCACATCGAGCGCCTCTTCGAGGGGTGCAGGATCATGCGCATCGAGCCGCCGATGGGGGGCGGCGAGATCGAGGTCGCCGTCGCCGAACTGCTCGAGGCCAACGGGCTGGACTCCGGCGTGGACGCCTACGTCCGGATCACCATCACCGGCGGGCCGACCGCCGGGCCCAAGGGGCTCGCCAGGCCAGGCGAGGCCGGGATATTCATCATCGCCCATCCATACGAGGCGCCGTCGGCCGAGTCCTACCAGCGGGGCGTCTCGGTCACCATATCAGGGATCAAGCGCAACGCGTCCTCACCGCTGGCGGCCATCAAGTCGGGCAACGGGATGGACGGGATGTTCGCGCGGCAGGAAGCATACGACCGTGGATTCGACGACGCCGTGATGCTCACCAGCGCGGGCAACGTCGCCGAAGGTCCGAGCTGGAACGTCTTCATGGTGAAGGACTCAGTGCTTCTGACGCCCAACATGGGCTGCGGCTTCCTCCCCGGGATAACGCGCGAAGCCGTCATCGAGACAGCGCTGGAGCAGGGCCTGCCCGTCGAGGAGATAATGGAAGGCACCGATGCCCTCATGTCCTGCGAGGAGGCGTTCGCGACGGCGAGCACCATAGAGGTCATGCCGATACGGCAGTTCGGCACCCACCTGATGACTTTCTGCCCGGGGCCGGTGACGCGGCAGATCATGACGGCCTACCGCGAGCTGGTCAGGCGCGAGACCCTGGCCTAGCGCGGGTGCGTCACTCAGCCGAGCGGTGCACGCAGACGGCTCCCATCAGCTTGTCGCCCTCGGTCTTGCAGTCATAAGGGTAGCCGGTCAGTATGACCTGCAGGTGGGCGTCGTAGTCGAACTCGGCAAGCGCGCGCTTCGCTCCGGCGATCAGGCCCAGCAGTACATCCTCGTCGGCCATGGTGCTGGTGTCGCCGAACTCATCGGTCTTCCCCTCGACTATCTTGCGCAGGATGCGGCGCATTATCTTTCCGCTGCGGGTCTTGGGCAGGCCGGGGGTGAACTGCACGATGTCCGGCGCCGCGAAGGAGCCTATGACTTCCCGCACGCGCGCGGTGACGTCGCGGGCTATGCGCTCCTCCTCGTCGTACTTGCCCTCGTAGGCCTCCTTGACGGTCGCGAAGATGTATATCCCCTGACCCTTGATGCGGTGGGGAAAGCCGACCACCGCTGCTTCGGCGACCTCGGGCACGCTGACGGCGGCGCTTTCGACCTCCGCCGTGCCGATGCGGTGTCCCGAGACGTTCATCACGTCGTCGATGCGCCCCTGGATCCAGTAGTACCCGTCCTCGTCGACGCTGGCGCCGTCGCCCGAGAGGTAGGCGCCCGGGAACATCGACCAGTAGGTCTCGATGTAGCGCTCGTGGTTCTGCCATACCGTGCTCAGCATCCCCGGCCAGGGCTCCTTTATCACCAGGTTGCCGGGCTCCCCCGCGGGGGCTTCGGTTCCGTCGTCCCTGAGCACCGCCGGCACCACGCCGGGGAACGGGAAGCTTGCCGAGCCGGGTTTCATCGGGGTCGCGCCGGCTATCGGCGCTATCATGATGCCTCCGGTCTCGGTCTGCCACCAGGTGTCCAGCACGGGGCAGCGCGACTTGCCGATCTTGTCGTAGTACCAAAGCCAGACGTCCGGGTTGATCGGCTCGCCGACCGAGCCGAGGATCCTCAGCGAAGACAGGTCGCGGGTCTCGGTCCACGAGTCGCCATACCTCATCAGCGCCCTGATCACAGTGGGCGCGGTATAGAACCCCGTGACCCGGTACTTCTCGCAGACACGCCAGAAGCGGTCGGGCTCCGGGTAGGTGGGGACGCCCTCGAACATGACGCTGGTCGCGCCGTTGGCGAGCGGCCCGTAGACGATATAGCTGTGCCCGGTGATCCAGCCGATGTCGGCGGTGCACCACCAGACGTCGTCGTCGTGGATGTCGAATATCCACTTGTGGGTCAGCGCCGCCTGCAGGAGGTAGCCGCCGGTAGCGTGTACGACCCCCTTGGGCTTGCCGGTGCTGCCGCTGGTGTAGAGCAGGAAGATCGGGTCCTCCGCGCTGATGGGTTCCGCCGCGCACTCCGCCGTCACCATGACGCTCCCCATCTCCTCGTGCCACCAGAAATCCCGGCCCGCCTTCATGTCGACCTCCCCGCCGGTGCGCCTGACCACGATCACCTTCTCCACGTCGGTGGACACCTCGAGGGCTTCGTCCGCGTTCCCTTTCATCTTCATGGTGTGCCCGGCCCTGAAGCCGCCATCGGCGGTCACCAGCATCCTCGCCTTGCTGTCCAGCACCCTCTGCCTGAGAGCCTGGGCGCTGAAGCCGCCGAAGACCACGCTGTGTATCGCTCCGATCCGCGCGCACGCGAGCATGGCGATAGGCAGCTCCGGCACCATCGGCAGATATATGCAGACGCGGTCGCCCTTACCTACGCCGTGTTTCTTGAGCACGTTGGCAAACTCGCAGACCTCCTCCTGGAGCTCCGCGTAGGTATAGGTCGCGGGCTGCGTCTCAAGGTCGTCCGGCTCCCAGATCAGCGCGGTCTTGTCCGCCTTGCCGTTCATCACGTGCCTGTCCAGGCAGTTGTATGCCGCGTTGAGCTTGCCGCCCTCGAACCAGTGAAAGACGTCGTTGAGCCGGTCCGCGGAGAGCACTTTGTGCCACCTCTCGAACCAGTCGAGCTCCTTCTCCGCCATCTCGGCCCAGAATTCGGCGGGGTCGTTCACCGAGTGGGCGTAGAAAGACTTGTAGGCCTCGAAGCCGCCGACGTTCGCCCCACGGACCATCTGCTGCGAAGGGTAGATTATCTTCCCGGGCTGTTCGCTTGCATCCACGCACCCCACCCACTTCAAGTCGGGAATCCTCGAGACTGCTCGGTGGTTCCTATTCTCACGAGCCGCTGGTTTTCCTGCCGCGCGCGGTGGGAGGCAAGGCAGCCGCGGGCTAGAAGTGACTGGTGAGCATCGAGGTTCGACAGAGAGAAGAGCTTTGGGTGTGAACGGCGTGCTGAACGGAAGACTGCCTGGAGGGTCGCGGGGCCGGCGCGCGCTTACGGCGGCCGTGACCGGGTGCTTGCTGCTAATCGCGGTCGGCGGGCTGTCGTGCACCAACACGGCGAAACAGGTCTCTGCGCCCGGGACCACGGCAGGCGCCTCCACCCCCGCCCCGGTCGACAGACTCTCGGGCCTGTGCTTCAGCCCCTACACCCAGGGGACCCCCGCGTCGGACGCTCCCCCCGGCACGGCCGACCATCTCCTGGGCATAGTCGCGCCCTACACCGATTCGATACGCACGTTCGGCTCGACCGGGACGGCGGCCGTCGTCGCGTCCGCGGCAAAGGTCATGAAGCTCAAGGTCGCCCTCGGCGCCGACATCGAGAGCGACCCGACCCGCAACGACGTTGAGGTCGCGGGCGTCATCGGTCAGGCACGGGCGGGCAAGGTGGACCTGGCGGTGATCGGCGAGGAGAGCCTCTACTTCAACTTCGTGGACGAACAGAAGCTCATCGACTATATCAACAGGGTGAAAGCCACCGGGGTACCGACCACCACCAGCGAGACCTGGGGCGAGCTCATAAACCATCCGCGGGTGGTCGCCGCCTGCGACCTGCTGGTGGCCAACATGTTCCCCTACTGGGAGAACGTCGGCATCGCGGGCTCTATCAAGTACCTGGAATCGAGCTACAAGAAGACCAAAGCCGCCGCGGGAAACAAGGAGGTCATCATCGAGACCGGGTGGCCGTCAGGCGGCGCCCGGCACGGCGCCGCGGTCGCGAGCCCCGAGAACGCGGCATACTACCTGCGCGCCTTCACAGCGTGGGCGCGCGCCCACAAAGTGAGGTATTTCTATTTCGAGGCGTTCGACGAGCCCTGGAAGGCCGCGCACGAGGGCGAGGTGGGCGCGCACTGGGGTATCTGGGACAGCAACGGGCAGTTGAAGCCGGGGATGGCCGCGGCGTTCCCACCGCGCTGAGGGCGAGAAAAAGGCCCGGGCTCGAGCCCGGGCCTTCGTCGTATTTCTCAGCGTCCGACTAGAGGTCCTCCGCGGGGTTGGCCTTGTAGTCGCCGTTGCTTGGCTTGTAAGGCCAGAACGGGAGGATGACCTTTCCGTATATCTCCTCGAGGTTCTCCGCCATCGCCAGGTAGAGGGCCGCGGCGCCGGTGATGACGCCGATGATGCCGGCCACCTTCACCACGTCGGCATTGCCCCAGCCGATGCCGCCGGCCAGCAGGAAGAATACGACCGTCAGTGTCGCGAATACGAAGACCAGCACCTTGTTGATCCTCAGGGTCGCGATCAGCATGAACACCGTGAAGACCCCCCACAAGAGCATGAACCACCCCAGTCCCTTACCGCTGGGCTCGTAGAGCAGCGCGGCCAGGAGCGTCTTGTTCGCCGCGATGTGGTGTTCGTACATCAGCACGAAGGTGGTCGCGATCCAGAACGTGCCATAGGCGAGGAACGCCGTCATGGCGAAAGTGTTTCCCTTCCTGAACTCCATGATGCCGGCGATGACCTGTGCCAGGCCGCCGACGAACAGGCCCAACCCGAATATCGCCGGGTCGAGCTTGAACACCCCCGCGTTGTGCAGGCTGAGCAGCATGGTCGTCAGACCAAAGCAAGTCAACCCCAGCACAGCGGGATTTGCCAACTTGATGTCGTCCATCATACCCTGTCCCCCTCCTAAACCTTTGCCGGTATTATTACCTCATGCCTATTTGGCCATCAGCTCCCTGGAGCCCGCGATCAGCTGGTCGACCACCCCGGGCTCGGCCAGTGTGCTGGTGTCGCCCAGCGAGTCCGCGGTCCCCTCGGCTATCTTCCTCAGGATCCTTCTCATGATCTTGCCGCTTCGAGTCTTTGGCAGAGCGGGCGTGAACTGGATGATGTCAGGCGTGGCGATAGGACCGATCTCCTTGCGCACGTGAAGCACCAGCTCCTTGCGGACGTCCTCCTCCTCCCTGGTCTCGTACTCGCTCTTGAGCGTGACGTAGGCGTAGATGCCCTGCCCTTTTATGTCGTGCGGCATGCCGACAACGGCCGCTTCCGAGACGAACTCGTGGCTGACCAGCGCGCTCTCCACCTCGGCGGTGCCGATCCTGTGGCCGGACACGTTGATCACGTCGTCGATGCGTCCCTGCAGCCAGTAGAAACCATCCTCGTCCACCCGGCAGCCGTCTCCGGTCAGGTAGACGCCGGGGAACATCGAGTAGTAGGTCTTCACAAAGATCTCGTGGTTCCCGTAGATCGTGCGCATCATACCGGGCCACGGCTTACGGATGCAGAGGAAGCCGCTCTCGTTGACGCCCGCCTCGGTGCCGTCCTGGCGCAGGATGACGGGGTCGACGCCGGGGAACGGGAAGCTGGCGGAGCCGGGCTTCATCGCGGTCGCCCCGGCGAACGGGGTGATGAGGATGCCGCCGGTCTCGGTCTGCCACCAGGTGTCGCAGACCGGGCAGCGGCCGCCGCCGATGTTGTCGTAGTACCACATCCACACGTCGGGGTTGATCGGCTCTCCGACCGTCCCCAGCACGCGCAGCGACGAGAGGTCGCGCGTCTTGGTCCACTTGTCGCCCAGCCTCATCAGCGAGCGGATGACCGTGGGCGCGGTGTAGAAGACCGTCACCTTGTCCTTCTCGCAGATCTCCCAGAACCTGTCGGGGTTCGGGTAGGTCGGGACGCCCTCGAACATGACCCCGGTGAACCCGTTGGCCAGCGGGCCGTAGACTATGTAGCTGTGGCCGGTCACCCAGCCGATGTCGGCGGTGCACCACCAGACGTCGTCGTCGTGGATGTCGAAGATCCACTTGTGTGACAGCGCGACGTGGAGGAGGTAGCCGGCCGTGGTGTGCATGACTCCCTTGGGCTTGCCGGTGCTGCCGCTGGTGTAGAGGATGAACAGCGGGTCCTCGGCGTCCATCGGCTCGGGGTCGCACCAGGGCTTGATGTCGTCGGCCGACATCTCCTCGTCCCACCAGAGGTCCCTGCCCTCCTTCATGTCGACCTCGATGCCCGCGCGCCTGACCACGAACGTCTGCTTCACGTTGGGGCACTCCTCGACCGCCCAGTCGACGTTCTTCTTCAGAGGGATGACCTTGCCGCTGCGGTAGGAAGCGTCGGAGGCGATGACCGTCTCGCAGTCGCAGTCCAGTATGCGGTCGCGCAGGGCGTCGGAGCTGAAGCCGCCGAACACCACGCTGTGGATGGCGCCTATCCTGGTGCATGCGAGCATCGCGATGGGGAGCTCGGGGATCATCGGAAGGTAGATGCAGACCCTGTCGCCCTTCTTGATGCCGTGCTTCTTGAGCACGTTGGCGAAGCGGCAGACCTCGTCGAGGAGCTGCTGGTAGGTGAATGTCTTGCTGGGGCCGGGCTCGTCTGGCTCGAAGATGATCGCTATCTTGTCGCGCTTGGCCGTCTTGCAGTGCCTGTCCAGGCAGTTGTAGGAGACGTTGAGCTTGCCGCCCGCGAACCAGGTCAGCTCGTGCTTGGACTCGTCCCAGGAATAGACCGTGTCCCACTTGTCGAACCAGTCCAGCGTCTCGGCCATCTCGGCCCAGAAAGCGTCGGGGTCGTTTATAGAGCGATCGTGCATCTTCTTGTACTCGTCGAATGTCTTGATATATGCGCCCTTGCTCAGCTCCTCGGGCGGGTAGATCTTCTGTACCTCTGGGGCTTTTTCCTCATCCGGCCCTGCCATCTCTATCTCCTTTCAGTCAACTCCCTGACGTTCTAGCAAAGCAGACGTGGCCGACGTATCAGGCCCGGCCACGCCTCCGGTGTCATCATATTGAACCCAGCGAGCCCCGGTTCTTCCGCAGCGTGCCGCGTAAACCGTTTGTCTCTGGTTCTTTGCTCTAAGGGTCGTGCCATCTCGGGGCAGGAATTCCCTGCCCTCACAAATCGGGAAGTATATAGAAATCCAGGCCAGTATGCAATCCGACCGCCCCGTTCAGTAGTGCTTTCCGCCCACCGGCAACACAACGGCTCAGGCTGCACCGGGACACGCGGGTCCTGGCGGACGCAGGCGGCTGCAAGTAGAATTGTCCAGGTCCGAGGAACGGCGGGCAGAGGCGGGGGGCGTTGATGAAAAAGAGTTCATTGCTGGCGGGCGCGGTGGGCGCCGTCACGGGCGCCGTGGCGTACAAGGGATACCGGGACTATTATCGCCCCGGGCCGCTTCCGGCGGCCTCCGAGATCGATTCTTACCTCGACTCGCTCTTCGTGCGGATGGGCCTGCCCGGCCTGAGGCACCAGATCGAGGAGGACTCCATCGAGTGCAAAGGCGACAGGCTCCACCTCGACGTCTTCCCCTCGGATGCGAGCAGGCGCGCCATAGTCTTCGTGCCCGGGACCTCACTGTATGCGCTGGCCTACGCCGAGTACATGCACAAGATGCGGCTCCTCGGCTTCAACGTGGTCGGCTTCGACCCCAGAGGGCACGGCAGGAGCGGCGGGCGCCGGGGCAGCTACACGCTCGATACTCTGCTCGAGGACGCGGCGGCGGTCGTGGGCTACGCGATGGACAGGTTCGGCGACGGAGTGGCGATATCGGGGAGCAGCCAGGGCGGGATCGTCTCGTTCTATGCGGCGGCGGCCGACGAGAGGCTCGACGCGGCTGTGTGCCACAACATCGGGGTCATGGACGAGCCGTCGGTGTACTCGATCAGCCGGTGGCCGAACGTCTCGCGCTTCTCCTCCAGCCTGATGCCGCTCGCGGGGCTTATCCCCGAACTGCGTCTGCCCATCTCGGTATACCTGGACCTGGCCGCGGAGCCGACCCGCTTCGGGATGAACGCGCTGGAGTTCGTCAAGGACGACCCGCTGGTGGTGCTGGCCGTGGCCCTGAAGGCTCTCGCGTCGCTCACCTCCAAACCGCTGCCGAGGCCTGTCGAGGAGATCCGGGTGCCAGTGATGGTGCTGCAGGCGGAGCTGGACGCGATGTTCACCGAAGCCTACACGCGCGGCATCTACGACCGCCTCACCTGCGACAAGGAGTTCCTGGTCGTGGGCGGCGCGTCCCACCTGGTGCTGACCAACGACGTCGATGCCGTCGTCCCCGAGGTTGCGGCCTTCCTCAACGAACACATGTAAGTGGCATTTGAGCCTGGTTATATGATGACTCCCTCCTGGACGACGCTAACATCTAGGCTTTCTGTCATCCTCACAGTGTCCGCGTGATCACTCATGACACGAGCGAAAGCCTTGACTCGAGGCAGCGATTCCCACAAAATAGGAATATCAGATAATTCTGATATTTCTGATTGGAGCGTGATACGATGGCCAGGAAGCAGGAAGCCTGCTGCCCGCCCGAGACCGACGTGACCGCCTCGAAAGTCGCCTCGGTCCTAAGCATCGACGAGCGAGGGCAGATGGTCCTCCCCAAGGACCTGAGGAAGCGCGCCGGCATAGGCCCGGGGGACAAGCTCGCGGTCGTGACCCACGAGAGGGACGGAGAGGTCTGCTGCCTGACCCTCATCAAGGTCGATTCCCTGACCGAGATGGTGAAGGGCGTGCTTGGTCCGCTCATGAAAGACATCATCCCCGAGCTAGGAGAGTGAGATGCAGGAGCAAGAGGAAATGGTCGAGACTGAGTCGTGCTGCGGAGAGCCGTCCCCGCAGGCGGAAAAGAAACTCTGCTGAGGCCCTCCCGACACTCCGGGTCCGGAGGAACTGAAGGGGATCGCAGTGACGAGCTCGAGGATCACCGGCGTCGACCGGCTGATACACGCGCTGGCGAGGGCCGGCGTGCGCCGCAACGAGTGGCGCGTCAGCCCCGGCCTGTACAGGCTGGGGGCCGCGGGGTCCGACTCGCCCGTGTTCGTGAGCGCAAACTACAAGCTCTCGTTCGACGCGCTGCGCGAGGCGCTGGACGGGATCGACTGCTACCTCATGGTCCTTGACACCAAGGGCATCAACGTCTGGTGCGCCGCCGGCAAGGGTTCGTTCGGCACGGACGAGGTGGTCTACAGGATCGAGAGGACCGGGCTCGCCGAAGTCGTCGAGCACCGCCGCCTGATACTGCCACAGTTGTCCGCGACGGGCGTCGCCGCGCACGAGGTGCGCGAACGCTCAGGCTTCAGGGTGACATACGGGCCGGTGCGAGCGAGCGACATCAAGGAGTTCATGGAGTCCGGCAAGGCTTCCGACGAGATGCGCCTGGTCAGGTTCGACCTCAAGGACCGCGCGGTCCTCATTCCCGTCGAAGCCAAGTCGGCGCTACCCATCGCGCTCGGCGCATCTTTGGTGGCGGCCCTTGCGGGTGACCCGGTGGCGGCCGCGGGCATCACCGCGGCGTCGTTCGCGGGGTTCGCGGGCGTCCCGGCGCTGCTGCCGTGGCTCCCGGGGGAGGACTTCAGCGTCAAGGGGTTCGCGCTGGGAGGACTGGTAGCGCTGGCCGCGGCGATCGCGGCGCTGCGCGACGACGGCTCAAGCATGGGCATCCGGCTCTTGCGGGCGACCTCCTACGCGCTCCTGCTTCCGCCGATCAGCGCCTTCGCCAGCCTGAACTTCACGGGCTGTTCGACGTACACCTCCCCCACCGGGGTGCGCAAAGAGATAGACACCTACGTGCGGCTGATGGCGGGCATGGCCGCCTCCGGATTCATCATGTATGTGGCGCAGCGCGTGGCGCGCGCGGCGAAAGGATAGAGGATGGCTTACTGCAAGGAGAACACGCTCGAATACGACCCCGAGCTCTGCAACAGCTGCGGCATCTGCGCAACTGTCTGCCCCCACGGTGTGTTCAAAGCCGACAAGGGCAAGGCGCGCCTGGTGGCGCCGTCCGAGTGCATGGAGTGCGGAGCCTGCGCGATGAACTGCTCTGCCGGGGCGATCAAGGTGGACAGCGACGTGGGCTGCGCCGCCGCGATGATGAAGGCCGCTCTCATCGGCCGTGGCGCCTCGAGCTGCTGCAGCTAA
>Ga0209747_1000398_pt1 | contig 23981 bp, 20 predicted proteins | sample BarGraNGADG00311_FD_184498 | JGI IMG/M metagenome (GOLD analysis project Ga0209747, IMG submission 184498) | Arctic peat soil microbial communities from Barrow, Alaska - Barrow Graham LP Ref core NGADG0011-311 (SPAdes) (version 2) | ecosystem: Environmental > Terrestrial > Soil > Wetlands > Peat...
GCAACGAAAATTTGTGAACCCCGTCAGGTCCGGGAGGAAGCAGCGGTAAGCAAAAACTTTCGTGTGCCGTGGAGCAACCTGGTTGGAGCTGGCTGCCGGAGCAGGGCCCGTTTCCTGGGGTCGATGGTGGGTGCACAGTCACTTTAATGTGATGACACGCAATACAACGGGGAAGTCTTAAGCCCATGGAACACATCTCTCTGTATCGCAAGTGGAGGCCCCAGACTTTCACCGAGGTCGTAGGGCAGGGACGCGTGACCAACACCCTGGCGAACGCCCTTTCCAGCGGGCGACTCGTGCATGCCTACCTGTTCTCAGGGCCGCGAGGCACCGGCAAGACCAGCACTGCCAGGATACTCGCCAAGGCGATCAACTGCGTGGAGGGGCCGACGGCGACGCCCTGCGGGGTCTGCGAAGCCTGCGTGTCCATTTCCGAGGGGACCGCCATGGACGTCATCGAGATCGACGCCGCCAGCAACCGGAAGATTGACGAGATACGCGACCTGCTCGACAAGATACCGTACACGCCCACCTCGCTGCGGACGAAGGTATATATTGTCGACGAAGTACACCAGCTGACCCCGGAGGCTTCGAGCGCGCTCTTGAAGACCCTCGAGGAGCCTCCCAGCCACGTTGTGTTCGTCCTTGCGACCACGGAGCCCCACAAGCTTCTGCCGACGATTGTCTCGAGGTGCCAGAAGTTCGATTTCAGCCTGGTCTCCGCGCAGGACATGGAACACCTGCTCGAGCACGTCGCGTCCCGCGAAGAGATAGACATAGACGCTGACGCCCTGGGCATGATCGCCGAGCACGCGCACGGTTCTGTCCGCGACGCGATCGGGGTCATCGACCAGATCTCCAACCTCACGGGCGAGCGGGTGACGCAGGAGCAGCTCGCGGAGATGCTGGGCGAAGTCGAGGCGAGCCTCGTCTTCGAGATGGTCGACATGATCGCGAACCGAGACACTCCCGGCACGCTGACCCTGGTCGGGGCGCTTGTCGAGGACGGGAAAGACCCGCGCCGTTTTGTCGAGGCGCTCATCGGGCACCTGCGCTCGCTCTTCCTGGTCCAGAACGCGGCCAATCCGGCCGAGATAGTGGAAGCGACCGAAGAGCACTTCGAGCGGCTGACCGAGCAGGCTAAGGGGCTGCGAAGGCACGAGGTCCTGCGCCTGATGGAGAGGCTGGGCGACGCGCACCGCGAGATGAGGTGGAGCGAGAACCCCAGGCTCGTGCTCGAGTGCGCCCTCGTTAAGATCACAAGCCTTGATGCGGACGCGACGCTGGAGGGCCTGACCTTCCGGATAGATGAGCTCGAGCGGCGGATCGAGGCGCTCCTTGCGGGCGGCGGCGTGATACCGAAGCGCGACGAGCCCCCGGTAGAACGCGGAGCGGCGCCCAGCGCGCCCAAACCGCCAGCTAGAGAGAGGCCGTCGGTGAAGCCGGCCGTCTCGGAGAAGCCGGGCGCGGAGGAGGCTCGTGCCGCCACGGAGGCGGGAACAGCACAGAGTGCCCCCGCGCGGCCGGTCGCCGGCGACGTGTCACCGGCCGACAGGGAGAAGGCCCGAAGGGCATGGATGGCAGTGCTTGCCGAGCTCAAGAACACGGGCCAGATGAAGCTGTACACGCTGCTCGCCAAGGCGAGGGTCGTTTCCTCAGGTGGAGGAGATCTGGTGCTCGGGTTCGGAGCGGATTCGGCGTTCCAGATGGAAGCCCTGAAGGATTCGGGAGACCTCGTCAAGGTCGAGGAGATATGGCAGCGTTTTGTCGGAGAGTCCGTTAAGGTCCAGTTGACAAGCACCACCAGGCCGGCACGTGCGGCGAGCGATTCACTGCCGGGCCTGGAGGCACAGCCACCAGCGCCGAAGGTTCCGGGCGGGGAGCCTGCGGCGGCGGAGGAGCCTCTCGAGAGCACAGCCCCGAGCAAGCGGGAAGATGCCGGCGTGCCCGGTGGGGCGGAAGAGGCGTCAACCGACGACGCCGTAGACCGCGGGCCGGAAACTCGCGACGATGAGGGCGCGAAGAGCTCGTCGGAGATCGCGCAGATGCTCAAAGAGAGTTTCGACGGGGAGATCATCCAGCAGAAGGAAGGGAAGGAATAGATGTCCAAGGGCAAGTACTATCCCAAGCCCAAGGGGCAGAAAGCGGCGGCCCCCGGGGACATGATGAAGCAACTGCAACAGGTCCAGCGGCAGATGGAAGAGGCACAGGAGGCGCTGGCGGACGAGACAGTCGAGCACACTGCGGGCGGTGGCATGGTCAAGGTGGTAGCCGACGGGCACCAGAACATCCACAGCATCACGATCGACCCGCAGGTCCTCGACCCCGAGGACGTGGGAATGCTGGAGGACCTGATACTCGTGGCAGTAAACGGCGCCCTTGAGGCCTCGAAGGAGATGGCTTCGCAGAGGATGGACGGGATAACCGGAGGCCTGGGCGGCTTGGGCCTTCCCGGGCTCTAAGAGCGAGCGGAGAGCGTCAAAGCATGGCATATTTCGCGGCCCCCCTCGAGAACCTCGTCGAACAGCTCTGCAGCCTGCCGGGCATCGGCCCGAAGTCGGCGCAGAGGATAGCGTTCTTTTTACTGTCCATTCCGAGGCAGGACGCCGTGGAGATCGCGAGGGCCATTGTCGAGGTCAAAGACAAGATCAAGTTCTGCTCCATCTGCTTCAATATCTCGGAAGGCGAAAGCTGCTCCATCTGCTCGGACCCGCGAAGGGATGAGACGGTGCTGTGTGTGGTCGAGGAGCCCAGGGACGTCATCGCGATAGAGCGGAGCGGGCGGTTCCGCGGGCGCTACCACGTGCTCGGTGGGGCGATCTCACCGATCGATGGGGTGGGCCCTGAGGAGCTGAGGTTCCGCGAGCTCGTCGGCCGGTTGCGCGACGGAAACGTAACGGAGCTCATCGCCGCCACCAACCCGAACGCCGAAGGAGAAGCCACTGCCCTGTATATGGCGCAGCTCGTTCGACCTCTCGGGGTAAGGGTGACGAGGATCGCACGGGGGCTGCCGGTGGGCGGAGATCTCGAGTATGCCGACGAGGTCACCCTGGGCCGAGCGCTCGACGGCCGCACCGACCTCTGAACCACGTCGGTCATTTTCCACTTTTCTTTACACTTTTTGGCGCACAGATCATTGAGATGTGCTTGTATTGCTGTTAGCATTGGGACATGCGGCGCTACAGAGAAACTGCACCTGAGACTATTTTTCACATCACTTCCCGGGGGAATGGGCAGCGGACGATATTCTTCGACGACCAGGACCGCCTCTATTTCACGTACCTGCTCGGTCGGGTGACCCGTGAAATGGACTGGCTCTGTCACGCCTACAGTCTGATGGATAACCATTACCACCTCCTCCTCGGAATACACGAGCTTAATCTCTCCTCCGGGATGCAACTTATCAATGGCCAGTACGCGAGGACGTTCAATGCTCGTCACGGAAAGAGCGGACACCTTTTCCAGGACAGGTTTGACTCGAATGTCGTAGACAGCGACGCATATTTCATGATCGCCGCCGGCTACATAGTGCTGAACCCGGTTAAAGCGGACATCGTGAGACATCCAGCCTCCTGGCCGTGGAGCAGCTATGCGCAGACAGCAGATGGCATCGCCGTCGCCGAATTTGTAACTGCCGAGGTTCTCTTATCGCTATTTTCGGACGAGATCGACAGTGCAAGAGCCGAGTACAAAGAGTTCGTGGGCGCCTGGCTCCAAATCATGCTCGAAGAGAAACACCTGAAAGCCGCATCTGAAAAGAGCGCAGTCATGCCCGAGAGGCCAGAACTGGAGGACATCTTCAGGGCGACGAACAGGCATCGCAACGAGTTGATCGGCACAGCTTATTTCGAACATGGGTATAAGTTGCGCGAGATTGCGGACTTCCTGAGGCTTTCAACTTCTGGGGTCGCCAGGATAGTGAATTCCTTGAAGAAAAAAGTGTAAAGAAAAGTGGAAAATGACCGACGTCATTCGTATCTTAGGGATTCAATCGGGTCCAGGCGCGATGCCTTGCGCGCAGGGTAGACGCCGAAGAAGATTCCCACCAGCATCGAGAACACGAACGCCATCAACACGATCCATATCGTGACCTGCGCCCTCAGGTGGAACATCCAGTGATAGATCACCGACCCGAAGATGGCAAGCATCACCCCGATGAAACCTCCCAGCAGGCTGAGGGTCACGGCCTCGACCAGGAACTGCAGCATGATGTCCCTCGTCTTCGCGCCCACCGCCTTGCGGATGCCGATCTCGCGGGTCCGCTCAGTGACCGAGACCAGCATGATGTTCATGATCCCGATTCCACCCACCAGCAGCGATATCCCCGCGAGCCCTCCCAGCAGGTATGTCAGGATCTTGGTGATGTTCTGGGCGAACCCCAGGATGTCGCTCTGGGTTATCACTGAATACTCATCCGCGGAGAGCGTCTTGCCCAGCATGTTCTTGATTCTGCTCGCTTCCTGCAGCACCGTGTCGGTCGACTCCGCCTTTACCACGATGTTGTTCGGGTTCGAGCTCCCGAACAGCCGTATCGCAGTGGTGATCGGGACCCAGGTGAACGCGTCCTGGTCGAACACCAGGGTCTTGCCCCGCGTCTCCTGGATGCCGATCACCTTGAGCTTTCTGCCCTTGATGTCGATGTACTGGCCCACCGGGTCCTGACCTCCGAAGAGATCATTCGCCACGGTCTTGCCGATGACGGCCACGAGCCTGCCGGACTCCTCTTCGGCTTTCGAGAAGTACCTTCCCTCAGTGGTGGTGATGTCCCTGATATCGAACTCGTTGGCCGCGGTGCCCATGATCATCCCGAAGAAGCGCTTGGTGGGACCCTTGATGTAGAGCGAGCGCTGCACCTCTCCGCTCACCATGTCGGGGTTGCCCACGGCCTTGCCAATATCTTCGATCGTCTTGAGGGTGAACTTGTTGGTGGCGAATTGAGGCGCTCCCTGCTGCATGATGCTGCCGCCGAGCTCCATCTTGAACGGGACCACGATGATGAGGTTGGACCCGAGCCCCTGGATGCTGGAGGTGATCTCCGCGCGTGCGCCGGAGCCGAGCGACACCAGCAGGATCACCGAGCCGACGCCGATGATGACACCCAGCATGGTCAACAGGGACCTCATCTTGTTGGCCTTGAGCGCTGTCAGTGCCGTCAGTATGCTCTCGAAGATCTTCACTCTTGCGCGCCTTCCAGGTCTTCCTCGGCGGAAGGTTCCTCGTCTGGTGGCGGAGCTTCGGAGATGTGTCTCTTGACCTTGACCGGCTCTTCACCGCGGATCTTGCCGTCGCGGATATGGACGATCCTGTCGCCGTGCTCGGCGACCTCGCGCTCGTGCGTGACCATCACGAGGGTGATCCCGGCAACGTTCAGGTCTTGCAGTATCCTCAGGATATCTATTCCCGAGCGGGTGTCCAGGTTGCCGGTCGGCTCGTCCGCCATGATGATGGGGGCCTCGTTGATGAGCGCCCGCGCTATCGCCACCCGCTGCTGCTCTCCGCCCGAGAGCTGGTTCGGGTAGTGGTCGAGGCGGTGGCCAAGCCCGACCTTCTCGAGAGCCGCGACGGCTCTCCGCCGGCGCTCGCCCGTGCCCACGCCCCCGTAAAGCAGCGGCAGCTCCACGTTGTGCACGGCCGTGGTGCGCGCAAGGAGATTGAACTGCTGGAAGACAAAGCCGATCTTGTGGTTCCTCAAGTCCGCGAGCCGCGAAGAGTTCACCCTGCTGATATCCTCGCCGTCGATGAAGAGCTTGCCGGAAGTCGGGTGGTCGAGGCATCCCATTATGTGCATGAGCGTGGACTTGCCGGAGCCCGAGGCGCCCATTATCACCAGGAACTCGCCGTGTTTGACTGCGAGTGACGCCCCTCTGAGGGCTTCGACGAGCTGGTCACCCATCCGGTAATGCTTAACCAGGTCAGTGGCCTCGACTATGGCATCCATGTGCTGCTCTGGCCTTCCGGACCCCTTCCGCTCTCCCGCGAGTGCCCTTTAGAACATGCGCGGAGCCGGGTTGATTGGCGAGGTCCCAGCGATTCGAACGGTGGCGTATTCAGAGCGGGGGCTCAGCCGGGATATCGGTCTGTGCGCGGGCAGAGAGGGCCGACCCCGGGATCGCTATTGCTTGACCCCCTGGCCGTCCTTGAGCTTTTCGACCCCTTTGACGACGACCTTGTCGCCGACCTTCACTCCCTCGACGATCTCGACCTGGTCCTCGGACGTGAGGCCGACGGTCACCGGGGTGAGGCGCGCCTTGCCGTCGACGACCTTGAAGACGTACTTCTTGCCGTTCTTCTCGACGATGGCGTCGATCGGGACGACGGTGGCCGACTCCTTGGTGGCGGTGACGACATCCGCTGTGCCCGTCATGCCGATCTTCAGGTTCACGTCCGAGGTGTTCATCTGGATCGTCACCTCAAACGCGGTCGCCCCCGCCTCGTTCTGGGTCGCGGTGTCGGCGACCTTGACGACTGTCCCCGTGTACTGCTTGCCGGGATACGCTTCGAGCGAGACACTCGTCGGCTGGTTCACGGCGATCTTGGCGATGTCCGCCTCGTCGACTTTGGCCGTCATGCACATGTTCTTGAGGTCGACGATTGTGAATATCGGGGTGCCGGGCATGATGAAGGAACCCGCGACGACCGCCCCCGATGAGGGCATCCCTATGTTCCCGAGGCCTCCCGACAGGCCTGACAGCGAAGACAGGTTCAGGCCGGAGGGGATCATTCCGCTGAAGCTGCTCATGAGCGTGCTCATCAGGCTGTTGATGGATGAGCCGCCGGTCTGCGCGGTCACCAGGGTCCCCGAGACGGGCGCCACGATGGTTGCGGCCTGCAGGTTCTTCTGCGCGTTCTGTATGGACTTGTCGGCCGCGACCTGTTGCGCGCCGGTGTCCATTCCGCCCCCTCCGCCGGTGGAGATGCTCGGGCGGTTGTTGACCCTGGCGAGGTATGCCTGGTAGCTGCTCTCGATCGTCTGGAGCGCGGCGAGACGCTGGTCTGCCGGCAGCGCCGGCACGACCATCTTCTCGAGGTTATAGAGGTTGGTGACCCCGGTGTCCACACTCGACAGCGCGGAGTTGACCGCCGAGCCGATGCCGGACGCGGCGCTCGACAGGCTGTTGAAAGCCCCGGCGATCGACTGGATCGACTCCATGCTCGCCTCGGCGGAGAGCAACTGTTGCTGCAGGCTCGAAGTGTCGAGTTGCACGAGGGGCTGGCCGGCGGTTACCTGTTGTCCGTCCTGCGCGAAGACCTGCGCGACGGGCCCGTATACCTGAGGTATTACCTGGGTGGGATTCGCCGAGAGAAGGCTGCCCGCAACCATTACCTTCTCCTCGATTGCGCGCGGGCCGACCCGGCCGATCTCCACCTGAACCGAGCCGCCGCCGCAACCGGCCGAGACGACAGCGAGAAGCACTATTACTACGGCGACCTTGGCCGCGGCAGCCGCATACTTTTGTAGCCGCACCTTGCCTCCAAACGAGATCGTGATGTTGGCGCTCGCCCCGGAAGCCCGGCGCGCCATCGAGTCTTTCGCCGCCTCGTGGATAAGCGCGCAGTTCGACCGGGACCTGTGTCATCAAAGTGTCAAAGGAAATGCCTGCTCCCGTAGCTTCGGGGCCTTTCGGCAATTCCTGGTCAGGTGCTCCTCAGCGGCTTAAATATATTTCTTATACCGCCGCATAGTCAATCGTCTTTCACATCCTGTGTCCACCTCTTGACAAGGGTCGTGTCCAGGCGTCGGGGCACTGTCCTTCTCGCGGCCGACCAGAACAGCAGGATCGTGAGCAGCAGCACCAGAGGTGGCAGAACGCGGAACGGGATGAGATAAAGGCCCCGCTCCCGCGCATCCTGCTCGCTCTCGTTGACGGCCACGGTACGGCGCTGGTCGGTGACCGGCACGCGCTCCACTCCGTTGACGCCGACAATGATGTCGTATTTGTTGAAAGGGCGCACGAGATAGCGGTGCATGTACACGAACGCGCCACCGCAGACGGCGACCTCCATCGCGATCAGCATCAGGGCGAAGAGGACGAGCCGGTAGCTCCACCTGACCCGCGGGCCGGCCGGCCGGACCGTGGCTGTCGAATCGAGCACAACCGCCTCAGGTTCTGAGTCCCCAGCCGCCCCGGCGCGGGTGTTCGTCCCTTCTGACAACTCGGGATGCTCCGAAATCCTCGAGCCGTGCATGACCTTGGAGAACTCCCAGAGCACCGGCTCGGGATTGTCCGGGATCCTTGTGACATGGCCGACCTTCGCGCCGCAGCAGCCGCAGTAGCTCCTGCCGTCCATCTCCGCGCCGCAGCAGTGGCAGTACTCGCCGCCCCGGGTCATGAGCCGCCGGCCGCTGGTATCCTGATTTGAAGAGACTTTCAATCCGCAGCAGACACAGACCTGGCCGCCGGTCGCGCGGGCGAAGTGATGGAGGCACCGCAAGCGGTTGACCTCGAACCTCTCAGCCCTGTCTTCGATTCGGCCGACATACGAGGTCCCGCAACTGGTGCAGACCGCATCACCGGGGCCGAGCTTCCGGCCGCATGAGGGACACCCGTGGTTGTTGTTCTCTTCTATCGCTTCTTCGCCCCCTTCGGCCGTCGCAAGGGACGGTTGACGAGCTGTTGGGTCAAGTAGAGGGCGAGCAAGGTCACGACGAGTAGAGGCGCCGAGACAGTATAAATAATCGGCACGATGATGCCCCAGTCCGTGGCGGACGGTGGCGCTATGAGCCACAGCGGGTCGTTGCTGTCGACTCTGAGGCGGTACAAAACTTCCTCCGCCCCGTCTTTGAGCAGGCTGGAGAAAGCGCGCGAGGAAGACATCCACAGTTTTACGAAGGGCGAGCCGCCGCCGGCCTTGAGGTCGGCGTAGTCGTTGATGTTGGAGTAGTCATGGAGCCGGTAAGCGGAATCCCCGGGACAGCGAGCGGCAAACTCCCGTAGAGCAGCCTGCGCGGACTGGTCATGGTCAAAGGGGGTCATCAACCAGGGGTCAGACAAGGTCCCGGGTCTCTCGAGACTCTGTACGAGGGCCAGAAAGTAATGCCCTGTTGAGACTGACTCTGCCGCCACCCTGTTCCACGCGTCCTTTGAGTATTGCACCAGGTCTCTGGCCGCTTGGATGGTCGCCCCGACGTCCTGAAATTAGCCAGCGCTTCCACCGGGGTCGCCGGCGGCTCGGGAGGCGCGGCAACCGCGTTGCGGATCACAAAGAGCGTCCCGATGACCGATACATGGACGGCGATTATCACCAAGAGGGCCAACAGGACTCGCGCTTTCCTGGTGCTCTTGATCCTGAAAACGTAGTTGGGGTCTCTCTGCTCCAGGAAAGAGTCGTACTGGGCGAAAGCCAGTAGGGTCTTGTCCCGCTTCGAGGGGCTGATCGAGCGTGACCGTACAGGGGCGCCGCAACAGGTGCAGTATGCGTCTCCGCGCAGCGCAGCGCCGCACCGTATGCAGACCAGCCCGAGCCTCGTGCCCTTCGACACAGCGCCGGTCACCGGGAGAGGGGCGCCGCAGCGCACGCATACCCACGGCTGACCCGACCCGGCGAGGCAGTGGGGGCAGTCTTGGGCGGTGATCCCGAAACGGGCTGCCCTGGAACGGATGAAGGCCGCGCAGGGCCTTCCGCAGTGCCCGCAGACGGCGTCGTGCGGCCCGATGAACCTGCCGCACCCCTGGCATCTATCGAGTTCGACCCGGGCGCCGTGCTTCTCGGATTGTGGTCCCATGGTCGCTATGCTCCCTGCGCGTTGCCCCGGCTTGCGTAGTACTACACAGCGTGCCGCTAACGAGGATTATATCCGATGCCAGACGAGCGCTTGAGAGGGATCGGGACGCAGAGAAGCCTTGCCGCCGGCCTCACAGCCGGAAGAAAAGGGCCAGGAACAGAATGAGGCCGTTGTAGATCGCGTGCCCAGTGATCGGAGCGCCGAGAGTCCGGTTCCGCTCGTAAATGTAGCAGAGCCCCCAGCCCAGGAGGAAACGCGGCAGGAACCCTATGAGCTCGAAGTGCGCCGCGGCGAAGAGAAGGCCGTTCACTATCATCGCCGGCTGCTTGTCCATCCTGTTGCGGAGCGCCGGATAGAGATAGCCGCGGAAGAATATCTCCTCGCAGACCGGCGCGAGTACGACCAGGGTGAATGCCAGCAGCAGTATCAGGTACGGGCTGATGCCCCCGCCGGAGATCTTGTTGACCGAGTTGGAGACCATGTCCGTGTTGGTCGGCCCGAAAAGCTTGGTCACAATGTAGGAGACCAGGATGGCTGCTACGAAAAGCGGGAGACCCACTGCTATTCCCCACCCAACGCCTTTCCCCAGCCCCTCGAGCCGGAGGCCCAGAGCGGACAGGTGGCTCCCGTGCCTCACCTTGACAGAGTAAAACGTTCCAGCCAGCAGGAACGCGTAGAGGATGGCGCTCGAGAAGAAGATGAGCAGAAAGGCGGCAGTGGTCGTGGCGAAGGCGCTCTTGAGGACCGTGTATACGAGCACGGACAGGATAGAAGCCGCGACGAAAGCGATACCGAAGATGATGACGGCTTCGCCGACACCCCAGGGCGTGCCTTCGAAGACCACCGGGCGCGCCGGGCGATACGGAATGGGCGGCGGAGGATAGCCGTAATACGGAGGCGGAGGCCCGCCCGTCCAGGCGCCTGGAGGCGGTGGTGGGCCGTACCCCGGCGGCGGACCCTGTGAGGGGTACCCGTGCGGCGGCGGATAGCCCGGGTCCGGGTGGTAGTGCAGCGGGGCGGGAGCGGACACCCTTGAGCGATCGAGGCACGACTTGCAGTAGTTCTTGTTCCCGTAGACCAGCCGGCAGTAAGCGCACATCAGGCGGCCGCAGCTCACGCAGCGCGCGACCACGGGGGCGGATGGGTGCTCGTTACACCCCGGGCTGGTGCCTCCCGGCGGGCACGTCGTCTCCATTTGGAATGAGCCCCCTCTGCTTTGTCGCAGCGCCTTCAGTCAAGCAGGAGTTCAGCTATCTGGACCGCGTTGAGCGCTGCGCCCTTTCGCAGGTTGTCACTGACTATCCAGAGGTTCAGGGCGTTGGCGGCCGAGTAGTCCTTGCGTATCCTTCCGACGTACGAGGGGTCTTTGCCCTCGCAATCGACGGCAAGCGGGTAAGAGTCCTGCGACGGGTCATCGATCACCACGACGCCCTGCGCCTGACGCAACACCTCTCTGGCCTCCTCAGCCTCGACCGGCTTCTTGAACTGGCAGTTGACCGACTCGCTGTGACCTACAAAGACAGGGACGCGGACACAGGTCGCGGTCAGCAGCATGCCCGGCACTCCCATGATCTTTCTGGTCTCCTCGACCATCTTGATCTCTTCCTTTGTGTAGGCGTTATCGAGGAAGACGTCGATGTGCGGCAGGCAGTTGTAGGCGATCTGGTGCGGATAGACTTCGGCGCTTACCTCTTTGCCGGCCTCGACATCGAGTATCTGCTGCTTCAGCTCCTCGACCGCATTCTTGCCGGTGCCCGACACTGACTGGAAAGTGGTGACCACCACCCTCTCGAGCCCGAATGCCCTGTGAAGCGGGTCAAGCACTACGACCATCTGGATAGTAGAGCAGTTCGGGTTCGCGATGATGCCCTTGTGCTTGAAAGTGTCGCCGGGATTCACCTCGGGGACGACCAGGGGCACCTCGGGGTCCATCCGCCAGGCGCTGGAGTTGTCGATCACCACCGCGCCCGCGCCCGCAGCGATGGGCGCGAACTTACTGGATATCGAGCCTCCGGCTGAAAACAGCGCTATGTCGATCCCGTCGAACGATTCCTCGTCCAGCACCTCCACGGGAAGCGTCTCGCCGCGGAAGTCGAAGGACTTACCGCGCGAGCGCTCGGACGCGAGCAGGCGAAGGCGTGCGACGGGAAAGTCGCGCTGCTCCAGTATTCTCATGAACTCCTGGCCAACCATGCCGGTCGCGCCGGCGATGGCAATCCTTGGCTCTCTCATGGTCTCCTCCAGCGGCCTGTCGATTCCTCATGCGCCTCGGCGGGCAGGCGTTTAGTGGTTGTAACGGTTCGGCTTATCAAACGGTTTCCACGCCCGAGTGCGGACCCCTGCTACTTCTCCAGTCCGAAGTAGTCGTGCAGATTCCGGACGGCTTTCTCGCCGTCTTTCTGCCGCACCACGCAGGATATCTTGATCGGCGACGTCGAGATCATCTCGATGTTAATGTCGTTGTCAGCGAGCGTCTGGAACATGCCTGCGGCGATGCCGGGGTGAGTTCGCATCCCGGCGCCGATGAGGCTGATCTTGGCGATCTCGTCATCGGAGTGGACGCCGGCCGCCCCCACCGCATCGCCGATCTCACCGGCGACCTGGCGGACTTTTTCCAGGTCGTCCCTGCTGACCGTGAACGAGATGTCAGTCCGTGCCTGCTCGCTCACGTTCTGGATGATCATGTCAACGTTGACGTTTGCGTCGGCGAGCGCGCCGAAGAGACGCGCGGCAACTCCGGGCCGGTCCGGGACGCCGATGACGGTGACTTTCGCCTCATCGAAGTCGTGGGTGACGGCGCTGATTATCGCTTTTTCCATGATCTCATCCTCGCTCTTGACCCAGGTCCCCTCTCCTTCGTGGAAGGAGGACCTCACGTGCAGGGGTACATTGTAGTTGCGGGCGTATTCCACCGAGCGCGATTGGAGGACCCGCGCGCCGGTCGCGGCCATCTCGAGCATCTCCGGGTAGGAGACGGTGTCGAGCTTCTGCGCCGCGGGGACGACCCTGGGGTCGGCGGTGAAGACGCCGTCGACATCAGTGAATATCTCACAGTAGTCGGCGTGGAGCGCCGCGGCCAGCGCGACCGCAGTGGTGTCCGAGCCGCCCCGGCCCAGGGTGGTGATCTCACCTTCACTGGTGACGCCCTGGAAGCCGGCGACCACTACGACACGCCCCTTGCGAAGCTCCTGGATGACGCGGTCCGCGCCGACGTGCCTGATCTTGGCATTGGTGTGGCCGGTGTCGGTCAGCATCTCGACCTGCTGGCCCGTCATGCTTATCGCGTCCTGTCCGAGCTCGTTCAGCGCCATCGCGAGCAGCGCCATGGAGACCTGCTCGCCGGTGGAGAGCAGCATGTCCATCTCGCGCTCGGGTGGGGAGCTCGATATCTGGCCGGCAAGCTCGACGAGCTCGTCGGTGGTCTTGCCGAGGGCGCTCACCACCACTACCACGTGGTCGATGCGCTTCTTACTCGCCGCCACCCTGCGCGCCACGTTCTTGATCTTTTCTACGTCGCCGACGGATGTTCCGCCGAACTTCTGTACTACCAGGGACATCTTTCACCTCGTCAGTGAACAACGAACCCCGACCGGTCCGCGGGGTTCGCCTATTTAGTATAGCAAATCACGGGCAGGGGTCAGGCACCGTCCACTTTCTTGTCCACGCAAGGCTCCGCGACGTTTGATTCTTTGCTTGTATTGCTGATACAATTCAAGCATGCCACGGCAACCCAGACTGGAAATGCCCAACACCATCTATCACATAACTATGCGAGGAAACGCGCAGCAGGATATCGTTACCTCTGATAACGAAGGTGCGCTCTTCCTTGAGATGCCGGGGCGGACAGTCGAGGACTTTGGGTGGACCTGCCACGCTTTCTGTCTGATGAACAACCACTACCATCTCGTGGTGCAGATCGAACACGAGAACCTGTCACAGGGCATGCAACGGCTGAATGGGAAATACGCGGCTGCCGTAAATGCGCGAAAGAGGCGAAGTGGCCATCTTTTTGAGGGGAGGTTTTATTCCAGGATAGTTGATAACGAAGCGTACTTCTTTGCCGTGTCCTGCTATATCGTCCTGAACCCGGTGAGGGCGTTCCTTGTCAAACAGCCTGCATCATGGAGATGGTCGAGCTACCAGAAGACCGCCTTCGGTGGGAGCCACCCCGGATTCTTGAAACCCGACTTCCTGTTATCGCTGTTCGGGGATGAACGGGATCTGGCGCGGACAGCCTACATGGAGTTCATCAACGAGTCGATGGAGGAGAATCATGATGGGCCCGAGCGCCTCCGGGAGTTACAGCCTGCGACCAGACGCGATCTTGAGGACATATTCAAAGACCCTTCCAGAGGGCGAAATGAACTTATTGAGGACGCTTACTTCATCTACGCGTACAGAATAAGAGAGATTGCACACCACTGTGGAATTTCCAAAAGCATGGTAGGCAAAATCGTTAGAAACTCTAAGCGGAGGGTGGACAAAAAGGTGGACGGTGCCTGACCCCTATGTGGGGGTGCGCTCGGATTCCTTGTAGCGCAGCACGCTCTTGTCGAGCGGCCCCAGCTTCTTCGCGGTCTCCACGATGTTCTTGACGGCCTCCGCCCACTTCTCGCCCTCCGCGGCGGAGATCCAGGCCAGTTGCAGGCGCTCCGGGTCCATGCCCAGGTCTGCGAGGTAGTCCTTGAGCGCGAAGAAGCGCGCCTCAGTCATGAGGTTGGCGCTGATGTAGTGACAGTCGCCGATATGGCAACCGGACATCAGGACCGCGTCCGCGTTGTTTCGGAAAGCCTCGAGCACGTAGAGCGGGTCGATGCGCGCGGAGCACATCAGCCTGATGATGCGGACGTTCGGCGGGTACTGGAAACGGCTGACACCGGCGAGGTCCGCGCCGGCGTACGAGCACCAGTTGCAGGTGAACGCCAGGACCTGGGGCTGGTAGTCCGGCCCGGGCTTCGAAGGCTCGGGGAACGCAGCCTTGATCTGTGCGAGCGTCTGGTCCTCGGTGAAGTGCTGGGTGCGGATCGCCAGCGTCGGGCACCCGGCCGCGCAAGCGCCGCAGCCCTTGCACAGCGCCGCGTTGATGCTGGAGACCCAACGGCCCTTCTCGTCGGTGATCATCTCGACCGCGCCGAACGGACACACCCAGGCGCAGAAGCCGCATCCGATGCAGCTCTCGGGATCGACGCTTGAGGTGATTGCTTCCGTGAAGACGGTCTCCTTGCGCATCGGGTTCACGGCGTGCGACGCCGCGGCGTGCGCCTGCGCGATGCTCTCGGCGATGTCCTTGGGACCCTGCGCGGTCCCGCAGACGTAGATCCCGTCAGTGGCGAAGTCCACCGGGCGAAGCTTGACGTGCGCCTCGAAGAAGAACTTGTCCTGGCCGACGGAGACCCGCAACATCTTGGCGAGGTCGAGGCCTCCCTGAGTCTGCACCAGCGGGGAGGAAAGGATGACCATATCCGCGGGTATCTCTGCCTCGCGCTGCATCAGTTCCATGTAAGTCTTGACCTTGAGGCGGCCGTCGTCGGCCGACACCTCAGGCCTGCGCTCCGGGCTGTACTTCCTGAAGCGGATCCCCATCGAACGCGCCTTCTTGTACCACTCTTCCTGGATGACCCCGTAGACCTCGATGTCGTTGTGCAGCACGCTCACGTTTGCCTCAGGGAACTTCTCCTTCAGCGCGATGGCGTTCTTGATGCCCACCATGCAGCAGATGCGGTTGCAGTAGGTGACCCGCTGGCCCCTGCTGCCGACGCAGCCGATGATGACCGCGTCCTTGATGTCGGGCACGCGGCCCTCCTTCAACATCAACTCGAGCTGGCCCTGGGTTACCACGTTTTCAAGCTCTCCGTAGCCGTAGAGGCCTTCGGGCTTCATCTCCTCAGCGCCGGTGGCCACGACCACCGTGCCCACCTTGAAGGTCTCGTCACGGTCCCCGAGGCCGACGGTCACGTCGAAGTTGCCGAAGTACCCATTGACGGACTTGAGCGTCGCGCCGGTATAGAGGTGGATGTTCTCAGCGGCTTTGATCCGCTTGAGGTAGTTGGAGATCACCTGGGCGGGGTCGGCGTCGGTGGGGGTGAGCCTGTCGAGGCTGCGCATCATCCCTCCGACTTCCGCCTCCTTCTCGACAAGGTAGACCTGGTATCCCTGAGCGGCGATCGACAGCGCCGCGGTCATGCCCGCAATCCCTGCGCCTATCACGCAGGAGGCAGGGAAGATGTCGATCGAGATCTCCTTGAGGGGTTCCAACAGAGTGGCCCTCATCACGCTCATGCGCACGAGGTCCTTGGCCTTGGCTGTTGCTGCGTCCCACTCGTGCATGTGGACCCAGGAGCACTGGTCGCGGATGTTCGCGAATTCGAACAGGTACTTGTTGAGCCCCGCCTCCTCGCATGCGGCGCGGAACAGCGGCTCGTGAGTACGCGGCGTGCACGACGCCACGACGACGCGGTTGAGATCGTGCTCCTTGATTGCTTGCTTTATGGCCTGGATGCCGTCCTCGGCGCACGTGTAAAGGTTGCGCGTCGCGAAGACCACGTGAGGCAGCGTCGCGGCGTATTCGGTCACGTCCGCGACGTCGAGGAAGCCCGCTATATTACTGCCACAATGGCAGATGAAAACTCCGATGCGGGGCTCTTCCTTCGCTGTGCCTGCCGCCCTGGCAGCGGGGGCTTCCGCCTCCACCTTCGGGGCCGCCGGCTCTTTGCTCCTGGTCGCTGCCTTCTTGCTCGTGTCCTTCTTCGGGGACGACGATCTGGCGGCCGCCTTGCTACCGGCCGCTCTCTTGTCAGCCAAGGCCATTCCTTTCGGTACTGCTATATATTTTTTCCGGGCTTCCGCCTGCCAACCGGGAAGCCCGCGCGCCGGAAAGACGCCGGCGCTCGTCAGTTGGTGCTACCTCTTCCGCGCGGCAGCCTTCTTCTTTGCAGGCTTCTTCGCTGCCTTCTTCTTCGCGGGCGCCTTCTTCTTCGCTGCGGCCTTCTTCTTGGCCGGAGCCTTCTTCTTCGCGGGCGCCTTCTTCTTCGCTGCGGCCTTCTTCTTGGCCGGAGCCTTCTTCTTCGCTGCCTTCTTCTTCGCGGGCGCCTTCTTCTTCGCTGCGGCCTTCTTCTTGGCCGGAGCCTTCTTCTTCGCCGTCTTCTTCTTCGCTGCTGCCATCTCCTACCTCCTATCTCCCAGACCCGGCTTTTGCCGAAGCCTTCTTACCGACGAACTCTTTGATCGTCTGTGCTGCCCTGTCTGCCGCGCCGCCCCCCTGGGTCACCGCATCGGTCACATCCATCGGTCGCGTGCAAGCGCCAGCTATGTAGATCCCGGGCACGTTGGTATCCATTGGAGCGAGCAGGTCGTCTTGCGCCTTGAAGAAATCGAACTCATCCATCTTCACGCCGAGAGCTTCTCCCAGCTTCTCTATCCCCGGAGGCGGGACGAACGCAGTCGATAACACGACCATGTCCACTTCCATTTTCTTCACGCCACCGCTTTCCGTGTCGTCGTACCACACGTAAAGGTTCTTCGTCTCCGGGTCCTCTGTAATCTCTCCCGGCCTCGCTCTGACGTAAGTGATGCCGTACTCGTCGGCACCTCTCCTAATATATTCGTCGAATCCCCTGCCAAATGCTCTTAAGTCAGTATAGAAGATTATATTCTCCGTGTCGTCATGGTGCATGTAAGCGAGCATCGAATCTTTCGTAGCGTACATGCAGCAAACGCTGCAACAGTAAGGATGCCCGCTGCGCACATCGCGCGCGCCGACGCATTGTATGTAAGCGATGCGCTTCGGCCTCTCGTCGTCGGAGCGGCGCTTCAGGTGACCGCCCGTCGGTCCGCTCGCGTTGATGAGTCGCTCGTATTCCATCGAGTGTATTACGTTCGCGAACCTTCCGTAACCGTACTCGGTGACTGGCGTCGGGTCGTAAATGTCGAGGCCTGTCGCGACGATGACGGCGCCGACCTCGAGAGTCACCACTTCTTCTTTCTGCTTGAAGTCTATCGCTCCGCGCTGGCACGCCTCGATGCACTGGCTCTTGCACTTGCCCTTCGATAGCAACAGGCATCGCTCCTCGTCGATGATCGCGACTCGCGGGACCGCCTGCATGAACGGTATATAAGCCGCGCCGCGCATGCTGAAGTTCTGGTTCCACTCGTCGGGTATCCTGCCCGCGAGCGCGCATGCCTGCGTGCAGGCGTCGCAGCCCGTGCATTTCGTCTCGTCCACGTGACGGGCGCGCTTGCGTACCTTCACCTTGAAATTGCCCACCTTGCCGGTGAGGCCCTCGACCTCGGAGCAGGTGAGCACGTCGACGTTGGGATGGTTGAAGCAGGTGATCATCTTCGGCGCGAGGATGCAGATAGAGCAGTCGTTGGTGGGGAACACCTTGTCGAGCAGCGCCATGCGGCCGCCGATGGACGGCTGCTTCTCGACCATGTAGACGTGCATCCCCTTGTCCCCGAGGTCGAGGGCCGCCTGTATCCCGCAGACCCCGCCGCCGATGATGAGTACTGATTCGGACATTAACTCTTACTCCTGGTCTTGGCTTTCGCAGGCTTTGCGGCCTCGACGAGGCCCAGCGCTTCAGCGACTATCGATGTGAAATCTTCTATAGGGATATCGACCGCGGCGCGGTCACCCGGCACCTTGCCCGACAGCGCGCAACGGAAATGTATCTGGCACTTGGGGCATGCCGTCACCAGCACGTCCGCGCCCGTCGCCTTCGCCTCCGCGAGCCTCGCCATCTGGATGCTCTTGGCGGTGGCGCCGCACGAGACCCACGAGCTCACACCGCAACAGATGGCGTCCGCGCCGCTGTGCTCCATCTCGACCAACTCGACCCCGGGGATCGCTTCCAGGACTCTCCTCGGCGCATCGTACACGCCCATGTAGCGCCCAAGCCGGCACGGGTCCTGGTAAGTGACAGTCTTTGCGACCTCGTTGCCGAAGGAGAGCTTGCCCGCGTCGATGCGGTCCGCCAGCAGCTCGGAGATGTGCATGACATCTATGTCCCAGCCCTTGACCACCTTCGGGTACTCGCTCGCGAGAGTCTGGTAGCCCTCCGGGCAGGAGACGACGATGCGCTTGACGCCGGCGGCCTTGAAAAGCTCTGCGTTCTTCTTCGCCAGCGCCTCGAAGCGCGCCGGGTCACCCGCGAAGAGCAGGTCATGCCCGCAGCAGCGTTCGTCCGGGAGCACGACCGGGGTTATGCCGGCGGCGTTCAGGATGGCGACGGAGTTGCGTGCGATGTCGAGCGAACTCGGCGAGATGTGGCCGTGGCTGACGTCGAAGTGCGGAAGGCACCCGACGAAGAACATAACGTCGGACTTGGCCGTCGCCTTCGGCTTTGTCTTGAGGCCTTGCAGCCAGGAGGTTCGCTCCTGGGTCAGGCCGTCGGCGGCCATCATCCGCATCCACGAGTACATCTGCCCGGACTGTGTCGGGCATCCATCGAGTCCCAGGTCGAGGGCCTCGACGCGCGAGTCCCTGATGAACTCGGAGAACCGCACGTTGTACGGGCACCGCTCCTCACACGTCCTGCAGGTCAGGCAGTCCCACAACTGCTGGCTGGTCTCGAGCTCGCCGTGCAGCTTCTCGAGCGACTGTTCGACGGTCGCTCGCGGGCTGAACTCGCTGTCGCGCCTCGAGACCGGGCAGGACGCGGTGCACTTTCCGCACTCGACGCAGAGGTATGCGTCGGTCCGCTTCATTATCTCGTCGGCGTCGATCGGTGGGGCGGCCGCGGTCTTTTTCGCTTTGGCGAGCGGGTTCGGCCCGAGCTTCTTGAGGGCCTTCGAGAAGTCGGCAATCTCGCTCGCGAACACCTCACCCTCGTTGGCGTTGATCCACTTGATGCGGAGCCTGTCGGCGCCGAGGCCGAGCAGCGTCAGCAGTTTCTTCGTGCTCTCCACCTGATCGCGGGCCTTGAGGTTGCCGCTGATGTAGTGGCAGTCAGCCTCATGGCAGCCGCCGACCAGCACGCCGTCGGCGCCTTCCTCAAAAGCCTTCAGGATGAAGGACGGCTCGACGCGCCCGGAGCACATCACGCGCACCAGGCGGACGTTGGTCGGATACTGAATGCGCGAGACGCCGGCGTAATCGGCGCCAGCATAGGCGCACCAGTTGCAAACGAACGCTACTATCTCAGGCTCTGCCATTCGTCAGACCTTCTGTTTCTTCGAGGCGGGCGCTTCGGGCCGCACGGCTTCTATCATCGCTTCTATCTGCTTGTCGGTGAAGTTCTTCATCTCGATCGCGTTGCTCCAGCACGCCACCGCGCACATGCCGCAGCCGACGCAGAGGGCCTCGTTGACCTCCGCGACGAGCCTGCCGTCCTCTTTTTCCCGGACCGCCACGGCGCTGAACTCACAGGCGTTCTCGCACTCGCCGCAACCGCGGCAGAAGCGCTCCTCCACGCTGGCTACCGCGCCTTCGCCCATCACGAACTCCTTGGAGAGGATGGTCGCCGCGCGACCGGCAGCAGCCGCTCCCTGGCTGATCGCCTCGTCGATGAGCTTGGGATAGTGGCACATGCCGGCGACGAAGATGCCCGCGGTGGCGAAGTCAACGGGGCGCAGCTTGACGTGCGCCTCGAGGAAGAAGCCGTACTCATCGACGGGGACCTTCATCATCTCGGCGAGCTCGCGATTCGATCCCTCAGCGACCACCGGCGCCGAGAGCACCAGCAGGTCCGCCGGGATCTCAAGGGAGACCGGGAGGTCGGGAGTCTTTACCTTTACGGTGACACCGCCCTTGGACTCGATCACCTCGGGCTTGGCGTCCACCTCGAAGCGGACGAAAGTGACGCCCGCCTCGCGGGCGAGCCGGTAGAGGTTCTCTTCGGCGAGGCCGTAGGCCATGATGTCGCGATAGAGGATGTAAACGGCGGTGTCAGGGCTCGCGCCCTTGATGGCGAGCGCGTTGTTGAGCGCGGAAGTGCAGCAGACGCGGCTGCAGTAGGGGCGCTCCGGCTCGCGGGACTCCACGCACTGGATCATCACCACGGATTTCGCCTTGAGCCCCTTCGCAAGGACCTCCTCCAGCCCGGTCTGGGTCACCACCCTGTCGCTCTTGCCGTACAGGTAAGAGGTGGGCACGTGTTCCTTGCCCCCGGTGGCGAGGATGACCGCGCCCGCGTCGATCTCGCGGTTCTTGCCCGAGGTTTCGACCAGCGCCTTGAAGTTGCCGATGTAGCCCGAGAAGCCGGTGAGCTTCGCGTCCGTTATCACCTCGACGGAGTCGAGCGAGGAGAGCTCTTTCTTCATCGCGCCGAAGTCGGCCATCATATTTTTCAGCTCTTCGTTGCCCGGGATGTCAGGCACCTCGCGTATGCCGCCGCCGAGTTCGGACTCTTTCTCGAGGAGGTAAGTCTTGTAGCCGGCGCGCCCCAGCTCCAGCGCGGCCGCCATGCCCGCCAGGCCGCCGCCCACAACCAGGGCGGCAGGCGTCACCTTGACCGGCATCTGCGGGAGAGGCTCGAGCAGCCTCGCGCGCGCCACCGACATGCGCACCAGGTCCTTCGCCTTGGCGGTGGCCTTCTCGGGCTCGCCCGAGTGGACCCACGAGCACTGGTCGCGGATGTTGGCGAGGTCGAAGAGGTAGCGGTTGAGCCCGGCCTCGCGGATGGTCTCGCGGAAGAGGGGCTCGTGAGTGCGCGGGGTGCAGGCCGCCACCACGACCCGGTTGAGGCTGTGGCCGCTGATGGCCTCCTTGATCCTGTCGCAGGACTCGCCCGAACAGGTGTATATATTACTCTCGGCGTACGCGACGCCCGGCAGGCCCTCTGCGTACTCGGTCACCGCGGCGACGTCCACCACGCCACCGATGTTCTTCCCGCACGAGCAGACGAAAACGCCCACGCGGGGCTCGCTCCCGTCAAGCTCGATCTCGGGCGGATACTCCTTGCGTGAGACTTCCGTGCCGCGGGCACCAGCCAGCAGCGCTCCGGCCTTGGCGGCGGCGCCGGATGCCTGGGCGACGGTCTCGGGGATGTCCTTGGGCCCGGCCGACGAGCCGCAGGCGAAGATGCCGGGCGCAGACGTGTCGATCGGCGCGGTCTGCTTCGAGGCGACGAAACCGAACCGGTCCAGCTCGACTCCCGCTGCCTGGAGCGGCTCGAGGGAGCCCGGGTTCAACCCGACCGATAGCACCACGAGGTCGAAATCTTCGGTCTGCCACTTGCCCTCCGGGTCCAGGTAACGGATAGAGAGCGAGTCGGGCCCCGCGACCTCGACGGCGGGGACCTTGAAGCGGGTGAACTTGACACCGTATTCTTCGGCGGCGCGGTTCTTGAACTGCTCGAAGCCTTTGCCGAAGGTGCGCATGTCAATATGGAAGATGTGACAGTCGATATCGGGATCGTGCTCCTTGATGACGGTCGCTTCCTTGACGGCGTAGGTGCAGCAGACGCTCGAGCAGTACGGGTTGTACTTCTCGTCACGCGAGCCCGCGCACTGGATGAACGCGATCTTGGAGGCGTGCTCGCCGTCGGATGGCTTCACCACCCGGCCAGCGGAGGGGCCGCTCGCGCACATGATCCGCTCGACCTCGATGGAAGACACCACGTTGGGGTGCTCCGGGTGGTACGAGCGCAGGTCTTCTATCTTGCGAGGCTCGGCGCCGGAGGCCAATATGACGGCGCCCACGTTCAAGGTCGCCTTCTCTTCTTTCATGTCGAAATCGATGGCGCCCGCCACGCACGCTTTGATGCAAGGGCTCTTGCACTTGCCCTTGGTGAGCTGGAGGCACTCGCCCGGGTCTATCAGGGCGACCCGCGGGACTGCCTGGGCGAACGGGACGTAGCACGCGCTCCGCTTGGAGAGCCCCACGTTGAACTCGTCGGCGATACGGCCCGCGAGGACGCAGGCTTCGCTGCAGGCGCCGCAGCCGGTGCAGAGCTCGGTGTTGATGTAGCGCGCCTTCTGCGTGTAGGTGACCTTGAAGTCGCCGGGCTTGCCCTCGATCTTGTCCAGGTCGGCGTAGGAGATGATCTCGATGTTCGGGTGCTGGCCCGCTTCCACGAGCTTCGGAGACAGGATGCACATCGAGCAGTCGTTGGTCGGGAACGTCTTGTCGAGCATTGACATGACCCCGCCGATGGCGGGACCGCTCTCGAGCAGGTACGCCCGGTAGCCCGACTCGGCAAGGTCGAGCGCGGCCTGTATTCCTCCTATTCCTCCTCCGACTACGAGGACGGAACCTCTCTCAGCCATTTACTGCGGTCTCCTTGTCAAAATGCAAAAAGGTGCCTGTCCCTGTTTTGCGTTACCATTCCTCGGCGCGGGGCGCAGGGGCTTTGGCGTCGCACTCGGCGCGGTAAACGAGCGACTCGTAGTACGCGTCGACCCCTCGCTGTATCTCTTCTATCTGCTCGGGCTTCAGGTGGCGGAACCGCCCCTGAGGCTTAAGGTAATCGATCACGGGCTTACGCGTCTCCATCACCATGTCCAGCTTGAGCTTGCCGTCCACCACCTCGTATAGCGGGAAGACCCCGGTCTCCACCGCCAGCCGGCCTATCTCCACCGCCATGTCTATGGGATGCCGCCACCCCGTGGGGCACGGCGAGAGCACGTGCAGGTACGTCGGGCCCTCGGCCTCGAGCGCACGGCGGGTCTTGTTCATGAGGTCGAGCGGATAGCTCGGGCATGCCGTGGCGAGGTACGGGATGTCGTGCGCTGCGACTATCTTGGGCAGGTTCTTCTTGGGCGTCTGCTGGCCGAACGACTCCTTGCCGCTGGGGCTCGTGGTGGTGCTGGCGCCCCACGGCGTCGCCGACGAACGCTGGATGCCCGTGTTCATGTAGGCCTCGTTGTCGGTGCAGACGTAGGTGAAGTTGTGCCGGCGCTCCAGCGCGCCCGAGAGCGCCTGGAGCCCGATGTCGGCGGTCCCCCCGTCACCGGCGACCGCGATGATGTTGACCTTGCCCTCCGGATAGCGGCCCTTCTTCCTCAGGATCTTGATGCCCGCCTCCACCCCGGATGCCACCGCGGCGGCGTTCTCGAACGCCACATGTATCCACGGCACGCGCCAGGCGGTCTCCGGGTAGGGGCTGGTGATGATCTCCATGCAGCCCGTCGCGCTGCAGACTATGGTGTTGGGCCCGGCGACCTTGAGGACCTGTCGGAGCGCCAGCGCCTCGCCGCAGCCCTGGCACCCACGGTGGCCTTCGGCGAACAGCTCGCGCGGCGGGAGTAGTCGCGGTATGAATTCGACGTCCTGCTTGTCGGCCATCTACTCTCTCACTCCGATCATCTTGTATTCGTC
>Ga0209747_1000399_pt1 | contig 23960 bp, 19 predicted proteins | sample BarGraNGADG00311_FD_184498 | JGI IMG/M metagenome (GOLD analysis project Ga0209747, IMG submission 184498) | Arctic peat soil microbial communities from Barrow, Alaska - Barrow Graham LP Ref core NGADG0011-311 (SPAdes) (version 2) | ecosystem: Environmental > Terrestrial > Soil > Wetlands > Peat...
TCTCCTTGATGACGGCAACCGAGCTCGAGCTCTTGGAAGGCTGGCTCACGTCGCGCCGTACGATGGAGAGAGGTACCTTCACTGTCAGCTCCGGAGGCAGCAGGGACAGCGACGTAGGATCGACGTTGAGGCTCAGAAGACCGTCATAGACTGAGGTCACGTCGATCGTGTCGGGCACCTTCACCAGAGAGGGGCCGACGCCCCACTTCCAGATCGGTGACAGAACGAGAATCACCAGACCGATGATCAAAACTACGAGCCCTGCCTTCGACCGCTTCATTTGACCCTCCTTTTAAATCCCCGCCGACACCTCGCACTGTATGCCGCTCAGATAGCGGCCTAATCCACTGAGAGATTACATAGCGTGGATGCCAAACGAGCCTCCACCCCTACAATGCACGTTTAATATACCACTTTTCCGCTCGTTTGACCCTATTTGCTGCCATTCGAAGCCAGAAAAAGCCTGTTCAGGAGACCTCGGTGACCTCCAGCACCCGTTCAGGACCGCGGGGCTTGATGCCATAGAAGAGCATCGCTGTGACCGACGATCTCCTGAGCAACAAGAACGCCAGCACGAGTGGAAGGAGTGTCCCCGTCACCATGGATACCAGCACCTTGATCCACGGGCTGCCGAAAGTGAGCTGCAGCATCAAGCCGTGGGCGACATAGATTTCCATGGTGACAAGCCCGAACCAGGCGAACACGGTACGGGCGCGGCTGGTCTTCAGGGCTTTGATGAACGCAATGGAGAACACGATCCCGAGCAAGGCCATGAAATACCTGATTACGAACGCCCCTGATGTCTTGAACAGGTTAGCGAGTGTGAACGGGAACGTGAAGGGATTGATCTTTCCATAGTAGTAGAGTCCCCCAAACAGCAATACAAACAAGATGGCAGATGCGAGCAGCGCGATGTTGATCCGCTTGTTCCCGATCTTAAGAATGCTGGCCTTGTGTTTGGCGACCAGGTAACCGATCGCGAAGAAGGCAAAGAAGTACTTGACCTGCACGAGCCCCAGCCTGTCGTAGGGGATAAGGTTCACCGCAATGAATATTACGGCAAGGGACACTTCGCCCGCCCAGCTCCACCTCTTTTCGAGCAACACCACAGGAATCAAGAGTATGGAGCAGATGAACAGAGTCGGCAGGAACCAGAGCCCTGCACCAGGCTGCAGGATCGTATCCCTGAAGGTCGCCCAGAATTTCACGGGCCAGGGGAAATGGCGGATGTAACGGTTTACAAACCAGTACACGGGGATCCAGGACAGGAACGGCACCATCAGGCGAATCGCCCTATCGCTTATCTTGATTCGCTTTCCGAAGAGGACGTAACCAGCGACGAACATGAAAAGCGGCATGTGAAAAGTGTAGAGGAAGTTGCTCAGGTAGTACCTCGGGTTGTAGGCAGTGACGTTGTAGAGGTTCTCGGCGTTGCTGATGGAATGCCCGAGCACCACCAGGAGGATTGCGAAGCCGCGCAAGGCATCAACTCCAACCGACCTGCCAGGGGGCTGCCCGACGCGCGGGAGATCGAGGAAGTCGCGGATCTTGACCCAGGAGGACGAGGAGCTGGCATCGAGCGCGCCCGCACCTTCGTTGGCCGTACCCGCGGACAGATCTTCGCTTGGGGCACCATTGGTTCCAGCTGGAGTTATTTGATGTCACTCCTCTTGCTTCATGGTTAACCGCGCAGGTCCAGGCGCGAGCAAGGACTTGCCGTACTCTGCATTATAGTTGTGGCGGGTACCAACGCGTAACACCAGGCCGAAACCGACGGTGCCATGCGGGGCGATGCCATCAAATGGCGGAGGGGACTTCTGATAGAATCACAAGTGCAAGCCAATCGAATGCCAATCCACGAGGCGGACCAGCCGTGATCCTGCATAAATTGATTTTTCGCTTTATCAGGCACAGGGACGACACGGGTTTCTACCGCATCCAGGCGCGGGATACTGTTCGCTGGCTGGAGAAAGTCGGTATCAGACTCGGAAGCGATGTCACGGCTCTCGACCTCGGTAGCGGCCACGGCATAATCGGTGGCGAGCTCATGAAGAAGGGCTGCCGGGTGACCTTCGCGGATGAGAGCAACGGGCTTCTGGACGAGTATCGTGACGCGGAGTTTCGCTCCTTTGACATTGAGAAGGGCAAACTATGCAGCCTCGGGCAGTATGACCTTGTGATCTGCTCAAACGTGCTCGAGCACATCTCCCGGCCGGACATATTTCTCGGATCGGTAGATTGCCTGTTGAAACCCGGGGGCAAGCTGTACCTTAGCTGGACAAACTGGCTCTCCCCGTGGGGAGGTCACGACTACTCTCCGTTCCATTACCTGGGTGTCTACCGCGGTCTCAGGTTATACGACCGCTTCATCGGAAAGCCGCGCGTTCACACACCCTACGTAACCCTGTTCCCCACCAGCATCGCCGGCACCCTGCGCGATGTCCGCGGAAACAGGCGACTGCGCGTCGCAGGAGTGCTGCCGCGCTACTATCCCCGGCTCAGCTTCATCACTCGCGTTCCCGTTGTACGCGAGTTCCTGACCTTTAATTGTCTTATCATCGCCGAGCGCGTGTAGCGGCACCTTGCTCTCCTCGGGACGAGTCCTGAGGAGAATTGTCTTTACGGAAGTGGACGCGGCGTTAGAATATTGTCGAGATGGGCGGCGGCGCAATCGGCCGGCTGGCATAAGGTGAGAGGCAACCAACGGAGACAACATGGAAGAGAGCTGGTTTGAACGCTTCAGGAAACGGGTGGCTACCCAGGTTCTGAGACTCGGCATCAAGCCGTACAAAGCCTTGAACAAGTGGGGCAATAGGACGCTGGGCTACGAGGTCGGCGAGTACACGTACGGTGTCCCCAGGGTCGTTTTCCCCGACGGCAAGCTCAAGATAGGAAAATTCTGTTCGATTGCCTGGAACGTGACCATATACCTGGGTGGCAACCACCGGGTTGAATGGATCGCGCTGTACCCGTTTCCGACGCCTGACGGCAGGTGGCCCGGCGCAGAGGGAATCGAGGACTACCTCACCACTAGGGGCGACGTCACAATCGGGAACGATGTTTGGATCGGCAGCGATGTCATCATCATGCCGGGTGTGACCATCGGCGACGGAGCGGTTGTCGGCGCAGGCTCAGTGGTCACCATGGATGTGGAGCCCTTCGCTGTCGTCGCCGGCAATCCCACCAGGGTTCTGAAGAAGAGGTTCCCTGACGAAGTCATCGAGAAGCTTCTCGAAATAAGCTGGTGGGATTGGCCTGACGAAAAGATAAACAGAAACCTGCACGTACTGTGCAGCGGTGATATTGATAAGCTTTTGGAGATAGACCGTTAGCAGATCCGCACCTTATCCGTAAAAAAGAAGGACACCCGCCGCTGAGGGGCGGGTGTCCGTGTATTTTCCACTTGTCGGTCTCTAGTCTGAATATCCCCCTATCGAGCAGGCGCCGGCACTCATCTCGTTCCAGTACATGGAGTACTCCACCATTATCGGTGCGCCCGCGTCAAGCGACTGGACCATGACCGCCGCATAGCCGTCCTTTATCTTATCGTTGAGCCGGTACGTCTTGCGGGAGCCGGCCCCGACCGTGTCATTGACGACCTGGTTATCCGTCCCAAACGGTCTCATGTAGGTGATCTTGATGTGCACCGCTTTCGGGTTCGGGTTCTGCACCAGAGTGTAGGTGATGGTGGAATTCTGCTCCAACGCCTGCCCGTCCGGCAGGTAGGACGTCATATGTGGTGACGCCACCCCTATCGAGTCGTGGCAGGCCTCACCAACGGCGGTGTCCGCTCCCCAGTACATAGACCTCTCCGCGATTATAGGCACGCTGCCGTGTACCCTGGTGGAGAAATCGGCTCCGGGCAGCACGTCGTTGACCCTTATCGTGCGACGGGAGTTCGCAGGCATGGAGAACTGCAGCATCGGGGCCGGCCCGTTCGTGGTCATATAAGTAACGTCCACCAGCGCGGGTACGCTGGCCGGGTTCTGTACCAGCACGTACGTAGTGAAGCCCCCGTTGGTACTGCCTTCAGCGAGGTAGTAGTCCTGCGAGGCCTTCGTGGTCCCTATCGAGCACGAGCCCTCCCGCCTGTTGTTCCTGTACATCGAGCGCTCCGGGATAACAGGAACGTCAGAGGTCACCTTGATCGATGCGTCTTTCGCTCCGATGTCCTGGGATACATCGAAGGTCTTCCGTGAGTTCGCGGTGACCACGTGGTCGACCGTCTTCGGTCCCTGTCCTTCTATCATGTACGTGACGTGGCAATTGGCGCTGACCGGGTTGGGGTTTTGAATCAGGAGCCAGCACTCGAATCCCCACGCGGTCGAGCCTTCGGGCAGGTACCAGACCGTGTTCGGAGACGTAACACCTATGGAGTTATGGCCTTCGGTTGCTGCCGCGTTGGTGCCGAGCCAGCTCATCGTCCTGTCAACTGCCAAGCTCAGCCCCTCTTTGCAGGTGACCACCGTCGAGAAGTCCTGGTTGGGAACAACCTCCTGGGGATTCACAAACGTCTGGCTCTCGGGGGCCAACGTGACCTCGGAAGCCTTCGTCGCCCCGGTGCCCGTGTCGTAGGAGACAAGAGCGGTGCACTCCACGCTATTGGGATTCTGGATCGTTATGTTGGTGACAAATCCCCACGCGGTCGTGCCTTCCGCCAGGTACCACACAGGTGTCTGTATCGACATCGTGCCTAGCTGGTTGGCTCCCCACTCGCAGAACCACAGCCGGCTGTCAGGACCGACCGTTATACCGGAGCTGCCCGACGAATCCGTTTCGATCGCATACTCGTTGGTGACTCCGCTGCCCGGTGCCCATCTGCCGATCTTGTTCCCGTATGCTTCCACGAACCATATGGTCCCGTCCGCCGCCGCGGTGATGCCCGATGGCCTGCTGTTGGCGGTGGGTATTTTGAACTCGGTGATGACACCCGCGGTGGTGCAGCGGCCGATCTTGTTGGCGTTCCATTCGGTGAACCACAGGGCTCCGTCGACGCCTACCGTAATCCAGTTAGGCCCGGAGTTGGCGGTGGGTATTTTGAACTCGGTGATGACACCCGCGGTGGTGCAGCGGCCGATCTTGTTGGCGTTCCATTCGGTGAACCACAGGGCTCCGTCGGGCCCGGCTGCTATCAACTGCGGTTGGCTGTTGACGGTTGGTATAGGGAAGTCTGAAATAGTGCCGTTCTGGTTGCAACGGCCGATCTTGTTCGTTGCGTTCTCAGTGAACCACATGTTGCCGTCAGGGCCGAGCGTTATGCCCCAGGGCCCGCTGTTCGCCGTCGGTACGTCGAACTCGCTGAAGGTCTCCGATAGAGTGAGGCGGCCTATCTTGTTGGTGGCCCATTCCGTGAACCAGACCGCGTCCGAAGTCGACGCTATGCCGTGAGGGTTACCGCCTGGGGTCGGAATATTGTACTCGGTTATCGCCCCCGAGGTGCTCAAGCGGCCTATCTTGTTTCCAGCCGACTCGGTGAACCACAATGCGCCTCCGGGGCCGCTCGTAATAGCGTACGGATGAGAAGCCGTGGTGGGTATTTCATACTCTTGCATAATCGCTGCGACGGCGGATACTTGGAAAAGGAGCAGCAGCGTCATAGCAATACTCAAAACAAGTGCGGGAACACCAACCCTTCGCAGAACCCCCATGAGAGAACCCCCTCGCTTGGCACTATCTACAGAATTACCTGCGACAGTTATTATACACGATATACATGAAAAAGCATCTTTGGGTACCCACAATGTTGGCCCCGAGTGATGGCAGACCGCTTCCATGGTACACAAAAGTATCGCAATCTGCGCACTTTCAGAGGTGATCGGCTGTCCTGGCGAGGACGGGAGCTCGCAACTGCTGGCGGTCGGCGACGAAGAGCGCTTCTGAGGAACCGATGTCCCTGGACGCGACTTCGTGGCATCCCTGTTCCGAGGTTGAGAGACCTGCTCAGGGCAGGGGCGGGACTTTCTCAGTCGAGCTTCTTTCGGCCGCTTTCTTGACGTACTGAGTGAGCTGTACCGTGATTCCCATGGCAAGCGCGAAGAAAGACATGGAAGCGAACCATTCGGCCGCCGATTCGAACAGGAAGGCGGCGAGGAACGCCGAGACGACCAGAAGCGTGAGGGCCGCGATGTACAGAGCACGACTGTCAAGGTCGAGTAGGACAGCGATGCTTATCAGCGCAAACACTATTGCGAAGTAGACCCCCACCAGGATCCCCAGTGCCGCGGTCACAGCTACAAGGACAGCCACCCTGATATACTTGCGCGATTTCCGCTTCTCGGATGCCATGATCACCTCGTCCTCGTCGCAGATCAACGCCTTGGAGGCGCCTCGATCGCCTTCCTTATCCTCGAGCCTGCTCTCGCCGTGGCACCGATTGTCCTCTTCAGGATGGCCGCGTTACGCCTCTTACCTCTCAGCTTCCAATCATACAACATGAGAACAGCGCAAATGATGACGGCCACGACGGCCACGACACGTCCATTCAAATACCATTTCTGGGGTTGATATTCTATGGTCAGATCGAAATCACCCTTCTTGTCGACCTGGAAGCCGTTGATGGTCGAGTAGAGAGGGGCGGGCTGGATCACTTCGCCATCAGCGGTTCTTGCCACCCAGAAGGAATCGAAAGCTTCGCCGAACACCAGCAGGAAAGGTTTCTTCGCGTTTCTAACATGGACCTGGTACTTCTCGCCGTTGATCTTGCGGAAGCTCACTTTCGGTGTTTGACCGGGAGAGAACAGATCAGAATAGAGCTGGGGGTCGACCCGCGCGATCCGGACGTCATCGAACCAGGATATCGCGGGGCCCCTGGTCTTATCCAGGATCCAGCCCGCCGCAAGGGCCGGCCTTATCGCGGAGATGCCTCTAGGGATCACCAGTGAGAAACTGTAGCGTTTCCATCCGCCGGTACCCGACAGGGGACTGGGGCACAGCCCGAGCTGGACCCATTCTCTGGTATCGTCTCTGAAGCCCTCGAGCGACGCCCCGGTCCAGGACGCGTTGCGGTACTTGACGCTCGAGTCAAAGGTGATGAACTCTCCCGCTTTGACGGGGGTCTCAACGCCGTGCACCCAACCGAAATCGTATTCCCTGGTCGACAGGTTCACGGCTTTCAGACTGTATTTGCCGGAGACCTTGTATGCGCTGTCCTTCGTGAGGAGCAGGTACGTGGCTCCGGATGCGGGGGCCCAGAGGAACGCTGAGGGGTCTCTCACCTTGCCGGTCTCGAATCCGGAGTTGATGGGGATGAACCGTCGGTAGGCGTTGATGTCCAGCAGCCCATACTTCTTGCCTACCGAAGAGAAGCTCGCCGTGACAGGCTTACGGTCGACGAAAGATATTCTGGCGATCTCGGATGTCTGGGAACTCTGGCTTACGGCCAGGTTGTCGTAGAAAGAGTTGACCTTGAGCGTCTTCTCAGCGACCCGAATAAGGTCGCTGCTGTAGTCGGGAGCGTAAACGTTAAGAAGCGGGGTGCGGAACACCCGCTTCAGGCTGGTGTCGCGGTCGAAAGAACCCTCGAACGTGTACCCGTTTATGGAGGAATCGAAGATCATGTACCGCGCCGAGAAGGGGATGAAGAGCCTAGACGCTATGTTGTCTGGGAGCGTGAGGTCTTTGCTCATCAGCCTTACACTGAATACACTGAAGGGCTGCTCCTTCTGGAAGAGTTGTGACAGCCAGTAGAAATAGTTTTCCGGGTCGTATGCCTCCTGCATGTTGTTCAGGGAAGGGTTGGATGACCAGACGTTGAAGGGGCTGATCCTCTTCTCGGGCGCCCAGTTGTAGTACATGTGCTCCGGGTTGATGAAGGGCACCCACATGACCCGGGCGTCCCCGGCGTTATTAATGACATATTCATCAACGGCCTTGTAGTCGCCTGGAACCTTGGTCGGGTTGAACACGAAGTTGGCGTAGAAGAACACCCGTGGATAGAAGGCCACGAAGACCACCGCGACCACGAGCAGGGCCAGGAAGATGCCCAGGCGGTACCTGGAGACGGCAAGCATAGCGTCGTACCTACCCAGTCGCCTTTCCAGTTCCAGGTTCTCCCGGAGGAGCTTATTCTGCTTATCCAGGCTGAGCGGCTGTTCATCCATCCTGATCTCCCACCTCCCCCGCGGTTCGCAGCTGGCCAGGTCTGGGGGCTTCGCGAATGAGCCAGGCGACCATTATGCCGATCATCAAGCCGTAGAAGACCGGCACCAGGAACAACAGCCTGTTGGGCGACCTGAATATCCAGCCGTAGCTGGCGGAGCCCGGCGCCTCCAGCACGAGGTAGACATAGAAACGCCGCAGGATGAACGATGACCCGGTCGCGACCAGGATCGAGAGGGCAGAAACAGCCGCCAGGAAGAGCACCGTGCTGTTCCTGCAGATCTTCTTACCCAAAAGGACCAGGCACAGGATGGCGAGCAGTGGCAGGGCGTAAGTGAGGATCATCTGGACGACGCCGTTGGAACCCGGGATGCCGAACTGCCCGTACCCCGAGACGAGGCGAAGGTTGTTGCTTATCGTGCATGACTGGGAAAGGCCCTCGAGGCTACTCTGGGTTAGGTATGGACCGTAAGCAGGGACCATGGGCTTGCCCACCACTTTGGCGCCGAGGTAGGGCACTGTCCACGCGGCATTGATGAACAGGTAAAGGACCAGGCTGGGAAAGAACACCTTGGCAGATGTCGCGACGCTTCGCCACTTGAACCTGTTGATTATCAGGAAGAAGAGGGAGTAGGCGGTGATGGTTATCCAGACCCAGGTCATGCACGTCGGATGTGTACTGCATATCGATACCAGCAGGGCGAGACCGATGATGTACCTCGGCCTCGGATTGGCGAAGGTCTTTCTCAGCAGCATGATGATGAAGGGCATGAGCGCGTAGGCAGCGTACATCATGAAGGGCCAGAGGTCGAATAACGAAAACGGGTTGTACATGTAGACGATGGCGGCAAGGAAAGCCCCCGCGAACAGCCCGTACCTGGAATTCTCGAGCGGCTTGAGGGTTCTCATAGTCGAATATGAGAGCGCGTACATGGACACGCCCGCCAGCGAGAAGGTGGTAACGAACATCACCAGCAGGTACTGGGAGGTAGAGAGCCCAAAGACCTTGGCCACCAGCATGAATGAGAGTATCCACGGTGAGTTCTGTATGAACTGGACTATGTTGAACCCCCCATACTCCAGCCAGGTGTTGGTGATCTCGCCTGTGATGCGGTCGAGGGTCAGGGGGAATGTCATGTCCGCGTGCATCAGCATGCCCTGATTGTGGAAATGCCTGTAGAAGAGCAGGCAGCCGAAGACGATGATCAGGGTGACCGCCGATAGGTGCCAGATGGGCCGGTACTCTCTGTCCCTGAGCCAGGTGCCTGTCTTTCTGAGAAGACGTGCAGCTGGATTGTCTTGAGCGGACCCTGGCCGCTTCTCTTGGGTGGCAGCGTTGCTCAACAGGGTGCCCTCGTTCCGCATATCAACCGAAGAACCCGCAGCAACGGGTGCAGCCCGGGAAATATCCCTGTTCTCTTACTGTCGTCCTGAAAAGCCTCATTCTCTGCGAGTTCCATATCTGCTTGAAGGGGGTCTCCCTCACATTGCCAACCACATAGTCCACACAAGGAACAACGTCCCCATCTGGCTTCACTATAGCCCCACACCAGGGGGTTGTACAGCGATCGCTCCCGACAGGGCTCATGCCTCGATAGTAGGTTATCGTGTCGCCTAGCGATAGGTCAGGAACTACCCGTATCTGGATGCCTGCTTTCTCCTTGATCTCACTGAGCTGCTCATGCACGAGGGCTCCATCCACCCGCAGAGTGGAACAAGTCTCGAACGTCTCCATATGGTGAGAGTCGAGGCCGAGGTACTGGCCAGCCCATCTGTTGTACGCGACTGACGTATCGTGCTCGGAGAACCACTGGTGCTGGAATTGCAGGACATCCGCACCCGCGTCCTCGGCCAGGGCAAGCATGCCGAGCAGGTTCTTATGGTTGTAGTCGGAGACCGTTACATTGATGGTGAGTACAGGAGACCGCTTCCGTCCCCTCAATTCTCGGATGACCCCGAGTGTTCTCAGGCAGTTGTCGAACGACGCGGGGTTGCCTCTGATAAGGTTATGAATTTCTCTTTCAGGGCTGTCGATAGAGACGGTCGCGAAATCCAGGCCGGCCCGTACCGCTTTTTCAAGCTTCCCGGCGGCAGCAAGCATGCCATTGGTTATCAGTCCAACGAACAGGCCCCTTGCAGATGCGTGTCGGACAACCTCCGCGATATCAGCGTAGAGCAGGGGCTCTCCTCCCGTCAGAAGCAGGTATGGTCTAAAAGATGCGATGGAGTCTATGAAGCGCGTGACCTCAGTGAGAGACATCTCGTTGAGCTCCTCGTCGCCTGGGTACCTCCCGTGGGTTCCCCATAACCAGCATGTCTTGCATCTCAGATTGCAGCGATGAGTGACCTCATAGGTGATTATGAGCGGATGGAGACTCTTTCCGCCGCAAGCGATGCGATAGTCCAATCCCGTGGCTTGGCGCACTCTTTGGATGCTCTGGATGCACGATGCGTATGGGCGTTTCCTCAACATCGAGTAACCGAGGCGCGAATCGAGGTTCCTGCCGATGAGTCTCATGCGTCTTCCTGTCGGATTCTTATCACTGATAGTATACTAACAACTGGCTGTGTAAGTCTGCCGCCCACCAGCGAGAGCCCTACGGTGAAGGATGAATGAACCTTATTATCGCGAAGACCATATACACTTCTATTCGGAAGAGATCCCCGGGCTCCTTGCTGAAGAAATCGATGGGTTGGAATGGCAGACCATGCTGGATGTCGGATGCGGTGATGGCGGCCTCCTGCTTGCCCTCGACAGGAAAGGGTTCCTGTCCGGCAAGGTGGTCTATGCTTGCGACGTGTCGGAGAAAAGGGTTGAACGAGTCGGCCTGCTCGGCCTGAACGTCGATTGTTTCGTTGAAGATGCCTGCGAGATGAAAAGCATCAAAGACGGGACGATCGATCTACTTGTGACAACTCAGGTGATAGAGCACGTGCCGGATGACACCAGCATGGTCAGACATGTGAGCAGGGTGCTGCGCTCGGGCGGCGCCTTCTATATGTCCACTGTCTTCAAGAAATGGTATGGCTGGTACTACCATCGGTGCAACGGGAAATGGAGGATCGAGCCCACGCACCTGAGGGAGTATACACGGGACAGCCAGATGCTGAATATCCTCGGATCAAACGGGCTCGAGGTGCTCAAGTCGAGAAAGAGCCTGGCGTGGTACTCGATAATGGATTTCATCTTACACAACGTCAATGCATCGGGGTGGGTCTATGAGAACAGGCTCTTGGCGCTACTGAGAAGGGTCAAGATCCCGATCCCGGGCTACTATAACTGGGAGATAGTCGGCAGGAAGAGCTAAGGCACACTTTTCAGGCAGGGTGGTTGCCCACCGACGTTAGGCTGAAGGAAAGGCCGCTTGAAGGACAGAAGGGACATCGGTCACAGAGTGACCGGAAAGCACGCTTTCTTGTGTGAAATGGCAGGCGCGCTGGCGGGTGAGGACATCCTCGACCTCGGCTGCGGGATAGGCTGGTTCGAGGAGTATGCGGAACTCAAGGGGTGTGCCCGGGTAAAAGGGGTGGACACCGACGAGGTAAGGCTCGATCGTGCCGCAATACGGGCTCCAGGAGCTGTCTTCGTCAATGATGACGCGGTGGCTGTTATGCATGATCCGGACACATTTACCGTGATAGCCGTGTTCGACTTCCTGGAGCACCTGCCGCGCGAAAGGGTGCCGCTGGTGCTGGCAAGAGCCGCCGCCTCTCTTCCCCAGGGGGGCCGACTGCTCCTCTCGGTGCCTTACCGAGGCTTGATATCCACGCTACTGGACCCCACTTTCTACTTCGGTCACCGCCATTACAGATTGGTCGATCTTCATGCGCTGCTCGAGAGGAGCGGCTTTGGGATCTCCAGGGTCCGATATGGCGGTGATATCTGGGAGCATCTTTCAATGCTGTGGCTGTATTTCTTCAAGTGGGTTTTCGCGCGGGAGATGCCGTTCGAGGCTTTTCTCGAGAGGAAACGCCATAGGGCGTACGTGAGCTCCCGCCTGGTCCCGACGACTACGAGCGCGACCATGTTCGTAGAGGCGGTACGACGTACTCCGATTGAGAGGGCCCTGTCTTGAAGGCGAGTGTTTTCGAGTCTGCGGCGGCGGGTGACGCCGAGAAAGTTGAAACCGATACTCTGTCCTGGCGGCTCAGGCTGGCCAGGCGCCACATCTACATGAAGGCCGTCTACCTGCGCTCATTGCTGCGGTCCAGGGTTGACCCCAGACCGGTGGTCCACGTAATGGGGGATAGCCATGTGGGCATCTTCCTCAAGAAGAAGCCTTTTGTGGCGCACTGGTTCGGCCCCGCCACCGCGTACAGACTGAAAAGCCCGACCAGCACGACCGGGTCCAACAGGAGACTGCTGCGGGTTCTCCGGCATGTTGTCAGAGAGAAGGACAAGGTGCTGCTGGTGTTTGGCGAGATCGATTGCAGGGTCCACATCTACAACCAGCACGTGAGGAGTGGCGGGGCCCTTTCCCTTCAGGATGTGGTCGACGACACGGTATCAAGCTACGGCGTCGTTCTTGACCGGATGGACCGCATGGGGACCGACTTCTATGTGGCGAGCGTTCCACCGGCGGCTGAAGAAGGGAACATATTCGGGGTACCCAATTACCCGCCGATCGCCGTCAGATCCATCATCAACAGAGTCTTCAATGAGAGGCTCTCCGACTACTGCGCGGATCACGGCTACAGGTTCGTGGACGTGTACTCGCGGGTCGTCGATTCCGAAGGCTTCATCCGCAGCGAGTTTAGCTGCGATGATGGAACTCATCTGAAGCCCGAAGCGATCAGGTTCTTCCGGGAAGGCCTCGGCCTTCGAGAGGTGGACCGGGCGTGATCTGCTCACAACCGATACGAGGCGTAACAAATGGCTGACATCCTCCTTATATACCCGCATATGCGAATGCTGTCACCGCTTTTCCCGTATTCGCTGCTGTCCCTGGCGGCGGTTCTACTCGAGGCGGGACACCAGGCCACCATCCTGGACGCCCAGGTACAGGACCTCTCGCAGGTGGATCCGGGAGGGTTCGACGTCGTCGGTATCTCCACCCTCACCGGCTATCAGATAGCCGGGGCGCTCAAGGCCGCCGCTTACGTCCGCGAAAGAGCGCCGGGCGCACTGATCGTATGGGGGGGTGTTCACCCGTCGCTTACGCCAGCTGAGACGGCAAGCCATCCACTTGTGGACATAGTCGTCAGGGGCGAGGGCGAGCGGACCCTCCTGAACCTGGTAACGGCACTCGACTCGGGTCTACCGGTGCGCCAGGTCTCCGGGCTTACCCTGCTCGAAGAGGGTGCTGTCGTACACACGGGAGATACCCCGTTCATCGATCTCGACGAGCTACCGCTCCTTCCTTATCACCTCATCAAGCCGGAGCTGTACCCCCACTTCACCGGCGACCCTTCATGGATGTTCTACGAGACCAGCAGGGGTTGCCCGCACAACTGCGGCTTCTGTTACAACCAGACAGTTCAGAAGAGAAAGTGGAGGTCGAAGTCCGTCCCACGGGTCCTGGACGAACTGGAGTACATACTTGATACCATGGGTCCCGACTCGGTGATGCCTATCGACGACAATTTCAGCGTCAGCAAGCGCAGGGTCGCCGAGATCGCCAGTGGCATGATCGAAAGGGGTCGCGTTTTTGAGTGGTCCATTAACTCCCGCTTCGACTACGCGGTGGACTACGACGACGACTTCCTCGCTCTCTTGAAGTACGCGGGGGTCAATAACATATCGTTCGGCGGCGAGTCCGGGTCAGAGCAGATCCTCGATAAGATGTGCAAGGGTATCACGCCTGACATGATGCGGAAGTCCGTGAGGAACATCAAAGGCAGCGGGATCGGATGCGCCGTGATGTTTATGGCCGGTTTCCCGCAGGAGACCGACGAGGACCTCAACGCGACGATGGACCTAATAGACGAGCTGGTGACCATCGATCCGGAGCTCCAGCCGAGGATCACCATCTTCACCCCCTTCCCGAGCACCACGATGTACGAAGAGGCTCGTGCGTACGGTTTCAAGGAGCCCGCCTCGCTCGAGGAGTGGAGCAGGTACGGTTACGGTGTCGTCAACAACTGCCCGTGGCTGGACGCCGGGCACAAGAGGTTGCTCCGCACCATCGCGCTTGTCTCGGTGTTCGATTTCAAGGCGCCCCGCCGCAAGAGCGAGAGACTATTCAAAGGTCGCAGATTCATGTCACTCGCTCACCGCGCGTTCAGCGCGTCCGCCAGGTTCCGCTGGAAGCGCCGGAGTTTCCACTTCGCGCCGGAGTTTCGCATGCTGGACATGCTGTTGAAGTGGTTGCGGCTCTGGCACAGGTGAAGCAGAGCTGTGAAACGGAGTCGGGTATAATCCCATGGAACCGATTGTCGAGGTGACTTCGAATGGAGCGGCATTGCGACGATTGCTGAAATGGCTCGTACCCAGGTGTTGGGAGGACGGTGTCGCGAGGTGCAATGAGCTGGGAAAAGAGCTGGTTGCGGCCGGGCCGGTCGACAAACTCCTGGACGTGGGTTGCGGTGACGGCAGGGTGACCAGGGAGTTCGCCGACGTCATGCAGGCGAAAGAGGTGTACGGCATCGAATACGTGGACGACCTGGCGGACCGCGCGCGCGAAAACGGCGTCATTTCCCTGAAGAGTGACTTGAACGAGAGCTGGCCTTTCGAGCGCGACTCGTTCGATGTTGTCCTTTCGAGCCAGAACATCGAGCATGTCCATAACACGAGGCTGTACCTCGAGGAGGCTTACCGTTGTCTAAAGCCCGGGGGGCGACTGCTTGTCCTTACCGAGAACTTGAGCTCCTGGGGCAATATCGGCGCGCTCATAATGGGCTGGCAGCCTTTCTCAACCACACATATCAACGGGTGGGACCTCGGCAACCCGCTCATCTGGAACAGCGGCGATTGCGGGGACGAGGCCGTACGGCAGACGTGGCAAGGCATGGGGTTGAGCGGCGCGGCGGGACACGTGCGCGTCCTTGCCTACAAGGGGCTCGAGGAGCTTCTGTTCAAGGTGGGCTTCCGCGACGTCCGCGTCAATACAAGGGGATATCTCCCGCTGTGGGGAAAGTCATCGGATTTCTTCTGTCGCATCGACCCGAGGCACGGGCATTTCCTGGTCGCGATCGGGGCAAAACCGTGATCGGGTTTGACGCCGGGTCGATGATGTTCAAATGCTGCAGGACTGGAGGCGCGCGATAATGTTGGTATCGATTGTAATTCCCACCTACAATGCCCGCCTGCTGCTGACGGAATGCCTCCGCTCGCTCGAGAACCAGGATTACGAGGACTTCCAGGTCGTGGTCAACGATGATCCGCGGTCGACTGATGGGACCGAGGAGCTCGTGGATGTGATGCGCGACAGGGGAATGAGAATAGAGTATCTTCGCGACAATACTTCCATGGCGCAGGGCCGCAGCAAGGGCGCGGAGATGGCGGACGGGGAGCTGATCCTCCATCTCGATTCCGACATGGAAGTCTCCAGAGGCCTTCTTGCTGAATGCGTGGACCTCATCGAGTCCGGCTGCGACGCCCTGGTTGTGCCGGAGGTTTCTTTCGGCTCGACCTTCTGGGCCAGGTGTCGGTGGCTCGAGAGAAAATGCTACGAGGGCGTGGAGCCTCTCGAGGCGTTGAGATGTGTGAGGGGCGCAGTCTATCGTGAGCTTGGAGGGCACAACCCGGAGATGATCTATTTTGAGGACAAGGATTTCGACATCCGCGTCCGCCGTCGGGGTTACGTCGTAGGACGGACCAACGAGATCATCTATCACAATGAAGGCCATCTGTCGCTCATGGACATCCTGAGAAAGAGGGTCGAATATGCTAGGTCGGCCGTAGTCGCCGCTCGCTACTACCCGAAGGAGATAAGGTGGCGGGCGAGCATGTGGAACCGCTACAGGCTATTCGTGGAAAACGGCCGCCTGTTCCTCTCCCATCCCGTGCTCGGGCTGGGGACCCTTTTCATGAAGACGTGTGAATTCGCCGTGAGCGGCTTCCATTTCTTCAGCGCGACCCGGCAGTACGGCTGGCCGCGCGGATCCGGTTCAACCGACGTCTCTTGATGTCCTTTGCCCGGCTCGAGCACCGGATGACCTACCGCCGGAGCGTCTCCGTTTCAGCAACCTCCCCATGAAGAAGACCAGGAGGTAGCAGAGGCAGAGCGCGAGGGAGATCAGGGAGACTATCAGGCCACTGACAAACCAGCTCTGAGGCCGGTACTCGATAGTGATGTCGAAGTCCCCTGTCTTGTCCAGGGGGAACCCGGTTATGGTGGAGTACAGCGGCAACGGCTCGACGGCCTTGTTGCCGATTCTGGCAACCCACATCGGGTCGAACGCCTCTCCAAATACGAGCATAAAAGGCTTCGTGGCATTCGTCACGTGAACGTGGAATTTCTGGGCACTCTCCTGCCGGGTCGTGACTCTCGGCGCTTCTGATCCCGAGAGGGTCGAGTACAGGCTGTCGGAGACCTTCGATATCCTTACATCGTCGAACAGGCTCACTGCCGGCCCTTTCCTGACCTTGTTGACCCACCCCGCCGACAGGACCGGTCTTATCTTGCTTATTCCACCAGGCGTGTAGAACGAGCAGTTGTATTCGGTCCACGGCCATGTGCCCAATCTCATGGAGGGGCAGTCCACAATGGTCAACCACTCGCCCGTGTCCGCCTTGTATCCTTCCACTGCTACAGCCGTGAAGGACACGTTCTTGTATTTGACCTTGGTCTCGACGGTGTAGATGTCTCCTTCGGCGACCGGGATCTGGGCGCCGGTCACCCTGGTCAGGTCCATGGGTTTGGCCGACCTGTTCTTTACTTCGAGGCTGTATCTGCCGGCGCTACCTCGAGTAACATCACTTGACGCTTTCACGCTGAAGTCACCGCCGGATGCTTCCCACTGAAGGGGAAGCCCGTTCTCGCCCCAGTCCTCGAACCCAGAGTTGAGACTCACCTCCCGGCTGTAATCGCCGATGTCGAGTTGACCGTATCTCCTGTCGAGCGTGACATCGCCGCCGATAAAGGCAGTGCGCTCGAGAATGCCGGGGTCCAGGCGCTGGGCAAGCGCGAGCTGATCGTAGTAAGAGTCAGAGGCGAGCGTCACCGCAGCCGCTCTGATGTGCTGCGCGCCGGGTTGCAGGCGGTACACCTTCAGGATGTCTGTCTCAAGAGTCTTCTGAAGGCTGCTGTCCCTCTGCAGGACTCTCCCGTACCTGATGTCGGGGACGGAGGTATCAAACACCAGGTACCTGGCGGAGAAGGGGATCAGGAGCCTGGAGATGATGTCATCGCTGAGCATCAGTTCCTTGTGGTCCAGGCGCACAGCCCCCGCGGGCACCGGCGAGAGGACGGACTCCAGCCAGTTGTAGAGGGAGAAGGGAGCGTAGAGGTTCTGGAGGTCGTTCAACCCGGGATTCGAGGAGTAGACATTGAAAGCCCCTATCCTCTTCTGCGGAGCCCAGGTGTAATGAAACCCGTCGCGCGAAAAAGGCATCCATGCTACCCGGCTGCCATCGCCTTGCGCAGCCAGGTAATCGTTCACCTTCTGGTAGTCCGACGGGATTTGAGTAGGGTTGTAGACAGTTCTCGCATAGGCCACTGCCGGGGGGCACAGCGAGATCACCACGAAGGCGGCTGCGCCAACGGCGAGGCTCTTCTGGAGTTGCGACCGCTTGCCGAGCAGCATCGTAACCAGCAGGCCCAGCATCAACCCGTAGAAGACCGGCGCGAAGAACAACCATCGGTCCGGCGCCCTGAGCATCCAGCCCAGGAAAGATGATCCTGGAGCCTGGAGGGTCATGTAGCCGTAAGGCCGCCTCAGTATGAAAGAGGTTCCCGTGGCGAGCAACACCGAGATCACAAAAAGGGCCGCCATATAATCGACGCATCGATTCTTGAGGGTCGTTCTGCGCAGCATGAGGAGGGCGCAAAGAGAGAGCGTCGGCAGAAGGAAGCTCAGAAGGAGCAGGAAAGTCCCGTGCGGGTTGGAGTCGACCGGCATCCCCCAGCCCGAGATCAACCGAAGGTTATTGGTTATCGTGTTGTTGGCCGAGAGAGCGTCGAGCATTGACTGGGAGAGGGTCGGTACGTAGGAAGGCACGAAAGGCTTGTTGATGAAGACGGACTTCAAGTAGGGCCAGATCCAGTTCGCGTTCAGGAGGCCGTAGAGAAGGATGGTAGGCAGTAGCACCTTGACGGAGGCGAGCAGGCTCCCGCGACTCAGCCTGTTCACTAGCAGGTGAAACGCGATGTATGTGACTATCAGCAACCAGAACCAGACGACGCATATAGGGCCCGTGCTTGCGATAGATATGAGAAGCGCGAAGCCGACGATGTAGGCTGGTCTCGGCGACCGGACGGTCTTGATCAGCAGCAGCAACACCAGCGGCAGAACCGCGTACGCAGGGTACCCAAAATAGGGCCATAGATGGCTGAGTGACCAGGGATTGTACATGTAGACCACCGCTGCCAGAATCGCCCCTGCGAATATTGCGTAACGGTTGGTCAACCGCAGGTTGGTCGACCTCGCGACGCTGAAGAAGAGCGCGTACATCGATATTCCCGCCAGGCAGAAAGTCCCGGGGAAAAGGAGGTAGAGGTACTGCGACTGGGAAAGCCCGGCCAGCCTGGCGAAAGCCAGCAGGGGGTAAGCCCAGAAGACGCGCTGGATGTTCCAGACGTTCTGGACGCTACCGTATTGCCACCAGGTGTTGGAGTAAAGACTGAAGTTTCTGCCGATCGTGAGAGGAAAGGTCATGTCGACGTGAACAAGAGTGCCGGGCGTGTAGAGGTGCTTGATAAAAAGAATGCCCGAAATCCCCACGACGATCGCTACGGACAGTACGTGCAACCATCTATTGCTCATTCCTTGAGGCACGGCCTTGTCTGGCCGGTCACCCGGGGGGTTCTGCGCGGGGGAGCCCGCTGCTGAGTCTTTCATCTGGTTTGCGCAATCTCTCCTCAGAGCAACAAACTACAACGGCGTTGGCCCGGTAGGCCCATCTCGAATATTCAAGACGCCACGCGGAAGCGCAGTCGATCTCTTCCCATTCGTTCCTGTGCGATATCCTGCCCAGAGCCTTGAGTTCTGTAAAACGTATTTCGCCCTGCTCTATCCTTCGATCCAACTCCTCGTTCAACCCCACCGGTATCGTCGCTATCAGCCTGCCGCCCGGAGCGAGCAATGATTGAAGGTGGGCTATCGCCATCGCGCCCTTCTCCGGATCCCGCGGATGCTCTGTCCAGCCGATGTGCTCGAGGGTTGATATGCTGACTATAAGCTCATATTCCTTTTCGGGGTTGAATAACGTTACGTCCTGGTTCGTTACTCCCGGGTCCGATTCGTACCTGTCGATGATGTCGTGGTGTGTCTCGAGGTAATGCGACATCACGTTGCCCACCTCGAGAACTTCCCCGTTGCATTCACCTACGATCGCCGAGATGATAGGAATCTCGACGGTCCGCTCGTTTCTCCACGCCAGGTTGTAAGGATGGAAGAAGTATGGGTATTCAAGACCGTTGAAACGGAAGGTCGTCCTTCGGCGTCTCCGGGAGCTCGAGATCGCCGCTCGCGCCAGTGAGCCCTTCAAGCGTCCCGGGATGAGGCCGATAGCCCGCGGCAGCCAGCCCGGCCGCGAATAACCCTCTTCCACGGAGCTCACTTGCATCCGGTCATGATCCTGAATTCGGCTTCGGCGATGGTGTCCCAGTTGTATCCTGCAACGAACTTGCGGCCGGCGGCCTCGTACTCCAGGAACCTGTTGTCCGAGAGCAGCTCGAGGGTCTTCTCGGCCATGGCCGCACAGTCGCCGACCTCAATCGGGAACACCGCTTCACAGGCTCTGATGTTCTCCCTGTAGACGGGGAGATCGTAGAGCACGACCGGGAGGCCGCTCGCGAGGGCTTCCTGCGGCACAATTCCCCATTCCTCCACGTGGCTCGGGAAGAGACATACTTTGCTGGCCCTCATGAGAAGGAACTTGGTCTCCTCATCGACCGTTCCGGCGATCGCGATGTTCCCTTCTAGGTTGCGTTTCCTGATAGATGCCTGCAGGAGGGACAGGTTTACCGGGTCGAGGCTGCCGATCATCAGAAGCCTGGCTTCCGGCAGCGCCCGCGTGACGAGACTCCAGATCTCTACCAGGTCCAGAGAACCCTTGTGCAGTGTCGTCCGCCCTACGAAGACTCCCTCGAAGCATTTCTCCACCGACCGGCTTTCGAGGATCGAGGAGATATACTCTTGGTCGAGCCCCGCGCCGTTTACCTCTATGGTCGTGCTGGTGCCCATGTGCCTGAGTTTGTCCCGGAGGTCTTCCGACAGGGCGATGACCCCGTCCGCTCGGTTATGCAGCCTGACCAGGAGTCTCTTGACCGGGTCTGAGTAGATGTCGATGTTCATGTTGCAGACAACGAGCTTCGTGTCAAAGATGAATCTGGCAACGACCCCGGCCACCAGCGACGGAAAGATCTCCGAGCTCGGGACGTAGATCAGGTCGAAGGTACGGCGCTCGAGTTTCATTCTCAGGCAGGCGGCGATCATGAAGATGAGTGACAGGAACCACTCGGCCAGCCTCTCGACGATGAACTGCCGTTTCTCGAGCTTCTTGATGAGCGCGGGGACCCGGTATTCCAGCACGTGGATTGAACGGCCTTCCAGCTCCGAGATAAACGAGGGGCTGTTATCGACGACGAATATCTCGACTTCCTCGGGCGTCCGCTTGAGTATCTCGAAGGTCCTCTTGAAACCGCCCGCGGAGATGATGTTGGTCGGAGAATGATATGAGAGGAGAAGCATCTTGAGTTTTCTTGTCTCGCTCCCGTCGACCATGTCAAGCGCCTCTCGTCTCTACGGGATCTTCCTCCCGGTGTTTCCTGAAGGCGTCCAGCGCAATCAGTATTACACACAGAATCAGGCCAAGACCACTGATGGCGTAACCTGTCAGCATACGAACGCTCCGGTAGACGATGGTTGCGCTCTTCCCCTCCGCTGCCGTGGTGAAGGCACAGGTCACCCCCAGGTTCTGGACGGCGTTCGTGCCATCGATCCGCCATCCGGTGTTGTAGAGTTCTCCGAACAGGAGCATGCGCCGGCTGCTGCCACTGGGAGGGAATGACGCCTTCACGCGCGCGGGCCCCTCGTCCTTGTGAGCCACGGCCGTACCATGCGAGTCGGGGACGAACGTATCGGTCCCTTCCGTGAGGTAGGACCCGAGGAGGTTGTCTCCCTGAGCGCTCGTTGCCAGCTCGTCCAGCGATGCGTATGTTCCTTTCCTGTCGACCATCACCAACCTTTGCGCCGGTACCCGGTTTCGTAATAGTACGAGATCGTCCCAGCGTTTGACTATCTCGAGGTCTTTCTGCTCGAGGACAAACGAGAAGTTGGCGCTGGCCGGATTCAAGGTGAGGAGGACGTACTTCACGTCCAGAGGCGCCAGCATCGCCCCCATGTTGCCGCTCTCCCTGCCGGATTCGAGGGAGGCCCGAACATAGCGGTCTACGGGCTGAGCGTTGAGCTCGACGCCTCCGATGTTGATCGAGTATAGCTGCACGCACTGGTTCTTGAAATAGAGGGGCATCGGCGAACTTACGGTGTAGTCGCTATTCAGGAAATCAAATCTCATGTACCAGTATGGAGGCAGGTACAGGGCCTTCCAATCACCGGCGTCCTTTTCGAGGATATGTTGCGCCTCGGCCCATGAGCGGGGGTACGAAACCGCTTGTGCCTGGCCCCAGAGACCTCCGAACATCCGGAAGCTGTAGAAAAGTACTGCGAGCAGAAGCAGAACGGCCAGGATTTTCCCGAGTCGCCTGCGATCGAAGACGCGGGCCCTTCGCGTAATAAGACGCTCCACTCCGAGCCCCCCGAGTATCGCGTAAGCGAGCACCATCATGCAGGCGAATTTCTGTGGTTCCCTGAACAGCCTGAAAAACGTGAAATGGTCGAAGACAAAAGAAAAAAGCGGACCGGTGACCGGCGCCTTGGTGCCGAGTGCGAGCAGGAACCCAACCACCCAGATAACCACCAGCGCCTTGACCAGGGGACCCCTGGTAGGCTCGCTTCGATAGCTCCAGAACCCGTACACCGCCAGCAGCAGGAAACCCAGGGCGAAAGCCGGCCAGAGTGGGATGCTGTCTCTCGGCAGCAGCGGGTCGAGCTGCGTCTTCCAGTATCCGTACATGCCCACGAGAGAGACCGCCGTGCCGGCGCTCGAGGTGGAGCGCGTCTCGAACGCCTTGAGGTCCGCCGCGCCTATGGACCCGACGGGACCTCCCTCGCTCGGTATCAACCAGAAAGCCGAGAGCACGGTGAACAGGACTATCACGACCACCAGGGCCACCACTCCCGCCGTCCGCCGCTTCCCGCGCATGCGGGCGATCATGAACAGCGCCGCTACGCCGCAGATGAAAACGGCGAAGACCCCCGGATGCAGGCTGAGGACCGCAACGGCCGCGAGCCAGAGGGCGGTTTTAGCCCATTGTCCCATGCTGGGTTCTCGCACAGCCTTGATGGTTGAGGCGAGCGCCACCGGCAACAGAGCGTATGCAAGCAGAAATCCCCAGTGCCCCATCAGCATCCGGGTATAGGTGAACGGGTTTACTGCGTAGAGAGTGCCCGCGAAGTAGCGGGCCCACTTGTTCCGGGTCGGCACGTTGCGGTACATCAGGTAACCAGGCAGGAACGCGATGAGGAACAGGACCAGCTTCTCGAGCAGCACCGCGCCGATTATCCGTGAGAGCAGCCACGCCAGGTTGTAGACAAGCCCGACGTTCATGGTGCCACGCGGAGGTCCGAGCAGAGACCAGCCGGGGTTCATCGCGGGAGCGAAGACGAGGTCGCCAAGCAGCACGTACCCGTTCTTGAAAAGTGCCGGCCCCCAGATCGCCACCGAGATGGCCCCGAAGTAGAGGGGCGGCAGGATCGCTAGGAGTCTTTTCTTCTCCACCGGGCTTGACACCGTTTTAACCCCCGACTGACCGTATTGAGAACCGGCCGGAACGCCGAATTCAAACCATAAGATAAAGCAGATTCCCTGATCAGGCAAAGGAGCTCGCGTCGTTCGCAACGTTGGCGAACCGGGATGAACCTCTATGGACAGGGTCGGCCTGCGACGTGGCCACGCGCTTGACTTACGGGCGCTGGGCTTTCCTCATCAGCGCCCGCTCTCTCTCGATAGTCTCAGTGTTTCCACGGGGAAAACGCCGATCAACCGTATCAGAAAGGCTTGATTTGTGTTAGGATATCGGCATCGGAAGTGATAAGTGCCGTGAAGCGGCAAGAAGACCAATTATGATATGAGCACGAAGTCCGATTTTCGGGGGGTGAAGGGATTGTCCAGTATTCCATGGAAGAGAGCCCTGATTGCTGTTGCGACGCTGGCGATGGTCTGCGCGCTGGTGATGGTGCCGGTCGGGAGCGGCGTTGCCAACAAAGCTCAGGCCGTTGGTCCCGTCAAGGATTTCACTATCCTGCACACCAACGACGAGCACTCCGACGACTACCCGTATGGCCTCGCGTATGACTATGCTGCCAACCCCGCCAACCCCACGACGGGCGCTTTCGCCCGGATCGCTAAGAGCATCAGTACCATCAAGGACGCCAAGCTCCTTGTGGACGAGCCGGTGCTGACCCTGGGGGCGGGCGACTGGTCACAGGGCAGCCTGTTCAGCTGGCTGGAGAATGAAGTGCTCGCGCCGCAGGTGCCGCCGGATCCGCCGATTCCGTATCCCGCGGCGCCAGAGCTGACAATGATGGATAAAATGGGGTACGACGCCGTGACGATCGGGAACCACGACATAGAGCTCAGTCCACTGTATCTGACGGGGGAGCTGGCTGCGGCGGCGACCAACTCCCATGGGCACGGC